>Ga0335085_10008806_pt1 | contig 15327 bp, 14 predicted proteins | sample Lox_Sample_45_FD_206712 | JGI IMG/M metagenome (GOLD analysis project Ga0335085, IMG submission 206712) | Soil microbial communities from Loxahatchee National Wildlife Refuge, Florida, United States - Lox_Sample_4.5 | ecosystem: Environmental > Terrestrial > Soil > Wetlands | place: USA... | reverse complement strand
AAGGACGTCACCAGTTTTGCCAACGTACTCACGGGCTGGACCTGGATCGCGCCCGCCGAGCCCGAGCACGGCGGCGACTTTGTTTTTGACAAGCGCCTGCATGAGCCCGGCGATCAGATCGTCCTTGGCAAACGCTATTCCGACGGCGGCGCCGAGCAGGGCCGCCGCGTACTTGGCGATCTCGCACGCCATCCGGCGACGGCGCAGCACATCGCGCAAAAGCTTGCCTGCCATTTCGTCGCCGACGACCCGCCGCCAACATTGGTTGCCAAACTGGCGAAGACGTTCGACGACACTGATGGCGACCTAAAGGAGGTCAGCAAAACGCTGCTCAACGCCGCGGAGTCGTGGACGCCGCAACGCACCAAGCTCAAGCGTCCCGCAGACTGGATTGTCGGAATTTTACGCGTCACTGGCGCTCAGGGCTCCGTGCCGATCGGCCGTTTGTTGAACGCGCAAGCTTTCCTTGGCGAACCACTGTGGCGGCCGCCGGCGCCGAACGGTTACGCCGACGTCGAAGGCGCGTGGATCGACGGCGTGCCGCGCCGCCTCGACATTGCAACCGAGTTCGCCGGCCGGCTGGCTGCTGCGACCGATCCGCTGGCACTGGTCGAAAGCGGCCTCGGCCCGCTCGCTTCGGCCGACACGCGCGGCACGATAGTCCGCGCAGAGAGCCGCAACCAAGCCCTGGCGCTTCTGTTGATGACGCCCGAATTTCTGAGGAGATGACTATGCCCCTCCTCCATGCGCCGTCGCGGCGCGCCGTGCTGCTGACCTCCGGCGCGCTGTTCGCCTGGGCATATCTGCCAAAGCTCGCGCGCGCTGAAGGTCGCGATCCTCGCTTTCTCACCATCGTGCTTCGCGGCGCGCTCGATGGCCTCGCCACGGTCGCTCCGGTCGGCGATCCGAACTGGATCGCGTTGCGCGGCGAGCGCGCGCTGACGCTCGACGGCACGGTCCGTGCCCTTAAGCTCGATGATTTATTCGCGCTGAACCCGGCGATGACCAACCTGCATCGCATGTATGAGGCAAAACAAGCCATCGTCGTACACGCCGCCGCAACGCCCTATCGCGAGCGTTCTCATTTCGACGGACAAGACGTTCTCGAAAGCGGCCTGCCGAAAGCCGCCGCCAGCGACAGCGGCTGGCTCAATCGCGCGCTGGCTACTTTGGCGCCAAGCGGCAGGGTCGATCCCGGCGGAAGCAAAGTGTTCGGCGTCGGTCCGGTCACGCCTCTTGTCGTGCGCGGCCCAGCGCCAGTGCTGTCATGGGCGCCGCAGCGGGTGCAGCCGGCGAACGCCGATACCGCACAGCGTCTGCTTGAACTGTATCGCCATTCCGATCCCAAACTCGCGGCAGTGCTTGAGGACAATGCCAAGCTGATGGCGATCGAGCAGACGGGCGGGATGGATCAGAAGCCGAGCGGGCCCGGCGCCGGACAAGCACGCGCCTATTTCGCCGAAGCGGCGGGCACCGCGGCAAAGTTCCTGGCGCAACCCGACGGGCCGCGCGTTGGCGCGTTAGCCCTCGACGGTTGGGACACCCATTACAACGAAGGCATCACTCAGGGGCGCTTGTCGCAGCTCCTCGGCGCGCTTGACGGCGCACTCGCAGCTGTCGAGATCAATATGGGGCCGGCGTGGCGTGAGACCGTGGTGGCGGTCGTGACCGAGTTCGGTCGTACTGCGCGCCTCAACGGTACCGAAGGTACCGACCATGGCACCGCGACGGTGGCGCTTCTTGCCGGCGGCGCGCTTAAAGGCGGGCGCGTGATCGCCGATTGGCCGGGACTTAAAGCTGCCGATCTCTATGAGAACCGCGATCTCAGACCGACGACCGATCTGCGCGCTGTGCTCAAGGGTGTGCTGAAAGACCATTTGCGCGCCGACGAGCGCGTCCTCGCGGACACGGTTTTTCCGGGCAGCAAAAACGTGAAGCCGCTGGCGGGATTGGTCGGCTAGATCTATCCCGACTGCACTTGAAGCGCGGCTGTCGGTCCGCGGTCAGTTACGATGACCAGATATCGGTGCTGGACGCAGCCGTATTGAGATCCCGCGAAAGCGGGACTCCGCCTGTCTGCGGCTTCTGGCTTCGATCGCTGACGCTACCCGCGCAGGCGTCGCGGGTGGTAGCTTTTCAGCTCATAGGATCGGCCCAGGTTATCCTTAGTCGACTTCACTAGACGCCATCCGTGCCTGCATCCATGTCCGAGCAACCAGGCAATAACGCGCACGATCACGATTGCGAGCGCGATTTGCACCCAGAACGATCCGCCGAGGAAGCGAAGAAAAATTTCCGCGCGGTCACCCCATGGGTATGGTATCGTATCCGACACTTTTTCGATTCCGGCCGTGGTGGTTCGCAACCACCACGTCAACCACTCCGGCCGATAATAGTAGGCCGCCACTAACCCAATCCAGGTGGCGATCATCGTCCAGACTCGGAACCAATGGGTGCGTAACCACCGCACACGCTCCGGCTTCATGGTTCACCCCTCAGAGTTTGACGATTGGTGCGGCGGCGGGACTTGAACCCGCGACCTCCCTGCCCATACTGAGGGTGTCGAGACCACAGCATGTAGAAAGCAAGGCGCTCTATCCGGCTGAGCTACGCCGCACTCTCCTAGGCCGAAGCTGCACCCCCCTCAACGATCGTCAGCTTCGGCTTTTTGCGGGCTAACCGTTCTTCCTTCGCCTTTTGCCGCGCGGCGATTTCCGCGAGCTTTTCCAATGCATAGGGCGTCGCTTTTTCGATTAGCCCCCTAAAACCGTAAAGGTTCGTCGTACTGCCGTTCTCGGTGCGCCGGCGTTCAATCCGCTCGATCAGCCCTAACTCGTGCAGCGCCTTGATTCGCTTCTGTATCGTACGCGGCTTGACCCCACATGCCTTGGCGATCGTTTCGACCTTGGGATGTGGAAGATTTTCGACCACCCACCAGTATTGGGACAAATGGAGGATAATGTTCATGTCGAGACAGTCGAGCCCGAGAGATTCTTGCTTTTCGATGATGACACTCGGCATCACTGTCCAACCCGCATCCATCAGCGGTTTCGACCACTTCGCCTCGTTTACTTTGATTTTTTTTGCGTCAGACTTTTTTGCTTCAACATTTTCTGGCATATATCTCTCCGGGTCTCGCTGAATGTCTGCGGCTCATATCGCGCAGCAAGTCGCAGATTTCAATGAAGTGAAGGGCGTCCCGTCGTACGCCCGCTGGCGAATGTGGGTACGCCCTCGCCATGAATCTAGAGACGCCCAGCGGGCGGTCTCCGGTTCACCCAAAGTAGACAAATTTGACTAGACCCACGGTAGATAGACGAACAGGCCAGTACCCATACACCATTACGGGGGCGAACCTGGGTTCGCGGTTCAATCGACATCTTGCGGAGCGACCTTCGTCCCGACAGGTCGGCGATACACGGAAAACGGCACCGTCATTGGAACGAGTGCAACGGAGTAAAGTACGCCACACTAGCGGCGTTGATGGCTAGCCGCCGTCCCGTGGGCGGTAACGAGCCGCGAGCGTCGCCGCTACATATTCAATACCCGCCCGTAGGCGTCGAGCACCGCTTCCTTCATCATCTCCGACAGGGTGGGATGCGGGAATACCGTGTGCATTAGTTCTTCTTCGGTGGTCTCGAGATTCATCGCGATCACGTAGCCCTGGATCAGCTCGGTCACCTCCGTGCCGACCATGTGAGCGCCGAGAAGTTGTCCGGTCTTCTTGTCGAAGATCACCTTGACCAACCCCTGGTCCTCGCCGAGCGCGATGGCCTTGCCATTGCCGACGAAGGGAAAACGGCCAACGCGAATGTCGAGCTTCTTATCCTTCGCCGCCTGTTCGGTTAAGCCCACCGAAGCAATCTGCGGCGAGCAATAGGTGCAGCCGGGAATAAGCAGCTTGTCCATCGGATGCGGGTGCAAGCCCTTGATGGCTTCAACGCAGATGACGCCTTCGTGCTCGGCCTTGTGGGCAAGGAGCGGCGGGCCGGCGACGTCGCCGATGGCATAAATCCCAGGCACGCTGGTCCTGCACGCACCGTCGGTCACGATCGCACCGCGCTCGGTCTTCACGCCAAGCTTTTCGAGGCCGAGATTTTCGATATTGCCCACCACACCGACGGCAGCGATCACGCGATCGACTGACAGGGTTTGGGTGCCGCCCTTGCCGTCGTCGATCGCCGCGGTGACGCCATCGGCTTTCTTGTCGAGCTTGGTCACCTTGGCACCGGTGAGGATTTTGATGCCTTGCTTCTCAAAACTCTTGCGCGCGAAGGCCGCGATCTCGGCGTCTTCGACCGGCAGGATCTGCGGCAGCACTTCGACCACAGTGACTTCGGCGCCAAGCGTCCGGTAGAACGAGGCGAATTCGACGCCGATGGCGCCAGAGCCGACCACCAGCAGCGATTTCGGAATGCTGTCCGGCACCATGGCTTCGAAATAGGTCCAGATCAGCTTCTTATCCGGCTCAAGGCCGGGCAGAACGCGCGGCCGCGCGCCAGTGGCGACGATGATGTGCTTGGCCTGATAGGCGCCCGGACCAAGCGCTCCCTTCGGCGCTTCGCTCTTGGCGGCTTTCACGGTGATTTTGCCCGGAGCGTCAATCGCCGCTTCGCCCCAGATCACCGCGACCTTGTTCTTGCGCATCAGGAAGCCGACGCCGTCATTGAGGCGCTTGGAAACGGCACGAGAACGCTTCACCACCGCCGATGGGTCATACGTGATCTCACCCGCCGACAGCCCGTAATCCTTGGCGTGTTGCAGGTAATGAAGAATTTCCGCGGAGCGCAGCAGCGCCTTGGTGGGAATGCACCCCCAGTTCAAGCAGATGCCGCCCAAATAATCGCGTTCGACGATTGCCGTCTTAAATCCGAGCTGTGCCGCGCGGATGGCGCAGACATAGCCGCCCGGGCCGGAGCCGATGATGATGACGTCGAAATTCGTATCAGCCATACGCTTACACCAGCATCATCACGGGATTCTCGATCAGCGCCTTGAATGCGCCGATCAGCACTGCGCCGAGCGCGCCATCGACGGCGCGATGATCGCACGACATCGTCACGCTCATCAGCTGCGCCGCCTCGATTTTGCCATTCCGGACCACCGCGCGTTCCTCGCCGGTGCCGACGGCAAGAATGGTCGACTGCGGCGGGTTGATTACTGCGGTGAAGTCTTTGATGCCGAACATGCCGAGGTTCGACACCGACGTTGCGCCGCCCTGATATTCCTGGGGCTTAAGTTTCTTGGCCCGCGCCCGCGCGGCAAGCTCTTTCATCTCGTTCGAAATCGCCGACAGCGATTTCGTTTCCGCGTTGCGGATGATCGGCGTGATCAGGCCGCCCGGCAGCGCTACGGCAACCCCGACGTCGGAATGCTTATGCTTGAGCATGCCGGCTTCAGACCAGCTGACGTTGGCGTCGGGCACGCGCTGCAGCGCCAGTGCCAGCGCCTTGATGACGAAATCGTTGACCGACAGCTTGTAGGCGGGTTTGCCGTCTTTGTCCTTCGGCGCCGCCGCGTTGATCTCCTCGCGCGCCGCAACAAGTTTGCCGATGTCGCAGTCGACGGTGAGATAGAAATGCGGAATGGTCTGCATCGACGCGGTAAGCCGCTGCGCGATGGTGCGGCGCATGCCGTCGTGCGGAATGAGCTCGTAACTGCCTTCCTCGTAGAGCGCGCGGATTTGTTGATCCGACATCGCCGGCGCGATGGCGGGAGCGCCGGCCGCTGCGGCTGCTGGCGCCATGCTTGGCGCGCGGAGCCCTTTGCCTTCCCTTGCCGCCGCTACGTCACGGGCGATCACGCGGCCATGTGGCCCAGAACCGGAAATGCGGCCGAGATCGATGCCGGCTTCTTTTGCGAGACGGCGGGCGAGCGGGGAAGAGAAGACGCGATTTGAGGCGCGGCCGTTGGTCAGAGCCTCCTCACCCCTACTCTTTCCCGCAAGGGGAGAGGGAGCGCGCGGTGATGGCTGCGGCGCAGACGACTTCGCCTCTTTTGCGGCCGGTGCGGTCGCAGCAGCGGCGGCTTGCGGACCAGCCCCCTCTCCCCTTGCGGGAGAGGGTGGGGGTGAGGGGGCTGCAGCGCTGGGCGGCGCTTTCCCTGCCGCCGCAGCCGCGGCTTTCGGATCCTCACCTTCCTGCGCCAGCACGGCGATCAGCTGATTGACCGGCACATCGTTAGTGCCTTCCGGCACCACGATCTTCGCCATCACGCCATCCTCGATGGCCTCGTATTCCATCGTCGCCTTGTCGGTCTCGATCTCGGCGATCACATCACCGGTCTTGACCGCTTCGCCTTCCTTCTTGAGCCATTTGGCGAGATTGCCCTTCTCCATCGTGGGCGACAGCGCCGGCATGAGGATGTTGATGGGCATGAGGTGGCAATCTCACCGAAAATTGTCAGCGGTAGCAAACGGACTTTGCCGCTTCGACGACTTCGGAGACGGACGGCAGTGCGAGCTTTTCGAGATTCGCCGCGTAAGGCATCGGCACATCCTTGCCGGTGACGCGCGCGACCGGTGCGTCAAGATAATCGAACGCTTCCTCCATCATCCGCGCGGCAATCTCGGCGCCGACGCCGGATTGCTTCCAGCCTTCTTCAACGGTCACCAGACGTCCGGTCTTCTTCACCGACTCGATGATGGTCTCAGTATCCATCGGCTTGAGCGTTCGCAGATCGATTACCTCGGCACTGATATTATCTTTCGCCAATTCGTCCGCAGCCTTCAGCGCGTAGGTCATAGCCATCGACCAGGCGACCAACGTCACGTCGCTACCGGTACGTACGATGCGCGCCCGCCCGATCGGCAGAACGTAATCGTCGAGCTTCGGTACCGGTGAGGAGACGCCGTAGAGGAGCTCGTTCTCGAGAAAAATAATCGGGTTGGGATCGCGGATCGCTGCCTTCAACAGACCCTTGGCATCGGCCGCGTTCGACGGCGCGATCACCTTCAGGCCGGGAACATGCGAGTACCACGATGAATAGTCCTGGCTGTGTTGGGCGCCGACACGGGAGGCGGGCCCGTTCGGTCCGCGGAACACCATGGCGACATCGACCTGTCCGCCTGACATGTAGCGCGTCTTCGCTGCCGAGTTGATGATGTGGTCGATCGCCTGCATGGCGAAATTGAACGTCATGAACTCGACGATCGGTTTCAGTCCTGCGAGCGCGGTGCCGACGCCAAGGCCGGTGAAACCGTGCTCGGTAATCGGCGTATCGATCACGCGCCGGGCGCCAAATTCCTGCAACAGGCCCTGTGTGACCTTGTAGGCGCCCTGATACTCGGCGACTTCCTCGCCGATCACGAACACATCGCTATCGCGGCGCATCTCCTCGGCCATGGCGTCGCGCAACGCTTCGCGCATGGTCATGGTGACCATCTCGGTACCCTCGGGGACTTCAGGTTCGGGCATCAGTGGCGGTGATGGCGGCGTGGTGGTTTCGGTTCTCGCGGGCGCTGGCGTCGCGGCTTTTTCTGCCGGTTGTTTCTGTTCCGCCGGCTGTTGCTTTTGCACCGGAGGCGCGGATTTGCCGTCGCTGAGTGCGGCTTTGTCTTCGCCTTCGGCGAGGATCGTCGCGATCGGGGTGTTGACCGCGACATCGGTGGTGCCTTCCGGCACCAGAATTTTGCCGAGCGTGCCGTCGTCGATGGCCTCGACTTCCATGGTCGCTTTGTCGGTCTCGATCTCGGCGATGACATCGCCGGTCTTGATGGAGTCGCCTTCCTTCTTAAGCCATTTAGCGAGGTTGCCCTTCTCCATGGTGGGCGACAGCGCAGGCATCAGGACTTGGACGGGCATTGCGGGCTAACTCGTGGTCAATCGTCACGCCTTAAGCGGACGGCGGGCTCCGGCTACAAGCACGATCGCTTTCACCGGTAGATGTCTGTGTAGAGCTCAGCGGGGTCGGGCTCGGCGTCGTGCGTCGCAAATTCAGACGCTTCGTTGATAACGGAACGTACCGAAGCATCGATTTTTTTCAATTCGTCTTCACTCGCCCATTTCCTGGCGAGAAGCCGTGCGCGCACCTGCTCAATCGGATCGTGCTCGGTGCGTACTTTGTCGACCTCTTCTTTGGTCCGGTATTTCGCCGGGTCCGACATCGAGTGCCCGCGATAGCGGTAGGTCAGCATTTCGATGATGGTCGGCCCTTTGCCGGAACGGCACCACGCGATCGCCTCCTCGCCGGCCGCCTTGACCGCGCGCACGTCCATACCGTCTACCTGCACGCCCGGAATATTGAAGGAAACGCCGCGCTTGGAGAAGTCGGTCTGGGCCGAGGACCGCGTCACGGCGGTGCCCATGGCGTAGCGGTTGTTCTCGATCACATAGACCACCGGCAGCTTCCACAGCTCGGCCATGTTGAAGCTTTCGTAGACCTGACCCTGGTTGGCGGCGCCGTCGCCAAAATAAGTCAGGCAGACGCTGTCGTTGTCGCGATACTTGTTGGCGAACGCCAAGCCGGTCCCGAGCGGTGCCGAGGCGCCGACGATGCCGTGTCCCCCGTAGAAATTCTTCTCGCGGGAGAACATGTGCATCGAGCCGCCTTTGCCCTTGGAGTAGCCGCCGCGCCGGCCGGTGAGCTCGGCCATCACGCCTTTCGGGTCCATGCCGCAGGCCAGCATGTGACCGTGATCGCGATAGCCGGTGATGGTCTGGTCACCGTCGCGTTTGGCCATCTGCATGCCGACCACGACGGCTTCCTGCCCGATATAGAGGTGGCAGAAACCGCCAATCAGTCCCATGCCGTACATCTGACCGGCTTTTTCCTCAAACCGCCGGATCAACAGCATTTGCCGCAGTGCGGCGAACTCCTGCTCCTTGCTGAATTCCTCGACCGGGCCTGGCTGCGCCGCCGGCTGGACGCTGAGACGGTGTTCGTCGGCGATTTCATCTGCTTCTTTGGTTTTGGCGACGGCCATCAGCGTCCTCGAGGCATCGGGAGCTTCACCCCATAGCCGAAATCGGCCCATGGCGGAAGTCAGCGCCCGGCGGTTGGTTCCGGCGGTTAATCGCTAGCCGTAGAAACTATTTCGGGAACGCAGACGTCGAGTTCAAGGTCCGCTGTTGGGCGAGCGCGGGGCGCTTGTCGACCATCAAGGTCAAGTCATTGGGGTGCACGTAGTCGAGCTGCGCGCGCGCCCGTTCGTCGAGCATATCCGGATCAAGTCCCCTCGATTTGAGCAAGGCGATGCGACGCTCCCATTTCGCACGCTCGACCTGCAGCCCGGAGAGCTCGGTCGAAAGCAGCGCAATCTGCCGGTCGATATCCTGTTTTGCCTTGAGCCCGTGATTGCCGGAAAACGCGTTGACCCCGAAATAGCCGATCAGCAAGGCCGCGATGACATAGAGGCCGAGTGCAGTCAGGATCGAGCGCAGACGCTTGCGGGTGACCATACGGCAAGCATGAAAGGACGGGCTTAAGGCGACCTTAATGCCCAGCGTGTGCGGGCCCGGGCAGATGGTTGCGGAATTCGTTGACGACGAAATTTCCGAGCCGCTTGCCGCGGTTGCGCAGATAGCGCAGCGGCCCGGCGTCGACGAAATAGGTCAGGAGAATGCTGTCGCGGGTCTTGACCTCATCGCCGATCCGATCGGCGGAGTGCCAAGTGTCGGTACCGACGGCGAAGGCGTAGCCGCTGTTGGGCGCGAACGTCATCTGTTTTTCCTTCGCCAGCGTCCCATCCGGAAGCTTGCGATGAAAAATGGTGCCGATGTGGGAGGTGGAAAGGTCGCGCGGCAGGTAGAGCTGGACGGTGATGCCCTTCCAGCGGGTGTCAGTGTGTGGCGTGATCAGATAACCGGGAATATCGCGCGTCAGCACCGGGATCGGAAACATCCCCACCTTGGCGTAGCCGGGCCCGAAGCGCCGCTCGAGCGGTGCAGCCAGACGCCGTATGAACGCGTCACGCACCGCCGGAGAGCAAAGCGCCCGTCCGACCAGATTCCATACCGCGCGCTTTTGTGGCTCGAGGTGCCGGATGTATTCGGGGAACACATCGATCTTGACGCGCGTATGCGTCCCGTCGGGAAGGTCGTGACCCTTGCTGCGGCCGTGCATCGGCCGGTACTCGGTTCCCGCCGGCATATGTTCGAGCATGGCCGCGTAAATGTCCTGCGGAAACACATCGTGGAGCACAAGATGATAGAATGGCGTTTCAGAAGCGGCCGCTCCATCAATCGCAGCGACAACGAAATCGCGTAGTCGCGCCATCGCGAGACTTCGGTCGCTTGCTCTCAACTCCAGCGACTGGTCCATAGCAATTGCGCGAGCCACGCGCCTCCCGCCTGGGTATCCCGAACCAACAGGGTTTAGCCTCGATTGCCGGCGCGCGACAAGCCCGGTGAGAAAGAGCTAAGCCAGAGCCTTGAATGCTGCCCGCCCAGCGTAGAGAGCCTGGGCTCCAAGCTCCTCTTCGATGCGCAGCAGCTGATTGTATTTCGCCGTGCGGTCGGAACGAGCGAGCGAGCCGGTCTTGATCTGCCCGCAATTACAGGCGACCGCCAAATCAGCGATGGTCGCGTCCTCGGTTTCGCCGGAGCGATGCGACATCACTGCGGTGTAACCGGCTTTGTGCGCCATCTCGACTGCGGCCAGCGTTTCAGTCAGCGTGCCAATCTGATTGACCTTGACCAGAATAGAATTCGCGTAGTGTTGGGCGATCCCCTTGGACAGCCGCGAGACATTGGTGACGAACAGATCATCACCGACAAGCTGACATTTGCTGCCGAGCACCTCGGTCAGCATCTTCCAGCCTTCGATGTCATCCTCAGCCATGCCGTCTTCGATCGAAACGATTGGATAGCGGCTGGCAAGGGTGGCAAGATATTCGGCTTGGGCTTGCCGCGAACGTGTTTTGCCTTCTCCCTCATACACATAGCTGCCGTTCTTAAAGAATTCGGTAGCAGCGCAATCAAGTGCGAACATGACCGCTTTGCCGGGTTCATAACCGGCCTTGACCGCCGCCTGCGTCAGAAAATCCAGCGTAGCTTCGGCGGAGGGCAGATTGGGCGCGAAGCCGCCTTCATCGCCGACATTGGTGTTATGGCCCGCAGCTTTGAGCGCGGCGCGCAGCGTGTGAAAAATCTCCGACCCGGCGCGCAGCGCTTCCGCGAACGAAGTGGCACCGAGCGGCACGATCATGAATTCCTGGAAGTCGAGCGGATTGTCGGCATGCACGCCGCCGTTGATGATGTTCATCATCGGCACCGGCAGAAGCCGTGCCGCCGTGCCACCGACGTAGCGATAAAGCGGCATGTTGTTTGCCACGGCGGCCGCTTTAGCGGCGGCGAGCGAGACGCCGAGAATGGCGTTGGCGCCGAGCCGACCCTTATTGGGCGTGCCGTCGAGTGCGATCATGGTCTCGTCAATCTTGACCTGCGCTTCGGCATCCATGCCGCTGAGCGCGTCGAACAGCTCGCCATTGACCGCTTCAACCGCCGTGCGCACGCCTTTGCCGAGATAGCGCGCGCCACCGTCGCGCAATTCGACCGCTTCATGGGTGCCCGTCGAAGCACCGGATGGCACGCCTGCCCGGCCGCGCGAGCCGTCGGCCAAAATAACATCGACCTCGACGGTCGGATTGCCGCGGCTGTCGAGAATTTCGCGGCCGATGATGTCGACAATGGCAGTCATGCGCGCTCCGGGGTCGTCCACTCACCTGAGAAGCGGGCTTCTACAGGATCGGCGGGCCCATTGCCACGTGTCTGACGGTGAGCCGCGAGGATAAACCGCGGCGGCCATTATCACTTTCGGCACGGCGCTGTTGGCATTTTACCCTCAGCTTTGCCCATGTTATCGCACAGCGAACCGTACTGAGGCGCGCCAAATGCCTAAACGACCCCTCCAACTCGGCCGCGCCGGATCAATCCCGGCATCGCCAAGCGAAGCCGTGCTCGATCGGGTGCGCAATTCGCATCCGGACACTGATTACGTCGCCAGGTTTACCTTTCCGGAATTTACCGTCATGTGCCCGGTGACCGGCCAGCCGGATTTCGCCACGCTGGTGATCGATTACGCGCCACGGGCGTGGCTCGTGGAGTCAAAATCGCTGAAACTGTATTTGAACAGCTTCCGCAATCATGGCGCCTTCCACGAGGAGTGCACCGTGACGATCGGAAAGAAGCTCGACGCGCTGCTTAAGCCAAAATGGCTGCGCATCGGCGGTTATTTTCATCCGCGCGGCGGCATGCCGATCGACGTGTTCTGGCAGGCTGGGAAACTTCCGGCCAACACCTGGGTTCCCGACCAGGGCGTTAGTACTTACCGCGCTCGCTAGCGCCGTTTCGTGGTGTGCGCCCGCGCCGCAGTTCGGATCTCTTGTCCGAAGTTCCAGCTTTGTGAAAGATGTGCGCAAGATTCGCACGGAGCTGGAAATCAATGCGCAGCACTTCGCTGAATAAAATCGTATTGGCTGGAATTATCGTGTTGGCGTCGGTGTCGTTGACGATTGCAAAGCCAATGAAGCATTCATCGAGAGTACCCAACCCCTGCGCCAAGCCGCAGCTACGCTGCATCGCTGATTGCGACAAATCCCATTGGTGTAAAGTTTACGCCTGTAGCGACAACGAAACGATCGTCCTCCCCTTCAGTTGCGGCGAGGATAGTGGACTCTGCTTCGCGCCGCACTGTTAAGTGCCAGGCAGGGCGCGCCCGCGCCGGGCTTAGCAGTCCCGCTGGAAAACTCCCGTAAACGCCCGATTGGTAGTGCGGCGGTTCGTTGGCCTTGAAATCGGCGGTCAACTGGGCCAGCTAGCCCGTGATGAAGCGCGCGCCCCGAATTTCTTTCGTCTCGCTCGGCTGTCCGAAAGCTTTGGTCGATTCCGAGCGCATTATCACGCGCTTGCGCGCGGAAGGTTATGAGCTGTCGCGCGGTCACGCTGATGCGGACCTTGCCATCGTCAATACCTGCGGATTTCTCGACACCGCGCAGACGGAATCGCTCAATGCCATTGGCGCAGCGCTCGCCGAAAACGGCAAAGTCGTCGTGACCGGTTGCATGGGTGCAGAACCCGAAAAAATCACCGCCCTGCACCCGAACGTGCTGGCGGTGACCGGGCCGCAACAATACGAGAGCGTGCTCGAAGCGGTGCATCGTGCTGCGCCTCCGCAGCACGATCCGTATGCCGACCTGATCCCGCCCCAAGGCATCAAACTGACGCCACGGCACTACGCTTACCTAAAGATTTCAGAGGGTTGCAATAATCGCTGCACGTTTTGCATCATTCCGAAATTACGCGGCGACCTGGTTTCGCGGCCGGCCGCCGATGTGCTGCGCGAGGCCGAACGGCTGGTCGCGGCTGGGGTCAAGGAGTTGCTGGTCATCTCCCAAGATACGTCGGCCTACGGCGTCGACGTGAAGTATGCCGCAAGCGAATGGAAGGGCCGCGAGGTACGGGCGAAATTCCTTGATTTGGCGCGCGCGCTTGGCGAATTCGGCGTCTGGGTGCGGCTGCACTACGTCTACCCGTATCCGCACGTGGATGATGTGATCGCGCTGATGGCTGACGGCAAAGTGCTGCCGTATCTCGACGTGCCGTTTCAGCACGCCAGCCCCGCTGTGCTCAAGCGCATGCGCCGGCCCGCCGCACAGGAGGAGACGCTTTCGCGCGTCCGAAAATGGCGCGCGGCCTGCCCTGATATCACCATCCGCTCGACCTTCATTGTCGGCTTTCCGGGCGAGACCGAGGCGGATTTTTCGCAACTGCTTGAGTGGCTCGGCGAGGCTGAGCTCGATCGCGTCGGCTGCTTCCGTTATGAGCCGGTTGCCGGGGCCGCTGCGAACGATCTCGGGGCTCCAGTACCCGAACCGATCAAGGCCGAACGCTTCGACCGGTTGATGCAGCGCCAGCAGGACATTTCAAGAAAGCGCCTTAAGCGCAAGATCGGCAGGCGCGAGCGCGTCATCATCGATGAGGTTGGCTCCGCCAGGCCTGGATCAGGTCCGACGACCGCAAAGGGCCGCAGCAAAGGCGACGCGCCACAGATCGACGGCACCGTGTTCGTGCAAAGCCGCAGGCCATTGCGGGTCGGCGAAATCGCGACCGTCAAAATCGAGCGCGCCGAGGCCTACGACGTTTATGGAACTGCAGTAGGCTATTAAGCCTGCCGGTCGGTCGCCCGCGTTGTGGCCAACGCGGCAAGGCTTCCGGTTTTCGCTGGTATTGCCGGACGTTCGGCGCTTTCATGCCGCCCGAGGCACCGAACCGTGACCGCGATCTTCATCACCGCGACCGGAACCAACGTGGGAAAAACCCATGTCGTTGCTTCGCTCATCCGCCACTTGCGGCAGTTCGGGCGAACGGTCGAAGCGATCAAGCCGATTGTCAGCGGATACGATAACGCACGTGCCGCGGCGAGCGATCCGGGCACGCTGATCGCCGCGCTTGGTCTGCCGTTCTCGCCGGAATCCATCGACCGTGTTTCGCCCTGGCGCTTTCGGGCCGCGATGTCACCGGATCTTGCCGCACGGTATGAGGGGCGCACCATCAATGTCGATGGAGTCGTGGCGTTTTGCCAATCCGCCATCGAACGGCGTCGCGATGTCCTGCTGATTGAAGGTGTTGGCGGCATCATGGTGCCGCTCGACGAAAGCCGCACCATCCTCGACGTGATGATGGCACTGAGATTACCGCTGATCCTGGTCGCCGGTTCCTATCGGGGGACCGTCAGCCACATCCTCACTGCGCTTGATTCATTGTTGAGACGCGACCTGAACGTGCTTGCGACCATCGTCAACGAGACGCCCGACAGTACCGAGCCGCTCGACGAGGTCGTCGCATCCATCAACCGCTTCACCGAACCGGTGATCGGGCTGCCGCGTCCGCGGGGCTAACTCAGGAAAACGTGCCGCTACTTTCCGGGACCGCGCTTTGGGACAGATGCCAGCTAGCTGAAGAACCGGATCTGAAGAATCGTTTCGGCCATGCCTTCAAGGTTGAACAAGGCGTGCAGCAGAATGGTCAGCAGCAGGGAGCCGCTGCGCCAGCGCATCCAGCCGAGAAATAGTCCGATCACGAAAATCTGCAGAATGCCGGTCCAGTCGTACTGAACATGCAGTCCCGCCCATAACACCGAGATCACCACAATCGCCGGCCATGCCGCGCGATCCGAACGCGCCCAGCCGCGAAACAAGAACCCCCGAAATATGATTTCCTCGCTTGCCGGCGCGACGATCACCGCCGCGATCAAAAACGGCGCCAACCAGCCCTCGGCGGCGGCCGTGGTGAAGGATTGCAGCTGAAACGGCGTCACCAACGGCTGCGCGGTGAAATAGAGGAGCGCATCGCTGCACGCGATCAGTACGACGAGGCCGATGATCCCGAG
>Ga0335085_10008805_pt1 | contig 15327 bp, 12 predicted proteins | sample Lox_Sample_45_FD_206712 | JGI IMG/M metagenome (GOLD analysis project Ga0335085, IMG submission 206712) | Soil microbial communities from Loxahatchee National Wildlife Refuge, Florida, United States - Lox_Sample_4.5 | ecosystem: Environmental > Terrestrial > Soil > Wetlands | place: USA... | reverse complement strand
CCGTACTATCGATAATTCGTAAACTGCAGCGCGACGGGCAGATTGTCCTTCCCGCGCAGCAGCGCCATCACCGCCTGCAGATCGTCCTTGCTCTTGCCCGTGACCCGCAGTTGATCGCCCTGGATCTGGGCCTGCACTTTCAATCCGCTCTCCTTGATCAATTTGGTGATCGTCCTGGCGTCGTCGCCGACGATCCCCTGTTTGAGCTCGATCTTCTGGCGGACCGTGCCGGCCAGCGCCGGCTCCACCTTGCCCGGGTTGAGCGCTTTGAGCGAAATGCCCCGCTTGACTACCCGTGTGTGGAGGATGTCGAGAACGGCCTTGAGTTTGAACTCGTCATCGCTGATGATGACGAGCGTCTTGTCCTCCTCGATCGTGATGTCACTCTTGCTGCCCTTGAAATCAAACCGCTGGCGGATCTCCTTCATCGCCTGGTCGACGGCGTTGCGCACCTCCTGCATGTCGAGCTTCGAGACGATGTCGAATGAGTACTGGGCGGCCAAGGGTCAACCTCCTCAAGAAGGGACAAGGGTCATGGGTCAAGGGGCAAGGGAAGAAAAAAGGCTGCTCTCTTTTTCCTCATTTCTTTGACCCTTGCTCCTTGACCCTTTTCACTTTGGTTCCGTTGGCCGCATCGGCGGGCCGGGCAGCTCGGACTTGGGCTCTCCGGCGTTTGGCGGCAGCAGGGGCGGCGCGTCGACCACTTCGATGCCGGCCGGCGGCGTGAAGACGAACAGGCTGTCGTCCAATCCGCCGTTGAGCGCGAGATGGGAAAATTCAAAACTCGTCTCCGCCCCGCTCGGATCGTGCAGGATCACGCGCCGGATCAGGAACGTGTCGGCCGCCGCTTCGATGGTCATCGGCGCCAGGGAGGCGCCCGCCCCCTTGCCGGTCAGCCGGAGGCTGTACGCGCCCGCCCTTTTGCCGGGCGCGCCGTCCCATGCGATTGAGAATTGCTCGGAGAGGGTGGCGGCGCCGGCCAGGAGCATCAGCGGAACGGGGGTGTGGACCTCGCGGTCCATCGAGCTCCTGATCGCCTGTTGATGCTCGGGGACCAGATAGATGACCGTGTCGCCGTTGACGTAGATCTGATGATGGCTCGGTTCTTTGTAATCCCACCGCATCCGATCCGGCCGGCGGATCGAGAGGCGCCCTTTGGAGATGTAGGGGGTGTCGAAGCCTTCATATTGCGTGGTTTGGACAAAGTCGGTTTGCAGCTCCCTCGTGTTCCGGTAGGCCGCCTCGATCTGCCTGACGACGGAGGAGAGGTCGTCGTGTTGCGGTTCGGCCGCGGCGGCCATCCCCCGCATCGAGAGCAGGCCGGCCGCCAGCCACGCGGCGGCTGCCAGGAGACGGATCGGAGATCGGTGACGGGTCGGCAGGAATCGGAGGGGCCGTCGAACGGCTGACATCACTGGTCCCGACATTATTCGGCCGGTTGTGTGATCGAGGAGGAGCGCCGGCCGAGCACCTGCCGGGGCCGGCTGCCCGACGCGGGGCCGACCAGGCCGTCCTCTTCCATCATTTCGATCATCCGGGCCGCGCGGGGATAGCCGACCCGCAGCCGCCGCTGGATGAACGACGCGGATGCCTGGCCCGTGGAGATGACCAGATCGATCGCCTGCGCATAGAGCGCGTCCCGCTCGGCCGAGTCGCCCTGCTCGGCGGAAGCGGCCGATGCGATCTGCAGGGTGTAGTTCGGCGCGGCCTGTTTCTTGATGAAATCGACGACCGATTTGATTTCCTGCTCCGAGACGTAGGCGCCGTGGTAGCGGTTCAACGCGGAGCCGCCCGGCATCATGAAGAGCATGTCGCCCTTGCCGACGAGCTGCTCGGCGCCGTTGGCGTCCAGGATCGTGCGGGAATCGACCTTGGAGGAGACCTGAAACGAGACGCGGGCCGAAAAATTTGCCTTGATCACGCCCGTGATCACGTCGACGGAGGGGCGCTGCGTGGCGACAATCAGATGGATGCCGGCGGCGCGGGCCATCTGGGCTAAACGGGCGATGGCATCCTCCACCTCGTGGGAGGCGACCAGCATCAGGTCGGCCAGCTCGTCGATGACGACCACGATGTAGGGCAGGGGCGCGGCCGGTGCGGGTTGATCGGATGCGGGGGCGTCGCGTTCCGTCAAGGCCGCGGCCGCTTGGGCCTGATCGGGCTTGGCGGGGGATTTGGCGGCGCCTTTCCCTCCGGCGGCCCCGTCCGGGACTCCGCCTGAGGCGGACAGGCTCTTGTTGTAGCTGTCAACGTTGCGCGTGCCCCGTTCGGCCAGCAGCCGGTAGCGCCGCTGCATTTCGGTGACGACCTGCTGCAGGGCGGAGGCCGCCTCCTTCGGGTTGACGATGACCGGCGCCAGCAGGTGCGGGATGCCGTCGTAGGCGTTCAGCTCCAGCAGTTTCGGATCGATCATCAACAGCTTGACCTCATCGGGCCGCGCCGAGAAGAGCAGGCTGAGGATCATCGCGTTAAGCGCCATGCTCTTGCCGGAGCCGGTGGTGCCGGCGATGAGCAGGTGGGGCATCGCGGCCAGGTCGGCCACGACGGGCGAGCCGATCGTGTCCTTGCCGACAGCCAGTGTGAGCTTCGAGCGGGAGGCTTCGTGCGCGCTCGAGGAGAGGATCTCCTTGAGCGTCACTTCTTCGCGGCTGCTGTTCGGAATCTCGATGCCGACCGTCGATTTCCCCGGCAGCGGCGCCACGATCCGCACGCGGATCGCCTTCATCGCCAGGGCCAGGTCGTCGGCCAGGCCGGTGATCCGGTTGAGCTTGACGCCGGGCGCCGGCTCGAACTCGTACATGGTGATCACGGGGCCGGGATGCACCTGCGTGATCCGGCCGGCGATGCCGAAATCGAGCAGCCGTTTTTCCAGCAACTGGGAATTGACCAGCAGCTCCTCCCGGGTCGTCTTGCGCGAGCCGGCCGATGGATCGGCCAGCAGCGTAAAGGGGGGCAGCTGGTAGCGGGTCGATGACGTCTGCATGAATTCGAAGGCCTTCTGTTCGGCCTTGACAGCGGAGGGCGGCGGCGCATTCTCCACGATCTTCGGTTGTTCGGGCGCGCCCGTTGCCAGACGGGCGGCCCGGACCTGCGCTTCGTGACGCCACCGCTTGGCCTGCTCCCGCCGGATCAGGGCGAGGCTCCGTGCCTGCGTGGTCAGCTCCCGCGCGGAGCGCGCGACGGCGGTCATGAGCGTCGGCACCGAGACGGCCGTGATCAGCATCAGCGACGCGGCCACGAGCGTGAACAGCACGATCACGCCCCCGATTGGTCCGAGGGCCAGGTGCATCCCCTGGGCCAGCAGGACGCCGAGCCAGCCGCCGGCTCGGCCGGTGACGAGCGGGCGATCCGCCAGCAGCGGCAACGCGGGCAACAGGAGTGAGGCGAGCGGCATCAGCGTGACGGTCAGCAGCCCCCATCCGGCCGTTTGCGCGAGGGAGAGCGGCGAGGCCGGCGTCCAGAACCAGCGCCATCCGCTCATGCCGATCAGCACGGGGACGAGGTAGGCGCTGACGCCGATGAGCTGAAAGAGTGCGTCGGCGACCGACGCGCCCACCCAGCCGACGAGATTGTGCACGGTCGAGGCGGTCGATGCGCTGGTCAGGGACGCATCGGTCGGATGGTAGGAGAGGAGACTCAGTCCAAGCAAGAACGCGGCGGCGATGAGCAGCAAGCCTCTCAGCTCGCGCCACAACAGCTTCTGCATGGGGCGTATTTTAGCAGAATGGGACGGCAGAGTACAGAGAACTGCTTGAGGTCCAGGGTCCAGGGTCAGGGGAAAACAAAGAACAAACGTAGCTTTGGTTTTCCTTGACCCTTGCTACTTGATCCTTGACCCTGGACCCATGCCCCTTGACCCTATCTGTATGCCCAACACGCGACAACTCCGCGCAAGCCGCCCCCACTCCTCCAGACTCAACGTTTCCGGCCGCCGTTTCGGATCGATGCTGGCGTCATCCAGCAGCGCGTCGCACCGGGCGGCAGGCAGGACATGGCTCAGGTTGTTGCGGATGGTTTTTCGTCGATGGGCGAAGCCGAGGCGGACCAGCCGGAGAAAGGCGGCTTCGTCATCGAGCGGGATCAAGGGGTGCGGCCGGGGCGTGACGGTGACGACGGCCGAGTCGACCGTCGGGGGCGGGCGGAAACTCCCCGGGGAGACGGTCAATTCGAGTCGCACGTCGGCAGAGAGCTGCGCGACGATCGTCAAAAAACCGTAGCGGCGGCTGCCCGGTTCGGCGACGAGCCGTTCCGCCACCTCGCGCTGGAACATCAGCACCATGAGGGGAATCGACCGGCGCGCCTCCAGCAGCCGGATCAACAGCGGGCTGGCGACGGCGTAGGGCAGGTTGGCGATGACTTTGAACGGCGCGGGCAGCTCTTCAAAGGCGACCCGGAGGGCGTCCTGTTGTATCAGGTGAAGGTGCGGCCGGTCGCCGAACCGTTCGCGCAGCTCGCCGGCCAGCAGGGGATCGACCTCGATCGCCCAGACTTCGCCCGCGCGGTCGAGCAGCAACGAGGTCAGCGCGCCGCGCCCCGGGCCGATTTCCACGACGCGATCGTTGGGCGACAATCGGGCGAGGTCAACGATCCGGCGGCAGAGGCCGCGGTTGACCAGAAAGTGCTGACTGAGTTTGGGAGGCCGACTCATTGAACGAGTCGGCCTCGTGACGCCAACTTTGCCGCCAACCCGAGCGCCTCGAGTAAACTGCCGGGATCAGCAATCCCTTTGCCGGCAATGTCGTACGCGGTGCCGTGGTCGACGGAGGTGCGGACGAAGGGCAGGCCGACCGTCAGGTTGACGGCGCGGCCGAAGGCGAGCAGCTTGATGGGGATGAGCGCCTGATCGTGGTACATGGCCACGGTGGCGTCGAATTCGCCCTGGTGGGCGCGGTGAAAGAGGGTGTCGGCCGGATAGGGGCCCGTCGCGCGGATGCCGGACCGCCGCGCGCGCGCGATCGCCGGCGCGATCAGCCGGGCTTCTTCGTCGCCGAACCGGCCCTGGTCGCTTGCGTGCGGATTCAAACCCGCGACACCGATGGCGGCATCGGACCGCCCGAACCAGTCCCGCATGGCGCGGCGGGTGAGGCGGATGGCGGTCAGAATCTTTTGCGACGTCAGCCGATTGGGAACGTCGCGGATGGCCAGATGGATCGTGGCCAGCATGATCCGCAGGCCGCCGCCGACCATCATCATGCCGACGGGCTCGCTTCCCGTCAACGCGGCGAGAAATTCAGTGTGCCCTTCGAAGGGGTAGCCGGCGCGCGCCAGACCGACCTTGTGGATCGGTCCGGTGGTGATGGCATCGATCCGCCCCGCCTGGGCCCAGGCGGTCGCCCGCTCGATCGCCTGGGCGGCTAAACGGCCGCCGGCGGCCGACAGCCGGCCGGGCGCGGGGATCGCGCCGGTTCCTCCGCCAGATTCCATGACCGGCACGATGGGCAGACGGCCTGGCGACGGGGACCAGTCGCCGGGACACTCGACGATGTCGAGGCGCAGCGGTAGTCGAAGCGTCCGGATCAACCGTTTGAAGAGTTCCGGATGGCCGAAGAGAATCGGGCGGCAGCGGCGAAACACCGCCGGAGCGGCCAGCGCCTTGAGGATGATTTCCGGGCCGATGCCGGCGGGATCGCCCATGGTGATGCCAATGCGCGGTCGTTGCGTTCGTTCATGGTTCATGGTTCACCGTTCATGGCCGGGATAAAGAGGCGTTCTTTGCTATGAACCATGAACCGTGAACGGTGAATCAAGCTACTCGGATACCATGAACTGCGCGGGGACATCCGGCGGCAGCGTGAGGCGGCCCTGGTCGAAGGCGGTTTTGAAGTGTGAGAAGACTTTCGGATCAAACTGCGTGCCGACGGCTTTGGTCAGCAGATGAATCGCCTGCTCGGCCGCCATGCCCTGCCGGTAGCTGCGGCTGGTGGTCATCGCGTCATAGGCGTCGGCGACGGCGATGATCCGGCTGGCCAGCGGGATGGCCTCCGCCTTCAGTCCGTCCGGATAACCGCTGCCGTCGTACCGTTCGTGCTCGTGGCGGACGATGCGGGAGAGGGTTTGAAACTGTTTGACCTCGCTGAGAATCTGCGCGCTGTGCAGGGGGTGTCGCCGCATCTCGTCCCATTCGTCCTCGGTCAGCGAGCCGGGTTTGAGCAGGATCGATTCCGGAATGGCGATCTTCCCCACGTCGTGCAGGACGGCGGCCAGGTAGACCTCCTCCCGCTGATCGGGGGGCAGCGCCAGGCCGTCGGCGATGATGGCCGAATAATAGGCGACGCGCAGCGAGTGGCCGTGCGTGTAGGGATCCTTGGCGTCGATCGCGCTGGCCAGTGATTTGACCGCGCTCAGAAACAACGATCGGACATCGGCGAACAACCGGGCGTTTTCCAGCGCGATGGCCGCCTGCCGGGCGATGGTTTCGAGCAGTTTCAACTCGTTCGTGCTGAACTCGGCGCCCCCCTCCTTGTCGCTCAAATTGATGACGCCCAGCACCTTGCCGCTCGTGATCAGCGGGACGGACATCTGGGCGGTGACCGGATAGGGCGGTGACACGAATCGGGGATCTTGCTCGGTGCGGCAGACGATCATCGCCGTGCCGGTTCTGACGACCTCTCCGCTGATCCCCTCCTCGGGGCCGAGACGGAACGGCGGCAACAGGCGGCCGGCCCGATCGGTCGCGTAGACGGCCATCAGGCCGCCCTGCTCGTCGCGGAGCAGGATGGCGATGTGGTCGCAGCTGATCACGCGCCGGACCTGGTCGACCACGTTCTGATAGACGGGGCCGGGGGTCGGGTGCGTGCCGAGCCTGGCCGACAGCTCGTAGTGCAGGTTGAGCTCTTCGTAGTTGCGGGCGATCTCGTTGGACAGATTCTCCATCTCCTGCTGCAGATCGATCAACTGCTGCAGGTGCAGGCGCAGCACGCGCGCGACGGGCAGCGCCTGCCCGGCGGGGTCGCCGTAGGCGACGAGGCTGCCCGCCGGCGCCGACTGCACAAAGAGGGCCCCGACGGCACACTCGACCCCGTGGGGGCACATCCATGACAGGGTCGGATTCGCCGGGGTCAACGCCAGGACCATCGGCGCCAGCAGCCGCAGACAGTCGGCGGCGTCGGCCGCGGCGCCGGCCGCGTGAGGCCGCGGGGGGGATTTCGGCCACCGGACCGCCGGTTCGCCTTCGGGAGTGAGAAAGACCAGGGAGAAGGCGCCCAGACGCCCGGCTTCCATGAAGAGCTCTTCGATTTCATGACGGGAGACGGGCAGGACGGCGGCCATGCGTCAACTCGACCCGGTGCGGGCCGCCGCGGCGGACTCGGCGGTGGGGCGGAGCGTGACCGGCACGGCCACCGGGAGCGTGAAGAGAAAGCGGCTGCCCCGTCCCAGCGTGCTCTCCACCCAGATTGTCCCGCCCAGATGGTGGATGATCTCACGGCAGAGGGCCAGACCCAGCCCCGTGCCCTTGGGCAGGGTGCGGTTGGCATCGGTGATCTGGTGAAATTTCTCGAAAACGGCCGCCAACTCGTTGGGAGGGATGCCGATGCCGGTGTCCCGCACGAAAATCGTCAAGAACGGCGGCGTCTGTCGGTCCGCGGCCGCGTCATTGTCCGGTGGGGCCGGCGGCCACAGCGCCCCGACGGTGATCGTGCCCTGGGGCGTGAATTTGATCGCATTGCTGAGCAGATTTTCCATGACCTGCACGAGCTGGTCCCGGTCGCCCATGGCCAGGGGGAGCGCCGGCGGCAGATCGAGCGCCAGGGTCAGCGGTCTCTTGAGGGTCATGGCCTGAATCTGCTTGACGGTATAGCGCAGGATCTGGCCCGCGTCGATGGGCTGGATCAGCCACTCGATCTTGCCGGCTTCGATCTTCGACAGATCGAGCAGGTCGTTGATCAGGCGGGTCAGCCGGTCGCTCTCCTCGTTGATGATCTGGATGAACTCCTGCCGGTTGGCGGGATCGATGTCGTCGTAGGAGGCCAGAATCTCACCGAATCCCTTGATCGAGGTGAGCGGGGTGCGCAATTCGTGGGACACTTTCGAGACGAACTCCGATTTGAGTTTGTCCAGTTTTTTCGTCTGCTCGAACAACTGCGCCGCCTCGATCGCGGCGCCGATCTGGTGGCCCAGCGTCAGCAGCAGATACCGGTCGTGCTCCAGCCGGAGCCCGCCGCCAGGGGGATACCACAGCGCCATGGCGCCCATGATCCGGTTCTTCGACACGAGCGGGATGGTGAGCAGCATGGAGACCTGCTCCGTTCCGTCGCGCGCGCCGTCGCCCGGCGACGTCCCGGCCGCGGCTCCTCCGCGAATGATCACCTGTTTCAACCGGACGGCCTGCGCCGGCGGCTGCATGCATTCCTTGCAGGCCTCCAGGACTTCGCGCTCCAGTTCGCCGCGGTGGGACGCGGCGGCTTCAGGGTCGCTGCTGTAGAGCGGCGGGGCCAGATCGACCAGGTGGATGAACGTGATGAGCGAGCCCAGTTGCTGGCTGGTGGTGGCGAGCACGGTCGACAGCAGCCCTTTCAGCTCGGTGGCCGCGCTCAGGCTGGAACTGACGGCGTAGAGGATGGAGAGCTGGCGGTTGCGATCCTCCAGCTCCCGGGTGCGCTGGGCGACCCGCTGTTCCAGATTGGTGTAGGCGGTTTTCAGTTTGTTGGCCATCTCATTGAACTCGTACGACAGCTCCTCCACCTCGTCGCCCGTCGGGATGGTCAGGCGATAATCCAGATTGCCGAACCCGATCAGTTTGGCCCCCTCCTGCAGCTCCCGAATCGGCTGGGTGAAACGGCGGGCGAAGAGGGTGGCGACGATCGCCAGCAAGCCCAGGCCGCCAAGGCCGGCGACCGCCACCCATGTCAGCAACCGGGTGAGGGGGGCGTACGTTTCAGTCGGGTTCTGGCTGGTGAAAATGTACCAGCGATGGCCGCCGAAGCTGGTGTTGCTGAGGACGGTGCCGGGCAACACCGGGGCATACCCGTTGATCGATTTCGAGCCGCCGTAATGCACGTCGTAGTAGGTGCTGGTCCAGCCGGGCTCGCGGTGCAGGGGGTTATCGAGGGCTTTCACCAGTTGCGGTTTGAGGGTTTGATGTTTGATCAGAAAAATGGGGCAGAAGAGCAGCTCGCCCTGGGAATTGGCCAGCATCGTGTGATCGGTGGTCCCCACCCGGACGCTCGTGACGGCGGCGAAGAGATGATTCACGTAGCTGATGATCGCCAGCGCCCCGATGGCCTCGTGGCTTTGGGGATCGCGGATGGGCACGGCGAACTCGATGGCGTAGGTTTTCGTGAATTCCTCCGTGGGTGCGGCCAGCGACACGTCGCTGATGTAATAGGCGCCGACCCCGCGGTTGAACGACGATTGCCACCAGTCCTGATGACTGAAATTGATCGCGTCGGGCTGCGTCGGACTGGCCAGGAGCAGGCCGTGACTGTCGGCCACCAGAATGATGAAGTAGCGATCGACATTGATCGGCTGCTGGAGGTAGTTGCGGAGGTAGACGGCCACGTCGTCGTTCTGATAGCGCCGCCGAAAGTCCTCGGCGATTGTTTTCTGCGCCCATTGCTGGTCGAGTTGCTGCAGCTCCTGTTGAATCTGTTCAGGGGAGCGGCCCGCATAGTGTTCGTTGGCTTTGATGACGGCGTTGTAGATCGCGGGGTTGAGGGCCAGCAGGTTGGCCTCCTTGAGCCCCTCGTCAAGCAGTCCCGCGAGGCGGGCGCTGGTGACGGTCGCCACGGTTTTGAACTGAAGGCCGATCGAGCTGGTCAGGGCTTCCTTCTGGACAAAAAAGACGATCATCAGGGCGATGGTGATGGAGAGCAGGCCGGCCCCCACGATCAGGGTGACCAGCTTGGGCGTCAGCCGATACGTCTGCCTCATCGGTGCCACGGAACCTGAGCCGTTGGGAGGGAGGGACGATTGCTATTATATCGACCGGACGCGGTCTTGTCAAAAACGGACGCGGCGGGCGTCATCGACGATCCGGAGGGATGGGGCCGCTGTGCCGTGACGTTCACGGGCGGTTACCTGACCGGGATGACCAGGAGCACTTTGAGCCCATGTTGCTGCTGCACCTCCTCCTCCCACAGATAGCCGATGGAGCCGTCGGTTTTGAGCAGTTCCTTGACGACGTCGTCCGGCGAATCCTTCAACAGGGGAGGCAGGCCGCCCTGCTGGAACAGCAGGCGGTTCCAGTGGTCGATGTAGCCCTCCTTGGACAGGTCCATGACCGTGCGGAGAAACGCCGTTCGAATGGCCGGATCCGACTGATCGATCGGGCGGATGCGAAAAAATTGCTCGATCGTTCTGCGCCCGAGATAGATCTCCCGCACCTCTTCCTTGGTGAGCGTCGAGACTGGGTAGAGCTGGTTGGCGACGATGACGATCCGCTCGGCCGGCGCCGCCATGAGGGGCGGGGCCGGGCCGGCCGTCACGCACCACAACAGGCCGGCCATCAACAGACAGAGACGCCGTTGCGTCATCAGAACCAAAAGGACCATTGAACGGCGAATTCATGCCCATTGCCGGCCAGGGCATTACCAGACGGCGCGGGGTTGCTGACGAACCGGGCCTCGGCCTTGAGTGAGCTGGCCGCTGACAAATTGTACCGGAATCCGAGGATCGTCCTGAAGGTGTCGACGATGTTCAGCATCGTCATGTAGGGGTCGCCTTCGTCCACCGAGGTGTGCTCGTACCGCACATAGGGCACGTACCGGCCGGCGAAAGTGTAGGCCGCCTGCGCGTACCACGAGTGATTGATGAAGTGCCCGAGTTTGGTCGTCCATTTATCCTGATCGAACAGCGCATAGTACTCGGCCAGCAACTCGAGGCTTTCCGTGACATAGTGCGCCTCGCCGCAGAGAATCTGCTGATTGACGTTGGCGACCTGATGCCCGGTGGTGTTGTCGAAACCCTCAATCCGGCTGAAGTTGCCGCAGATGCCCACGCCGGCGTTGTGCAGCGCCATCGGATGGAGCGTCAGCTCGAACGACACCGCCTTGTTGCCGCTGTTGTCACTGATGTTGTTCGGGTCGAGACTGCCTCCCAAGGGGGAGTTCACGCCCGTGATTTTCGGGCCGTTGCCCGCCATGACGCCGTAATCGAGCAGCATCGGCCCCGCCGGGACATAGCCGCCGACCCAGAGGCCGACCAAGTGGATGGGCAAGAAGCCTCCCCGGTCTTCGAACGCCAGCATCCGGGGGCGGTCGATGGTGGTCTGGATCTGCCGGCCGTGGTGAAAGGTGATGTTCCAATAGCCGAGGATGTTGTGAAACCTCCCCGCCCGGACGACCAGCCAGTTTTTGGCCTGATAGCTGATCTGCAGCCGTTCCACGTCGATCGTGGTCTCCGAGGTGGAGGGGTCGGATTCGATGGAGAGTTCGGCCAGCAAATCGATGTGGTCGGAGACCGGCTGGGTGATGTAGAGATCCACCTGCCCCAGGGTGAACGAGCCGTGATGGTCCGTCGCGCCGGGAACGTCGGAACCGGGAGCGTCGCTTTTGGTGAACGTGACGTCTCCGAACCCGCGCAGCTCGAAGGCCTCGCCCGGGGAGGGAATCAACAACGCTGTGATGGCCAGCGGGGCCAGCAGGGCAAGCCAACCGCACAGGCGCCGCCCGCCGTGCCCTGTTTTACGCTGTGAGGGGAGGGGCGTGATCCGCATCGGGCGGTTAGGAGGATTTGATGACGGCCGAGAGTTTTTCGAGGACTTTCTTGGGACTGAACGGTTTGGTGACGTAATCATCGGCGCCGCTCGATTTGGCTTCCTCAATGTCATGCTGTTGTCCCTTGGCGGTCAGCATGATGATTTTGGTCGAACGATAGGCCGGATCGGCCTTGAGGGTCCGGCAGACTTCAAATCCGGTCTTCTTCGGCATCATGATGTCCAGAAAGAGGACCTTCGGCTGAAACCGTTTGGCCTTTTCAAGCGCTTCCTCGCCGTCCCTCGCCGTTTCGCACGCGTAGCCCTCTTTTTTGAGGACGAAAGAAAGCGAGCGTAAGATATAGGGCTCGTCGTCAGCGATCAGAATGTCCATTCCCCCGTTCCCCCGATGTCCTTCCCTGCGCCACCCAACTTTCGTTGATGTCGATCCCGTCGCGGACGATGGCCCACGACGAAAATCAGTGTAGCATCGAACCCCCGGGATGTCAAAAAAGTGATGGAAAAACAGGGCCCGAAGCCCTTCAGACCAGAAGCAGGGCGACGGCGAAGCCGGCATAGAGCGCGGCGCCGAGGATTATCTGCCGCGGATGCCAGGTCTGTTGGCGGATCAGGAGCGCCAGATAGGCCGCCGCCGCGGCCAGCGCGCAGCCGCCGGTCGTCCAGCCGTGCCAGTCGAGTTGCCACGGGGTGCCGATCAGGCCGACGGCGACGGGAAAGGTCGATTGAAAAACCATGGCCCCCGTGATGTTGGCGACCGCCAGCGCGTCCTTGCGTTGTGACACCCAGATCAGGCTGTTGAATTTTTCCGGCAATTCCGTGGCCACCGGCGTGACCAGGAGGGAGAGCAGCAGCGGCGAAACCGTCAAGGCGGCCGCCGCGGCCTCCACGGCATCGACAAACAGATGGGCTCCCATGACAATGCCGCCCAGCCCCGTCGCGACCTGCAGCAGGATGAGCGTGAACGGCGGTCGTGAGGAGCGGCGCAGGAAGAGCAGCGGCTCCAGGTCGCCGTGATCGGCGGCATGCTGGCGGTCCAGTTGCTGTAAACGCCAGAGGTAGTGGCCGTAGAGGAAGGGGAGAAACAGCGCGATTAAATAACGGAGGCCGGTGACGGGCGCCAGCGCGGCCGCCATGGCGAGGCTGTAGCCGATCAGAAAATAGGTCAAATCAAGCCGGACGAAGGCCGGTTTCAGATGCAGCGTCGCGGTTCGTCGTTTGAGCGCGGCAAAGCCGAGCGTGGCGGCCCCCAGCAGCGGCAGGGTGAGTGTCGTCAGCATGAAAGGGGCGCCCAGGATCGCCCCCACGCCGATCGCCAGATGGCCCGGCTGGCCGCCGCTGAACAGGATGGCGATCACGGGGATCACGGTTTCGGGCAGCGCGGTGCCGACGCCGGCCAGGATGCTGCCGATGATGCCGTGGGAGAAGCCGAGCCGTTTGCCCAGCCACTCGACGCCGTTCGTGAACAGGTGTGCGGCGGCCAGGACCAGCAGCAGTGAGCCAAGGAGCCAGGCGGCCGTCGTCATCGTCTGCGCGCGCCCCACGAACGGCCGCCGCGCCCGCGTCGGCGGGGGGCAAACCGCCGCTCGGCCAGCCGCTCGAGGCGTTGCAGAACCGCGCGAAGCGGCTCGCCCGCCCGTTCGGCGATGGCGCGGCCGTCCCGATATTCGGGCCTGGCCTCCAGGCCGCGCGGGGTGCGGACCAGTTTGACGCGGACAGGGCCGTCCGGCGTTTGCAGCGTGACGAGGCGGCGTGGCAGGACCCAGCGGCGTATCTCGCGAAACCGGACGCCGAGTGTCGGGGTTTCCTCGAACAGCAGGGGAACGAGGTCGGCGGCCTGTCCGGGCCTGGCCAGCAGCGTGATCTGCGTGGCCGGCCGCCCCTGCTTCATGATGACCGGCGTCAGATAGACGTCCAGCGCGCCGCGGGCGAAGAGCCGCTCGCGGAGGTGATCGAAGAGCTGGGGATTGCAATCATCCACCGTGGTCTCGATCTCGACGAGCGATTCTTCGGTGATGGATGAGGGCGGCGCCGTTGACACAAGGTCAGCGGCCCCTTCGCCGACCAGCAGGCGCACCAGATTGGGCCAGGGATCGAGCCGGCGGTGGCCGGCGCCGTGACCGACCGCGGTCAGCCGCATCAGCGGCAGTGATGCGGAGGGGCGCGCCAGGGTCCGGATCAGCGCGGCGGCCGTCGGTGTCGTCAGTTCGACGGCCGGGCCGTCGCTGTAGACGGGAAAGCCCCTGAGCAGACGGACCGTAGCGGGGCCGGGAACGGGCAGCGGTCCCCGGTGCCACGTGTCACCGTCGCCCGATCGCACGATCATGCCGCGGCCGAGATTGATCGGCGAGACCGTCAGGCCGGTGATCCCCAGTTGTTCCAAGCCGGCGGCGACGCCGACCAGATCGACCAGCGTGTCGATCAGCTCGACGCCGCGGAAGGCGTCGGGAAGTCCGTGGCCGTGGAGTTTCGCCTCAACGGCGTGCAAGGCCTCCAGGCAGGTGAGCGTGCGTTCGATCACCCGCGACGGCAGCCGGCTCTGTCTGACGAGTCCAATAATCTGGGCAAACCCCGGCTGCCGGGGGAATGGGCGCCGAGGGGTGACCGTCAGGAGGCGTGCGGTCAACGCCCCCCGTCTGACGGTGCGCAGCGACAGATTGAACGGCGGCAACCGGAGACGGGCGAGATCCTGTTTGAGCGCTCCCGGCCGCAGGCCGGCGTCGAGCAACGCGCCCAGCAGCATGTCGCCGCTGGCGCCGGAGAAACAGTCGAGATGGGCGATTGCAGTCATTTGAAATCAGGTGGGAGCATCCGACTCTCCCCCCTCTGATCTAATAGACGCGATTGTAGGTTTGGCGATCATGCGCGTGGCAATTTCCGCCGTCGTGCCGATGGTCGCTTCGCGAGTCGGTGAGCGCGCGTGTTCTGCCCCTCTTGTCGCCGCGGGAGCGGCATCAAAATCCGGTGGGCCAGGGCGGCGGCGCCGAAGCCGTTGTCGATGTTGACCACCGCCAGGCCGGGCGCGCAGCTCGTCAGCATGGTCAGAAGCGGCGCCAGGCCGCCGAAGTGGGCGCCGTACCCGCGGCTGGTCGGCACGGCGATGACGGGCCGGCCGGTCAGCCCGCCGACGATGCTGGGGAGCGCGCCCTCCATGCCGGCGATGACAATCAGGACATCCGCCGTCTGCAGCGTCCGCAGATGGGCGGTCAGCCGGTGCAGGCCCGCGACGCCGACGTCGTAGAGCGTGTCGACCTGATGGCCGAAGGTTTCGGCCGTGACCCGCGCCTCCTCGGCGACCGGCAGGTCGGCGGTGCCGGCGGTGATGACGAGGATGCGGGGCGGGTCATTTTGAAGCTGCGCCGCCGGCCGATGGGCGAGGACGCGGGCCGGCAGGACCGCCACGCGCCCCAGCCGGTGATAGACGAGACCGGGGTGGCGCCGTCGCAGATAGGCGGCCAGCGAGGGGGCGACGCGCGTGGCCAGCACGGGTGTCCCCCGGTCCTGCATCCTCCGCAGGATCGCGCTGACGTGCTCGGGGGCTTTGCCCTCGCAGAAGATGACTTCGGGCAGCCCCTGCCGCAGGGGCCGGTGGTGATCGAGCCGGGCGTAGCCGAGATTCTCGTAGGGCAGGTGCCGGAGCGCGTCCATCGCCTGATCGAGCGACAGACGGCCCCGCC
>Ga0335085_10008804_pt1 | contig 15328 bp, 8 predicted proteins | sample Lox_Sample_45_FD_206712 | JGI IMG/M metagenome (GOLD analysis project Ga0335085, IMG submission 206712) | Soil microbial communities from Loxahatchee National Wildlife Refuge, Florida, United States - Lox_Sample_4.5 | ecosystem: Environmental > Terrestrial > Soil > Wetlands | place: USA: Florida... | reverse complement strand
GTGTACGTTGACGAAACGCGCCCCGTGCTCCAGGGGGCGCGGCTGACGGCGTGGGAGTTGCTCCAGGATCAGATTCCCTGCACGTTGATCACCGACAGCATGGCCGGCAGTTTGATGCGGCGGGGCAAGGTCGATCTCTGCATCGTCGGGGCCGACCGGATCACGGCCAACGGCGACACGGCGAACAAGATCGGCACCTACTCGGTCGCCGTCCTGGCCAAGGCCCACACCCTGCCCTTCTATGTGGCGGCGCCGCTCTCGACGATCGATTTTTCGCTGGCGTCCGGCGACCTGATTCCGATCGAAGAGCGTGATCCTGAAGAGGTGACGTCAATTCCGGTTCAAAGCGGGGCCGGCGCCTCGGGCCGCGTCGCGATCGCGCCCAAAGGGGTGCCGGTCTACAATCCGGCCTTTGATGTCACGCCCGCTGCCCTGATCACGAAGATCATCACCGAGCGGGGCGCCGTCCCGCCCGGTCAGTTGCGGAAGTTGAAGGCCATGGCGAGGGCGGTTGTCAGGGAACGACGCGCCTCTCCACCTATGGCCCGAGCCACTCGGCAAATGAAGCGCCGGCATTGAAGTTAAGGGGAGATACTCATCTCCCCTTAACAATCCCCATCGTCCGTACGCTTCGTACATCCGATGAGGGGATCGGGGGGAGAGCCGGATTCTTCCCCCGACTTCAATAACAGACGCTATCTCTCCCCTGACAACCCCCCATTGATTGTTTGATTCTTGGTGTACGATAGCCCCATACGCTTGGATCTGGTGAGGCGTCTCTCCGTCTCAACTTAATTGCCCTCAAGCCAGTTTTGTAATGCAGCCGGCAGTTCTTCAGGCATGATTTTGATCGTTTGCCCGTCCGCCCGGCGTTTGAGTTCAACCTTCCCTTCTTTCAGCGTCCGGCCGCCGATGATCACCTGCACCGGGGCCCCGATCAAATCGGCGTCGTTGAACTTGATCCCCGCCCGATCGTCCCGGTCGTCGATCAGCACCTCGCAGCCCAGCGACGCGGCCGCGGCCGATAGCCGCTCGCCCGCCTCCCGGCTGCTTGGGTCGTTCGGGTTCAGCACCACCACGTGCACCTGAAACGGCGCCAGCGCGACCGGCCAACTGATCCCCTTGTCGTCGTGCCGCTGCTCGATCGTGGCCGCGACCGTGCGGCTCACGCCGATGCCGTAGCAGCCCATGATCACCGGCCGCTCTTTCCCCTGCGGGTCCAGCACCATCGCCTTCATCGAGTCACTGTATTTGGTGCCCAGCATGAAGATATGGCCGACTTCGATCCCGCGATGCGTCTCCAACGGCGACCGGCAGCGCGGACAGCTCTCGCCGGGCTGCTTCTCGACATTCGCCGCGTACGAACATGTCGAGCAGGCCTTGATGCTGTCCTCGCCCGTCTCCGCCAGGACCATGAACTCCTGGGAATAGGAGCCGCCGATCATGCCGCTGTCGGCCTCGACCGGCTTGAAGCGCAACCCGCAGCGTTCGAAAATCCGGTGATAGGCGTCGTTCATCTTCTGATAACTGGCCTTCGCGCCCGCCTCGTCAAGATCGAAGCTGTAGGCGTCCTTCATCAAAAACTCCCGGCCGCGCATCACGCCGAAGCGCGGGCGGATCTCGTCGCGGAATTTCATCTGAATCTGGTAGAGCGTGACCGGCAACTGGCGGTACGACCGGACCTCGCGGCGCACGAGATCGGTGATCACCTCCTCGTGCGTGGGGCCGAGGCAGAAGTCCCGGTCGTGGCGGTCCTTGAGCCGCAGCAGCTCCTTGCCGTATTGCTGCCAGCGGCCCGTCTCCTGCCACAGCTCCGCCGGCTGGACCATCGGCATCAGCAGTTCCTGCGCGCCCGCCCGGTTCATCTCCTCGCGGATGATCCGCTCGACCTTGTTGAGCACGCGCAACCCCAGCGGCAGCAGCGTGTAGATGCCGGCGGCCAGCTTGCGGATCATCCCGGCGCGCAGCATCAACTGGTGGCTGACGATCTCCGCCTCACCGGACTGCTCGCGGAGTGTGGGAATCAGGAGGGAGGAATAGCGCCAGACGGCGCCCGGTGGCTGGGAATTCATCGCGGCCTTGACCTGCGCAGAGTGATCGGCGTTGTTAGAACGAAACGCGCACCGGATCAGGGCGTGAAAATCCGCATGAGATCATTGGAAAAGGCCAGGACCATCAACATCAACAGCAGGGCGATGCCGACGCGCTGGGCCATCTCCTTGGTCCTGAGCGTCAACTGCCGTCCGATCACGGCCTCGATGAGAAAGAAAAAGATATGGCCGCCGTCGAGCACGGGGATCGGCAGAAAGTTCAGCACCCCCAGATTCACGCTGATGATGGCCATGAAGAGCAGGAGGTTGGGCATGCCGGCCTCGGCCGCCTTGGCGGAGACCTGGGCGATGAGGATCGGCCCCCCCACCTCCTTGAGCGGCACGACCCCCTGCACCATCTTGCCCAACGACACGACGGTCAGGTAGGTCCAGTGGCCCGTCATCGACAGCCCTTCCGAAAACGCGTCGAGCGGATTGAGCCGGATCTCCTCGTACACGCCCCCGTCCCTGACGCCGATCTGGCCCACCTTGCGCACCTCCCCGAAGGGGAGCGTCGGCTTTTCCACCGCGTCCGGCGTCACCGTCACGGTCGTCCTCGCCCCGTTCCGGAGCACCACCACCGCGGTCGCCTGCCCGGCCCGCCGCTCGATCAGCTCCGTCATCTGCTCCCATTTGTTGACGGGCGCGCCGTCGATCGTCTCCACCCGGTCGCCGGCCTGAAAGCCGGCGCGCTGCGCCGGGCTGTCCGGCGCGATCTCGCCCAGCACCGGCATGTGCTGCGGCATGCCCACCATGTTCAACCCGAAGAAAAAGATGAAGGCCAGCAGCAGGTTGAACGAAGGCCCCGCCGCCACGATCGCGAGCTTGCTGAGCGTCGGTTGATAGAGAAACGCCTGCGCCTGCGCCTCCGGCTCGACCGCCTCGTTCGGGTCGTCGCCGAAGAGCCGGACGTAGCCGCCCAACGGAATCGCGGAGAGGCAATATTCCGTGTCGCCCGACTGCCGGCGCCACAGCTTCGGCCCGAAGCCGATCGAATAGGTCAGGACCTTGACCCCCAGCCAGCGGGCGGCCAGAAAGTGGCCCCACTCGTGAAATGCGATGAGGATGCTCAGGACGGCCAGAAAAATGGCGACCGTCTTCACCACCTCCACGATGTTTCCGCCCGATAGCATTGACGCGATGTGCATCCGTCTCTCCTCCGTTCTACGTCCGGGAGATCCGCATGACCTGCCTGGCCTTCTCCCGGGCCCACCGATCGGCGGCCATGACGTCCGCCACCTCATAGACCGGCTTGACGTCATGGGCCTTCATCGCGGAGCGGATCACCCGCGAAATCGTCGGGAAGGGGATCCGGTGGTCCAAAAACGCCCAGACCGCCTCTTCATTGGCGGCGTTGAGCACCGCCGGCATCGTGCCGCCCTCGCGCAGCGCGTCATAGGCGTAGCCCAGACAGGGAAATTGTTTTCGATTGGGCCGTTCAAACGTCAGACTCCTGGCCCGGGCCAGATCCAACGACGGGATCGGCAGCGCCAACCGCTCCGGAAAGCTCAACGCGTAGGCGATCGGCCCGCGCATGTCGGGCATGCCCAACTGGGCCAGCATGGCGCCGTCCTGATATTCCACGAGCGAGTGCACGATACTCTGCGGATGGATGACGACGTCCACGCGCTCCGGCTCCACGTCGAAGAGCCACCGCGCCTCGATCACCTCGAGTCCCTTGTTCATGAGCGTGGCCGAGTCGATCGTGATCTTCGGCCCCATCTTCCAGTTCGGATGACGCAGCGCCTGCTCGGGCGTGACGCGCGCCTGCCGGGCCAAGGGCAGCCGCAGCAACGGGCCGCCCGACGCGGTCAGCAGCAACCGGCGCAGGTCCTGCCGCCGCTGGCCGTTGAGCAGCTGGAAAATGGCGCTGTGCTCGCTGTCGACGGGAATGATCGCCACGCCGCGGGCCCTGGCCGCACGCATCACCAGTTCGCCCGCCATCACGAGCGTCTCCTTGTTGGCGAGCGCGATCTGCTTGCCGGATTGGATCGCCGCCAGCGTCGGGATCAGTCCCGCCGCGCCGACGATGGCCGAGACCGCCACCTGCGCCTCCGGCATCGAGGCCACCCGCGTCATCCCCTCGATGCCGCAGCCGATCGTCACCTTTAGATCGCGGCAGCGCCGTCTCAACGGCCCGGCCACCTGCTCGTCGGCCACCGCCACCACGCGGGGATTGAACCGGCGGATCTGCCGCTCCAGCAGGCGGTGGTTTGTCCACGCCGTCAGTCCGATCACCTGAAACCGGTCGGGAAACGTCTCGACCACGCGCAACGTGTTCACGCCCACCGAGCCGGTGGAGCCGAAGAGCACGATCGACGTGGTCATCTGATGTCAGGGCCTCCGGCGCGAACGCGCTGACTCACATCGTTCACTGAATCGTTCCATGAGTCGTTACATGAGGAGCCGGCCATAGTCCTTCACCCAGAGAAGATAATAATAAAAGGTCGGCGCCGTAAATACAAGACTGTCCACCTTGTCCAAGAGCCCGCCGTGGCCGGGAATCCAGCCGCCGGAATCCTTGATCCCCGCGCGCCGCTTGAACATCGATTCGGCCAGATCGCCCAGTTGTCCCGCGCAGCCGAGCAGAAGGCCGGCGCCGAGACTCTCCGCGGGGCTCAACGCCGGCGTCCACCAGCCGCGCACGACCAGCGCCGTGACGATCCCGCCCGCCAGGCCGGCCACCGCCCCCTCGATGGTCTTCCTGGGGCTGATCGTCGACGCCAGCGGATGGCGGCCGAAGCGGCGGCCGCCGAAATAGGCGGCGCTGTCGACCATCCAGGTCACCGTCACGACGAACAGCACCGCGTCGGCGCCCCGATCGAGGGCCCGGAGCGGCATGAGGTGGCCCAGCATGACGCCCAGATAGAGCGCGCCAAAGAGCCAGAACGCCGGCGCCGGCAGCGCCGTGGCCACGCGCCGCCCCGTAAAAAGTTCGACCAGCAGCAGCGCCGCCACACCGCCGGCCAGGAGGGCCGTCGCCACCGGCGCCGCGCCGCCGACATGACCGCCGCCCATCCGGGACAACACCCACACCGCCAGCCCGCCGAGCGCATAGCCGATGGCGAGCAGCCAGGAGGCGGTCTCCGGATAGAAGAGGCGATAGAATTCCCGCTGCCCGATGATGACGGCGGCCGCCACGAGGGCGAAGAAGGCGATGGGCGGCGCATACCGGATGACGGCGTAGAGCAGCGGCAGAACGATCAGCGCGACAACAACACGTTGTCGAGTCATTGGATGTGGGGGCCTGTGCGGAAGGAGCAAAGAAGGGTCATGAGACGAATTCCCCAAACGCTCCGCTTGTGGGTGGGCATTGCCCCCATACCCCGAGCCGTTGATCAGATATGGGGGCCCGTGCGGAAGAGGCAGAACAAGGTCCTCCGATGCCCCCATACCCCGAGCCTCCATCTACACCCATTGGCCGCATGTTGGTCTTGGTTGTCTCGGTGCCCAGACGGCGGTCTACAACCACGACCGGCGGCCTTCCCGCTTCTGCACGCGGCCGAACCGCCGCTCGCGGCGTTGATAATCGACCAGGGCCAGGAGCAGCTCCCGCCGGTGAAAATCGGGCCAGAGTGTTTTGGTAAAGTACAATTCCGCGTAGGCCGCCTGCCAGAGCAGAAAATTGCTGATGCGGACTTCCCCGCTGGTGCGGATGATCAGATCGGGATCCGGCAGCTCCCCCGTGCTCAGGTACCGGGCCAGCACCGCTTCCGTCACCTGCGGCAGCGCCAGGCGGCCGGCCAGCAGATCGGTGCAGAGGGCGGTCACCGCATCGACGATCTCGGCCCGCCCGCCGTAATTGAGCGCCAGATTCAGCGTCATCCGGTCGTACTGGGCCGTTTCCGTCTCGACGCGGGCGATCCAGCGCCGCACCGAGGCCGGCAGCACGGCGGTCCGTCCGATGGCGCGAAACCGGATCTCATGCTTCTTCAACGTCGGCAGCTCCTGCTTCAGATACTGCTCCAGCAGATGCATCAACTCGCGCACCTCGGGAAGGGGCCGCTGCCAGTTTTCGCTCGAGAAGGCGAACATCGTCAGCACCTGCACGCCCAGCTCCCGGCAGAGTTCCACGATCTCCCTGGCCGAGGCGATGCCGGCGCGATGGCCGGCGATCCGGGGCAGGCTCTGCGACTCGGCCCACCGGCCGTTGCCGTCCATGATGATCGCCACGTGGCGCGGCAACTCCCCGCGGGAGGCGCGTGCCAGCAACGCCTCTTCCGACGGGGCGGCCGCCTCGTCGGCGGCTTGGCCCGATTCGATCGCCAGTTTCCGTTCCATCACGCGTCCTTATCCCGCTCCCCTACCCGGATGCATGCGGCACCGCGTAAAACAACAGCTGACTCCTGGTCGAAAACAATTCCTTCAAATCCGACACCTTGTCCTGCGCGGTGGGGTTGATCAGGACCATCACCTGGACGCCGCCGCCCGGACCCAGCAACCTTGCCACCGCCATGTCGGCGATGATCCCCTCCACGCGGGGAATGGTCCAGGGCTCCGCGAATTGCCGCCCGTCCCAGCGCAACGCGTGGATCTGCCCGTACCGGTAGACCTTCAGCCGTTCGAGCCGCTTGGTCCACGGCACATTCTGGGGCACCGCGATCTCCATCGCGCCGTCGCCGTCGAGATCCGCCACCGTCAATCGGGCCGGAATGCGCGCGCGCAACGGCGGCTGGTCCTGCCCCTGGGTGACCGCGATCGGGCGGTATTCGATGAACGATTCCACGCCCCCGAAACTGTCATGGCTTCTTCCCAGCACCCGCCCGTCCGGGTCGACCAGCACCAGCCGGTCGTCCCGGTCAAGATACACCAGCTGTCCCCGTCCGTCATGCGCAAAGTCGGCCACGGTAAAATCGTAGATCGTCACCCCCTTGGGCAGCGTCAACACCTCCCCTTCCCGATAGTCGCGGCCGGTCCACTCCAGCGTTGTCACGCGGTCGTAAAACGCCGTCGTGATCGAGCCTTTCTGCCCGATCAGCAGCGCGGGCCCCTTGGGCGGCGTCAGGACGCGGAAATAATAGGGAAGATGTTCGGCCGCGCGCGTCAATGCGCCGTCCTGCCATTGCAGCACGTAGGAATCCAGCCGGTCGCCGCTCATGGCCGTCACGAACAGCTGCGGATGGCCCGTGTGGTTGATATCGGCCAGATCGATCGCCAACTGCCGGCGGTCGGCGCGGTCGACCGGCTCTTCCGCGAGCAGTTCCGGCGTCAGCGCCTTCAACCGGTAGAGCCGCAGGCGGCTCCCGTCGCTGACGGCCAGCTCCGGCACCCCGTCCCCGTCCAGATCGCCGAGAATGAAATGCTCAGCCCGGTAGGGCAGATCCACCACCCGAAACGCCTGGCCTTCGCGCGTCGCCATCACCTGCAGCATCGGATCGATCTGTTGATCGGGGGCGCCGCCGGGCGGCGGAGCGGGCAGCTCCTCCGGGTTGAGACGAAGCGACACCTGCACGGCATCGACCTGCCGCCCTTCCCGGGTCTCCAGGATCAGCACCGCGCCCATCGCCCCCACGGGGCGCAGTCGCGCGTCGAAGATGATCAGGTAGTCGGCGCCCTGCGCGAGCGCGGCGGCCGCCAGAGCCGTTGTCTCCGCCGCGTATGAGGCCTGGGGCGTGGGGGCAGCGGAGGACGATTGTTCGTTTCCGCACGGGCCCCCACATTTTACCGACGGCGTGGGGGCAGCGGAGGACGATTGTTCGTTTCCGCACGGGCCCCCACATTTCACCGACGGCGTGGGGGCAGCGGAGGGCGCACGCTGCGACGAGGAAGGAGCAGCATCTGTGCGCGCCGCCGAGTCGGTGAGGCGGCCGGCTTCCGAAATCTCCCCGCACGGGCCCCCACATCCAATAGACTCACTGATGAGCACCGGCACCGGAATCGACGGCGTGAACGACAGCAGATGAAACCGGCCGGTCCCCTCCAGCGCCTCCCGGAACCGGGCCGTCACCACCTGACTGGCCGCCGTGGAAACCAGCGCGACAGGCAGCCGCCCCTCGTCCGTGCGCACCCGGTCGCCCGGCTGCACGATCGCGGCCGTGGACGGTGTCGCGGCGATGAAACGCCCCACGGCGTGATCGGCCGACACGTGCTCGATGATTAGCGCACCGAGCCGTATTTCCGACTCACCCAGCACGACGCCCGTCAACGGATGGCGGAAGGACGTGCCCAGGCGTGTCACGGTCAGCACCAGCCCCGGCCGCAGGCCCTGGTTCAAGCCGCGATCGATTTCCACGGCGTCGCCCTGCACGGCGGTGACCGAGCCGTCGAGCCGCGGAAAGAGCGTGCCCAACACAAACGCCAGCTCTTGCAGTGAGCTTGCCGCGGGTGCGGCTGTCTCGCCCGCCGCCGTCGCGGGCCCGGCGACGGCAAGGGAAAGCGCCAGCGCGGCCAGCCTGACGGACCGACGGAGGACGGCGGGACGGAACAGGGACGCGGCAACCGCGCTCACGAACGGGGATCGAGGGGGGACAATCGCCATGAATTAATTGCAGTGTAGCGGCTTTCCGTTCGAAATGTCAAACGACCGCTTCGCCGTCTTGCGTTCGCCGTAACCGCTCTATTATAATGACTTTTCAAGATGTCTGACCAGCGACAATCAGGCGGGCGACGGCGCGCCATCCTCCCCCCGCCGCCTCCCCAGGGGCTCTACGATCCCGAGGCCGAACGGGACAGTTGCGGCATCGGGTTTATCGTCAATATCAAGGGCGACAAGTCGCACGACATCGTCGTCAAGGGGCTGCGGATCCTCGACCACATGGCCCATCGCGGAGCCCAGGGCTGCGATCCCTGCACCGGCGACGGCGCCGGCATCCTGTTGCAGGTGCCCCACGCCTTCCTGAAGCGGGCCGCCGCGGAGCACGGCCTCCGGTTGCCGGGCGCGGGCGAATATGGGGTGGGAATGGTCTTTCTGCCGACCGATCCCGACCAGCGGCGCCAGACGGAGCGGATGATCGAATCGATCGCCGGCGAGGAGGGGCAGCAGTTCCTCGGCTGGCGGGACGTGCCCGTCAAGGACGCCGAGATCGGCCGGCAGGCCCGCTCGAGCATGCCCTTCATCCGGCAGTTGTTCATCGCGCGCGCGATGCTGAACGAGACGCAATTCGAGCGGAAGCTCTACGTCATCCGCAAGCGCATCGAGTCCGCCGTCCGCGCCTCCGCGATCGCGCAGCGGGACGCCGTCCATGTCTGCAGCCTCTCCTGCAACACGATCGTCTACAAGGGGCTGCTGCTGCCCGAGCAGGTCCCGCTGTTCTATCAGGACCTGACCGACGAGGCCGTCGTCAGCGCGCTGGCCATGGTCCATTCGCGCTTCTCCACCAACACCTTTCCCGCCTGGTCGCTGGCCCACCCCTACCGCTATCTCTGCCACAACGGCGAGATCAACACGCTCAAGGGCAACGTCAACTGGATGCGCGCGCGGCAGGGCCGGATGCAATCGGAGCTGTTCGGCGACGACCTGCAGAAGCTCTACCCGATCATCGGCGAACACCAGAGCGACTCCGCCTGCCTCGACAACGCGGTGGAGTTTCTGGTCATGGGCGGCCGGTCGCTCCCGCACGCCATGATGATGCTGATTCCGGAGGCGTGGGTCGGCAACCCCCACATGGATCTGGACCGCCGGGCCTTCTACGAATACCACGCGGCGATGATGGAGCCGTGGGACGGCCCCGCGGCGGTCTGCTTCACCGACGGCAAACTGATCGGCGGCACGCTCGACCGCAACGGCCTGCGCCCCTGCCGCTACCTGGTCACCTACGACGGCCTGGCCGTGCTCGCCTCGGAGGCGGGCGTGCTGCCCGTCAAGCCGGAGGACGTCCGCTTCAAGGGGCGGTTGCAGCCGGGCCGGATGTTTCTGGTCGACACCACGCAGGGCCGGATCATCGATGATGAAGAGATCAAGGCCGACATCACGCGCCGGAAACCCTACCGGCAGTGGCTCTCGACCCACCGGATCTCGCTCGACGAGCTGCCCGAGCCGCTGAACGTGCCGCAGCCCGGCCACGCCGCGTTGCGCCAGCAGCAGCAGGCCTTCGGCTACACGATCGAGGAGCTCAAGATGGTGATGACGCCGATGGTCGTCAGCGGCGAGGAGGCCGTCGGCTCGATGGGCACCGACACGCCGCTGGCCGTGCTCTCCGACCGTCCGCAACTGCTCTTCAAATATTTCAAGCAGCTCTTCGCCCAGGTGACCAATCCGCCGATCGATCCGATCCGCGAGCAGCTCGTCATGTCGCTGGTGACCAACATCGGCCCCAAACCGAACCTCCTGGGGGAGACGCCGGAAAGCTGCCGGCGGATCAAGGTCCAGCAACCGATCCTGACCAACGCGGAGCTGGAAAAGCTCCGGGAGATCACGGACGAGCACTTTCGCAGCAAGACCCTGCGGATGCTCTTCCGCGTCGCGGACGGCCCCGAGGGCATGGCCGGGGCCGTGGATGAATTGTGCCGCCAGGCCTCGCAGGCGATCAAGGAGGGCTTTTCGTTTCTCATCCTGAGCGACCGCGGCGTCAACGCCGACTGGGCGCCCATTCCCAGCCTGCTCGGCATCTCCGCCGTCCACCACCATCTCATCCAGGAGTGCAGCCGGACCGAAGTGGGGCTGATCGTGGAAACCGGCGAGGCGCGCGAGGCGCAGCACTTCGCCTGCCTGATCGGCTACGGCGCGGGCAGCATCAATCCGTATCTGGCCTTCCGCACCCTGATCGATCTGGAGCGGGAGGGGTACCTGCCGGAGGGCATCGACGCCGCCACGGCGCAGGAGAAATACATCAAGGCGATCAACAAGGCGCTCCTCAAGATCTTCTCGAAGATGGGGATTTCAACCGTTCAGAGTTACTGCGGCGCGCAGATTTTTGAAGCGATCGGGTTGAACCGGGAGCTGATCGACCGCTCCTTCACCGGCACCGCGTCGCGGATCGGCGGCATCGGGATGCGGGAGCTGGCCGAGGAGACCCTCCGCCGCCACGCCCTCGCCTACCAGCCGGCGCCGGTCCGCCAGCTCGATTTCGGCGGCGAATACCACTACCGGATCCAGGGCGAATACCACAACTGGAATCCCGAAACGATCGCCACGCTGCAACAGGCCGCCCGCGCCAATCGCTACGAGACCTTCAAGCAGTTCAGCCGTCTGGTCAACGACGAAAGCCGCCACCGCTCCAACATCCGGGGCCTGCTCGAGCTGAAAACCGGCGTGCCGATTCCGATCGACGAGGTGGAGCCGGCCTCGGCGATCGTGAAACGCTTCACGACCGGCGCCATGTCGTTCGGCGCGATCGGCAAGGAGGCGCACGAAACGCTCGCGATCGCCATGAACCGGATCGGCGGCAAGAGCAACACGGGGGAGGGCGGCGAGGATCCGGAGCGCTTCGTCCCCCTGCCCAACGGCGATTCCAAGAACAGCGCGATCAAGCAGGTGGCGTCGGCGCGCTTCGGCGTCACGATCCATTACCTCATCAACGCCAGGGAGCTCCAGATCAAGATGGCCCAGGGGGCGAAGCCCGGCGAGGGCGGCCAGCTGCCCGGCAAGAAGGTCGACGAGACGATTGCCCGCCTGCGCTATTCCACCCCGGGCGTGCAATTGATCTCGCCGCCGCCGCACCACGACATCTACAGCATTGAAGACCTGGCCCAGCTGATCTTCGACCTGAAAAACGCCAACCCGGCCGCCGACGTCTCCGTCAAGCTCGTCGCCGAAGTCGGCGTCGGCACGGTCGCCGCCGGCGTGGCCAAGGCGCACGCGGACAAAATCCTGATCTCGGGCGATTCGGGCGGCACCGGCGCCTCGCCGCTCTCCTCGATCAAATACGCCGGCGTTCCCTGGGAGCTGGGGCTGGCCGAGACCCAGCAGACGCTCGTGCTCAACAACCTGCGCGGCCGGGTGCGGATCGAGACCGACGGCCAGCTCAAGACCGGCCGCGACGTGGTCGTCGCGGCGCTCTTGGGCGCGGAGGAGTTCGGCTTCTCCACGGCGCCCCTGATCGTCGAAGGCTGCATCATGATGCGCAAGTGCCATCTGAACACCTGCCCGGTCGGCATCGCCACGCACGACCCCGTCCTGCGCGCCAAGTTCACCGGCCAGCCGGAGCACGTGGTCAACTATTTCTTCTTCGTGGCCGAGGAGGTCCGGGAGCTGATGGCGCAGCTGGGGTTCCGGCGATTCGAAGACATGGTCGGCCGCTCGGACAAGCTCAAGGTCCAGAAGGCGATCGATCACTGGAAGGCGAAGGGGCTCGATCTCTCGGCGATCCTCCACCGGCCCGACGCGCCGGCCGACGTCGCCACCCACTGCGTCGAACGGCAGCGCCACGCCATCGACGACGTCCTCGACCGCCGATTGATCGAGGCGGCCCGGGCCGCGATCACATCGAAGCGGCCGGTGGAGCTCGCGTTTCCGATCCGCAATGTCGACCGGACGGTCGGCGCGATGCTGTCGGGCGAGATCGCGAAACGGTATGGCCTGGAGGGGTTGCCGCCGGACACGATCCGGATCAACTTCACCGGCACGGCCGGCCAGTCGTTCGGCGCGTTTCTCGCCCGCGGCGTCGCCTTCACCCTCGAAGGGGAGTCAAACGACTACCTCGGCAAGGGGCTCTCCGGCGGGCGCATTGTCGTCTATCCGCCTCGAGCCTCGAAGTTCGTCCCCGAGGAGACGATTCTCATCGGCAACACCTCCCTCTACGGCGCGACGGCCGGCGAATGTTATTTCTATGGGATGGCCGGCGAGCGGTTCGCCGTGCGCAACAGCGGGGCGCTGGCCGTCATCGAAGGGGTCGGCGACCACGGCTGCGAATACATGACCGGCGGCGCGGTGGTGGTGCTGGGCCGGACGGGCCGGAATTTCGCGGCTGGCATGAGCGGCGGCGTCGCCTTTGTGCTCAACGAAGACGGCCAGTTCCAGAAGCGCTGCAACCTCGGCATGGTGGAGCTCGAACCGGTGGCGGAGGACGCGGACATCGCCCTGCTCCAGGATCTGGTCACCCGCCACGCCGCCTACACCGGCAGCCGGAAGGCGGCCGCCATTCTCAAGCAGTGGCCGGAGATGCTTCCCCGGTTCGTCAAGGTCATGCCGGTCGATTACAAGCGCGTCCTCGCCGAACGGGCGCAGCAGGCCAAACTCACCGCATCGACTGCCCGATGATCATCGGGCACTCAGTTCTCCTCCCCTTCCCCCTCTCCCCCTCGACGGGGGAGAGGGGGAAGGGCGAGGGGGTGAAAGGTTAGGTCCAGTGGGCGACATCCGGGGATTTTTGAAAGCCAAACGCGAAGGGCCCAAACGGCGGTCCGTCGCGGAGCGCGTCAAGGACTGGAAGGAATTTTACGAACCGATCGCCGAAGAGGCGCTCAAGACCCAGGGCGCCCGCTGCATGGACTGCGGCGTCCCCTTCTGCCAGGGCGACACCGGCTGCCCCGTCCAGAACATGATCCCCGACTGGAACGACCTCGTCCACCGCGGCCGCTGGCAGGACGCGCTGAAGATGCTCCACTCCACCAACAACTTTCCCGAATTCACCGGCCGGCTCTGCCCGGCGCCGTGCGAAAGCGCCTGCGTGCTGGGGATCATCGATGACCCCGTGTCGATCAGAGTCATCGAATGGAACATCATTGACCGCGGTTTTGACGCGGGGCTGGTCAAGCCCGTCCTGCCCGAGAAACGAACCGGCAGGCGCGTGGCCGTCGTCGGCTCGGGGCCGGCGGGGCTCGCGGCCGCCCAACAGCTCTGCCGGTTGGGCCACGCCGTCACGGTCTTTGAACGGGACGACCGGATCGGCGGCTTGCTCCGCTACGGCATCCCCGACTTCAAAATGGAAAAGCCCGTCATCGACCGGCGTTTAGAGCAGATGCGCGCGGAGGGCGTCGAGTTCAAGACCGGCGTCCACGTGGGCGCGAATCCCACGCTGTCCGCGCTCCGCCGCGAGTACGACGCGGTCTGCCTGGCCATCGGCGCGATGAAACCGAGGGAATTGCCCGTCCCCGGACGCGGGCTGGACGGCGTCCATCTGGCGATGGAGTATCTGACCCAGCAGAACCGATTGAACGCCGGCGACAGCCTGCGGCCCGGCGAGCGGCGGATCACCGCGGAGGGCAAGCGCGTCGTCATCATCGGCGGCGGCGACACCGGCTCCGACTGTTTAGGCACCGCCCACCGGCAGGGCGCGCGGGCCATCCATCAGTTTGAAATCCTGCCCCAGCCGCCCGAACATCGGGATGTCTCGACTCCCTGGCCCTACTGGCCGATGCAGTTGCGCAGCTCGCACGCGCACGAAGAGGGCTGCGACCGCCAGTGGAGCGTCTCGACCACCCACTTCTCCGGCCAGGACGGCCGGGTGGAGCGGCTGCACGCCGTGCGCGTCGCGCCGGAAACCGACGCCCAGGGACGCACGCGTTTCGTCCCCCAACCGGGCACCGAATTCGAAATTCAAGCGGAGCTGGTCCTTTTGGCCATGGGCTTCACCGGCCCCGTCACCGACGGTCTCTCTGAAGCCGGCGTCACGCTGGCCGCGCGCGGCAACATCGCCGTGGACGGCCGGCAGATGACCAGCGTCGAAGGACTCTTCGCCGCCGGCGATGCCAAGCGGGGCGCCTCGCTCATCGTCTGGGCGATCCGGGAAGGCCGCGACGCCGCCCGCGGCATCGATCACTATCTGCAGGCGGTCAAAAAGTGACCGGACGACAAAAACATGGCATATTCCGTTCGTGGTTCGACGTGCTCACCACGAACGGAAAAACGCTGGTCGATTCAACAAGGTAATCCATTCACCCTGAGCCTGTCGAAGGGTGATGCTCGTCGGATCATGAGGGAAAGAGATCGAGATGCAGGCCGCACGCCATTTCATCATTCAATCGTCCAGTGATCTCTTCACCTTCTTTGTGACGGCCGGCCGATGACGGATCGAAAAGCCAACCGCCTGCTTCAGGAAACCAGCCCCTACCTCCGGCAGCACGCCCACAATCCCGTCGACTGGTATCCGTGGGGCAAGGAGGCGCTGGAACGGGCCCGCGCCGAGGACAAACCGATCCTGCTCTCCATCGGCTACTCCGCCTGCCACTGGTGCCACGTGATGGAGCACGAGAGCTTCGAGGATGACGAGACGGCCGCCCTGATGAATCAGTCATTTATCAACATCAAGGTCGACCGGGAGGAGCGGCCCGATCTCGACCAGATCTATCAGACCGCCTTTCAGCTCTTCCAGCGGCGGGGCGGCGGCTGGCCGTTGACGATGTTCCTCACCCCGGAGCTC
>Ga0335085_10008803_pt1 | contig 15328 bp, 17 predicted proteins | sample Lox_Sample_45_FD_206712 | JGI IMG/M metagenome (GOLD analysis project Ga0335085, IMG submission 206712) | Soil microbial communities from Loxahatchee National Wildlife Refuge, Florida, United States - Lox_Sample_4.5 | ecosystem: Environmental > Terrestrial > Soil > Wetlands | place: USA... | reverse complement strand
CAGCGGCAGTGGAAATTCGTTCTCAGAACGAGCTCACCGCGTTCGGGTTCGCGAAGGACTACGACGCAATTGTGACAGTCCGTACGGACATTGGGGAGCGCAGATTCGCCTTGGAATACGAGCGAAGCCCGAAAGCCGCGAAATGCTACCGCGCTATTGCCGCATGCATGAGTCAGGAAGTCCACGTGAATCGCCTGCTCTATCTGGTTGCGAATTACGACATTCTGCGATTCGTTTCAAGTTTTTTCACGAGCGCCGAGTTTCCAGTCTTCTTTGGCCTGGTCCCGGATTGGCACGCCCACTTACTCGAAATGCCGGTCTTAGACGGCCATGCCAAACGCACATTCCCGTTGCGGCAGGCGCTAAATGGCAGCACCGAAAAAGCAGCGAACATAGGGACCGCCGCCAGCTATTCTTTGCCCTCGCATTGACGTTTCTATGGCCGCTGATTTCGTCCCTGTTGAATCTTCCGGCTGCCTGCAAGTTGCAGAATTTCGTGGAAATATTCTTTTACTATCCTAGATTCCGATGGTGTTTTTGGCGTGCGGACTTGGTGGGTTGCGATTAGGCGTTACGCTACTGTCTCATGACCCTTTCGCACGGGGGAAGGGATGAGGCGGCCAGCTACGCGCCTCTGTCCACGAAGTGAGCTACCTGACGGCGACCGTCAGTAGGATCTCTCTCCGCAGGTCTTCCCGAAGCCTGAGAAGGTTATCGGCACGCGGGTGGTGCTTTAGTCCGCCCTCGACCGTCTTCAATAACTTTTCAAGGAACGTACGTCTGGCGTCATTTTGGGCGATGGCTCGGTGGGCCCAAGCCAAGCCCTGACTTCCAAGAACATGATATGGATACTCGCTGAGGTGTCCTGACTGCTCGATTATTGTTTCTAGTTCCTGTATGCCGGAATTCAGAATGTCCTCGGCGTGGGGGTGGTGGGGCACCTCATACGCCTTGCGCATCAGCATGTATGCGTATTCAGTGTCCACTCTAAAGTCGCCGCCTCCAAGCGAGCGAGCTGCGCCCAAAAAGTTCTCTGCCCTCCTAACATCACCGACCTCGACTTCGATGGAGCCACGTTGAAGCCAATAATGGTAATCGCCGGAAAGGACTGGTTCGAGCCGGGTGTAAAGATCTCTGGCGTCGTTGAACCCAATCGTGCGGAGCAAAAACTCGTGGTTTATCAGCCTTACTAGAAACCTACCTGAGCGCGAGTGGCGATCCAGGGGGGAGCCAACCTTGCTAGCCAGTGCCCAGCACAAGCCGACGAGCACTTCGGTCAATTCCCGTAGCTCCTTCAACTTTTCAAAGACCAGATCTGCGATAACACGGTGTCGGCCACGATACTCTGCGGCTGCGGCGCTTAATAGAACCAGGTGGCGTGCCGCGAGTCGCTCCAAGGCAACCAGAGCCTCCTCGTGCGAGTCCGCGTACGCCAACAGCACCTCGTCTTTTGTCACGGATTGACGCAGGGAGGTCGCCACGCAGATCAATGCATAGGCATATCGCTGGGCCCCTTCAAGTCCTGTGTACTCTTCCTGCGCTTTCCTTTCGAAGTTTTCCCCGGAAGTTGCTTGGATCATGGCCACTAGCAATTGTCTGCCGGCTTGATCACGAAAGGCCGCGCGTCTAGCGGTCGGTGATTCCCCAGTCAGCCTCCCGAGTCGGTTGTTTCTTTCAAGGACGCCAATTAGGGAGTCGATGTCCGTATCTTCGAGCGGCGGGACGACATGCTCGTGGATCTCGACGCGGGTCTCCGCGCGAACAGCCCAGGCAATGGCGTCGAACTTGCTCGAACGGGTGGCGAAGAGGAGCAAGAACTCTCTCGGCTCAGAGACGAGGTCGCGGATGAGGTAATTAAGCTCCTTTCCGTACATATCCGCGTCATCGATGGCGAGGACGATCTTCTCCCTCGCTTCTCGAACGCGGCTTCGCATCTTGGCCGGAGTTACCAAAGAGTTTTTATCAACCCAGAGGACCGGAATCCCGTTGTTGGTTAGCTTAACCGCGAGGCTCATTAGTGCCGTGGATTTGCCAGTACCCGCCGTTCCTGTGATCGCAATGGCCGTAGACGGTCTCTCGCCGTTCAGGACTCGCTCAGCCTCAGCGAGGAGCGCATCGTCATGGACGCGTTCGATCGCCCGCCCCGATGTGATGTCTGCCCATTGCGGTTCGTCCCCCAGGAGATATTCGGTGCGCATTGCGGGGCTTTCTGCCATCAGCTGACTGACATATGGAATGTAGTCGGAAGCGCGCGCATCGACGCGCCGCCTGACGAGTTCGCGGCCGGCATGTCCCTCTATCTCCAGTGCTCCAAGGACTTGGTTCGCGAACTCCTCAGTTGTACCCTCGACCCAGTTTATTCGTAGGTCCCGCAAGATGTCCCGGCGAGGCCGGGACAATTCTCTCGCGACCAAGATAGACGTGGGTCTGAGATCCCTGCCCAGATTCTCGCGTCTGCGTCGCAGTTCCATATGGTGCCAAAGAAGGGGCTCGTTCAATACCGTTCCAATAAAAATCACAGGTCGGGACGTGATATCGACTACGCACCGCGAGTACCAAGGTTCTTGGTTGCCGATTCTCTCAGCGTACTGGGTTTCAGAAAAGCTTAGAGCCTCAGGAGCAGCAGGCACGAGTCCGTTGAGATGAACGACCTCTAGCCCCTCAGGTGAATACGGGAATCCAGCGCGGTCGCCCTCTCGTGCTGAGATCGAAGACGGAGCTCGCTCGATTGAGAACCTGCGAGCGACGGCCGATTCCAGATCATCCACATTTAGCGTGTAGCACCTGAACCAGGGGAAATTGAACAAAATCTTGTAGTACTCAGGCAACGAGTTCGTGTCCACTGTAAAGCGTTCATCGAGGAGTCTCGAGAGTTCGGTTCGCTTATTTCTTAGCGCCGCTCCGTAGACATCGCCCAAAGAGCAGTTCGGGTCGAACTCGTCATCGGGATAAGAAAGATTCCATAGCTCCCGTTTGAGCTCAGGGCTTGAAAGGAGGGGACGTCGGGCGCGATCCCGAGCCCCTAGAGAGAATCCGGCACCTGTGAACAGAATGAGCTCTGCGCGCGAGGCTTGCGAGCGAAGTCGAGCCAAGTCACTCGGTTCTATTTGCATAGATCGGCGGTCCTCTCTGTTTCTCGTTCTCTTTTCCGAATTATAGTCCGGAAGTTTCCTTTATGAGATGCGCCAAGTCTCGGGCCGAGGGCGCAGCCTCGGGGCACCCCTACGGCAGCAGCTAGAATCCCGCTCTCACGAGCGAGAAGGGATGGGGACCGTCACTTCTGAACCTCTTGTTGCGTCCGCTGGAACTTGACTCCGTGCGGACAGTTCCTGGCCGCTTGCTAGGCTTGCCAAGCGTTTCCGCAATTTCCGCAGATGGTTGGGTTTCTGTCCGCGAGTAGGGCGAGCAGGCCTAGAGGGAAGAAACAAATGGCCACGATGATGACCCAACCAGGGTATCCCGCTCTGGTTGTAAGCTTCCCGCATTTCGGACAGGTGACTTGTGCCATTTCATTTTCCTCTTTTAGAAATGAAGTAGCCGAATGAGCCACTCGGCCAACAAGGCGGACAACACGAGCCGCTCACCCAACTTCGAGGACTTCAGGATCGCGGCCTCCGCCCCTGGAAACCACGTGGTCTGGGGACGGACACATATTTGAAACATCAGATAAATTGCCAGAGCTACTCCTGCCGGGTTCCATTGCCAGGCCGCCCAAAGCTGCATTTGCTCGATGGCGGCGAGCGAATGAGTGACGCCACATCCGGGACAAGGAATCCCAAGGTACCGTTGAAACAGGCAGTGATGCGGGATTTTCAGCAGGATCGGGACCGAGAGGGCGACCAGCAAGGCGGAAAGAGATGCGTTGAGGCTTTTTCGGCCCCGGTCGTCAATCGGGAGTCGATTCAGCAGCCATCTTGGCAAAATGAGTATTTCCATTGCGTTATTCCGTAAGGGAGGAGATCAGGGAAACCGCACTGCTAGGTTCGGTGCATAGGGTGCCTTGTTCCTCGTTTTTCGTCCAGTCTTAATGTGAGACCCCGTCGGGCGAGCGGCGCAACTATTGGGCTTCTGGCGCACCCTTTGCTCTCCAATAGTGCTGTTCTTTCCGAAGCTCCTTTTCGCAATGCGGCTGGCACACCCCCAACCGGGAAAGATGGGGGATCGCCAAGCGCTGTAAGAGGCATTCCTGGAGGCGGGGCTGCCCGCTCGGGGCCCGAATTCCCCGGCGCTAGCTTTTGGCAAGATTTCGGGAAGCGGCCTGCTTCTGCCTTGCCATTTTCTGAGCCATGAACATGAGCAGGTTCCTGTCTTCCTGGCTGATTCGGCCGAGAAGGCGCTGTAGCTGGGTCAGTTGGCGACCTTCCTTCCTCGAAGATCCCCACACGATGTCGTCCGAAGTCCTCCTTTTGGGAAGAAGCGGCAGTGCTGGCGGCTGCTCACCCTCGTAGAAAAGCTGGTACAGCGGCACTTCCAGGGCCCGGGCGAACTTCTCGATGGTATCCAGCGCAGGGACGGTATGACCGTTCTCAACCCGGGAGACATAGCAGCGTATCAGTCCTGTGCGCTTTTCGATGTCCCCTTGCGAGAGCTTCTTCGCCTCACGTATGGCTCGTAGGCGGTCTCCAATAATCATGTTCCCCCCTCGTCTTCGACGATTGGCCGTAGGCCCAGACTATAAACCGAAAATGTGGACCGGGCCAGAGACGTGACTTGCGGCCCAATTCACTTAGCGAGTTCGAAGTAAATCGACAGGTGAAAGGAGGAGTCCATGTTCGGAAAAATGAACGCAGTCCGGATCGTTGACTTGGCCCACGCGCCAGATGAAGCCGGCGGATCACTCGACGCAGCCGTAGCAAAGCTCCTCGATGTGACCGAGCATCCGGCAATCGCGAAGTGGGTGCAGTTCCCGAAGGCCCTTTTGTTGTTCTTGCTGGTTCCCGGAGATCCAGAGTCCGGCGCCTTTTACGTCTACGACCGCCGCTCTAGAGTCTGGTTCTGGGTGGATTTTGACGATGACAAGTTCGGCGGCTACAACCTCAGCGACTTCGACCGGCTGGTGCGAGACTGCCGGTTCCTGGACCTGGTCGAGCGCCCTCAGCTGTTTGCGGGGAAGAACCCCTGGATAGTCGAGCCCGGCTCGCGGCCCCAGCGACACTGCGAGTCCCCGACAGCGACGGTACCAAGGCCCGCGTAAGCAAGAATCCGACATTTGCCCCATTTTTTGGGCATAACCCCTGTCAGGCCAAGGACTTAACACGTCCCCCTCACTTTTTTGACAAACCAGTGGTCTGGGTTTAGGTAGGACGAACGTCTTCGCAGAACCGAGCTCGAAGGAAGGAGACGGACGCAATGTTCGATGGCTTTAGACCAGATGCTTTTCTCAAGCGAAGGCCCTGGACCCGCGACATGGGGATTCCGCTGATGGAACGGGTCCGGTTCGGCAACGTATTTGCCCCACCTTGGGTGGACAAGATCAAGCTGCTTCTGCTCGCGGACAGGTTCCTGGCTGATATCCGGGCGAAACTCGACAGAGCCGAGCTGATCGAGGCTTCAGGGGTTTGCGAGTACTTCTATGCGGGTACGGACCAGGAAGAGTGGAGCATCGAGCGGGACTTTCCGAAGCTTGTTCCGCCCTTCCCGGTGTTCTGGATTGAAATGAAAAGACCGTCTCGAATCGTGAGCCGGGTGAACGGAACACTGCCAAGTGATGGCCTTCCAGATCGGATGGGCTTTCTGTTTGAAAGGCTCGAGTTGGCTCAGGGGAAGGAATTGCTCGAGCAAATCCGCTCTCCTCTATCCAAAGAGGTGGAAGAGAGACTCGCTCGCCGAAAAGAGCTTCACGGGAAATCAATCTGCGAAAAGATGGAAAAATACGGACCGGCGGCCTGGCTGCACTTTACCCCAGGGGAACGTTCCTCCGCCTTTTTTGTTCGATACTACAACCAAGCACTCAAAATCAGCGAAGTGCTCCAGCACTTGCCCACCGTCGGTTGCGGGTGCCGGATCGACCTCTTTATCCAGGTCGATGACCGTGCGGTCGGCCCCATGGGTTTCTGGGTCCTTCTGATCGGTCCCGATGGTAGCCCGCTCATTCGCTCGCAAATCGTACCAGCGTTCATGACGGCGCGCGCGGCGCCAGACACGCACACCATCACTGCGCTGAACAACCTGCTCAACCCGGCATTGCTTTCTGTCTACGACATTCTCTACCGAATGGCGGAGGGTCTGGCTCGAACCTATACGAATCAGAACTGACCACCGGCGAGGCCGCCGGAACGTGCCTGGGGACATTCAATCCCGGCGCCAGTTACGTGGAGGGAGCATGGAAGCGGCGATTCGAGCAAGCGCGCAGGTTGTCTCCGACTACCGCCGCCTATTCGTCAACCGCTTGGCTTACACGCTGCAATCCATGTGGCCCCATCCTGAGGGCGGCCGCCACTACTATTTTCGGCCGAAGGCGAAGGGGACGGGCAAGGCCCTTGGCCTGACCTCGGTCACTCTGCGGTGTCACCTGGAAGGCGAAATCACGATTGGCCTGTACGCGATTAATCCTGCAACGCAACGCTCCAAATGGGTGGCCATCGACGCGGACTACAACGGGGCGATGGAGGACTTGCTCAAGCTCCAGTACTACCTACTGGAAGATGGGGTGGATGCAGCCCTCGAAATGAGCAAGCGCGGCGGGCATCTCTGGATCTTCATGGCGAAGCCGGCGCTGGCGCGGGATTGCCGGATCTACATCTACAACCTGGCCCTCAGGCTAGGGGTGCAAATCAAAGCCGCCGGACCGGCCGAAGGAATCGAGATCTTCCCCAAGCACGACGAGCTGCGTCCCGGCGAGTTCGGGAATGCCATGCGCGGGCCCCTGGGAATCCACCGCGGCGCACACCGCCGCTACTGGTTCTACGGCGCGGACTACGACCTCGAAAAGCAGATGGCCTACCTCAATCGCCTGCGAAAGATCAGCGAGGAACAGCTCCGGGCGTTCATCGCCGGCAAGACCCTGCCGCCAGAGTTTGAAAGGAAGCGCCCGTCGTCAAACGAGGTCCTTCACTCCCTTCCTGCCACGGGCCGCGAATTCCGAATCCTCGACCATGTGGGCAATGTTCGGAAAGTTGGACGGAACTACGTGACGCGGTGCCCGTCGTGCGCCGAGACCGGCCGCGACCGGGGCGGCGACAACCTGGCGATCTCCATCGAAGATCCGCGCAAATATCGCTGCTGGGCAGGATGTGCGAAGGAAGCCATCCGTCAGGCGCTCGGATGTCCGATTCCGGTTCGGCGAACGGCGTAAAGAGAAGGAGCGGCAAGTGGGAAATTCAGAGACCATAGCTCCAGCGGAAGAGCGCGCCGCATCGAATGGAGAACAAGAAAAGGGTTTATTCGCAGGCGCCCAACGACAGCGGCTGCCCGACGAGCGGGCCTCTGTAACGCACAAGTTCAGCGTGGGCGGCAGCGAAGGCTACATCACCGTGGGCATGTATGAAGACGGCCGCCCCGGTGAAATATTCATCAAGATGTCCAAGGAGGGCTCGACACTGTCGGGGGTCATGGACGGCCTAGCCCTAACGCTCTCGATTGGTCTCCAATACGGCGTGCCCTTAAAGGTGTTCGTGGAGAAGTTGGTGAACACGCGCTTCGAGCCTTCCGGCTTCACAGAGAATCCGGAGATTCGATATGCCTGTTCCCTCCTGGACTATGTAAGCCGTTGGCTCGGCGGCAAATTCCTTTCACCGGAATATCTGAAACCTAGGGTTACCGGCCTAATCGAAGGTGGAGTCACGATTCCGGCGATGGGCGAAACAACCGCTAATAAGGCACTGTGAATGTACCGTGAACTAGTACCTTGCGGTAGAATGATTTACATTGGTTGCATCTGTCCGCTGAAAAGGAATCGGTCGCATGGGTCGGATTCTTGCAGACAAAGAGATACGCGGCCTCGTAGGCTCCGTCCTTCTCAACGCTGATCCCGCCAAGCTCAACCCCAACGGCATCGAGCTGCGACTTGGGGCGCATGTGTTATTCCATTCCACCGGCGAAGAGAAGGAGCTTGGCAACGGCCTGTTTCTAAAAGTCAGTCCTGGTGAAACTGTTTCAATCGCGAGCCTCGAACAGATCGATTTTACTAAAGCTGCGGTGGATGCTCATTTCCCAAACTGTATGCTTATGGGTTTCATCACACCGACCACAACCATGATGCGTGAAGGCATCTCTCAGGTCGCGACGAAAGTGGATGCGGGATTTCGCGGAACTTTGAACTGGGGCCTGCGCAACGGGTCAACGAGAGACCTGGTCCTTCAGTATGGCGAGCCGATATTCAAACTAACCATCTTCTTACTTGAAGCCAACGAGGTGCCAGAGCAGGCTTACGGTGCGCGAGACACCGACCACTACCAGTCAGCCGAAGGCATAGTCCGCTCTGCTCGTCGGCTACCCGCCGACATCCCGAAGAACAAGACCGTCTCCTCCAGTTTCGAGAAACTCGATCCCAAAAAGCAACTGCGCGAAGCCGGATATCCATTTGACCACATCGGTACAGAACTTACGACGCTTCATGGCAAGTTTGAGCTTGTCTCGAATGACGTCCTGCTCTTGAAGGACCAGTTTGAGAAAAAAACGAACGAGTTGTCTAGCAAGATCGACACTGAAACGCGCACCCTCTCCGAAAGGGTTGAGGACTCACGAAAGAACATTCTCGAAAAGGTCGAGGACTTGTTTGACCGGAAGTTTCTTCGCGTCGCAGGAGTTATTATCGGTGCGATTCCGATCATGTATGGCGGTGTGACATTTCTTCAGGGAACGGGACTAGGTGGGAGAGTAACTGGCTTCATCGCGACTGCGCTAGGTGTATTGATTCTCGCCTTGACCATCGTTCTGAGTCGGAAAACCCATTCAGCGTGAGTAAAGCATGATTCCTCGGCGTCGAGGTCTACAGACGGATGGTAACGAAATGAATGCAATCGAAGAGCAGTCCTTCTGTGTTGTACAAATCGAGGCTTCCTTCCGTAATGAAATTGGGGAAATGACGGGATTAGAGGTGTATGCCCACGTCCGGACCAGGCTTGGGGGTGACGCCGAGGCTGCTGAAACTGTGCTTCGTGATTTGAAGGAAAAGGGCGAGGCGATGGTTGGATTCAAAAACTCTCTCGGCCGTGAGACTGTAATCGAAATCCGGCGCACTGCGGAGAAATAAGGGAATGCCGTGGCCCCCACTAGTTCAGGATGCCGCAGAGCGCATGAAGCGGGCAGAGGATGCGCTCCGAGCGGACACCGATAGCGGTGAACCGTACAACTCTGAACGGCGTAACCGCTTGTTGACTGAACTCCAACGCGCGATGGCCGAATTTTACGATAAGGTTTCCCAACTTCGGTCTTAGGGACGTTCGTCGCGAACCGTTGCCCTCAGTGCGCGAATTAGCCTCCCACTGGCTGAGCGTGTTTTCGTGAACTGGAAAGCCAGCCGTATTGGAAAGTTGTCCGATATATGCGATCTTTCCACCTAGGAAAACTCCATGGTTAGACAAGAAAGATGGCCTGCTCGAACAAGGTTTGCCGGCTGAGCCGGAGTCCAATCGATCAGGTCCGCTTGCCGACATTCGATTCGCTACCTCGGTCTTGGACTACGTCGGCCGCTGGCTCGGCTGCAAATTTATTTAGAAAAGCTACCTGAAGCTAGCTACACAAATTGACGAAGGCACCGGAAGTGCGACTGGGGTTCCGGTTCAAGCCAGATGTTGGCCTCTTCGCGATTCTGCAAGCCCGGACCGTGACTTCCCAGTCATGCTGGGTACAATTGGAAGATCTTTTCCCCCGGGTGCAGCGCCAATATGAGGAATACCTTCCCGAAGACCCCAGGATCGTCGCCGATGAACTCGGAGCCAGCACGGGCAGCGTCCTCGAACTTGAAAAACACCGTCTCAACCGGAGTGTTGTAGAGCAGAGCTTGGTTGTAATGGATCAGGAGGTAGAAATCATCCATCAATACTTCTGGTGGTTTCGCCTCGTACTTTTCGATTTTCCTGGCAAGGATATCGCACAGAGCGTCCAACATTGCGTCCTGATTATAAGCGCCACCCGGCATGCGGAATGTTAGCCAGTCACACCCTGCAGGCCACGTGCGTTTCGTCACGCGTCCCTTTGGCGGCCAGCCCCCGTAGCAACGCCTCGGAAAGAATCTCACCAACTGCAGATACTTCCGAAGCGTCGAATAGCGTGTGAAGTCAGTAAAGAAGCAGCCCTGCGGCGACTGCCAGTCTGGTTCCTGGTCCCAACGCCGGTCGACATCCTCCACAAGTCTAAAAATTTCCTCGCGAAATGCAGTGGCATCAGCTGGCTTCACGCGGGCTTTCGGCAGGGGAGATAGCCACGCATAGTAGATATTTCCACACCGATTGTCTGGCTGTGTTCCAATCGCCCTTAGCATTGAGTTCTGGATCGCTTCCAATCCCTTGGCGTTCGTCATCTGGTCTTCGTTTAGCCATTCACCGAGCTCCACACCGATGCTTCGGCCCGAGATAGTCATACACAGAATGTCTGGCGGATCTTGTGGTGGCTGAATCCACCCTCGTAGGAGTTCACCAGCGAAATCGGGCCTCACTCTGAGAAATGATTCAAAGATGCTTCTCTCCGTGGAGCGGTCGCCCATCGCTACTTAGTCCAGGTTCATTCGCCGCCCTTACGCCGTGTTGTTTCCAATCAAGACGGTCGCGCGCCATCGGGGAAGGATCGGCGCTCGGACAATGCTCCCCGTCTAGATAGCACACAACGAAGGGCTTAGTCAGCAGAGATCGCGAAAGAGTCTCGAAGGTCCGCGTTTGTGGATAGTGTCGCAACGTGGTCCTTTGAGTTGACCCAGTACATCACAAGGAGAAGAACACAGATGGAGCAAGCCCAACTCATGGCTCACTGCGGGACTTCGAAGATTAGCCGGGAAGAATTGAAGGCGATCTCGACGCCTACGGGGAGTCCGACCCACCAACCGATTCCGCACCACGAGATCGTCGGAGCCCTGGTCGAAACCCTGAGCTTCCGCCAGATTTCGGTGATGCGGGAGGAATACGCGGTTTCCGGCGACGGCATGAAGCTGTTCGGTGTCCTCGACCTCGAAACCACTTTCGACGGCTGCCGTTTTGCAATCGGCGTCCGAAACTCCAATGACAAGTCCATGCGCATGGCCCTCACGGTCGGGTACCGGGTCTTCGTGTGCGACAACATGGCGTTCCACGGCGATTTCACGCCTGTGCTCGCCAAGCACACCAAGAACCTGAGCCTCGTGGACATCCTGGCGGTCGGAGTGGACCGCATGCAGCGGAACTTCGAGCCGATGAGAAAGCAGGTCGAGTCTTGGAAGGGAACCCGCCTCCCGGATGAGTCCGCGAAGCTGGTCATCTACCGGGCCTTTGTGGAGGGCGAGCTGGATGTTCCCAAGCACCTGGCTCGCCGCGTCCACGACCTGTATTTCCACCCCCAGATCGAGGAATTCGCCCCGCGGACGACTTGGAGTCTCTCCAATGCGTTCACGAGCGCGTTCAAGGAACTCGATCCCATCCCTCAGTTCAAGGCCACGGCGAAGCTCGCCTCGTTCCTCGAGCTGGCGACCGGCGCCCCGAACTAATCGCGTGGTTGCAAGCCAACGGGTCGTGAAGCCGGACCCGACGCTGCAGAGGGGCAGGAGGCAGCCGTGCCAACTGCCTCCTGCCCGCTTTTCACTCGGTCGAACAAGAGAGACTGACCGTTCTGGCAGGTTCCCGCTAAGTTGTGCATACCCTAAGCGCCTTGGTCGAGTGCAGGTAAACTCTCCTTTGAAATTTGCTGATCCTGCCGCGCCCTCAGCGCAACCAACTCCGGATGATATAGAACCTCAAGAATTTTCTTGGCGGGCACAATAATCGAAATTCCCATATTTACTGCTTCTGCTTGATATCCCTGGAGATTCATGGGCAAATCCCAATGACCGCGCATCAGTCCTAAGAAGTGATGGTGACCCAACCCGGACATCGTTTGCAGTTCGCCGTCTTCTGAAGCCAGATTTTCGAGTCTTACTGTGTGACGGACGAAAACCGGCGATCCGCTCAATCCTCCAATAGAGCGCGTTTCAGCAAGGTACACTTCGGATTCGCCATCATCGGCGGGAATTTTGTCGGATGGCATCATTGCTATGTTTCCGGTTCTGACGATGGGAATGTGTTTTTTTCGTCCGTGAAACTGAGTGAATAACCCAACTATACTCAACTGGTCGCCAACGCCGATGTCGTAGCGGCGTATTACCTCGTCTGTCACGAAGGCTGTCTCTGGTATGTAGTCCATATCCATCCGCGCTGTCGGCGTAAAAACGGTTGCAGCCGCATCAACGCTCTTATCTGTTGGGTGATACCACCATTTCATGGAACTCCCAAACCAGCCAGCCTCGCCATCCTTAAAATTCATTCCTATTAAAAAGGACCGACCTTGAATAACTTCTGCGACGTGCTTCGCGGTAATAACATGGAGGTAGGCGTTTCCGTATTTTCCCTTCACTCCGACAATAAAAGCGGTCCCGACGTATTTAGGTTGATCCTGCCGTTGTGAGACGAAACCGACGCAGTTAAGAAAGCGATCCGGAATTCGCATACCATCCTTATTTTTGGAGAATAGTAGGCCATCCACACGACAGGGGTCAACAGTGAGCGCGAGCACCTTTCATTCCACACTCCGAACCTATACGTGAGCCGCTCACGCCAATTAGGACACTACCGAATTGTGGGGGTGTGACCATTCCGATCCCCCTTGCCGCAATGGATGGCGCAGGACCATAGAGTTTGCGCCCTGCGCTGGTACGTAGAGGTGCGCCACCAAGGGATTATGCTAATGGTGTTGCCGAGGCCCAGACCGCCGCAATCTCAGCCCGTAGCTTAGCGATAGTCGCAGGCTCTTCGAGCTTGTTCAATAGAGAGAGCCTCTGCCCCATGTCCTTAATCGAGGCCCCTAAGGCATAGAAGTGCGTGTCGTCTATTATTATGGTTCGATCATGGACTTCCTTTTGGTGCAGTCTCACTTCGACTGTGCTCCTATACTGGCTTTGGAACCTCCTCACGGCCACCCTCAAATCGGAAGTAGGCTTGAATGTCAACAGCTTCACCGACGGCCGAGCTGCTAACGCTTGGAGCATGTCTAACACCGACTCATCAAGATAGTTGTCGGCGATGAAGATGTCTCTTGTTGCCGAACTCAGAATCCGCTTTAATTCCTTGAAAGCCTCGTACTGCGTCCCGGCTGGAAAAACTCTCTCCTGGGGCAGCTGGACGTTCAGCTTTGACTCGTAGACCTCGATCAATTTTACTGTGGGAACTCCGAGCCCAGTCTCAAGGAGGGTTTTCTCGAGGAGCCCTTGCTTTGACATCAGCCACAAGAACCGTCTCACTTCTGCAACGGGCACTCCGAGGTATGCCGCGTCACACGGAGTATCGAAAATGATGGGATGGCCGGGCTCGGGGTTGAAGCGAAAGCCTATCCAATACGCCTTATGCATTATGAACTGGCGCATCTCCTGAGCACTGGCAGGCGGTTGGGCATCGAAGTCGGAGCCGTCAAGCGATATTTCCTTGTATTTATGCTCGTCGTAAGGTGCTTCGAAGCTGAGCGTACCTCGATCGAAAGCGCGCCGGAGCACGTTCAGTCGGACGACCTCAATCCGCGCATCGTAATCAGGAGAATAAAGCTGTTTGGGGCCGAACCTGTAAACCGAGACGAGGCGTTCGCCCCTACCATTCGTTAGGTCCTTCAGTCTGAAAAGGTAGAAAGCACCATCACGGTCGGGGGCAACGGCCTTGCGCTCGAAAAGCGTTTCAACACACTCGCCCCCAAGAGTGACGAGAATATCCTTTTGTTCTGTCACTTCGACTCACCTCCGAGGGTGACCGTCGTCTTCACGGTTCTCCTGCTTTCCCAGAATCTCACAGAGTCTTAGACAGCTGCCACGTCAAGGACCGAGAAAACGCCTACTCCCCCGCAGTCGGCGGAGCGCACATTCGCAGCGTGGAGAGTCTTTTCCCCTCATGTCAGCCAAGACTTTGTGGAGATAGCCATGGAGAACGAAAACAGGAAAACAGGGCTGAATTCCAGCGGATTTCGAGTGGTATGTAAGGCTGAGGGAGTCACCGAGTTCCGTTCGGAATCGGATTCAATCTTGGTCACAGTCAGCCAGCGTATCCGGCATCTCGGCACTCAGGGAATGTGGGATTCCGTCGTGGTCGAAGGCGAGTCGGAGCAGGACGGGACATTGGTCGTGCGCGTCCTGGTCTTCAATCCCGACTGGGATGAACGGCTACAGATTGCATGCATCCGGTCCCGTCCCGATGACCCGGACTCTCTGACCGCGCTGGGTACCAACCTGGACCATCTACCCTCTTAGATCTGCTCGCGCTAGCCACACCTAGTCCTCGCTAGTCACCTCAGGTTTTTCCCCATTTCTCAGTGGCTCCCGGACTTCCTCCGCTCCCACTTCAGTCAAAGGAATCCCCATGAAGCTTTCTGATATTCCGCCTGGCAGCGACCTTGCGTATCGCCGTGCTGCCAAGCTCATCGCTGAGCAGATTGAGTTCGAACTCGAAACCTGCCGGCAGCTTTATGGCACTGAGCCGGAACGGGTCTTGGACCTTCTTGCGAACACGCCCGACTGGACTGATTTTCTTGAAGAACACGAAAGATAAATCATCTCGTGGAGTTGGACTGCAGTAGCTCGACTCAGTGCCACCCACCTCGCCCCGTTCCTACCCAGCGAGGAGATCTGACATGACGTGCCTTGTCTGCGGTGGACCAATTGAGGAAGGCTTCCGGCATGGCCGACCCCCAAGGGAAGCGAAATACTGCTTGCTATGCCGGTCGGAACGCCAGCGCCGCGCGAATGCCAAGTACGTCTGGCGTCCTGAATTCGACGAACACCTCAAGGCCCACTACTACGGAGGGCTGAATCGAAGGTTTCGCGTCCTGAATCGCATGATCCGGCTGACAGGCCTGCCCCGCTGGTACATCAAGCGCCAGGCCGCACGCCTAGGTCTCACGATGCATTTGGACCGTAAGCCGTGGACCGCGGCTGAGGTGGATCAATTGGAGCGGTGGGTTGGCACTGTTTCGACCGCAACCATCGCCAAACGGTTGAGGCGCCCGCAAGTCTCCGTCGTGAACAAATTGAAGCGCCTCCATCTCTCTCGCCGGGTGCGAGAAGGCTACACGATGCGCGACCTGGAGCTGTGCCTCGGTGAAGACCACCACAAGATCGCCCAGTGGCTTGCCGCTGGCTGGTTACGCGACCACCTTCAAGGTACGCGCCGCCATGATGGCAATGGCAAGG
>Ga0335085_10008802_pt1 | contig 15329 bp, 18 predicted proteins | sample Lox_Sample_45_FD_206712 | JGI IMG/M metagenome (GOLD analysis project Ga0335085, IMG submission 206712) | Soil microbial communities from Loxahatchee National Wildlife Refuge, Florida, United States - Lox_Sample_4.5 | ecosystem: Environmental > Terrestrial > Soil > Wetlands | place: USA... | reverse complement strand
TGATGACATAGTCCGCGCCGGTATAGGCTGCACGCTTGTCCAGGGTGGCCTTCAGGTTGAGCGCCTTGTGTTTCAGGTAATCCTCGATCTCGGGATCTTCGATGGTCGAATGCTTGCGGTTGAGCACGTCGACCTTTTCGGGAACGATGTCGATCGCTACGACCTCATTGTGTTGGGCCAGCAGGACAGCGTTGGAAAGGCCTACGTAACCGGTACCGGCAATCGCGATCTTCATAATGACTGGCTTTCAATACGGGGTTTGCATTATGCCGCAGAATCGTACAGAGGTCAGCCGCCATCCTCGCGTTGGAGGCGAGATCGATATCGCGCCAGATCATCTGGCGAATAGCAGCAGAAGATCACCTCGTCCAGGGTGGATGAAGCGCGGATGAATTCGCGCACCGCTGCGATCGCCACCTCGACGGCCTGTTCCGGCGGATAGCCAAAGATGCCGGTACTGATGCAGGGGAAAGCGATGCTGGCAAGATGTTGCGCAGACGCGATGGACAAGCTTTCGCGATAGCACGAGGCCAGCAGCTTCGCCTCATTGTGTGTCCCGCCATGCCACACCGGGCCCACGGTGTGGATCACGAACATCGCGGGCAACCGGTAACCGCGCGTCAGCCGCGCCTGCCCGGCCGGGCAGCCGCCCAGCGTGCGGCATTCCGCCAGCAACTCCGGTCCCGCTGCGCGATGGATCGCGCCGTTTACGCCGCTTCCGTCCAGCAGCGATGAATTAGCCGCATTGACGATGGCATCCACGTTCAATTGGGTGATGTCGCCCTGGATGGCGATCAGGGTGGTCATGTCGCGGGGATGTCGAGCTTACGCATGGGCATCCCTCTGGATGCTTTTTGAGATCGCTTCTATCGTATCGAGCACCGTCTTCGCCAGGTCGGGCGCAAAACAATCCAGTTCGATATTATCCGGCATCGACCTTAGCCAGGTAAGCTGGCGCTTCGCAAGTTGCCTTGTTGCGGCAATGCCGGTTTCCAGCAGTTGTGTGTCATCGATCTCGCCCTCGATGAATTGCCATGCTTGGCGGTAGCCTACACAGCGCATCGACGTCATATCCCGATGCAAAGGATATTTTTCGCGCAGAGCGCGCAATTCATCCGCCAGGCCGTGTGCCAGCATGGACTTGAAGCGCGTGGCGATCCGCGCATGCAGTTGCGAGCGGTCGGAGGGGATGAGGGCGATGGGGATGATGCGGTAGGGGAGCGAATTGACCTCCCTCTCTCCCAGCCCCTCTCCCGCTTGCGGGGGAAGGTGGCCGTTGGCCCGGAGAGGGGTAGTAGGCCTGTTAATCAGCGCGGACATCGGTTGCCCGGAGATGCGGTAGATCTCCATCGCGCGCTGGATGCGCTGCGTGTCGGTCGGTTTCAGGCGCGCGGCGGTTTCCGCATCCACCTTGGCGAGTTGCTTGTGCAAATGCTCGATACCGTGACGAGCGATCTCGGCATCGAGCGCGGCCCGCACTGCGGGATCGGATTGCGGCAGATCGCTGAGGCCTTCCTGCAGCGCCTTGAAGTACAGCATCGTCCCGCCGACCAGCAGCGGGATTCTTTTTCTCGCAGTGATGTCGTGCATCAGGTGCAGCGCATCATGTCGGAAGGCGGCGGCGGAGTAGGCTTCGGTGGGAGCTATGATGTCGATCAGGTGGTGCGGTGCACGGGCCAGGGTGGCGGCATCGGGCTTGGCGGTACCGATGTCCATGCCGCGAAAGACCAATGCCGAATCCACACTGATGATTTCGGCCGGCAGTCGCCGCACCAATTCCACTGCGATGCCGGTCTTGCCGCTGGCGGTGGGGCCCATCAAAAAAATTGCCGGGGGAAAATCCATTGTTCGGGCGAATTCACCCGCAAGGGGTAGGCCGTCGGGTGCCCCGCTACTGCGTAGCGACCCTTTCGCTCGCGTTGTCGCGTGCTCGCTCATTCCTCGCCTACCCACAAGGTATGTCTCGTCATTCGCTGTGCGGCTCCTAGCGCTTCATCCCGAATAGTGATTTTTAAATAGGCTGCTTTGTGCCCTTTTCAGACTTTAACAATTCCAGATAACTGCCATTCAACGTAAGGGTACCGGCCAGCCGCTTGCGGCAGGCCCAGGCGACCAGAGAACGTCGTTGACCGGAAGGTTAGGCGGCAACATGATCACCGTTCGGAACCATCGATAAAATGCTCCGCTCGGCCGCCACCAGATGAACTGTCGCTAGGAGGTCGTTCGCGCTTGTGAGCTTGCGTAATAATAAGAAATGCGGCAAGCCCAAGCCAAGAAAAGAACAGAACAACGATGAACCAACCAAACTTAGCGCCACCTTGGGAACGACTTGAAATTAGTACCCAAATGATTGGTACCAGGTAGATGACGAAAACGATCATTAGCGCTATCGATAGGCCGATAATCTGGTCATTATTCATTTCGTAATTACTCCTTCCCAATTAGGCCTTATCCGTAAATCGCAGTGCCGCCTAACGTGAAACTAAGGCGGCCGAGCGCGTTTGTGTGCATTGGCCGAAAATGGGACAAGACGGACATTTCGTTAAATCCTATACGCGTTGACAGTATAAGACTTTCAGTTCAAATTTGAATCGACTCTGCCTTTATTTTCACTTTCCTCGCATGAACATCTTATCGAGTTCAGACAGTGTGACCTGAAACCATGTCGGACGGCCATGATTGCATTGGCCGGAACGTTCGGTCTGCTCCATCTCGCGCAACAGCGCATTCATTTCGGTGGTATTAAGGATGCGGTTGGCGCGCACCGCGCCGTGACAGGCGAGGGTGGCGAGCATTTCGTCACGCCGTTCGGTCAGCGCACGGCTCGCGCCGAATTCGCGTAGCTCCCGGATCACGTCATGCGCTGCAGCTTCGGCCTCGGATTGCTTGAGCATAACCGGCATCGCGCGCACCGCCAGCGTGGTGGGAGATATCGGCGCGATGTCGAAGCCGAGCTTTTTGAGCGCATCCTGTTCGGCTTCCACGGTCGCCACTTCAAGAGTGTCGGCAAAAAAACTCACCGGGATCAGCAATGGCTGGGTGGCGATCTGCTCTGTGTCCAGCGCAGTCTTGAGTTTTTCATACACGATGCGTTCATGTGCGGCATGCATGTCCACCACGATCAGTCCCTGCGCGTTCTGCGCGAGTATGTAGACACCGGAAAGCTGCGCGAGGGCGAAGCCCAGCGGCGGGGCTCCTTCGCCAGCAGTCGGGGAGGGTTCCGAATAGGGGAAATCGGCCGGGGTTCGGGTGTCCCCCGTTTCGTTCTTTGCGTTCCGGGCAAACGCTTCCCATACCTGGTATGCCGCGCCGGATTGCGAAATGCCCAGCCGGATGTCTTGCTGGGTCGGAACAAAGGATGCGGGCTGGCGCGATTCCGCGGCCTTGGCATTTTGTCCGCTTGCCGGTATTGCGAGTGCCTGCTGCAGCGTATGGAAGATGAATTGATGTATCCCCTGGCTTTCGCGGAAACGCACTTCGCTCTTGGCGGGATGAACGTTGACGTCGACCTGTTCGGGCGGCAGTTCGAGAAACAGCACAAAGGCAGGATGCCGCTGATGGTGCAGGATGTCCTGATAGGCCTGCCTCAACGCATGGCTGGCGACCTTGTCGCGCACGAAACGGCCGTTGACGAAGAAATATTGCGCGTCCCGGCTGGCGCGCGAATAGGCGGGCAACGCCGCCAGGCCCCGCAGCGTAAGGTTTGCCGCATTGCGCGAAACCGGAACGGCAGCTTGTCCAAATTCGTCACCGAGCAGCGCCGCTACTCTATTGCGATTGATTTTCTCGTTTCTCCCCTCTCCCGCTTGCGGGAGAGGGTTAGGGAGAGGGGTTGCGGGCAACTGCCAGATCGTGCGGCCGTTGTGCTGCAGCGAGAAGGCAACATCGGGCCGGGACAACGCGATGCGTTTGAAAGCTTCTTCGCACCAGGCGAACTCGGTGGATTCGGATCTAAGGAATTTTCGCCGGGCCGGCGTGTTGAAATAGATCTCCCGAATTTCCACCGTGGTGCCTTGCGCGTGGCTGGCGGGAACGATATCGCCGAGGTGCCCGTCGATTGCCTCCACTTTCCATGCGTGGACATCGGATACGCTTCGGCTGATGAGGGAAAGCTGCGCCACCGCGGCCATGCTCGCCAGAGCCTCGCCGCGAAACCCCATGCTGGCGACTTTCTGCAGATCATCCAGGGAGGCGATCTTGCTGGTGGCATGGCGCATCAAAGCCAGCTTGAGCTCGTCTTTTGCGATTCCCTTTCCATTGTCGCGCACGCGCAACAGCTTGATCCCCCCACCTTCCAACTGCACCGAGATGTCTGTCGCGCCTGCATCCAGGCTGTTCTCCAGCAATTCTTTCAGGGCTGCGGCGGGGCGCTCGATGACCTCTCCGGCGGCGATTTGATTGATAAGCAGGTCGGGTAACAGCCGGATGGCGGACATGGTGTAAGGTGCGCGAATAGTTGTCGCGGAATTATAACGGAGAAGTGCGACCCCTTCGCAGGGGCGAGAATCTGGCTGGCGAGTATCCCTGGCAAATATATATTGGCGAACTGCAGCAGTTCCCAAGTGCAGCTGACTTGACTTTTCCCCGAATAAAGTGCTGAATTCGCTTCCGCAGTTGACCAGATTACTCGTGTTTATTTCTGTCAAGGAGAAAGTCATGAAACGCCTCATCAGTATGTTCTTTGGTTTCGCACTGGTTGCTTTGGCAAGCCCGGTTTTTGCCGCGGATGCCGGCTCGATTACCATTACTTCCCCGGCAAACGGCGCGATGCTGGCAAGCGGCAGCGGCAACAAGCTGGATTTCAATGTCCATTTGGGACCCAATGGCAATCACGTGCATATTTATATCGATGACCAGAATCCAATCGTGTATCGCGATGTCGCCCATTGCCCCTGCAGTATCGATTTGCCGGATCTGTCGCCTGGAAAGCACAGCATCGTGATAAAGGAGGCAACGGTCAGCCATGCATTGACCGGAGTACAGGCTTCTGTGACAGCGACGGTCAAATAACCCGTACGTGCAGAATCTAATCTATGCACTCATACAGGTAATCCACAACTTCGGCGCTGCGACTGTTGTCGGCAGCGCCGCATCGGCTCTCTGGTTATTGCGCGGAGATACGGGGCTGGTCCGCGGCGATGCAGCGGTGCAACGGCGGCTTGCCATTCTTGCGGCGGCCGCCTGGGCGGTACAGGCGGCCAGCGGAGCACTGTTTGGTCTCACAACCTACTATTTTGAACACCATCTGCCGGATATTCACGGTATAGCCGTAGATGCGCTGCTGGTCAAAATCATCTGCGCGGCTGCCGGATTTATATTGGCGGCCGCCTACGTGATTTCTGGTTCACGCTGGGCGAAACACAGGCGGCTTCTGGCGTGGCGGGTGCTGTTGGCGATCGGGGCAATTGCTTTGGCTTCCGCTGCGTTCCTGCGCTGGTTTTCCTGACTGACTTCGATCCGTAGCCCGCAGCGTGCACCCTGAAACCCGGATTTGGAAGCGGGCTGGATCGCCACTATCGGCACACTACGGGTATAATCGCCCGAACAAAAAATCTGTGTTGGGTGAAATCCAAATCTAGGCATCAAACAATCCACGATCTTAGGAGAAGTTCATGCGTATAGGCATTCCTGCCGAAACGACGGCAGGTGAAAAGCGCGTTGCCACTGTACCCGATGTCGTTGAGAAGCTGATCAAGCTGGGATTCAAAGTCTCGGTCGAATCCGGTGCAGGCGATGGGGCGAATTTCAGTGACGATTCCTATCGCGCTGTCGGTGCAGACATCGCCGAGGGGGCCGGCGAGTTATGGGCTGAGTCCGACATTGTTTTCAAAGTCGCGGTCCCGACGGGTGCCGAGGTTGAGTCGATGCGCGAAGGCGGCACCTTGATCGGCTTTATCTGGCCGGCGCAAAACCCGGAATTGATGAAACAACTGGCTGCAAAGAAAGCGACCGTGCTGGCTATCGACTGTCTGCCGCGCATGTTGAGCCGCGCCCAGAAGATGGACGCGCTGACCTCTCAGGCCGGCGTCGCCGGCTACCGCGCGGTCATCGAGGCGGCTAACGTCTTTGGCCGATTTTTCAACGGCCAGATCACGGCGGCAGGCAAGGTGCCGCCGGCCAAGGTTTTCATCGCCGGCGCAGGTGTGGCCGGTTTGGCGGCGATAGGTACTGCTGCCGGTTTGGGCGCCATCGTGCGCGCCAACGACACGCGTGCCGAAGTGGCCGACCAGGTCAAGTCGCTGGGTGGCGAGTTCGTGAAGGTCGATTATGAAGAAGAAGGCGGCGGAGGCGGCGGCTATGCCAAGGTGATGAGCGAGGGCTTCCAGCGGGCACAACGCGAGATGTACGCCAAGCAGGCCAGGGAGGTGGACATCATCATCACCACCGCGCTGATCCCCGGCAAGCCCGCGCCCAGGCTCATCACAGCCGAGATGGTGCAGAGCATGAAGCCGGGCAGTGTCATCGTTGATATGGCAGCCGAGCGGGGCGGGAATTGCGAACTGACCGAGCCGGGCCGGGCAGTGGTGAAGCATGGCGTAACCATCGTCGGTTACACCGATCTGAACAGTCGTTTGGCCAAGCAGTCTTCCACGCTGTATGCAACCAATCTGTTCCGTCTTGCCGAGGAACTGTGCAAGACCAAGGACGGCATCATCGACGTCAATATGGAAGACGATGCGATTCGGGGACTGACGGTGATCAAGGAGGGCGAGATCACCTGGCCGGCGCCTCCGCCCAAGCTGCCTGCAGCAGCGACCAAACCTGTTTCGGCCAAGCCGGTCGCGCCTCCGCCCGCGCATGGTGAGCCGAGTGCGCCGATGTCGGGTACCAAACTGGCGGTGTTCTTCGGTATCGGCGCGGCGCTGTTCTGGCTGATTGGCGCCTATGCGCCTGCGGCATTTCTCGGCCACTTCACCGTTTTCGTGCTTGCCTGCTTTGTCGGTTACATGGTGGTATGGAACGTGACGCCTGCTTTGCATACGCCGCTGATGAGCGTCACCAATGCCATCAGCAGCATCATCGCCATCGGCGCGTTGGTGCAGATCGCGCCGCCGCTCTCGCTGTTGGGCAGTGTCATGGACAGGCCGGAGGGCTGGATACGCTTGCTGGCAATGCTGGGCATCGCGCTCACCGCAATCAACATGTTCGGCGGCTTCGCCGTAACCCAGCGCATGCTTGCGATGTTCCGCAAATAAGGGAAGCCATGATGATTTCTGCGAGCTTGTCTACCGTCTCTTATATCGGCGCAATCATCCTGTTCATCCTGAGCCTCGGCGGCCTCTCCAGTCCGGAGTCTTCCCGCCGCGGCAATCTCTACGGCATGATCGGCATGACCATCGCCGTGCTGGCAACGGTGTTCGGCCCCCGGGTTTCGACGGCCGGACTGCCGTGGATCATCGCAGGCATGGTGGTTGGCGGCAGCGTCGGCCTGATCGCGGCGCGCACGGTGAAGATGACGCAGATGCCGGAACTGGTTGCGCTGATGCATAGCCTGGTCGGTTTGGCCGCCTGCCTGGTTGGATACGCGAATTACATCGATCCGGTGGCTGCGGCCAATCTGACCAGTGCCGAGAAAGCCATCCACGAGATCGAGATTTATGTCGGCATCATGATCGGTGCCATCACTTTCTCCGGTTCCGTCATCGCCTTCGGAAAACTATCGGCCATGATAGGTGGAAAACCCGTGCTGTTGCCGGGCCGTCACTGGGTAAATCTTGCAGGGCTGCTGGTCGTCATCTATTTCGGCGGAGCTTTCCTGCATGCCGAGTCGGTAAATGCCGGCATGCTGGCGCTCACGGTGATGACCGTGGTTGCACTGCTGTTCGGAATTCACATGGTGATGGCCATCGGTGGTGCCGACATGCCGGTCGTGATATCCATGCTCAACAGCTACTCCGGCTGGGCTGCAGCCGCAACAGGTTTCATGCTGAATAACGACCTGCTGATCGTCACCGGTGCACTGGTGGGTTCTTCCGGCGCCATCCTTTCCTACATTATGTGCCGCGCGATGAACCGCAATTTTATCCGCGTGATCGCGGGGGGTTTCGGCACGGGTGGCGGCAAGGCTCCTGCTGCCGGCGGCGATGCGCAACCGGCGGGCGAAGTGGTGGCGATCAGCGCGGCCGAGACCGCCGAATTGCTGCGCGAAGCCAAGAATGTGATCATCGTTCCCGGTTATGGTATGGCAGTGGCGCAGGCTCAGCACTCGGTCTACGAGATCACCAAATTGCTGCGCGAGAAAGGCATCAATGTGCGCTTCGGCATCCATCCGGTTGCCGGCCGCATGCCGGGGCACATGAACGTGTTGCTGGCTGAAGCCAAGGTGCCTTACGACATCGTGATGGAGATGGATGAAATCAACGGGGACTTTCCGGATACCGATGTGGCCATTGTGATAGGCGCCAACGACATCGTAAATCCGGCAGCCCAGGAAGAGCCCGGCAGCCCCATCGCAGGGATGCCGATACTGGAAGTCTCGAAGGCCAGGATCTGTATCGTGATGAAGCGCAGCATGGCTACCGGCTATGCGGGTGTGGAAAATCCGCTGTTCTACAAGGAGAACACCCGCATGTTGTTCGGCGATGCCAAAAAGATGCTGGACGAAGTATTCGTTGCGTTGAAATCGTAACAGCGATGCGGTTGTTTTTCGGGACTCAGTCCCGGCGGGACCGGATGACGAGATAGATACCGAGCAGGCTTTCTATCGTGTAAATCGCGCTGGACAGATGATGCAACATCGAGAAGCGTTCGGCAAATGCGCTGTGCATCACGTCGAGCGGCAGCGCCTGCTGCTTCAGATCGTTCATGACCGGCTGGAACCCGCACTGTATCGCCAGTGTCAGCAGCAGCATTGCCGCGACAGTCCAGAACAGCACATGACGAAAAGATCCCCGGCCGGATACACTGATGCGATGGACCAGCAGATATATTCCGCTTGCCATGCCCAGATAAGCCACCAGAGAGAACATCTTGCCGGCCAGCATTCCCGCCAGCTGCCTGTCCGGCTGGGCGTAGAACAATACGGGCACCGCGAGATACCCGACGGCCCACAGGCCGCCGACCCAGGCGGTGGTGAGGAGAACGGCGAGATGTTGCAGCCAGATTTTCATCGGATGCAGGTTATCACAGCGATAACCGAAAGCAAGCCGGATAATATGCTTGCACTGGCTGGACCCGTCAGGGATTGATAGCAAACAGAATCAGGAGATAGCCATGTATTACATCGTTGAGAGCGACAAGTCATTCGAAGATGCCGCGACCGATCTGGAGGCCGCGGTCAAGCGCAACGAGTTCGGCGTGCTGCACATCCATGACCTGGGCAACACGCTGCGCGGGAAGGGCATCGCCTTTGCCGAGAATTGCAAGGAATTCGAAGTGTGCAACCCGGGGCAGGCCGCCAAGGTGCTTTCGACAGACATGCGCCTGAACATGGCGCTGCCGTGCCGCATCTCGGTCCATACGGAACAGGGCAAGACGAAGATAGGTATGATCAAGCCGGTCCCTTTGTTGGCCGGGTTGTCGCAAGAGCCATTTCTGGCCAAAGTGGCACAGGAAGTCGAAGCAAAGACCATCAAAATGATCGATGAAGCCAGATAGGCTGGCAACGGGCTTTGCTGTGCCCGCATTCCCATTCAAATTCAAGAGCGAATCATGACGCATGCACACATATGGTCCGAGCAAATAAAGTATCTGGTGGGTATGTTTGCCATTCTGAATCCGCTCGGGGCCATCCCGATCTATCTCAGCATGATGACAGATCGCCGCCCGGAGGTGATGGGCCGCACGGCATTCAAAGCATCCGTCGCGGTGTCGGTGATACTGACGCTTGCGGTCTGGACCGGAGATAGCTTGCTGGCGTTCTTCGGTATCGGCATCCCGGCATTCAGAATAGGCGGGGGGCTGTTGCTAATACTCATCGCTATTGCGATGTTTGGCGCCAAAACCAGCCCGGCTCAACACACCGACGCGGAGCAGGCCGAGGGAGAAGCAAAAAATGATATCGCCGTCGTGCCTCTTGCGATCCCGCTGCTGGCCGGGCCGGGTGCGATCAGTCTGGCCATCGTCGATGCGCATCAGGCAGGCAGCTTAGCCGGAAAGCTTGCGTTCAATTTGGGGATAGTCGCTGTGGCGGTGATCGTCTGGCTGGTTTTGCGATTGGCCGAGCCGATCGGCAAGCGTTTGGGCACCGGCGGGCTAAACATTGCCACCCGCGTGATGGGACTGCTGCTAGCCGCGATGGCGGTTCAGCTCATCGCGGATGGGATGCTGGAGTTATTTCCCGGGCTGTCTCACTGAGACAACTCCCGGCTATGCGGCATACGCTTACGGCTGTTGCTGGCCGGCATCCTTCATCAGCTGGGTCAATCCGCTCGTGGCCCGAAGCGAAGCTTGCGGGCCTTCGATCTTCATTTGCGCCCAGTCGACTCCCCAGCCCACAACCCAGGACATCAGCGAGGCCAGCACCAATACCATCACGATGCGTGTAAACCCCCTGGGGATTCCCTGCTCGTCCAGGTAACTGTTGAGAAACCAGGCCGCGACGAAAAACACGATGGTGGATATGGTCAGGTTCAGCATGTCATGAGAACTAAAATCAGAGGCATATATTTATGTGCGATATAACTTGCGTTCTGGTTGCTTGCGCTGTCTGCCGAGATTATCAGAAAGCAAATGCGGTAGTACCGCCATCTCCTGCGGCGACATAGCCGAAACCGCTACTGACCAGTGGATTCATGCAGGAAGTGGCGGTGACGCAGGAGATGCCGGTGTTGATTGTTTGTGTCCAAGTGTAACCATTCACGCTGGTGTAGGCATTACCCGCGCTGTCTATGGCCACGAATTGGGCAGTCGAAATAACTCCCAACGAAGGGTCTGCGGAAGTTATGGCCGGATCCACTGTCCGAGTTTCGACCGTGATCCCGACAAGATTGGGTGGAATCGGCAATCCGGATAATGCGGTTTGTGTGATCCAGGTGCTGCCGCCATCTATGCTGGTGACTATGGTACCGGCATCGCCCACTGCGACATAGATCGATCCGTAGATGCCGCCGAAGTAAGCCACTTGCCGCAAAGTGCTGGAAATTGGGGAACTCGGTGTCATGACTGACCAGGTGTTGCCATCGATACTGCGAAGTATCGTACCGCTTTCGCCGACCGCCACATAGTAATTGCCATGAGTCACTCCGTACAGTTTGCTGGTCGATACTGCAGGAGAATTATGAATTGTCCAGGTGATCCCATCCGTTGTGGAGATGATGGTTCCTGCATCGCCCACGGCGTAAAAATTGCCGCCCACCTGCGTAATGGAATATAAATCTTTCGTAGGCATACCGGATGCCCCTCCAGCTGACCAGGTGATGCCATCAGTACTGTAGACCGAGGCACCTCCGGCCCCAACTGCGACCCAGCGCAACCCCGGATTGAGCACGTTATTCTGGTAAGCTGCGTAACCGGTCACCGCATAGAGGTTGGCTGTGAATCCGTTTGGAGCAGATTGAGGGGCCCAAGCTATCGAGTAAGGCGGGCCTGCCAAGGTGCCGGTAAATATCGCACCGCCTGTGCCGACCGCAGCAAATATACCACTGGAACTCGTCGTCACAAGATTGTTGCAGGTCGTCAGGCTGGTGTATCCGACCCCATAAAGATCGGTGGCCGGACTGACTGATCCCGCATTCCAGTGCGCACTGGCGCTGGCGTTATACGGCATCGCAGTGACCGTCGGGCTGCTCGGTCCGCCCGGCCCGCCGTTGATACGGCCATTGGATGCAAAATAATACTGCACATCATCGAACAGGCCGCACATATACCACGGCGTAGGGGTGTTGATATACGCAAGTGAATAGCGCAACCCCTCCCAATTGAAAGCCGTCAGGCTGGGACTGGCGGCGGCAAATATCCAGTAATCGACACCGGGTACGGGAGTCCAGGTGAGCAACACTCTGCCGTCGCCCGCTGTGGGCGTGAAATTCGCAGGAGGATCCGCGGATGATCCTTTGCCATAGCACCCGCTGAGCAATGCCGTGGCCATTGCGGCGATTAACATGCAAAACAATTTTTTCACTGTTGGATACCTTGGAAGGGGATCATTCTGTTGTGGCGTTCGCGATGCAGATTCTGCGGTGAAGCCTGGATCGAAATACTCCCGGCAGCATCGCAATCGCTGCCGTTGATCAGCGCTTCTGACCCTGCAAGTATTGCTACTAAACCAATTTTTAAACGCCGCGAACGATACATGACCGTGAATGAAAATGGAAGGACATTGTTACCAGATGTAAACTGCCGCATCAATCATTCGGCGCCAATACCGGCGGCCCGGCAACCGGCTTGGTCACCAGCACATTGGCGTAAGCGATGGACTGGTTGCCGGACGCATCGGTTGCCGAATAGGTCACCGTATAGATCCGCCCGGAAGTGCTGTTGCTGTCGGCCAGGAATTTGAAGTACCGGTCGTCAAGCCCGATACTCGCGTCGCGGATGTCGCCGGCTCCCAATGGTTCGTTGGCGGTGATGGACTCGAGTTTGATTTCAGGAAGGCGATCGTAATCGTCCTTGATAATGAAAGACGCTTTCACGGCCACGAATTTGTCTTTCTGGGCAATAAGCGAGTCCGGATTCAGAATGACAATCACGCTGGGTGGAGTGACGTCGAGCCGTTCCAGCGGCACGGTCAGATTAATGGGATTCCCGTCGTCAAACGTGACCAGCGCGTGGCCGCTCAGATAGTTGTTATCGGGACTATCCAGGGAAATACTCATCTTGTTTATGGTTTGACCGGTACGAATCTGGGGTGAGCGGTCGTTCAACATCTCCCAAGCTATTGCGTGGGTCGCGTTATCTTCCGGGTTAACCAAACTGACGCGCCAGCCCGTGGGCGCGTTGGAACTGGTTGAGGGGATGCCCAGCTTGGCATTCCACCCCGACGGGAGACCAAGCAGTTCATTGACATCGTTGCCGGGGTTGGCGTCATTCTGGTTATCGCGGCCGATCGTGACGGCGATAATATTCTGCTGGCTTCTGTTGGTTATGCGATAATGATAAACATATTTGCCGCCGGAATGCTGGGCATATACGCCCACGCTGACTTCAGCAGGCTGGGAATTGTCCGCGGTGGCAACCTCCGCAAAAGCCTCGCTGGCCAGACTGGTCAGCATGAGCAATAAGATCGCGTTACTTGGTTTCATTATCGTACCCATCGTTGAAAATTGATTTAAACCCGGCTTGTCGCGCCCGTCTTTCGGTCAGGGCTGCTGTTGACCAACCGCTTTCAAAAGACCGGATAGATCGACAGAAATTTGTGCTGCCGCTTGCGGCCCCTCGATCTTGACTTGTGCCCAGTCCGTTATTTCCCCCGCACCCCATGACACCAGAGAGGCAAGCAGGAATACCAGCACGCTGCGCGTCATGCCCTTGGGGAGCATTACCTGCTCATCCAGATAACGGTTGACATACCAGGCAGCAACGAAGAAGACAATCGTGGAGATGATCAGGTTCAGCATATCGAGGACATGGTCAATTAGTCCGCCATGATAACGGTTGGATCGCCAGGATGCCAAACGTGGTATTTTTTCATAACGGCGGCGAATCTTTCCGAATCCAGAAACTCATTCAGCCAGCGCTGCAGTGAAGTATAGGGAGCCTGGGCGAACCATTGCCTGTCTACTTCGGAGAACTGGCGAATAAACGGAAATATCGCGACATCAGCGATCGACATGGTATCGCCCAGCAAATATCGTGTTGCGCTTAACCGGCTTTCCAGTTGCAGCAGGATGATTTCAGCCTCGGAGCGGTAATGTGACCGAGGATATTCGGGGTAGCGGCCGGCATACTTGTATCGATCCAGAAGAATCTTGAAAACGGTGTCGTTTTCGATGACCAACTCTGTGGCGGCATTGACGCAAACGTCATTTTTTCCCAGCCAGCCCTCCGGATCGTTCCGGTGCAGCGCCCATAGCATGATCTCCCAGCTTTCATCGATCACGCATCCGTCTGGCAGCACCAGCACCGGCACGCTGCCTTTGGGAGAGGCTGCCAGCATGCTTTCAGGTTTGTCGCGCAATGCCACTTCGCGCAACTCCACCTCCACGCCGGTCGCACAAAGCGCCAAGCGAGCGCGTATCGCATAGGGACAACGCCGGAAGGAATAGAGGACGGCCGGCTTGCATTCGTCGGATGCCGCAAGAGGCGGGCGCAGCGCTTCGTTGTTTGCCATGCTGTCAATTGCCCGGTGCGGATCCAAATGTCTGCCCTGGTTCGGTCACTGCCGGTATTTGGCGTGGCATTGCACACAATAGCCCATCGTGTCGTGCAAAGCCCGCAAAGATTGTTTCATGTCTTTCGTCTGCAGAGCAGTCCCCAGTTCGGCGGCGCTTTTGTGGAACGCCAGGCCGAGATCCTTGAATTCCGCATTGTTGGACAAGTCGTATATCTGTTTCATTTCGTCCGTCAGTCCAAACTTCGCGCGGGATATCCCGGAAGTCATTTCGAATTTTTCCTCGGCCAGCAGGCCGGTGATCCTTTGAATCGCCTGCAATTGTGACCTCATGTTGACCAGCAGGCGGTGCTTCACTTTGGTGGAAAGTCCCAGGGAAATTCTGTTATCGAACATATTGTGCGCCGCGAGGCCGATATCATCTTCTTCGGCGGCCAAGGCATATTGAGGCGCAACGAATAGGGCAAAAAATATAAGTATCTTCATTTGGTTGTTACCTCCGGGTTTAGCGCAGCGTCATGATTCGTGTACCGATGCGTCACCGAGGAGACATCCCTGCCTGCCGCTCTTCCCCGGCGAGTCGCATCCTGTGCATCCAGTATCTGCCATGTGTATTGCGATAGCGTTCTATCTTCAGACCTCCTGCATCCATATTGACCAGTATCGCCCCGTCTGCATCCGAACGCAGCAGGATGCTGCCGATATTGGCGTAGCGTTGAACGATTCCCGGTTTCGGATGGCCGAAGCGGTTGCGATAACCCACGGTAAACACGGCATAGTCCGGATGCACTGCCGAAATGAATGGTTCCGTGGATGAGGTTCTGCTGCCATGGTGGGGTACGACCAGCAAAGTCGCAGGAAGTTTGTCGGGGTGCTTCTCGAGCAGTTGTTGTTCCGAGGCCTTTTCGATGTCTGCGGTCAACAAGATGTGCCGGTTGCCTATGCTGATGCGCAATACGCAGCCGCGGTTGTTGTCGCGGATCTTCGCGATGCCGTAACTGCCCGGATCCGGATGCAATATCTCGAAATCGACCCCGTCCCATTGCCATGATTGTCCGTCCGCGCAGTGTCTATCGTCTCCCGCCCGCAACAGCGGGTGGCCATCCGGCAGCGAAGACGA
>Ga0335085_10008801_pt1 | contig 15330 bp, 9 predicted proteins | sample Lox_Sample_45_FD_206712 | JGI IMG/M metagenome (GOLD analysis project Ga0335085, IMG submission 206712) | Soil microbial communities from Loxahatchee National Wildlife Refuge, Florida, United States - Lox_Sample_4.5 | ecosystem: Environmental > Terrestrial > Soil > Wetlands | place: USA: Florida... | reverse complement strand
CAATTCCTGATTCACTCCTGCCTAGATCCGGACAAATGCAAACCTCGATTGATTCAGTTCAGTTTCGAGAGCAAGCCGGCGTGGTCGGCGAGTTGCTCCGTCGATTGGACGAGATTCCGCTTTTCCTCAAAGGGTCGATCGCTACTCTTACCGGCCTTGCCTCTCCATCGATGCGCAGCATCTACTGGGTTGGCGGAATCAAGGAACCGTTGCACCCTCATCTCGCAAACGCACTGCTGGTGAGCGTCGACCGGCACAAGAAGCGGCCGGTTGACTCCCGCTCACGCCCGCCATGGGAGCAGTTGATTTATGTCCTCCTCAAGCGCGACGGCACTTACCTGGTTGGCCCCTGCGGGCAAGAAAACGGCGCACTGGTTATGCATCCCGATCAAGAACACCTAAAACTTCAGGAGGAGTTCCGCAATCACCGCGATGCCGAATTAGTGGGGCAGGTGTGCGCGATTGTTCGGAGACTGTGACTTTCGTATTTGAGTCGAGTAGAACAGCTTTTGCCGGCGACCCAATGAGCCATTTCTGCACAAAATGCGGTGGTGCGGAGCGTCGGGAAAACGCAATTTCCGCCAGTAAGAGCGCGAATTGATGGAATTGCGGACAGTTGACGCTTGTTGTGGACGAACCCCACGCTGTTTGCCTAGCCTCCAGTCAAGGACAACCCGCAGTCCCCTCCTCGATGAGCCAAGCCTGCAGTCCGTCATGGATCCCGGAAGAGCTTCGTTGGCTTTCCGAGAGAATTCGGCCGCATATCCACCTGCATGTGGGCAGTTTTCTATGCATCACTGCCGGAAGCCTGCTCGGGCTGCTCACTCCGCTCGTGCTCAAGTGGCTCATCGATCGGGTGATTCCAGCGCGACAATTCAGTTTGCTTTTCGTTGCCATGGTACTGGTCTTCCTGGGTTCTCAGGGCAAAACCGTGGTCAGCAGCCTTGGCAGCTACCTGATGCTCACCGCCGCACTGCGCATGTCACTGAATCTGCGGATGGAAATATTGCGGCACTTGGACTCGCTATCGGCGGATTATTACGATAAGACGCCGATCGGAACAGCCGCCTATCCTCTCAGAGAACCGATCGAAGAGATCGCGTATTTCGGATCGGACTTGGCTCCCGCAATTTTGCATACCTCGATGACGACAGGGTTCACGCTGGTCGCTATGCTGGCCCTGAGCCCTCGGCTAACTCTTCTGGTTTTGCCATTCATTCCCGTGTTCATGCTCACGCGACAACGGTTCCGGGCAAAACTAACCGCACACGCGGATTGTGCGCAGCATGATCGCGTGTCATGGAGCAACTTCCTCGAGGAACATCTCACCGCCGCCATTCCGATCCAGCTATTAGGGCAACAGAAACGGCAGGAACGTCGAGGATTTCGCCTACTTGGCCGGTCTGTGCGATCGCAAGAAATGCTGTTTCGAACCGGCGTGTGGTTCACAGGGTACACATCATTGGCGGTCGTCACCGCGATGTCCGCTGTGATCGGTTACGGTGGGTGGAGGGTTGTCGCGGGAACTCTGACTCTCGGCAGCCTCGTCGCGTTTTACAGTTTCGTGGCTCAACTATTCGAACCGTTGAGTGGCGCAGCCGAACTTTATTCCAGAGCACAAAAGACCTTCGCCAGCATTCGACAAGTTCAACAGGTCCTCGTCCTCCGGCCTCTTGTGGTCGATACCCCAGGCGCGCGTCTGAACGCGCCCGATAGAGCCGAGGACATCGAATTTGCTGCAGTCGAGTTCGGATACGAGCGACAGAAACGGATGCTCCGCGTGCCTTCGCTTTCAGTCCTACCTGGGGAAAGGCTCGTGATTTCCGGCGAAAACGGTGCGGGCAAGAGCACTCTGGCGAAACTTATTGTGCGCCTCTACGACGTTGATTGTGGCTCTGTGCGAATTGGCGGCGAAGATGTGCGCAACATTCGGCTGGATAGTTTGCGGCGTTGCGTCTGCTATATCCCGCGCGAACCGGCGCTCTTTGACGGCAGTGTTGGTTTTAACATTCGGTTCGTGAAACGGAGTGTCTCCGATGGAGAGTTGCAGGATGTTTTAGAAAACGCCGGATTACTGGAATTAATCCGAACTTTGCCGAAGGGCTTCGATGAGAGGATCGGCCCCGGAGGATGTCAACTCTCTGGCGGCGAGCGCCAGCGCATCGCGATCGCGAGAGCACTCTTGCAGAAACCCAAGATTCTCATCCTCGATGAAGCCACCTCGTGTCTCGACCCCTATTCCGAAGAATTGATCCTGAGAAACGTCTTTCGATCTCTCGTCCAATCGACTGTGCTGGTGGTATCTCACCGCCACTCTACGTTTTCGCTCGTGGCCCGGAAGATTTTCATGTCTGGCGGTGAAATCGTGAGCGACCAGGGAACAGATGTGGCGAACGTCACGAGTTCACGGCTTGGATTCTCATCTTCAATGCCAGCCACTCGAGACTAACCCCAGCCTCTCTAGCCTGAAGTTACTCCCTGCTTGGAGCAAAGGCCGAATTTCCAAATACGGTAAAAACTGCGCACTGAGATGGGCGAAAACTGCACGACAGGCGCCTGGTCGCATTTCGCCGGACCAAACCTAACTGCTTGAATTATCAGCGCGGCTCACTTCTCTCGATTGGTTTCGGAACAATTGTCGTTTTTGCTGGCAGATCGCACGCGAAGGATGGCACAGTGCGCGGCATACCTCAGGGGTTCCCAGAGGCTTTCAGGAGTGAGGTCCGGCCGATGCACAAGGTTTCCGATTCCATTCGCAGTACCCATGGCCAGGATGGCGCCATCGTGCTCGATATCAAGCGAGGTGAGATGTTCAACCTCAACCTGGTCGGATCGAGAATCCTAGAGCTGATTGAGTCGGGCTCGTCGGAGGAGCAGATCGTGTGCACGATTAGTGCGGAGTTTCGGGTCCGTGCAGATCGCGTCAATAAGGATTTAGCTAATTTCCTCGAAGTCCTGACGAAAAACAAGTTGATAAGAGGTGAGAGTCAAGAGCTTCAAATTTGAACGATAACGGCACTTACAGTGGTGGCTTCAAAGGCCGGCGAAGACAGAATCATTACCTATCGCGGGGAACAATGGCCGCCTGCGTGCGACAAGGCTGGGAAGCTGAGAGTTACGTGGTTTTAGTTCGACCGCGAGGATTTGCGACTGGTTTTCCGAAGATAACTGGGCATTGGAGGGTCCGCCTATGTCGTTCTTGGTCCTGAAAGCCTATCTCAAGCTCATTCAATTTGACCGTTATCTTTCACGTGGGAGTTTCTCGGCTCTTTATACAAAGGTGCGCGATTATCCGATCTCCGGGAACGGAACAAACTCCGATGATGTCGTGCGACTTTGCTCCGCCATGGATTCGGCGTGTATTTGGTACTGGAAACAGGTCCTGTGTTTACAGCGGTCAGCAGCCGCGGTTTGTTTTCTCAAACAGCATGGCGTGCCCGCTCAACTCGTTATCGGCGCACAGCAGACGCCTTTTAAAGCGCACGCTTGGGTAGAAGTTGAAGGACGCGTGATTGGAGATAAGGCTTATGTGCCGGACGTTTTTCACGTTCTGGCAAGGTCCTAGGTGCACCAGGGGTAGTCATGAGCGTTCAATTTGGAAGATGGAATTTCGACGGCCATCCGCCGGCAGTGGATTTCATCCACAAAGTCGGTGCACTGCTGGCTCCTTACGGACCCGATAGCGATGAGAGCTATTCAAAGAACGGTGTGCACATCGTGTTTCGGGCTTTCCATACCACCAACGACGCACATCACGCAACACAGCCTATCATTTGCCCGTCGGGCGCCGTTATAACCTGGGACGGGCGTCTGGACAATCGTGCAGAACTCATCGCGGAATGGCCGGACCTGCTGAGCACGAACTGCCCGGATGCAGAAATTGTGGCGGTCGCCTATGAAAGGCGCGGCGTAAAGTGCTTTGGGAGGCTCATCGGGCATTGGGCGCTCTCCATCTTCAACCCTGCTAGTCGGTCGCTAATCCTGGCCAAAGATGCAATCGGCACGCGTCATTTGTATTACACATTTGATAGAAATCACAGCACCTGGAGCACCACCCTCACCCCACTCGCTCTCTTCGCCGGCAAGAATCTCGAACTTTGTGAAGAGTATGTCGCAGGCTGGTTCTCGATGTTCCCCGATGTCCGGCTAACTCCATACGTGGGCGTCCATTCCGTCCCCCCGGGCTCATTCGTGTTTCTGCAGTGCGGGAGGCACAACATAATCAAGTATTGGGCTTTTGATCCAGGCAAGCGAATCCGCTACCGTACCGATGGAGAATACGAAGAACATTTCCGCGATGTCTTCACCACGGCGGTGCGGCGCACATTACGCTCCGACTACCCAATTCTTGCCGAGCTCAGTGGCGGCAGAGACTCCTCTGCCATCGTTTGCATGGCTGACACCATCATTGCCAAAGGGCAAGCCGAATGCCCAGGGCTCGACACCATCTCTTATTACGATGACTCCGAGCCCAACTGGAACGAGCGCCCTTATTTCACGAAGGTTGAAGAAAAACGCGGCCGCACAGGGTATCACATCAACATCGGGCTTCACGATCGCACAGAAAAAGCCGGGATCGCAGTCGATTCTTCGAGTGATCGTTTCGTGCCCGCGCCCGCTTCCGATTCTCGCACTTCCCCTCAAATTCGGGCGTGCCTGAAGTTACACGCCAACCGAGTAGTACTTTCAGGTATCGGGGGCGATGAAGTCATGGGGGGAGTACCGATGCCCATTCCCGAGCTCCAAGATCTCCTCGCACGGGCACGATTTCTTGCGGCATCTCGTCAGTTGAAAGCTTGGGCACTGCAGAAACGGTTGCCCTGGTTCCACTTGTTCTTCGAAGCGGTCAAGGGATTTTTCCCACCCAAGCTGGTTGGTGTCGAGAAATATCTTCAGCCAGTGTCGTGGCTTCACCCCGATTTTGTGCGACGCCATTGGTGTGCGTTGACGGGCTATTCTTCGCGAATACGACTATTCGGCCCGTCTCCTACTTTTCAGGACAATTTGCGGACGCTTGATGCACTGCAACGACAACTGGCGGTTACGCCCTTGCGCATCGAACCACCCTACGAGAAAAGATATCCCTATCTTGACCGCTGTCTGCTCGAATTCATGTTCGCTATCCCGCGCGAACAGTTGGTCCGGCCGGCGCAACGCCGGTCCCTCATGCGTAGAGCGCTCGTTGGCATCGTCCCGGACGAAATTCTGAACAAGAATCGCAAAGCCAATGTTGCTCGTGCACCTGTGATACGAATCGCGCGAGATTGGCATCAATTGGTCGAAACGACTCACGACATGGTCTCCTGTACCCTCGGAATTGTGGACTCCGAGCGCCTCTGTTCCGCACTGCACCAGGCCGGTCACGGGTCCGAAACTCCCATCGTCCCCTTGCTTCGAGCAATCCAGCTCGAAACTTGGCTCCGGAATCTTCGCGAGGGGCGGATTGTAAATCTAGACTCGATCCGGACAACTGATATGAAGGTGTCTTCTGTACCGGGCCCGCAAAGATATGAAACCGAGCGAGACGCGCGGATGGAGACAACATGAGCGCTCAGTTCGGACGATGGAATTTCGACGGTAAACCGCCGGCGCCGGAATATCTGGACAGAGTCAAATCGGTCCTAAGTTTGTACGGACCGGACGGGAGTGACACCTATGCAGACGGCAACTTGATGATGCTGTACTGCGCATTTCACACGACGAAGGAAGCTGGTCGCGAAGCGCAGCCGACTGTCACTCCTTTGGGCTCGGTGATGACGTGGGATGGCCGTTTGGACAATCGTGCCGAACTGATCGCTCAGCTAGGACACGGATTGACCACAGGATCCACTGACATCGCAATTGTCGCTGACGCCTACGACAGGTGGGGAAGCAAATGCTTCGCTAAGCTGGTTGGTGACTGGGCCATGTCTGTCTGGAGACCTGCCGACCGCTCGCTAACTTTGGCGATCGACCCAGTGGGAACACGCCACCTCTACTACTCATTGGAGCGCAGCCAGATCAACTGGTGCACCGTGCTTGATCCGTTAGTCTTGTTTGCGGAAAAGAGCTTCTCGATTTGCGAGGACTACATCGCTGGCTGGTTTTCATATTTTCCAGCTGCTGACCTGACACCTTACATCGGAATTTACGCCGTCCCGCCATCTTCGGCAGTCGTCGTACGCCCAGGAACACGGAAGGTCTGCAAATACTGGGAGTTTGATCCTGGCAAGAGAATTCGCTACGGCAGTGACGCCGAATATGAGGATCACTTCCGAACAGTGTTTGGCGAGGCGATTCGACGTCGCCTCCGCTCAGAAGGCCCCATTTTGGCAGACCTCAGCGGCGGCATGGACTCCTCTTCGGTCGTTTGCATGGCCGACAATCTTATGGCAGGCGGAGCGAGCGAGGCGTCGCGCCTCGACACTATCTCCTGGACGGTTCGCTCCGAGCCCAGCATACTGGAAGACAGTTCCTATTACGCCGTAGTCGAAAAAAAGCGCGGCCGCACCGGGTTTCATGTCGCTCTCGACATGCGTGAAGCGTTTGGTTCAAGTTCCCTGCTCATCCCTCGTTTTGAGCACACACGATTTGCGGCAACTCCAATCTGCTGTGATCAATCGATGTATTTCAAATTGTCTGCTACGTATGTGCGGTCACAGGGACATCGAGTAAGGCTAACTGGGATCGCGGGAGAGAGTGCCACCGGTGGCTACGTGCCAACGCCAAGACCGGAACTCCAGAATCTCTTAGCAAGAGGGCACTGGCTTACGCTTGTCCGGCAAGTCAACGCGTGGGCTATCAAGATGAGAAAACCTATCTCTTCCCTGCTCTGGGATGCTGTCCGGGGGTTCGTCAAGCCGTCTCCTGCTGTGGGTGTCTCCACAGAAGCTGTCAGGACACCCTGGTTTTCTCCTGGCTTTGTGAGTCGTACTCGCTTTGCTCTGTCCGGGTATCAGTCGAGGGTGAAGCTGTTCGGCGCGTTGCCGAGTTTTCAGGAGCACATGCGCGAACTAGATGGCGAACGAAAGCTGATGGCGTTCTACAGACTGTTTCCCGACCTGTTGCTGGAGCTGCGCTATCCCTTTTTGGACCGGGATTTGAGGGAATTTATGTATGCCATCCCGCAGGACCAAATTGTCCGCGTAGGACAGCGGCGTTCTTTGATGAAGCGCTCACTTGCAGGCATTGTTCCGGACGAAATTCTCAATAGGAGGCGAAAGCTGGTTCGACAGAAAGAGACTCATCCCGCGACCCGCCTCCTCGAATTGCCAGATTTGGACAAGGTACGACGAAGCAGCAAGGGGTGTGCGCTCGGCATTTTGGATTCGGAGAGGCTTGCGCAAACGCTAAAGGAGACTGGAAATACCGACGGCGTACCGGTCGAAATCTTGACGAAGACACTGACGCTTGAGTCATGGCTGTCCCACCTCACAACTTTCGGGATTCTGAAGGACTAGGCTCTCTCCGTCCCCGATGTTGGGGGCACTGAATGAATCAAGAACCAAGTTCGGCGATCAAGCTGAAGAAAGGAGGTGACGATCATGAGATACGAAGTTCCCGAACTGACCGCATTGACTCCTGCAATCAATGCGATTCAGACAGCAAAAAACAAGGGTCCAATCGACGTTCCGCCGACCGAAGATAGCGCCGTCGTGGCAGCGTACGAAGATTGGGAGTAACTAACTCTCTACCGGAGCGTCTGCGACTAGGACGCTCCGGTAGATTTATAAAATAAGGTCAGAGTATTCAGTTCACTGGAGTCCACGCGCCAGGTAAACCATCGTTATCCTTTTCTGCGGACTTCCGTAACTCGCGCCAGCAAGCGTACTGCTCCGCCTTAGCGGGATCGGGATCCTCCTCATCTTTCAGCCAGAAACGAAACCAATCCACAGTTCCACTCTGCGATGCCATTCGCACTGCCGGGTTCGTCAGCACGTGCTCATCTGTGTTCAGCATTACCAAATCGACGGGCTTGCCTAGATAGCGAAGGCCGGCATATGGTTCCCACATCACTAGCAGACTCACGGGGCCCTCCCCTACGACCGCCAGCGGGGTCCGCACTTTGTCTAGATTGAAGCCCGGAGATCGCTGAAGCCATCGTTGTAAGCCTGTGCCGAATGGTCGGGCTCCAATCATCGAGTTGGCCTCGGCAGCAACTTTGTCCCCATACCAGTCGACCATAGTCATATATTGAAGATAGTTCTCCATCACGCCGTCTGCGATCAGAGCGGCTCTTAGACGAAAAGGGCTTGTGGTCAGCATTTCCATGACGTAGAAGCAAGTTCGGCTGAATCCGACGATGCCTATTCTGCTTGGGTCTGCGAGCCCTTCGGAAACTAGATGTTCTGCGGCGGCTTCATAGCCGGAAACGGTACACTGCCCTTCGTAAGGACTTGTTGTTACACATTGGTCGTCGTTCACTTGCAGAACCATGATTCCTGACGCCGCCAGGGCTCTGGCCGCAAATACCGTGGGAAACAGGCCTGAGGGTCTAAATTCGGTTTCCTGAAATCCGTGCGTCTGAATCACCAGCGGGTAAGCCTGGCTCGCGACATAATTGCTGGGTTTGTATAAGCCGCCAGTCCAGTGTCGACCTTGTTTGTCATTCCACTTGTATATGCTCGCCTCGCCCAAATCGATATCCTTGAGTTGCGGATTGGGATCCCAAAGAACTCGCGACCCGTTTTGATTTGAGGCAACCAGCTGTGGCGGCTCAGCAAAACTCTCCTCTACTCCGATCGTAAAATCTGGACGCGGGCCGTCTTTTTCCTGCTTGGCAATCTCCCATCCACCATCCTTCGTTGCCCGATACTCTGTGCTGCCGATCGATAAATCCCGATGATCATAAAAGGTGACGATGATCCGGCGCTTATCTCCGTCTGCAAAGCGAGCGTCTTTGATCCGGTGATACCCTTCCTCAACTCCGTTTTCCCGATGGCCCTTAAGGATTTCGACACATGCACTCGTGCGCGATGCAACATTCACGACTGCGACACACGGCCGCGACGGAGCAGAACCTCTCGGCTCGAGAAATGTCCCCGGCAGGATGATTTCTTGACCATCGCTGGACCAGTTCGCTCGGCTGCCTGCCCACCAACCGGCAGCAGCACTTGCTGGAGCGTTCGTCAAGGACTCTACTGATCCCGTCCGCAGATTGACCAGCACATACTGGTTCGCTCCGCCTCGTCCTGTTTTCCTATCGAAATGACCGGACCGAATACGGTATGGCGAGGACGCAAAAGAAGGCGGGAAGAGTACTTCCCATTCCGGGGGAACATCGAAAACGGGCAGAGTCGTAACTACGGAATATCCATCGGGCGACAGCGCCAAATCTCCGCCGTAGAGCAGGACCGGTGAGCCGTTGTTCGTAACTTGGAAACGCCTGGTCCCGGCAAACGACCAGAGTTGAGTGCGGTTCGAAACCTCCTTGGCGACGATCGCATCGTTCGGAAGAAGAAGCTCAAAAAGAGAGCGGCCATTAGCCCGAAGTGCGGGCTTGCGATGTTCGTCTATTAGGTTCTCCACGGCCGAGGGGTCCGTGACTGTGTAGACGTAGTGTTTTTCGTCCCGCAAGTCGAAAGCTCTGACTGGGTCCATTGGGGGTGTCAACAATCTGGTTTTTTTCTTCCTAAGGTCGGCAAAGACGAGACGTTGGTTGCCATCAGCGACGCGCTCAAGAAAAGCGACTCCTCTTGAGTCCGCCTGCCAATGCCAGTCCGTTATGACTGGACCGTCTTTGTTCGACAGAATCAGATCCCACACTGGTAAAAGGGGAACGGCGCTATTCGGACCATCGAGAAACAGGGCGACGTCCTGACTACGATAGAATCTCAACGAATCCTCAACACAGTCCGCCTTCAGCCGACCACGTTCGCTCCAGACGACAAAGTAATTCCCGTCCGGTGAATAATGCACCTCCGGCCCAAAGCCGTTTGGGGTACCAAACAGTCGTAGTTCTATTTCGTCGTTGAGCGTGAATGGTTTCTTTGGCGGCGTGCTCGATCTCAGCAAAGGGGCGAGCAGGACAGTGAATGCAACTGTGACGACTGGTTTGAGCGCAAAACCTGAGTGCGGGCGAGTTCTCGTTTTGAACAGAGCAAAGCCACCGAAAAAGAAAGAAGGCATAGAATCGTCGAAGCTGCAACCGTGAAGTGCCGATTAGAAGATTAGCTTTAGTGCGAACTGCATGGAGCGCGGACCACCCGTCCGGTATAACGAGTTGAGTATCCCTCCAGAATTCGCGAGCGTAGTAGTGGCTTGGCCAAAAGTCTTCTGGCCAAACTGCGGATTGATTGTGCCAAAATTTGGATGATTCAACAGGTTGAACGCCTCCGCGCGGAACTGCAGCCTCAGAGTGTCGCGGATGGGAAACTCCCTTCGCACGGCCAAATTCATCTGCCAGGCACCAAAACCCCTGGCGAAATTACGGGGAGCATCGCCGAAGCCGGAAGTTACATTAGTGAAGGCATTCGGGTTAATCGCCTTGCCTCCGGGGCAATCTTGGCCGGGAGCGAGGTTTCCTAAACTCTGAAGCGTCGATGCGCAATTGGCCCCGTAGAGATAAATGGGCTCGCCTGGAGCAAGATTTAATCCTGCATAAAATTGCTGGGCTGTAACCGAATTCACGCTTGCCTCTCCATTGAGACTGACCGGAAAAGCCGTCCGGAAACTAAAACGATCATCGAGCCCCCAGTGGTGTAGTACTCCCCCAAGTAGCCGGTTCGTTCCAACGTTTGGCACATCGTAAGAAAAAGCCGCCGAAAGGTTATGCCGAACGTCAAAATCGCAGTTCCCTCTGCGGTAGCCGAAGGTGTAATCCTCCGATCCATAATCCAGACAATGCGACCAACTATAAGAACCCAGAGCGGTCAGCCCGCCACTCAGTCTGCGACGAAACTGAAGCTGCAACGACTCATAATCCGAAGTTAGACCATTCTGCACGAAGAGAAATTCCGTCGCGATCGGATTGCTGGCGGGCAGAAAGAAGTTGTTTTGCAGCAATCTCGCGGCGTGCGAACCGACGTACGATGCTGAAACGACCTGCGATTTGCCGAGTGCCTGTTCGATGCTGCCGTTCCATTGGAGCGTGTAGGGCAACTGCAAATGGTGCTCAAACGCAAAGACATTGATGAAAGGCCCGACCGGGGGATTTGTAATCGTCGGGATTACGGCGGCGCTCGGAAACGGGCCCGACCCGCAACACGACACAGCTGCAAATCCCGGACCGTTGAAGCCAATCGATCCGAGTTGTTGACCTGTGTCGAAGAAGAGTCCTGCACCACCCCGAATCACGGTTTCGCGTCCCGATGTGTTTTGCGCCGTGTAGGCGATACCTACGCGAGGTGCAAAGTTATACCAGGTTGTGTTCCACAATGGTGTACCCTGCGGTGCCAGCGTCCAAGTATTTGGGCTGTTGCCCTCGACGGTGTAGGGTCTCAATCCACGCGTCACGCTGGGCGCGGGATTGAATTCCCAGCGGAGCCCCAAGGAAACATTCAAACGCGGTGAGAGCCGCCATTCGTCCTGCGCGTATGCCGAAAAATTCTGGTACAGCGGGTGTCCGGGAGCGTAGGCCTGTGGGTATATCAAGCTTGAATTATTCGTCTGGACCGCGTTCTCACTGAAATAGAAGTAATACACGACGGGAGTTGCAGGAACCACGAACGGCGACAATCTGCGATAGTCTATGCCGAACTTAAACTGATGGTGACCGGTGACAAGGGTCAGCGTGTCAATCAAGTTCCACTGTCTTTGTGCTCCGGATGCCTGGCTCTGGAAAAGCTGAAGGAAATATCCGTTATAGAGCAAGAAAATATCTGTTTCCGAATTCGAACCAAGTCCGGTAAGCTGGCGCAGATCGGCGGGCGTGTTGCCACCAAAAGCATCCACGATGGTACGGCCCTGCACATCGTTCGAGGTGTAGTTAATCCGAAACTCGTTATTCAGGCGGTTTGTGAACATAGTTGTGGCACCGCCGGTATAGGTCCTCAACATATAGTCCGTTATGTTTCTCATCGATGGGGTCGTGGACGACCCTCCCCGGTTGGACGAGTCGGATGCGGTTTCACTAAAGCGAAAGAACACCCTCAGCTTGTCGCTTACAGCGTGATCGAGGCGGATGCTGCCAGAATCGATCGCACTGAAGTTTGACCAAGTCCCAATGAACTGGGCGATGCCGTTCGAAGGGTCATCCGGACCATTGGGAATCGGAAATAGATTTAAGACCTCGTTTAAGGGCGAAACGGTAGTAGAGCGCAGACTGGCATCGGGCACGAAACTGCTTGTCGCTGCCTGAGGCGCTGTCAGCCGCAATCCTTCATAGGAGGCAAAAAAGAACGTCTTGTTCTTTCCGCTGTACCAGCCAGGAACCTTGACCGGACCACCGAACGTGGCGCCGAAATCATTTTGTCGAATTGGGGACTCCGGCAAGTGAAAGTAGTCGTTGAACCAGTCGTTTGCATCGAGTGCGCCGTTTCGCAGGTAGTCGTATGTTGTGCCGTGCCACTGATTCGTGCCCGATTTTGTTTCGAATGCGAATTGGCCGCCAGGATTGCGGCCATACTCGGCGGAGTAAGTCGAACTTTGCACACGAAATTCGCGGAGATCATCCACGGATACAAGTGCTTGTGTAGTTCCTAGAGCAGTCGAGGCACCGAGCGAGCCACTGGCCGCCGAAGTTTGCGTGCTGCCAAAAAGCGGAGCGGCAGAAACGTTCGCGCTGACTCCATCCACGCTGTAGTAATTTGATTCTTCACGTTGCCCGTTGACGCTGAACTCCCCCAAAGCTGCGCTGTTCTGAGGGCTTTGTGTAACGATCCCAGGCGTAAGCAGGATTAAATCCTGGAAGCTCCTCCCATTCAGAGGCATATTTTCGACATATTTCTGATCAACCACCGTGCTGACAGATGCTGATTCGGTATTCACCAGAGGGGCTCCGCCCTGTACGGTCAACGTGTCAAATGCCGCCCCCACGGGCAAAGTAAAGTTTATCGAAAGCAGATCTTGAACGTTGACTACGATATCCGGCTTGACGAGCGTCTTGAAACCGGGCTTAGAAACCTGCAGACGGTATACACCAGGAGGAAGATTGGGTGCGACATACACCCCTTCCTCATTGGTTTTGCTGAAATACTGCACTCCGGTCACATCGTTGATCACGAGAATGTCCGCGCCGGAGATCACTCGATTCGAAGGGTCCAGCACGATCCCATTGATAGTTCCGTTTGGGGTTTGTGCGAGCAGGGGAAGGGCAATAAGCAGAGCAACTGTTAAAACCAACGTAGTGGAGTGGGGGAAGCGCAAGTCAAATTCTCCTCTGACCAGCCGACTGCAGTGACGCTCTTCCCTTGTATGCAAGAGACCCCTCTTGCGGTACCAATTGAGGTTCATTTTATGACGGAAAGATTGCCAGGGAGAACGGTTGGACCTAGGGATGGTTCGGTTCAGATTTCAGATAAGCGAAGAGGAGAGGCTTGCCACTAGGCTTGTGGCTGCCGGCGTGGGGCTCGACAGTAACGAACACAGCGTCGATCTGGGCCAATGTCTTGGGATTGTCTAGCTTCATGACCCAGCGTTTCTTTGAGGCGTTGTCCTGGTAGAAGATACCGAGGGGAAGCGCATGTCCCCAGTCCGGTCCCCGCCGGCCCCACGCTTGGAACGTGCTGGCGCTCTTCACCTCTGGCTCCTGGTCCAGATCATAGGCGTAGAAGATAAGGGATTTCCCCTCCGTGAAGAACACGCGCCCGTAAGGTTTCTGGGTCTCGCCCGTGCGCGCGACGTCATAAACTTCAGCGACATGCAGATCACGCGCTCCCATTAGCTCCCGAATATCGCGATCCTTCGCGAGCAATTCGTCTTTCTGGTCGAGCGCCTGATTGCGATCGTTCAGCTCTTTGGTCAGCGCGTTTACGCTTGCCGTTAGCTCCGTAACGCGAGCCTGTCCGTCCGAAGACTGCTTGAGCAGTCCGTCAAGCTTTTCTTGCGAGGTCTGGACGTTTCCTTGTGCAAACGCAAGCTTTGCTTCGAGCTCGGCTTGGCGTTTTGCAAAATCGTCCTTGCCGGCATTGCTATTCCGCAGCTCGGACGCCAGTTGATCCTGCGCGGCCTTCGTCTGCGCCAGCTCCGCCGACTGCTTTTCCATCTGCTTGCGAAGGTCGGCGATCTGGCGGTCACGCTGAGCGACCTGGGCAAGGGCGATTTCGCGATCGTGGGCTGCATCGCTTACCTGGGCCTCAAGTGGGGTCAGGTCTTGCACGATGGGAGTGGGAAGCGTCGCTTTGGCAGTGTCGACCCCACGGCGTATTCCAACCTGGTATACAGAAACGCCAAGGGCAATGGCCAAGAGGATTCCGGCGGCGTACATGGTCCAGACATTTCGCCAGGTTGAGCCGCCAGCAAATGGAATTGCGAGCCGACTTTCGCCTGAGGATTCGTTTCCTGGTTCGCTGATGGTTGTCTTTTTTTCGCGATCTTCTTCCTCAGCAAGTCGATTGACGAATCTCGCCTCAGCCCGCTGTTGTGACCAGCCTGGTCCGGGATCGACATCCTCTGGAGTCTGTTCTGCGGCGATGGCGGGAACCGCATGGGCAACGAGAGATTCGTATTGCTTGATGGCTTCCCGGCAGGTGGCACAAACGAGCAGATGCTCGTCGAGCTTGGTCTGCTCTTCCTCGGTCAGTTCGCCTGAGGTGGATAAGGCGCAGAGTTCCAGGAACTCGTCATGGGGTTCGGTGTGAGACAACGCCCCAGCTCCTCGGATGGTGGCAACTTTGTATCATACTGCCGAATTGCCCCGCAATTTTCCATTAAAAACGTGCTTGCGCAGCTTTTCCAGGCCGCGGAAATAGTGGTGTTTTACGTTGCCGTGGGTTTGGTTCAGCTTCACCGCAATCTCCGGCAATGTGTAGCCCTCAACGAAGAAGAGGCGCAAGGTCTGGCGCTGGTCCTCGGAGAGATCCTCGAAACCTGGCTTCAATGCTGAGTTTTCTAAGAGTTCGTTGTCACCATACCCTCGCCCACCGATACCATTCCCACGGTCGCTCAGTTCGTTTTCTACGTCCTCAAGATCCACACGCGTGTAGAAGTGCCGTGAGTTCAGATATCGGCGTCGGCCAAGGGCGCAATGATACGCCATTTGAAGAATCCAGAATCGGACTGAACCGCGGGACGGATCGAATAACGCGCATTTCCGCTGAATCAATATAAAGAGGTCCTGGAGAAGGTCGTCCGCTTCCGAGGCATCTCGCAGAACTCGATAGGCCAGCCCGCGCACAGTCCGCGCGTAGCGATGGAACAATTCACCGAGGCACTCCCCGTTGCCTAGTGAAACTTGAGACATGAGCATTTCGT
>Ga0335085_10008799_pt1 | contig 15332 bp, 13 predicted proteins | sample Lox_Sample_45_FD_206712 | JGI IMG/M metagenome (GOLD analysis project Ga0335085, IMG submission 206712) | Soil microbial communities from Loxahatchee National Wildlife Refuge, Florida, United States - Lox_Sample_4.5 | ecosystem: Environmental > Terrestrial > Soil > Wetlands | place: USA... | reverse complement strand
GAGACATGCAGATGCTGAAAGCCAAGGAAGAAATAGACCTTGTCTTTCAGGATCGGCCCGCCGACGGTGGCGCCAAATATGTAGCGGTGCAACTGGGGCACCTTCATGTTGGCCGGAATGTCTGGATCCTGATTGAAGAAGAACGGAGCGGAGTTAATCCAGTTGGTGCCCCGGTGCCCATAAACAGTGCCGTGAAAGTGGTTGGTGCCGGCGCCGGTACTCATATCGATGTGCGCGCCTGAAGTTGAACCCTGCTGTGCGTCGTACATTGAAGCGTTGACGCGAACTTCCTGCAGAAATTCAGGTGCAGGCGTGGGAAGCGCGTTGCCGATGGAGAGATAAACCGATGCGGCAGACACAATAACTCCGCCTCCGCCGCCCGGGCTGGTCTGCACGCCCGTGCTGTTGATGACGCGTGCCGAAGGAACCTGGCTTGTACTTTTGCCGTTGAACAGGTTACTGGCATCAACACCGTTCAGCGAAAAGCTGTTGCTGGTGTCGCGCTGCCCGTTGGCCCAGATGGGTTGATTCCCCAAGCCCGAATTCGCACCAGTTCCGCTCGGCAACTCGGCGTTCACGCCAGCCGATTGCGTGGCCAGTCCCGTGAAACTGCCCGTGGGCAGCGGCGCCGCGTCAATCTGCTGCGTGTCCATCACGTATCCGTTGGTTGTATCCACCGCGTTCATTAGAGGCGCTGCGGCTACTTCAATGGTCGTTGTCGCTTCGCCCACTTTCAACGCGGCATTCACGGTGGCGGTCCGGTAAGCCTGCACCGCAATGTGTTGCGTTTTCTGCGCGTCAAAGCCGTCAGCAGAATAAGTGAGCGTATAGGATCCGATGGGGAGATTCACAAACGTATACACGCCGGTGGCGTCAGTCTTGGTGGTTCGCGTCATTGACGTTTGCTCGGCAAGCACCGAAACGGTTGCGTTCAGAATTGCTCCGCCCGTTGGGTCAGTAACCTGGCCTGTGATACCGCCAAGCGTTTGCTGTGCAATGAGGGTGCAGGAACACAGCACAACGGCTACCGTAATCGCAAGCAGCCGAGGAACGAAGGTAGGAAGCAAGCGCTTCGAATACGTCATGTGGCTGACCTCGAAAGATAGGGATTTCCCGTGTGTTTATTGAATTTGTAATGACCTGTGGCCTAGAAAAGATCGTGCGCACAATCGAGCGACTCGAAAAAAGGAAGCGGGAAGAATCGATACGAAGTGATCCACGAGCCGTGGCCGGCTCAGACTAGTTCTGCAACCACAGTCAGGATAGCGATTTCGGCGTAAAGAACGTCTAAGGATTTCTTCAGGAGGAACATTCCCTGGTCTGGAATACTCTAGACGGAGCGGCGATTCGCCGGCTTACCGAATCCCCGGAGAGTCCAGAGGTTCCACATGATCACGCGGATGGCGAAAGTGCTGCTGCTGGCAGGCATCGGTCTGTTTTACGCACTTGTTGTGTTTAACAATCTCACGGATTTCGATTCAAACTATCAGTTTGTTCGCCACGTGCTTTCCATGGACAGCACATTTCCCGGCAACCACGGCATGTACCGCGCGCTGCCTTCGCCGGTCTGGCATCTCTCCTTTTATATCTTGATCATTGCCTGGGAAATTGCCACGACCGTATTGATCTGGCGGGGATTTGCAAATCTGATGTCCGCAATCCGGCTTTCCGCGGAGAAGTTCAACGCAGCCAAGCGAGTTCCAGTCATGGCGCTCACGCTTTCGCTGTTGATGTGGCTCATCGCATTTCTATCGGTCGGCGGAGAGTGGTTCCTTATGTGGCAGTCGCATGAGTGGAACGGGCAGGAAGCGGCCTTTCGCAACTTCGCAATTGTAGGAATCATTCTGCTGGTACTGCTGCAACCGGAGAGCGAATTGCAGCCCTGAGCCGCGATCAGGCAGTTTTTGCGGCCCGCCTCCGACCGAGGCTGTACGATGCGATTCCAGCGGCAATATACGCCAGGTAGACGTACGGAATGCGCGCGTGAGCAGAATCTGCGGCCGAACGGATGTCGAAGACCGCGACCATCAACATCACCAGCGCTGAAAAGACGCTGACCACAGCAACTGTGCCCGAATGCTGTCCCATGGCTCTGCGTGCGAAGGGCAAGGCGATCGATACCAGAGCGTACGCCGTCAGGAATCCGAACACAGCCAGTGAACCGGCCAGGTCGTACATTTCCGAGCCGGTAAATCCGAAGGCGGCCATTACGGCGGTGCCCAGCAGCATGAGCGCTGCGGAGAGCAGGATCGCAGCGACCGGCGTTTTGTACCGCGGACTTGTCTGCTCCAACGGGGCGGGGAGAATGCCGCTGTGGGCCATGCGCATAAGCACACGCGCCGCAGCCGTAATGCATGCAAGCACGCAGGCAAACATGCTTACCGCTGCTCCAAAGTCGATTGCCACGCCGAGGGATGAGAAACCGACTTTGCCCGCCAGCATGTGCAGCGGGCTGGTGGCGTTGCCGAGCCGCGCAGCCTCCCCGCGAAACCCAACCACTTCAGCATACGAGCACAGCATGAAAAACACTCCTGCAAGCACGCCGCATTGAATTACGGCGCGTGGAATCGTCCGCAGGGGCTCGCGCGCTTCGCCGCCTAGTGTTGTCGCAGCTTCAAATCCGGCAAAACTGAAGATGGATAAAACCAGCGCCGGGCCCAGCGTTGCAAACGAAACATTCTTGAGTTGGAACTGGTCCATGTCGAGATGAAATCCGATGCGGAAAGGGAGCATCAGCAGAACGAGTGCGATGAGGCTCACCGAAATGATCTCGATCCATAGCATCAATTCGGCAGAGAGCTTGACGTCGCGGTAGGCGATGAGGCCTGCTGCGGAGCATACAACCACAAGGCAGGGAATTGCAGGAGGAGAGATGTGGACGAATTGTCGCGCAAAAAGGTCAGTGTAGTAGAGCGCGCCACCTGCCACCGAAGCTCCCGTACCGAGATAGGCAAGCAGCAGCGCCCATGCGGCAACTACGCCGAAGAATGGCGGTAGCGTGCTTGCGGTGTAGCTGTAGAGCGAACCCGGCGACGCTGAAAGCTGTGCAAAGCGGCTGACACAAAAGCCAACAAGCAGAATCGCACTGGTTGCCAACAGGTAAACAAACCACGTTGCGTTGCCTGCCAGAGCGAATACCAGCGGTATGGTGAGAGACGCTGAAGTGCTTGGGGCCATGGCCGAGACGGATTGCGCCAGCGTTTCGAATGGGCCGAGCGCGCCCGCATGCAGGCCATAGCCATCAGCTTCGTCCTTAACTGCGTACACTTCGACCGCTTCGTTTGTGAAATCAGTCACCGCTTGTCCTTTCGTGGCCTGGCTCTATCGCTGGACGACTGCTTCGATATACCCGTGCGGTTCATCGATGGGGACAAAGATATGGTTGGGATTGTCCAGTCCGAACGGGCTCAGGTCAGCGAGAAGGTGATGCAGATTCGGCATCGTCAATTCAATGCGTTCGATCTCCGGCGCTGCATCCAATGCTGCCTTCCCCATGTCGTAAAGCGTGTGCTGAACGCTCAGACTGTTGTGCACGGCAAATTCCTTGAGCAGCGCATTGATGATGCGCGCGCGAACGTCGGCGAAGTTCTGTGCTGGCGACGCGTAATCCCACTTTACCTTCGCGCACGTGCCGAAAATGCGATCGGTTGCGGGCTTCAATGTAGTCAGTTTGTCTTTGATGTAACCGGTGAAAGCGGATTTTGTCGTTTTTAGAATCGTCAATCCATCAACGCCTGAGCGGATGGACCACGCGCGGTCTCTATCGCGTACAGCGCGAACGGTATTCAGTTCTGGGCCGCCGAGTTTGAAGGTTGTAGCTTCCGCAGCGCCGTCCAAAAGCATCCGCTCCCAAGCGCGCTCCTGAATCTCCACCTTTGCGCCGTAGACCTGCGGGTTATTCGTAATCAGATAGTCACCGAGCTCCATCGCAAATTCTTCAATGGTTTCCGCCGTCGATCCACGGGCAATGTAGTAGACGGTGTTTTTCATGGTGTCAGTGGGCAGCACTTTGCTGTTGTCGGCCTCTGTGAAGCTGGTTTCGAAATCGCCTTCGAGCAGCACGTTCACAGACCACTCGTTAAAGTCGTGCCGGCCGCCGCGGCGAGTAATCCGCGAGAGACGCACACGATGCTTCCCATAGCGATTGCTGCCCAGTTTGGTCATATCTCAGCTTCCTCGATAAGTTGTGTAGCTGTTGTCGCTCAAAAGCAGTGGCAGATGGTAATTCTGGTCGCTGCCGCAATGGAACGCGATTGAAATCTCGGGATAGATCGTTGACCGGCCGAGACGCGCCAGGTAATCGCCGGTTGCAAAGGTGAGCCGGTAAATTCCCTCTGTTGTGACAGGAGCAAGGTCGCGGCAACGCCCATCCTGATCGGTTACGCTCGACGAAACCAGAATGAAGATCGCGTCATTCCGCATCTCGAGCCGCACGGCAATCCCCGTGGCAGGCTTGCCCAGCACCGCGTCAAGAACATGTGTCGTAATCGTGCTCATTCCACCAACCATTTCCCAAGACGAATCTGTGTGATTTGCCGTTGCTGCTCAGCAGCTTCTCGTAGTTCGGCTGCACGATCGTTTGCCAGTCTTCGCTTCAGGATAGCCAGCATTTCATCCGCTGACTTTCCCGTTGCGCACACGATGTAAGTAAAGCCGAACCGCTCTTCGTACTGCGCGTTGCCCACAGCCAATTCAGACACGACCGCGGTTGCGGCCGCCGCGACTGACGATTGCTCCTGCCGCGACCACGCTACGGATTTCGCGGGAGCATGCGCCGATTTTCGCTCGCCGATGCGCGGATGGCAGGCGAATGCCTCCATCCAGTCGGCTTCAATCATCGTAGCCCAAACTTCGTCCGCTGCTTGGCTTAGGGCAATCACACTGCCCACGGGGCGAAGCGCAACCATGGCCGATGCCCAACGATGCGCGCCGCAACATGCCAACATCGATTCGAGCGCGGTTGCATCATCCGCCTTGTTCCAGGCCTCGAGCGTTGCATTCATCGCGGCGACTCTCCGCGAGACAATTCATGAAGAAACTCTTCAAGCAGATTGGCGCCGACGCATTTCCGATACTCGGCAGTGGAGCGAATATCATCAATCGGTTTTGCCTCAGCCAACAATGCAGCGCGCGCGGATTGAATGGTATCGCTCGTAATCGATTTGCCGGCGAGAGCGCGCTCAGTCTCACGCAGGCGCGCTGGAAACGGCGCCAGGCTTGCGGCGGCGAGCCGAATCTCCTCGATAACGCCGCTCCTAAGCAGTCCTGTTCCTGCCAGCGCGACTTTTGCGATCGCCATTGCCCGCCGCGTGCCCACCTTGCGCAGGTACTGCATGCAGCCCGCGAATCTACGCGGCACGTGAACGGCGAAGATCAATTCGTCAGTGGTCATCGCATTTGTTTTGTAACCGGTGTGAAACTCGGAGTAAGGAACGCGCCTGCGCCCCTTCTTTGAGATCAGTTCGATCTCCGCGTCATACACAAGCAACGCAGGCGACGAGTCCGCCGCCGGCGAACCATTGGCCAGGTTTCCCGCGACAGTCGCGCGGCCTTGATTTGCGATCGAACCGATCCAGCTTGATGCTTTGGCAATCAAGGGTAACTCCGCGGCCAACGCGGCGTTGGCGCGAAGATCAAGAAACGTTGTGCATCCGCCGATCACAAAGCTGTCGGCTGTGGTTTCGATGAATCTCAGATCGGGAATGCCCCAGAGATTGACCAACCTGCGCGAACTCAAGCGGCCCGCTGAGAAGGCAACCATCAACTCTGTGCCGCCGGCGATTGGCGTCCACTTGCCCGGGGCGGCAGCAAGCACATCCAGAACGCCAGCAAGGTTGCCGGGCGCGATCATCTCGTGTGCTTCAGCATTACCGCGCATTTTCCACCTTCTCCGACTGCGCTGCGTAATCGGTTGTTGCCGCGGCAAGCACTGACTCGAAGATCCGCATGAATCCGGTGCAACGGCAGAGATTGCCCGCGAGCCCTTCGCGAATTTCGGCCAGGCTCGGATGTGGATTGTTCTCGACAAGCTGCACAGCGGCCATCAGCATGCCGGGCGTGCAAATACCGCATTGAGCGCCGCCACACTGGAGAAATGCCTGCTGCACCCGATGGAGCGCACCGCCGCAGGCCAGTCCCTCAACGGTCTGGACGACGGCACCTTCAGCCTGCAACACCGGAACCAGACAGCTGTTCACCAGTTCGCCATTCATGCGCACTGAGCACGAGCCGCACTCGCCTTCGCCGCAGCCTTCCTTCGTTCCGGTCAAATGCAGATCTTCGCGAATTACGTCGAGCAGCCGCTTCATGGGTGGCGCCTGCACCGTGCAACTTTCGCCGTTGAGGGTGAAGTGAATCAATGATGATGTCTTCATCTATTCGCCGGAGCCTCCGCTTGCTGATGCGCGGCAAGCCCAATAAACAGATCTTCCGGCAGCAGCGGAATGTGGCGAAAGCCCACGCCTGTCGCATCCTTGATCGCATTCACAATTGCGGGCGCGGGTCCGTCATGCGGCAGTTCGCCGATCCCTTTTGCTCCATATCCGCCATATGAAAACGGAATCTCTTCGAAATAAGCATGAATGGGCGGAACATCCTCCGCCGTCGGAATAATGTAGTTGGTCATCTGGTTGTTTGCCATGCGGCCGTCATTCAGAACGACCTTTTCGTAGAGTGCGTACCCAATGCCCTGTGCGATGCCGCCCTCTATCTGGCCAGTTGCAAGCACCGGATTCAACACGCGGCCCACCTCCTGCACAGCCCAGAACTCTTCCACTTCGGCGGAATAGGTGATCATGTCAACGGCCACTTGAGCAACGTGAATCGACCATGCGTAAGAGGGATAGGCCTCGCCGTGATATGTTTCGTCATTCCAGTAGATACCCGGCGGAGCTTCGTACCGGACCAGTGAAACCACCTCACCATTCGTCTGGCGGTAACGCTCGCAGGCGGCGAAGAACTCGTCGCGCGTTTGCCTGGCGCCGAGGCCGACATTCTCTCGCAGCACGTTCAGCAGTTGTTCACCAGCGCGTTCAATCAACCTGCCCACCACCATCACGGTGCGCGACGCAACAGTGGGGCCGCTGTTGGGAACAATGCCGGTATCGGACGGGGCCATCAGAATATCGTCGTAATCAATGCCAAGCGACTCGGCAGCAATCTGCGTTAGCACAGTGTTGGTGCCCTGGCCGAACTCGGTGTTCGAAACCAGCACTCGCACCTGCTTGTCGGGCGTGACTTCAACTCCCGCGAGTGAATTCAGAATGCGTTCGCCCGATCCTGTGAATCCTGAACCGTGATAAAACGCCGCAATGCCCAACCCGCGCTTTACCGCACTTAAAGGATTCTCAGCCGCAAACTTCGCACGTTTTGCATAGTAGTTGCTTTCCTTAAGAGCACGATCGAGAAGCTCATCCATCATGACCGGATCGCGCATGAGTTGTTCGGTGGCGGTTGTGTCTCCCGTATGAAGGAAATTCCTGCGCCGAAATTCGACTGGGTCCATTCCAAGCGCGGTGGCAACTTCATCCATATGCCGCTCAAGGGCAAAGATGGCCTGGGGCGCGCCGAATCCGCGAAATGCGCCATACGGCACGTTGTTTGTCGCCCATGATTTCGAGCTGACCCGCACATTCGGACACGAATATGGTCCGGGCGCATGCAAAGTGGCGCGCGACAGGACCGTCGATGACAGTGTTGAATAGGCGCCGCCATCCGTGGCGAGATCGATGTCCATGGCGAGCAGCTTGCCGTCCTTGTCGAGTGCAGTGCGATGACGAACGCGTGAAGGATGCCGCTTGGTTGTCGCCGCCAGATCCTCCATGCGGTCGTACACCATCTTTACTGGATGCCCGCTCTTCATCGCCAGCAGCGCAGCATGCGAGGCCAGCGTGGAAGGATAATCTTCCTTCCCTCCGAATGCTCCGCCCGTCTCCGTTTGAATTACGCGCACTTTGGCGTCGGGCAGATCGAAGATCTTGATTAAGGTCTTGTGCACGTAATACGGACATTGCAGCGAACCCCACACTGTCACTCCGTTTTCAGCATCCCATTCGGCAATGATGCCGTTATTTTCAATGTAGAGATGCTCCTGCGCGCCGGTGCGATACTCTCCTTCCACAATGTGGGCAGCGCCGTTCCAAACAGAGTCCACATCGCCTTTGACGAGGACGAAACTCTTCAACAGGTTATCCTTACCCCACACAGCCTGTTCCTGGCGCTCGCTCTCTTCAATGGTGAATACCGGTGGCAGGGGCTCATACTCGACACGCACCGCACTCACCGCTTCGCGCACTTTATTTTTGTCGGGATGCGCCAGCAGCAAAATTGCTTCTTCGCAATGATTCACAATGCCGTCGGCGAGGCAAGGCTGGTCGGCAACAATCAATTGGATGTGGTTGTCGCCCGGGATGTCACCTGCAGTGACGACAACAAACTCACTCCAATCAACGCGACGATCGTAGGTGATGGAGCGAATGATGCCACGCGGAATCGTGCTGCGAACCGTCGCTCCGTACCACATTCCCTCGCGTTCAATATCGTCCACGTAGCGAGCGCGGCCCAGCAGCTTGTCGATACCCTCTTTACGATGTACGGGTGCGCCAACAATGCGAGTTGTCGTCGTCGTATTCATGCTTTCGGAAGCCGCAGAAGCGATATGGGTTGAGGCATAGCATACAACGCTGCGGCTCGTATGCCAAGCGGAGGCGCTATTCGGCCAGTTTGGCGAGCGTCCGCGCCAGCACATGCACGCCGCTGCCGATCCACTCAGGCGAGGCATATTCGTCCGGCCGGTGGCTCACTCCGCCACGGCAGGGAATAAACAACATGGCGACCGGCGCAATGCAGGAAACAAACGACGTATCGTGATAGGCGCGCGCCACCATTCGCTTGTAGGTCTTACCGGCTGCAACTGCAGATTCCTCCAGGGCCGCCAGGATCTCCGCATCGCACACCGTCGGCGGATCCGCGTTTACCAGCTCTGTCGTAATGCTCACACCGCGGCGCGCGGCTACTTCAGCACACTTGGCGCGCAAAACTTCCACCACGCTATCGCGCCGCGCCTTGTCGATATCACGTATATCGGTCTCAAGCTTCACAAGCGAAGGAATGCTGTTGACCGCGCCGGGAAACACTTCGCACACGCCCACCGTGCCTACAGTATCAATGGCTCCCGTTGACTTAGCGGCGGTCTCAAGAGCCAGCACCAGTTCCGAAGCCGCAGCCAGCGAATCCTTGCGTCCCGGCATCAGTTTGCCGCCTGCATGCCCGCCTTCGCCCTCGATAAGGATTCGCATGCTCGCGGGCGCGGCGATGTGCGTCACCAAGCCGACGTCGAGGCCTTCCTGTTCGAGATACGGGCCCTGTTCAATATGCAGTTCTACAAACTGGTGGAATCTTCCTTTCGCCTGCGCAACCGATTCGAGGGAACCCTGAAATCCGGCTTGGGTTCTCAACTCGTCGAGGCCGCGGCCTTCCTTGTCGCGCAATGCCAACGCCCTCTGGGGTGGAAGAACACCAGCCATCATGCGGCTGCCAAGACAGCCAATTCCGAACCGGGTGGGCTCTTCCGATGTAAAGATCACCAGTTCAATCGAACGCCGTGGCTTGTATCCGAGTTGTTGCAATACTCGAATGGCCTCAAGCCCGCCGAGCACGCCGACGCAGCCGTCGTAAAGGCCGGCGTTGGGAATCGCATCGATGTGCGATCCCGTTCCGATCGGCTTCAGGCTCGGGTCGCTGCCTTCCCAGGTGGCGAAGGTGTTGCCGATGGCATCTACACGCAGCGTCAGGCCGGAATTTGCGCAGAGGCCTTTCACATAAGCGCGCGCCCGCATGTCCGCTTCGCTAAAGACAACCCGTGTGACGACCGGCGGTTCACCTTCAGTGATCTGTCCCAGTGTCAACAACTCAGCGATGAGGCCGTCGATAGAGAGTCTTGGCAGAGTGCTCATTGGCTACGCTCCCAAAGGGTGCCTGCGCCAGTCTTTGTAGATGAGGTATTTGGCCGGGCGCTTGCCGAACGCGCCGAACCACTGCGGGCAGTAAGGGCCCATCCAGATAAAGTCGCCGGCCTCAACCGGATACCACGAGTCGCCAAGGCGGTAAATGCCACTGCCTTCCATCATCAGCAGGCCGTGCTCCATCACGTGGATTTCGACCATGCTGAGCGCGGCCCCGGGATCGTAGGTCATGGTGTTGACGGCAAAATCGTATGCCGGGCCATCGGGAATCATGCTGCGGACGCGCAGCGCTTCATCGCCCATCAGCGCCACTGGCTTTATGTTGTTCTCATTGCCGACAACGACCTGAGGCGCGGCCGATCCTTCCGGCGCGTCGTAAGGTTTCTCGATGACAGCGACTCGCGCTGCCTTAAGCGCGCGAACTTCGTGCCCCTCTCCCTGCGGCAGATATGCAAAGCCAGCGGGAGTCAGCAGGTGCTTTTTTCCCCCGGCTTTTAGCTCGAGCCTGCCTTCCAGTACATAGAGAAAACGCTGCGCAGGCGCCGGCCCCAGCGATCCGCCTGTTTTGAACTCCGCCGTCATTTGCGTAAAGTTTGCGCCCATCTGCGGCGCGGCGTGGATGATGAACTCCACATCGCGCGCGCCGGGAAGCGGCGAACGGATGAACGTGTCAGGCGTTTGCAGCAGATGGTCGCGCTTCAAACTGCTACGTGTTGAACCGGGAACCTGCATCAAAAATGACCTCGGGGAGAACTGCGTTGCTCGATTTTACCGAATCTCGGCGGCCATGCGTTCTAAAAAGAAACGGCCTACGCGAAGTGCAGCGTCCACATCTTCTTCGCGAACTGTTTCGTTGGGATGATGGCTTAGTCCGCCGGGGCTGCGCAAAAACAACATGGTTGTGGGTACCCGCGCGGCCAGCACCATTGCGTCGTGCCCGGCTCCGCTGACCATTCGTCTCACAGGCATGCCAGCGGCTTCAATCGCATCGGCGACAAACGAAGTTAGCCTTTCGTCCATCGGCACCGCTGGTTGTTCCGATTGACCTTGATGTTGCACGGTGAGCCCGCGCCTCTCCGCGATTGCCTTCGCTTCGTCCAGCAGCTGCTTTACAGTGGTCAGGCGCACGAAATCATGTTCGTGCCGCACATCCAGGCTCACCGTTGCCTTGCCGGGAATCACGTTGCCCGCGTCCGGTTCCACCGCGATCTTTCCGACCGTGGCAACCAACCCATCGGTCGAGCAGGCAGCTCGCTCCACTTTCGCAATCCATTCGGCGGCTGTTGAAAGCGCGTCGCGCCGCAACCGCATTGGCGTAGTGCCGGCGTGGTTGGCCTCGCCAATGAATTCGAACGTGATCCGTGTCTGGCCTGCAATCGATGTCACCGCGGCCAGGCTCAGATCTTCTGCTTCGAGCACGGGGCCTTGCTCAATGTGAATCTCAAGGAAAGCCGCCGCGTTCTCGGTGAGCGCGGCCTCGTCTATTCGCGTGGAATCAAGGCCGAACTCGCGAATCGCCTCCGCCATCGATTTGCCGTCGGCGTCTCTGCGTTCGAGCAGCGCACGGTCGAACCGGCCCGCAATGGCGCGACTCCCGATGAACGGGACGCCGAAGCGCACGCCCTCTTCGTCAGAAAATGCGATCACTTCAATGGCCAGCGGAGATTGTTGCGCCTTTGCAAGCGAGACGTATTCAAGCGCCATCACTACGCCGAGCACGCCATCGTATGCACCTGCATCTGGTACTGTGTCGATGTGCGAGCCCATCACCAATAGCTTGGTGCCAGCATTCGCAGGTTGCCAAAGCCCGCGCAGATTGCCTGCCGCATCCACGCGCTCCGACATGCCGAGCGCCTGCATGCGCGCGCGAAGATGATCGTGCACAGCGTGCGTAGGCGGAGTCAGGAAGCGGCGAGTAGTTCGCCCGGACTCCTCGCTCATGGCCGCAATGCGCGCGCACTCGGCAATCACCCGGCTTGCAGCGTCGCTCATTGCCGCACCAACTCTCGTCCGCGCGCTTGGGCAGCAATGCCGCGGTCTGAATAGACTCGCTCGCCGCGCAGCCAGGTTTCCATTACGCGCCCGCGCAACTTGGCGCCGAGGTAGGGTGAAAGCTTGTGACGAAAATGCAGATCCTCGCGCGCGACTGCCCATTCAACATCGGGATCGAAGACTGCAAAATCTGCGTCCGCGCCAACGGCGATAGTTCCCTTGCGACCGGTGAGTCCCGCCAGTTCAGAGGGCGCCGATCCCATCCAGCGGCCGATCTTTTCAACGCCGACTCCGCGCTTTTGCATCGCAGTCCATAGCACCGAAAGTGCCAGTCCCATGGTGCTTATTCCGCCCCACGCGCAGTCCCAGCGGCCTTCACCGGCAAGGCGGCGGCTCTGCTTCATCGCCGGAACGCACGGCGAGTGATCTGTTGTCACCATGTCGATTGCGCCGTTCTCAAGCGCATTCCACAGTGCTTCACGGTTGGCCGCGCCGCGAATGGGAGGAGCGCACTTGTGCTCAGTTGCGCCGTCGGGGATTTCCTCAGCTGAGAACCACAGGTAGTGCGTGCAGGTTTCTGCCGTGATGGGCAGGCCGCGCTCGCGTGCTTGTGCTAGCAGAGGCAACGCGGCGGAGCTGGCCAGGTGCACCACGTGAATCGGCGTATCAAACTCTTCGGCCAGCCGGATCAGCAGCGCGATCGCTTCAACTTCGGCCGCGTCGGGCCGCGACGCGAGAAACGTCGAGTACTTGTGCCAGTCCGCGCCGTTCGCGTTTAGAGCTCTGGTTGCGGCATCTACCGGGCCGGCTATTTCCGCATGCACCAGCAGCGGCAGCCGAGTGCCGCGCAGCCGTTCGAGCGCAAGCCGCAGATCAGCTTCGTCGACCCAGGCAAATCCGTCAATGCCGGAGTGGATCATGAAGCACTTGAAACCCGGCACCCCGGCGCGCATCAGCGGCAAAAGCTCATCGGCGTTGCCACGCACCACGCCACCCCAGCTTGCCCAGTCAACCCAAGCCTTGCCTTGCGCAGCCGATCGCTTGGCGGCGAGAGCATCTTCATTGATTGTCTCCGGGGCGCAATTCAATGGCATGTCGATCAGCGTTGTTACCCCCCCGGCCGCTGCCGCCTGCGTGGCAGTGGTAAAGCCCTCCCACTCGGTGCGTCCTGGTTCGTTGATGTGGACGTGTGGATCAATAAGGCCGGGCAGCAGCAGCTGGTCGCCGAAGTCGTGCATGGTTGCGCTTTCCGGTGATTCATTCCAGCCAGAAATCGCGCGGATGCGATCCTCTTCCACCAGCACGGCAGCGGGGGCCACGCCGCCTGGCAACAAAACGCGGGTCGAGCGAAGTGCCTGAACCATCGTCCTTTTACTTTCGCCTTTCCAGCGCGTTGAAGGCAAGTTCACTGTTGCGCTCAGGATCCGAATGAGCCACTGGCGCATCGAACAAATGGCGCCGGATTCGGCTTTCGGCGCATTTTGAACAATCGAGGCCGGTGAATTAATGTCATGACGTCAGGCCTTCTCCCCGGGAGCGCTGGTTCTGTGCCCCCGTGTACGCATCCGAGGCCGAAAACTGGAGAGTTCCATGCTACAGGGATATTCGATTATCGATGGCAAGCCCCGCCAGAGCAACGGCGCGGAGTTTGCCGGAATTGAAACCGCCACCGGGGCAAGGCTCGATCCGGTTTACCATTCCGCTACGGCGGAAGATATCGATCTGGCGGCAAATCTCGCCGGCGACGCCTTTGCGGTGCTGAGCAAGCTTACGGGCAAGGAGAAGGCTCGCTTCCTGCGGCATATTGCCGACGGCATTGAAGCCATCAAGCCTGAGATTGTTGCTCGCGCGCAGAAGGAGACGGCGCTGCCTGAAGCGCGTCTGCAGGGCGAGGCCGCGCGAACGATCAACCAGCTTCGCCTGTTCGCGCAGGTGGTTGAAGAAGGCTCGTGGAGCATGGCGCGTATCGATCCCGCACAGCCCGAGCGTAAGCCTCTGCCGCGTGCCGATATTCGCTCGGTGCTGCGCCCGCTGGGTCCGGTAGTAGTTTTCGGAGCCAGCAATTTTCCGCTTGCGTTTTCGGTAGCGGGCGGCGATACCGCTTCAGCGTTCGCGGCCGGTTGTCCGGTGATCGTCAAAGCTCACTCCGCACACCCCGGCACCAGCGAACTGGTGGCGCAGGTGATTGTGAACAGCGTGGGCGAGTGCGGACTCCCAGCCGGCACATTTGCTGTTGTCTACGGTGCCGGATCGCAGGTGGGCGCGGCGCTGGTGCAGCATCCGGCGGTCAAGGCCGTGGGTTTTACCGGATCGCTCGGTGCTGGCAAGTCGCTCATGGACCTTGCCGCAGCGCGTCCCGAGCCCATCCCCTGCTTTATGGAGATGAGCAGCACCAATCCTGTGTTCGTGCTGCCTGAGGCGCTGAAGTCGCGCGCTGCGCAGATTGCCAATGGTCTGTTCGGGTCGTTCACGCTCGGCGTTGGCCAGTTCTGCACCAAGCCTGGCCTCGTATTTTTGCCGCGCACCGAATCTGCCGATGCGCTGGTGGCGGAGCTGGTGGCGCTGGTCGCGAAAGCATCTTCATCGCCGATGCTCACGGCAGGAATATGCAAGAGCTACAAGTCCGGCATCGCATCCCGCGAAGGGAACGCGAGCGTGGAGGTTCTGGCAAAGGCGGCCGCCGACAGTGCTGGTCCGGTGGATGTGGCGCCGGTGCTATTCCAGGTGGACGCCGGAGACCTGATCAAGGACCCGGCGCTCGAGCATGAGATCTTCGGGCCCACCACGCTCATCATTCGCTACGGCGACCACAGTGAACTTGCCAAGCTGGCGAGCGGCCTTGAGGGGCAGCTTACCGCGACGCTCCACGGAACCGAGGCCGATATTGTTGGCTTTGCCGACCTGGTTGCCGTGCTCGAAAACAAGGCAGGCAGGCTGGTGGTGAACGGCTTCCCAACCGGAGTGGAAGTGTGCCACGCAATGGTGCACAGTGGCCCGTATCCGGCGACCAGCGACAGCCGCCACACGTCAGTAGGCACACAGGCCATCTACCGGTTTGTGCGGCCGGTTTGCTACCAGGACTTCCCGCAGGCCGCTCTACCAGCGGAGCTGAAGGATGATAACCCGCTCGACATTCTGCGGCTGGTCGATGGCGCGTATACGCGGGACGCCGTACGGGAAGCGGTGACGAGCAAAGTGTGATACGAGCTCAAATCCGCTGAGCTGGAAACGGCCTTGATCGGGCAGAAAACGCGCGCATTGCCCTCCGAAATGCGCGCATTTTTTGCGTGAAAATCGGCTATTTTACGTTGGTCAAGTTTAATGATCAGTATATATAGTAATTTTGGTTGCTACTGATTCTATTGGCGTTGTGCGCAG
>Ga0335085_10008798_pt1 | contig 15332 bp, 13 predicted proteins | sample Lox_Sample_45_FD_206712 | JGI IMG/M metagenome (GOLD analysis project Ga0335085, IMG submission 206712) | Soil microbial communities from Loxahatchee National Wildlife Refuge, Florida, United States - Lox_Sample_4.5 | ecosystem: Environmental > Terrestrial > Soil > Wetlands | place: USA... | reverse complement strand
TTTATCTTGCCTTCTGGCGTGAATGCCTCGTGGGATTGCCTTGGCCTTCTTCCCTGAGATTATTCCAAGGCGGCGTCGAGCCGCCGCAGTCCAAGGTGCTGCGCACCCGATGTAATTTCCGGTCTTGCCTTCCTTCTTGAACCCCCGCATCATATGTTTTTTGTCATCTGCGGTATTCCATCGCTACAAAAGGAGAGCCTCCATGTCACAGGATAAGTCGGAATCCTCGCGCCAGCCTGGGGGGAGAACTTCGCGCCGCACCTTTCTGCGAGTCGCCGCAGGCACGGCAGCCATGGCCCCGGCGCTCGCCCAGGCGGGGCAAAGTTCCTCGCAGCCCGCCCCGCACCGTATTCTGACCTTCGTCGGCACGTACAGCTCCCCGCAAGGTCCCGAAGGATCAAAGGGCCGCGGGCAGGGCATTTACGTGTTGGAAATGAATCCCACCTGCGGCGTGCTGACCCAACGCGAGATCATTGCCAATGATGCGAACCCCGCCTGCTTGGCGCTCGCCCCTTCGGGCGCGCACTTGTATTCGGCGAATGAAGTCGCATATTTTGGGGGAGAGAACTCCGGTTCAGTCAGTGCTTACAGTGTCGATCGCGCCAGTGAACACTTGACCTTGCTCAACACGGTCAGCTCGGAAGGAGCCGGACCCGCCCATTTAAGCGTCCACCCTTCGGGGAAATTTGTGCTTGTGGCCAACTATGCGGGAGGGAGTATGGCGGTGCTTCCCATCCACGGTGGTGGCGAACTGGGCCCCGCCACGGACGTGGTTCACAATCGGGGCGCCTTGGGCCCCGAGCGCCCCCAAAGCGCGCCGCCCGGCAGCTTTGCCATCAGTGGGCACGACAAACCCCACGCGCATATGATTCAGGCGGATGCGGCGGGGCGCTTCGTGTTCGCCGCCGATCTGGGGTTGGACCGAATTTTCATTTGGAAGTTCGATATGGAAAAGGGCAAGCTCACGCCTAACGATCCTGAATACGCTGAATTTCCTCCGGGGGACGGGCCGCGCCACTTCGCGTTTCATCCGAGCGGCCGATGGTTCTATTCGCTCCAGGAAGAGGGTTCGACACTCGTGGCCTTCGACTACGACTCGAGCCTGGGAAAGCTGACGGAAAAGCAATCCCTCTCCAGCCTGCCCAAGGGTTTTGTGGGCACGAATTACACTTCAGAAGTTATGATTTCCGCGGACGGCAAGTTCCTTTACGCCGCGAATCGGCTGCACGACAGCATCGCGTGGTTCCCCATCAGCGCCACGGGCACACTTGTCTTCGGTGGCGAAGAATGGACCCGCGGCGATTACCCGCGCAGCTTCAACATCGATCCCACCGGAGATTTCCTCTATTGCTGCAATCAGCGCGCTGATGCCATCACCACTTTTCGCGTCAACCGCCAAACCGGAGCGCTGACCTTCACCGGGCATTACACGCCCATCGGCACACCGGCGAATATCGTATTCCTGATGTGACAAGTGGGGCGCGGACCTTTTCATACTTAACTTCGGGCATTCACGTTTCTGTTGACCCCCTTACTCACCGCCTTGCGGTCCCCCCTCTCCCCCGCAGGGGCGAGGGATGAAAAATCCAAAATTAGCGCCCCTTAAGCTCGTTCCTGCCCCAAGTGACAATTTTCCCGAAATCATATTGCGATTCTAGAAATTCGGGCTTAAGATGACGCTAGTTCACACCTGTGGGAGCTTATATGAATGTTGAAGATTTGATCCACTCTCGGAGCGAAGTCTATTCGGTCACCGAAGATGTGACCGTCTACGATGTGGCTCGCTACCTGCGCGAAAAGCAGGTGCGTTCAGTCGGCGTACTCAAACCCGACGGCAAACTGGTGGGAGTTGTGTCGCAAAGTGATATTTCCGACAAGGTGGCAGCGGAAAACAAGTGTCCAGCCTGGATGCGTGTCTCGGAAGTGATGACTCCGAACCCTATCACCGTCCCGCCCGCCACGCATCTGGACGAGTGCGTGATGCTGATGGAGAAGCATGGCATCTACCACCTGCCGGTCGTCGATGCGCTGGAGAGGTATCGGGGCATGATTTCCGTCCAGGATTTGCTGCGGGTCATCGCCTCCGATGAGAAGGCGCGGGCTGACATGCTGGAATCCTTCCTCTTCTCGGGACGCTAATGTCTTCCCAGCTTGTGGTATACCTACCAACCTGGTTAGCGAATTCAACCCGTTCAGCTCAAAAGAAGGAGCTTGCCATGCCTGCTTGCTCAGTTCAACCCCCAGACGAATTTGCCGGCCCACCAGTCTCCAGCGTGTTCGGTTGCGGTAGTCCCTTGTACGCCGTTGACTTCCGCGGCATTGCTTATCTGACGGTGGCCATGGCGCTGGTCTTTCTGACGGCAAGCTATCCACTAGCCGGTGAATCTTCCGGAAAGCTGGAATTGACGACGTCGGCCTTCCACCCGGGCAGTCCAATCCCCACACAGTTTACGTGCAGCGGGGCAAACATCTCGCCGGCCCTCTCCTGGAACCAACCCCCGCCCCGTACTCAGAGCTTCGTGCTGATCGTGGACGACCCCGACGCTCCGGTGGGGACCTGGGTTCACTGGGTCGTGTACAACCTGCCGGCGTCGGCGCGGCAATTGCCGGAGCAAGTGCCACCTGGCGAGGTGGTGGCGGGAGGCGGTAAACAGGGAGTTAACGACTTCCCTACGAACGGCTACGGCGGCCCGTGTCCACCACCTGGCAAACCCCACCGGTATTTTTTCCGGCTCTATGCCCTGGACACGGTTTTAGACCTGCGTGCCCCAGTCCATCGCAAGGATGTGGACTCGGCCATGAAAGGTCATTTCCTCGCGGAGGCAGACTTGATGGGAACGTTCGGTCGGTGAGAGAAAACTAATGAATGGAGCGCTTGCGATTGTGAGTCAAGGCATCAAATTCCCAGAATCGGCAATTGTCGCATATGAGGTGACGGTGAAATATGAAGAGGACGCCATTTACCAGGAGGGCAAGGTCGTGGCGCGAGCGGTGGGCCCGGAGGTTCGTTTAGACGTCCGTGAGATCTTCTTTGCCGAGATCAACAGCAGCGACGACCTGGTCCTGCCGGAGGAGTGTGAATTCCAAAAGTATCGGCTGATGATCCAGCGCATCGAATACGCCTCACGCATTGATAAGAATGCGCCGGAGAAAGGCCGAGTCCTCCGTGGTGCCGTGGCGGAAATCCTGGGTTACCGCGAGCAGTAAACCCTTCGCGGCTAGCCAAATCGGGGCGAGTCGGCAACTTCAGGTTTAGGAATCAGATGTCCTGGAAGATCCCTGGGCCCAACCCTCAATCCCGGACTCTCTAAACCGCCCGGAAAGTCACTAGCTTCCAAAGTCCAGAGGTATGGCAGCCTCTGCAGGTCCGCTCCACCCCGCCTTTTTCATGAAGCGCCGCCAGCGGGGTTTCATCCATGCGGAGGGACTCGCGTGCGGAGCAGGTTGGGCACTCGATCATCACCCGCACTTTGACTTGGTCGCCGGCCCGGAGTTCAGGAATCTCCACCCCCCATATGTTCCTCCCCGGGTCCAGATTTTCGACACCCCAATAGGTAAACTTAAGTTCAGAACTTTGCAATTTGGACACCACCCGAAAAACCGAATCCCGCCCCGTCGGATGGCTGACCAGACGGATTTCCGAATCCGGCAGCAGTTCATGGATCATTTGGATCTTGGCCCCATGCAGGTTCACAATTATGGTGTGGGCTTCCTCGGTAAAGTCGATGCCACGATAATCAGTTCCAAAGACGCGGATAGGGACCGACAGCGCGACTCGGCAGCTACGCCGGGTTTCAGACTCCACCATTGACATGTCCTTTCGGCCTAAGGAGCGCCGCACATAGGTAGATGTTACCTTGCCTAGGGAATGTTTTCCAGTCCCCTGGAAGTAAACTGGAAGTGAACCTATGGGGATTTCAGTTGGCCGGCATGCGCGGCTCCGGCTGTTGGGCCTCAAGTAAGCTCAAGGCATCCGAGATTTCGTCCAGCATGGCGCGCGCACCTTGCTCACCCGCACTTGCCGCTGCTACAACGGCATAGGCACAGTTCAGGCACAGGCAATAAGCGCGGCTCTCCGAGATTTGACTGGGGCGGCAGACTGCGCACGGCCAATCATCACACGAATGAACGAGTAACCCCCCCGGCGTCATGGCGAAATCCACGGTGACCCCCAGCCGGCCTCGCTACCAATCAAAGCAAGTGGGCCGCCACATTTGCATATCGGATTTCTGGGGCCGAGCTTAAACTGGAAGACGGTCGTACAAGGCGACGAGCAGGCGCGCATAGCCTTGGGTGATCCTCCATAAGCGTTTACGAAGAGATTTGGGTCTCGTTATCCCATACTTCCGAGACAGACTCTTTTCCACGAAACTTTGGGCGTTATCTTTCATCAGTATTTATACGGTCCGGAAGGCTATCAAGACGCCTTGGACCCTATGCCTGGGCAACCGGCAGCGCGGTTGGTGCGGGCCTATAGCGAGAGGAATCAGCAATCATGCACCTTCAGATCATAGTGGGAAGTACCCGGCAAGGCCGCAGATCGAGACCTGTGGCTGATTGGGCTTATCAGTTCGCCGCAGCGCGGACTGACCTGTCTGTGGAGATGATCGATCTAAAGGACTGGAATCTTCCGATGTTCGATCTACCGAAGCCACCGGCGCTCGGCAATTACGAAGATAGCTTGCAACAGCGTTGGGCGGCCAAAATCGCGGAAGGCGATGCCTACCTGTTCGTCAGCCCGGAATACAACCATGGCTATACGGCGGTCCTCAAAAATGCGCTCGACTATCTTTTTGCTGAGTGGGCTCGTAAACCCGCGAGCTTTATCTCTTACGGTGGAGCACATGGGGCACGCGGAATCGAGCAACTGCGCCTGGTACTTATCGAGTTGCGTGTGGCGCCCTTGCGGGATGCCCTCCACATCGTCAATATCGTCCAAAAATTCAGCGATGGACGGTTCGAGGGCGATGAAAGAGACGTAAGGCAACTGAATCATATCCTCGATGATATCGTGTGGTGGGGGGAGGCGCTTAAGGCGGCGCGCAATGCCTGATTCGCGCCTCCCTTGCGCTCTTATACCTCCAAGCTGTCCTCCTGAGCACAACGATAATATGCCTGCGGCCCTCCGCTAACGAAGGTATAGCCTCAGACCGGCGAAGCCGGTAGCGGAGGGCTCGGTTTCACTGAAGAGGGAGTGCAGACCTGCTGCTATCGCTGATAGCAGACGCCATAAATCTTGCGCCCAGTGCCTTGCATTTCGCGACGCCGCACCACTTGGGCGCGGACTTCGATGTTGTGGGCGTTCTTTTCGAAGGGGCAGGTGACGAGAATGACTTCGCCAATTTCGTAGTTCCGGTCACTGATGAAACACATCCCCCCGCGCGAGACATTTTCGCTGCGGGCGAATTCTTCCGTACCATAGAAGCCGCGAACGCGGATCGGCAATTGCAGCGCAACCCGCTTGTGGATACGCCGCTTCGATCCTTCCTGCTGTTCCGTGAGGCCTTCCGGGCAGGGAAGCCCGGCGCCCGGATCATCGGAGAGGGGCATGGATGGTTCTCGATAGCTCCATGAGGTCGAGCGCCCGCAAGCCTCGCACTCCTTGACCAGGAGCCCTGAGGTCGCCAACACTTCATGCTCGACCATGGAAAGGTGGCTGAGTTTCACCGCATGGCAGCGCCGGCACTCGAGCAGCGCCGTACACACTCCCTCCATTGCCGACGGAGGTGGAAAGCCAATACCCCAAACGTCACAGTTTGATTCCTCACACTCGATACCCCATTCGCCGCCCCCGCCGGTAGGAGGTTGGGTTGGCCCCACGACGCGAAACTTGGCGCTACGACGCCCCACCATGGTCGTGATGACCAATACGGCGCCCGCCGCCACCATCCGCTTCAGGTAGATTCGCGCCCCATGCCGATTTACGACAAGCGTCTGGGTCTCTTCGGTGAACTTCTGACCTTCCCGGTCCATTCCCTCGACGCGGATGGGCACCGTGATGAGCAATCGCTCGCTGCGCCGACGATCGACCTCTTTCAGCGATGACTTTGGCGAAGTTATGGGCACATGGCTGGCTTCCGGAGCCTGGCTCATTTCCTTACCCACGAGTCCCTTCTTGCCGGCGACTTGCTGTCGGCAAATCATCAAGTAAATGATTGTACACCGCATACTTTAACACAGGCTGAGCCACTTTGGTGAGAGGAAGGAGCATCGGACTTCAGCAGGGCAAAACGGGGTCCGCCCCGTAGCTAATACAACCAACGCCGCCAGCATACTCTCACAGTTCAGCCGCCGTTAACCCGACTCAGGGTGCCAGCCGTTGCTCCTGTTGTCGTCCTTTTGTATCCGGCCATGCGTCACGCCCGTAGTAAAACGAAATAAATCGAAAGAAGTCAAAGAACTCCTTGACAACCTTCCGTACATCGCTTAAAAAGCAAAAGGACGGATGCTCCTAATTTCCTCGCAGGTTCTCGCAGGCCGATGAGGATGTAGCGGCGGGTTTATGGGGCCATCGTGGGTTGAAATCGGGGGAGGATTGGCGGGCTAAACCCGCCGCTACCTCGCGCCCAAGGGCTTTTTGGTCGGCCTGTCAGTGTATCGAGAAGTCGCGCGCGGGCCTCGGCACTTGCCCACCGACTGGGCCTCTGCGGCACCTAGAATGAGTGTTTCTCCTCAAAGGGATGGAGTCATGTCACTCCTGAAAGCCTGTAAGCCGGGGCGAAGGCTGCTGCCCGTTTTGATTTTGCTCCTCATTGCCAGCGCCAATCGCGCCCTGGCTGTTTCGCCTCTATTTGCACGGGGTTACACGGTCCTTCCGGCGCCGCAAAGCGTAACTTTCGTGGGACCGGATTTTCTCCTGACAAACGGCTGGAAGCTGGAACTCGCCGGCGGGGTCAAAGCCGACGATGTGGCGGTGACGACTCTGAAGGAAGATCTTGCGGCTCGCTTCGGGATCACGCTGGCGAACGGTCCCACGCCGGGCAGCGTTGCCGGAGTGATTCGCCTCACCGTGACTTCGGGTTCCGTCGTCATCGGTGACACAACGGACCGCGGTCATGACTTGCTGGCTGAGCAAGCCTACTTTCTGGCTCTCAAGCCACAGAGTATCGCCATCCGCGCCAATGCTTCCACAGGGTTATTCTACGGCGTCGAAACGCTCATCCAATTGATCCGTTCCCAAAGCGGGAAATTCCTTCTGCCCTCCGCAGATATCACCGACTGGCCCAATCTCCAGTTGCGCGTCATCTACTGGGACGACGCTCACCACCTGGAACACTTGGACGTGCTCAAAGCGGCCATTCGCCAAGCTGCCTTTTTCAAGATCAACGGGTTCTCGATCAAGCTGGAAGGACATTTCCAATATAAGAGCGCCGCGCCCATCGTCGAGCCCTACGCCCTCACGCCTGCGGAACTCCAGGAGTTGACGGACTTCGGCCTGCGTTATCACGTTCAGGTTATTCCTTACCTCGATGGCCCCGCGCATGACGCGTTCATATTGAAGCACCCGGAATACGCGGCTCTGCGGGAATTTCCCGAAAGCAATTATGAGTTCTGCGCCACCAACCCCGACACCTACAAATTGTTTTACCGGATGTTTGACGACCTACTGGAGGCCAACGAGGGCTCCAAGTATTTTGTGCTCTCAACCGATGAGCCGTATTACGTGGGTTTGGCCAATAACACCCAGTGCAATGAAGGGGAGCGCGCCAGGCAACTGGGAAGCGTTGGGAAAGTGCTAGCGGAGTTTGTTACCAGAACCGCAGCCTACCTGCACGATCGCGGACGCACGGTGATTTTCTGGGGGGAATATCCCCTCAAGCCGGACGATATCGCGGCGCTTCCGCCCTACGTTGTAAACGGGGAAGTCTATGGCCCGGACTTCGACCCGGTTTTTCGCGCCCACGGAATTCGCCAAATGATTTACACCTCGACGCAGGGCGAAGAGCGGCTGTTTCCCGATTACTACCTGCTGCCTTCGTCCATGCGACTCCACCCCCGGCAGGGGGATGGGGGGAGGGTGGAGGGCATGGTCGATCTGATTTCTCGGACTTCGGGCGGAGGATCTTCGGCAACAGACGCGGGCTCCGGCAAAGGCGCGGGGGCAGACCTGATGGGCGCATTTGTTGCCGGGTGGGCGGACGCCGGTTTGCATCCGGAGACCTTCTGGTTGGGTTACGCGACGGGACCGGCGGCGGCGTGGAATCGGCACTCCCCCAGTGCCCCGGAGTTGATGAATACTTTTTACCCAATCTTCTACGGCCCGCGCGTGGCGGACATGGGCCGACTCTATCAGCTGATGAGTGAGCAAGCCCAATTTTGGGAGGACAGTTGGGAGACCGGACCATCGAGCGCGCGAACTCCCATTTGGGGGGATTCCGATCGTATCTTCTATCCACCGCGGCCTGCCTACGATCAGTATCTGCCGCCTCTCCCCGTGCCTTCGGCGGGAACTCTGCGGTTGGGTTCCGATTGGCGGCAGGAGAATCACCGGCGTCTGGAATTGGCGGCTGAGTATTCGGCGCAGAACGACGAGTTGCTGGACCTGCTTCACGCAAATCTTCCGCGGGCGGATTTCAATCGGTACAATCTGGAGATTTTCATTTCCGTCGCCAACCTCTACCGGCAGAACCTTGCAATGCTTCAGGACCTCGGCAGGATCGACGAGGAGTTGAAGTCGGCGGAAGCTGCGGCCGGCGTGCCTGATGCCGCCTCGGCTGTGGGCGCCATTGATCACGCCCTGGACCTGGCCGAAGCCATCCGTCAGCAACGCAATAGGACGCTGGCTGAAACCACCGCCACCTGGTACCTGAGCTGGTTCCCGCGCGTCGAGGAGGCCAACGGCCGGCGTTACCTAGACCAGGTTGACAACGTTAAGGACCACATGCCGGTCCGCACCGTGGATATGAGCTACCTGGTCTATCGCGAGCTGCTGTATCCGCTGGACGATTGGGCGGAGCAGGTGATGGCGGTTCGCAACCCTTATGCCCAGGAGCACAACCTGCCGCTGCGGCAGGGCAAGCTTAAGTGGAAGGTTACGAAACCCTGACCACTCGTTAGCCCGCAAAGCGGGCTACAGGACGTCGCCGCTACGCGGCTTGGAACGGATGGGATGAATTCTTATGCCCGAACAGGTTGGCGACGCAACACTGGAAGCGCTCGGATATAAACCGGAGTTCAAGCGTGTACTGTCCTTGCGCGACCTCATTCTCTACGGCCTCGTCATTCTTACACCTACCGCGCCGTATCCTGTCTATGGAATTGTTCAGAAAATTTCCCACGGTCATGCGGCGCTGGCTTACTTGGTGGCGATGGTGGCGATGTCGTTCACGGCGGCGAGCTATGGAAAGATGGCGGGCGCCTTTCCGGCCGCGGGTTCCACTTACACCTACGCGCAGCGCTCGCTGAACGAGCACGTGGGATTCCTGGCGGGCTGGGCAATGATTCTGGATTATTTTCTGATTCCCCTCCTCAGCGTTGTTTACGCGGGCCTCACCGCGGCCCGACTGCTTCCCGCTGTGCCCTATTGGGTGTGGGCCATGCTTTTCACCGTTTCCATTACGGTCGTAAACGTTCGTGGCATCCAGATGACCGCGCGTGCCAGCCGCCTGATGATGTTCATCATGACGTTTTCAGCGGTACTGTTCGTCGTCCTGGCAGCATTTTACGTGGTACACCAACATGGGTGGACCGGATTGTTTGTGGGGACCGCCGTTTTCAGCCGCGGCACCTTCGTCCTGCGCCCGCTGATGCTCGGCGCGGGCGTCGCGGCGCTGTCCTATATCGGCTTTGATGCGGTTTCGACACTGGCGGAGGACACGCAGAACCCGGAGCGGAACATCGCCATCGCCACGGTAGCGGTCTGCATCATCCAAACGGTTTTCTGTTTCGCCACGGTTTATCTGGCGGCGCTGGTCTGGCCGGACTACAGCTCCTTTCCCCAGGAAGAAACTGCCATTCTCGATATCAGCAGGCTCCTGGGCGGCGCCTGGATGTTCGGTTTCATTACCTTCGTGTTGCTTGTCGCGGGCCTGGCCAGCGCGCTGACCGGCCAAGCCGGGGCTTCGCGCCTGCTTTTTGGAATGGGGCGCGATGGCGTGATTTCACGCTCGATCTTTGCTTACGTCAGCCCGCGCTACTCCACCCCGACGCGCGCCATATACTTGATGGCTGCGATAACGCTTATCGGATCGCTGGTGTTGCGCTTCGAACTCGCCGTGGAACTGCTGAACTTCGGCGCCTTTGTAGGATTCATCCTGGTCAATTTGAGCGTAATCCGTCATTACTTCTTCCGGCGCAAATTGCGGGCCGGCCTCGCCATTCTCATCAATCTGATCTTCCCCCTCCTGGGAACCATCACTTGCGTGTACCTCTGGATTAACCTCTCTTACAAGGCGAGAATTGTGGGGTTCATTTGGCTGGGGCTTGGGGTGATCTATCTTGCCGCCCTCACGCGCGGTTTCCGCAACCCCCCGCGCACTTTGAAAATCTGAAAGGTGGCGTAGTGCGTTGATTTCCGTAAAGCCGCTGTAATAACCACCCCGGCGCTACTGTGCCGTGGCATTGATTCTGGGTCAGCCCCTTCGGGGCTTGAAAGTTCCACCGCCCGGAGAGAACGCTCAGGCTGGTGAAAAGTGAAGGCTGAAAGGTGAACTCAATGCCGCTGGATTCAATTCTTGAGAACAAGCTCAGCTCCTACGTGGAAGAGCATCGCGACCGTTTGCTCGAGATCATTCGCAACCTCGTGCGCATTCCTTCGGAGAATACTCCTCCCATCGGGGGCGAAGGAGCTTGCCAGCAATATGTGGCAGAGTTCCTGCGCCGACAGGAACTGGCCCCAACTCTCTATGAACTCGGCGAGGTTCCCGGATTGAAGGAGCATCCGCTGTACGGATCGGGGCGCAACTATGAGCGGCGGCCCAATGTGGGCGCGCGAAAGAAGGGGCGCGGCGGCGGGCGCTCACTGGTGCTGTCGGGGCACATTGATACGGTGCCGCGCGGATCGCAGCCCTGGACCCACGATCCCTTTGGCGGTGAGGTGGAGGGCAACCGCCTTTACGGACGGGGTTCGAATGATATGAAAGGCGGCGTCGGCACGAACCTCTTTGTCACTGAAGCTCTCCGTGTACTGGGAATTGAGCTGCGTGGCGATTTGGTGTTTGAAACCATCGTGGATGAGGAGTTCGGTGGCGTCAATGGCACGCTGGCCGGACGTCTGAAGGGATTCAACGCGGATGCGGCCGTTATTTCCGAGCCCTCCTTCCTGCGCGTATGCCCCGCTCAACGCGGCGGACGGACCGTCCATATCACACTGAGCGCCGCGGGAGGCGTCCTTATCGAAGGCGATTTTCCTGGCGGCGTCATTGACCAGTTGCGGCATCTCCTGGTCAAGGTCCATGAGTTCGCCGGTCAGCGCCGCGCCAAAGCAATTGTCCACGAACTTTACGCGGACTCCACCGACCCGGTGCCGGTTTCAATCACCAAGGTCATTACCGGCCCGTGGGGGACAAAAGAACCCGTCACAGTTCCGGAGACCTGCAAGGTGGAAATGTTCTGGCAATTGATGCCGGGCGAAAATCGGGATGAGGTTGACCGCGAATTCCACGCGTGGTTCGACGCCATGTTGGCCTCCGCGCCGCAACTTTTTCCCTCGCGGCCGGAGGTGACATTCCCCATTCGGTGGCTGCCCGGTTCTTCCATTCTCAAAAATGAGCCGCTGGTGCGCGAGCTCGCCGCGTGCGCCACCAGGGTGTTGGGAAAGGAACCCCTCATTCAGGGGATTGAAGGCCCGTGCGACATGTATGTTTTTCATCAGGCCTTCGGAATCCCCGCGGTGTTGTGGGGGGCCCGCGGCGGCAATACCCACGCGGCGGACGAATACCTGGAAATTGATTCCGTGGTGCAAGCGGCCAAGACCTTGTTGCTCTTTGTTTGTGATTGGTGTGGGGTGTGAGGGGGGCCTGAGTGAGTTGAATTTACCGGAATGCACGGGGTCAAGGCAGTGTAACGCTTTCGTCTTTGAGGTTTGCGGATTTTGCAAGGTAAGAGCCGCGGACACAAAGACGGGGGTCCGCGCTACCACAGTCTGCTCGCAGTTTAGTTGTGCAATCTCTGAAAGCCAGGATTAAATCTATGCGCCGAAATCATTGGCAAACCTTCTTCCTATTTTTCCTGCTTTTCCCAGGATCCTGCTATGCGGCGGCTACCTTGGAAGCGCTGCCCGAATTCCTTCGGCCGGACCCTTTTGGGGGAATCGTCTCAGCCGATCAAGGCGGGGCGCAGTTGCGTTCCAGCTTGATTGATGCGCATCATCGCGTGGCGCTAAAAGGCTGGCGGGGCGGATACGTTTCCTTTCAACTGGTCGTCAAGTCGCCTGCGCCGGCCGCGTACTCGCTGGATGTTTCACTTACTGATCCCGGGCACAAGATTCAAACCGACCTGTTCCGGGAGTGGTTCCACTTCACGCGATCCGACAAGCACTACTACCCCGATGCCCTGGTTCCCGTTCGGGGACCCTATAGCTCGCATCTCCCGGAGCCGGACAATAAGATTGCCCAGCAGACCGCGCAGGCTTTTTGGGTGGATGTCTATATTCCGCCTGAAGCCAAGCCCGGGGTTTTTTCCGGCAAAGCCCAGCTCCGTTACGGTGCGAGCAGGGTCGCGGTGCCAATCCAGCTCACCGTGCTCGATCGCGTCATTCCTCCGGAAGATATCGTGACGATCGACCATAATTCCTACGGTAGTTCCTTCCTCGCTGAACAATATGAGAAGGCTTACAACAGTTATTCCGGCAATTGGTTTGAGAGCGACCAGTTCTTTCACCTGATTCACGCCTATCACCAGATCTTTTACGAGCACCGCGGGATCATGCACCAGCTCGGATATGGCCATTCCGGAAAGGTGGGCCCAGAGTTCGCACCGGTTCTTGGGGGCTCAGGCCGCACTCGACATATTGTCGACTGGACATTGTTCGACAGACATTATGGACCTCTTTTTGACGGCTCCGCGTTTGCATCCAGCCGTCGCGGACCGCGTCCCATCCCGTTCGTCTACTTGCCGATCAATCCCGAGTGGCCTGCGTCTTATGAATTCTGGGGCGAACCCGGCTACGAAGCGGAATTCGTGAATGTGCTTTCGGAAATGGAGCGCCACTTCCGCGAGAAGGGTTGGACCCACACCGATTTTGAAGTCTTCTTCAACCACAAGAAACGCTATATGGGATTTCCCTGGGATGGCGACGAAGTACGGTTTCCCAAGGACATCAACTATTTCCTCGAATATGGGCGTTTAATGAGGAAAGCTCTGCCCCAAAATAGCCCCGTGCACTTCGTCATGCGCGCGGACGTCAGTTGGGATATGGAACAGGAGTTCAAGCTCCTCAAAGGTGTCGTAACCGTATGGTGTTGCGGCGGGGGCATTTTGAGCTTCTATCGTGATGCGCCCAAGACCCTCCGCGACCGGGGCGACGTGGTGTGGTACTACGGCGGGCCTCCAACCGTCAAGGAGAATGCGGCAGCCATCACCGAATTCCCCTTGCGCGCCTGGTTGTGGGGTGTGAATGGTTATGTGCATTGGCTGACGGTGTCGCCGGGCAATGATCCCTGGTTTGATTTCGACGGGGGGGGCACGGTGCTGGTTTACTCCGGTGAGCGCTTCGGCCTCACGGAACCCATTCCCAGCATCCGGCTGAAGATTCAACGCAATTGCCTTCAAGATATCGCCGTACTGGATAGCTTTAAGAGCCAGAAGCCAGTTGAATCCCTGCGGAGCGAGGCGGCGCACCGGTTCAATAATTCCGTTCTGGACGACTGGTGGAATCCACGCCCCGCGCTGGCGGATATTCCCTCCGACCAGTGGCAGGGGAGCGCCATTGACGCGGCGATGGAGCACACCAACAAGGCGCTGTCGCATCCTGGCGTTTCGGCCTGGTATAACGTCCACCAATATGTACTTCAGCTCGCAGGGGGTGGGAAATGAAAACTGTTTATCTTCTTGCGCTCGTTTTGACCCTGGGAACCTTGGCGCCGGCGCAGGATAGTCCCCTTTCGACATCAACAATGCGGCAGGAATTGGAGAGCGTGGCGCGTGTCGGAAGCGTCATGGTGGATGGCGACATTTGCCAGAAAATCGTCACCCCGCTGGCGAAGGAGTACATGTTCAAGGTTGATCCACGCGACGAGTATCTCGCCGGTGATAATTATGACGTTGATGATGTGGCGTTCAACACCACCAAGAAGACCCTGACCCGCCTCTCGCACCTCACTTCATTTCCTTCCGACGTCAACCTGTGGATGCCGATTGACGGCCACCCGGGGAAAATCCAGATGGTCATTCGCAACAAGAACGAGATGAGCCAATTCTGGCGCTGGGGTGACCTGTATCAGGACATGATTCCGCCAATGGAAACAGTGCTCAAAACCGGCCAGCGCGTAACGGTAATGGACCGGCCGGGATGGATTTCGGTCTTAGCCCCGGTTTACAACAGCCTGGGCGATATTGTGGGGCTGATCGAAGCGGTCAGCCGCGCGAAAATGGACGCACACGAAAACGTGAAGTGAGGACTGCAATATTATTTATTGATTTCGGTCATTACGGGAGAGGGCAATGTTAATGCAGGCGCGGGAAAGTGATATCAGTTTCAGCAAGCTCGGAAGGGTCTTGGAAGTCTTGAGAACGCTTATAAGCCGTATTAAGCTCTTGTCAATGTTGCTGGTTGCGTCCAGCGGGGTTTTTGGAGCAAACCCCGAGCCTGTCAAATTCATGCATGGCACGCGAGTGTGGCCCACCTACACGTACAGTCGTGAAGAGACCGACGCGCCCCTCTTCAAGGTTGCCGAAAACGGTGGATTCTATCCCTACACCGCGTTCGACTGGGAATCGCGGTCGGAAAAGCCCTCTCCCGTCACATATGACTCGCTGGTTCTGGAAAACGAGTACCTGCGCGTGGAGTTCCTTCCTGAGTTAGGCGGACGCATCTGGTCCGCGTACGACAAGGTCACGAAGCGCGAGCTTTTCTATCACCCCACGGTTATCAAACCCGGCCGTTACAATGCCCGCAACAACTGGCCGGTGGGGAATCTCGAACTCTATGGCCCCTACGATAGTCACATGATCACCTGGCCCGGCGAGCCTTGGCCCTGGGCTTTGGTACGCCACCCCGACGGCAGCGCCACGGTGATCCTGACTCACATCGACCATTTTTTCCGCGACAAGATCAGCTTGGAAGTCACTCTGCATCCCGGCAAGGCGTACTTGGAAACCACCATCCACCTCCACAACAAAAACCTGCTTCCCAATCGATATTTGCTATGGACCAACGCGGGTGTAAAGGCCTA
>Ga0335085_10008797_pt1 | contig 15333 bp, 12 predicted proteins | sample Lox_Sample_45_FD_206712 | JGI IMG/M metagenome (GOLD analysis project Ga0335085, IMG submission 206712) | Soil microbial communities from Loxahatchee National Wildlife Refuge, Florida, United States - Lox_Sample_4.5 | ecosystem: Environmental > Terrestrial > Soil > Wetlands | place: USA... | reverse complement strand
CTCGCCAACTACGGCCGGGGCGCGGGCATCGACTTCTACGACCAGATCGTGTTCCCGTTCGTCGACCACCTGCTGCAGAACGGCCAGACGACGGAGGCGGCGCAGGCGGTTATCCAGGCGCGCCGCACCCTGCGCGTCGAGCCGAACACCCAGCTCGACTCGGAGCTCACGGCCCTGGCCGACCGGGTCCGGCAGGCCCAGCATTAGCTGCCGGGCGGCCGGTCCGCACGGCGCCGGTCACGGGTGGGTGAGCGTCGCCAGGGCCTGCTCCGTTTCGGACAGCAATTCCTCCGGCCCCACCGGCCGGCCGGTGGCGTGGATCATCCAGAGATCCGGCGTCACGCGCCCCTCGGTCGCCATGCGCTCGAATTCCGGGCCGATGGCCCCGGCCCGCTTCATCTGCGCCTCGATCTGCACCGCGATCAGCGAGGCGACGAAGTAATTGGGCAGATAGAGCGGAATCTCGATCATGTGCGAGTAGATGCCGAGCAGCACGACGTCCTGCCGGTGGAAGACCGGCGCGAAGTAGCGGTTCCACGTGGCGCGGGCGATCGCCACCGTGGCGTCGCGCAACTCCGCCGGCGTCGCCTGCGGATGCGCGTACATCCAGCGCCAGACCTCGATCTCGACGCGGGCCACGCCGGCCATCTCGTAGGCCGACCAGAAATCGTCGAGGGTCTTCCCGGCCGCCTGGCGCGCATCGGGCGGGGGCAGGCCGAGCAGCTCGACGTCGTGGCCCTGGAACACGAACGCCAGCGCTTCGGTGAAGCCGTTGTTGGGCACGCCGTGCAGCAGCGTGTGATCGATCCGGTTGAGCGAAAAGGTCTGCTCCACGTTGTGCCCCATCTCGTGGACGGCGATGTTGTAGCCCTTGTAGTTCATCCCGGTTTTTTCCACCCGCGTGCGGAGGTGGGCCTGCGCCGCGCGCATCTCCGCGCCCATGGCGTGGCCGGAGCCGCGCGCCGGATCCACGACAATGTTCGCGGCGAGATACCGCGCCCGCTCCGGGGTGAAGCCGAGCTTGAGCAGCAGGTTGGGGATGTCCTGCTGGTAGGCTGCGGCGGTGGGGTATTTGGCGGCCACCCGGGCGTCGAGCTCGGCCTCGGTGAGCTGGCTGCCCGGGCGGAAGCCGTTGTACCAGAGGTCGAAGGGCTCCAGCGGCCGGCCGAGGCGCGCCTCGATGAGGCGCGCGACCTGCGGGACGAGGGGCGAGGTCAGGATCTGTTCGATCATCGCGCCGACCCGGTCGTCGGGAATCTGCAGGTCCTCATCGAACTGGCGGGCCAGCGCGGTCGGCGCCGTGGGCGAATAGGGATCGAGTTTGCGCTGCGCCGCGAAGAGGCGCAGCAGCATCGCGTAGCGCGTCGCGGGCTCGGGCGCAGCGTCCGCGGCGGTGGATTTCACGGCGGCGGGATCGGAGTCGCGCACGGCGGCCGGCCGCACCTCGTTGGTAACCGGGTTCCAGTCCACGCCGGGATTGTTCACCACGGCCGCGGGGATGGTCTGGGTGACGATGCGCTCCATCGCGAGTGCGATCAGCCTCTGCTTGGCGGGGCCGTCGCGGGCGTCGGCATAGTCGGCCTTGATTTCGTCGCGCAGGTTCCAGTGGCTGAGCAGCCGCATGCCGGCCGGGAAGAGCCGCCGGCCGTCGGCGTCGACCAGATGGTGCATCCAGAGGTTGTAATCGGCGATGTACTGGCCGGTGGTCGCGTCGGCCTCGGCCAGGGCGAGGTTGACCTCGGCCGGCACGCGCTTGGAGAACCGCTCGGCCAGCCGGACTTCGGCCCACTCGCGCCGGGTCCAGCCGGCGCCGTCGCGCACCCGCTCGTCGAGGGTGGTGAGGGGAAAGTTGAGCAGGACGACGAGGGCGAGCTTGTCGGCGAAGAAGTCGTCCGTCACATGGGCCGACGGGTCGTAGGCGCCGAACAGCTCGTCGAAGGGGAGGACCGGGCCGGCGTCGAGGTCGAGTTGCTGGCGGAAGGCGCGGTTGATCTCGTGCATGTGGCCGTCGAGCTGTTCGCACAGGGCCTCGAACCGGGCGAACAGGGTGTCGAGCGTGGCGGCGTCGCCGGCAAAGTTCGCGCGGACGAAGGCCTCGAAGACGGTGCGATCGCCGTCGCCGGCGCGCCAGAATTCGGCGACCTGGCGCAGCCCGCGCCGGGCGCGCGCCTCCTGTCCGGCTCCGTAGCGGGCGGCCAGTTCCCGATTCAGCCCGGCGACGGCGTCCGGCAGCCAGGCCGGGGCGGCGGGGGTGGTCGGAGCCGGTTCCGCGGCGGCGGCGAACGTGGCGGAGAGAGTGGCCGCGAAGCCGAGCACGAGGCGGGCGGCGAGGCGGAGGATGGGGCGGGGGGTCGGCGCGTGCATGACGGAGGGGGTTGAAGCCGGGACGGAGCGAAGGGCAAAACGGCCGCGGAGGCGAATCATTGCGCGCCGGGCGCCGGGGCGGCCACGGACAGAAAGGCGGCGAGGGCGGGGGCGGGCGGCGGGGGCTGCTTCCAGCCGACGACGAGGCGGCTCTCGGGCGCGGGACCCTCCAGGGTGCGGAAGATCACCTCGGGCGGCAGCGGCCGGGCCTCCGACGGGCACATGAAGGTCGCGCCGAGCCCGGCGCGCACCAAGCCGGTGCCGTTGGCGCGCGGCCACACCTCCTCGGCGATCCGCGGGCTGACGCCCGCGCGGGCGAAGGCGGCGAGGACGCGATCATAGAACCCGGGGTTGTGGGCGCGCGGAAACAGGACGAACGGCGTCGCGGCGAGGTCGCGCAGGCGCAGGTGCGTCCGTGCGGCCAGGGGATGGCCGGCGGGCAGGAGCACGCCGTTCTTCTCGTGCAGCAGCACCCGCGTGTGCAGGCCCGGGGTCGGCGCCTCCGGATGAAAGAACCCGCAGTCCAGCTCGTCGGCCTGGAGCGCGGCCAGCTGGGCCGAGGTCGGCGATTCGCTCAGCTCGATCCGGATGCCCGGGAAGCGCCGGTGAAACTCGCGCAGGATGCCCGGCAGCACCGTGGCCATCGCCAGGCCGGTGAAGGCCACGCGCACCTGGCCCACGCGCCCCTCGGCCACGGCCTGCAACTCGCCCGGGATCCGGGCGAGCGCGCGCAGCAGCGGCTCGACCCGCTCGGCCAGCAGCCGGCCGGCGGGCGTCAGCTCCACCCGGCGGCGGGTCCGCGCGAACAGCGGGGTCCCCAGCGCCTTCTCCAGCTGCGCGATCTGGCGGCTGAGCGCCGGCTGGGCGACCGCCAGCCCCTCCGCGGCCCGCCGGAAATGGAGGTGGCGCGCCACCTCGCGGAAATAGACGAGGTGGCGGAGCTCGAACGGGTATTGATACTCCCGGGGCATCACCGGGCACAAAACAAGTAATTCCCTGACATGGCAAGGATTTGCTAGAGTGAGGGTGAACGGGAAAGTGAAAGTGGTGGCCGAACGCCCGCTTGTGGTCCAATTTTCCCGCGCCAATCTCGCCTTTCCTCACCCGTCCACTTTCACCCTCACCCTCACTTTCACCCTCACTTTCACTCTTCCGCCCATGCCCAAATCGCTGTTTCAAAAAGTCTGGGACGCGCACGCCGTGCGGACGCTGGCCGACGGCCAGACCCAGCTGCTCATCGGCACCCACCTGATCCACGAGGTCACGAGCCCGCAGGCCTTCGGGATGCTGCGCGACCTCGGCCTGAAGGTGCTGATGCCGCACCGGACGTTCGCCACCGTCGACCACATCGTGCCCACCGACCAGTTCCAGGAGCCGTACCGCGACCCGCTCGCGCAGGCCATGATGGACGCGCTGCGCAAGAACTGCCGGGAATTCGGGATCACCTTCTTCGACCGGGCGACCGGCCGCCAGGGCATCGTGCACATCGTCGGCCCCGAGCAGGGCATCACCCAGCCGGGCACGACGATCGCCTGCGGCGATTCCCACACCAGCACGCACGGCGCGTTCGGCGCGATCGCCTTCGGCATCGGCACGACCCAGATCCGCGACGTGCTCGCCACGCAGACCATGGCGATCGGCCGGCTCAAGGTCCGCCGCATCAACGTCACCGGCCGGCTGAGCCCCGGCGTCTACGCCAAGGACGTCATCCTGCACATCATCCGCACGCTGGGCGTCAACGGCGGCACCGGCTACGCCTACGAGTACGGCGGGGCGGTGTTCGACCGCTTCTCGATGGAGGAGCGCATGACCGTCTGCAACATGTCGATCGAGGGCGGCGCGCGCGCCGGCTACGTGAATCCCGACGAGACGACCTTCGCCTACCTCGAGGGCCGGCCGTACGCGCCCAAGGGCGCCGCCTGGAGCGCCGCGGTGGCGCGGTGGCGCGCCTGCGCCAGCGACCCCGGCTGCGCCTACGACGACGTCGTGACGCTGCGCGGCGAGGAGATCCCGCCGACCGTGACCTGGGGCATCAACCCGGGGCAGGGGCTCGCGATTCATGAGACGGTCCCCGATCCGGCGCGTGCCCGCGACGCCGCCGAGAAGGCCTCGATCGAGGAGGCGCTGGCCTACATGAAACTGCCGCCCGGCGCCCCGATCCGCGGCACGAAGATCGACGTGGCCTTTCTCGGTTCGTGCACCAATGGCCGCCTGACCGATTTCCAGGAGGTGGCGAAACACCTCCGCGGCCGGCGCGTGGCGGCCGGCGTCAAGGCCATCGCCGTGCCCGGCTCGCAGGCGGTCGGCCGCCTCTGCGCCGAGCTCGGTCTCGACCGCGTGTTCCGCGAGGCCGGTTTCGAGTGGCGCGACGCCGGCTGCTCGATGTGTCTGGCGATGAATCCCGACAAGCTGGTCGGCGACCAGCTCTGCGCCAGCTCGTCCAACCGCAACTTCAAGGGCCGGCAGGGCAGCCCCACCGGGCGGACCATCCTCATGAGTCCGCTGATGGTGGCCGCCGCGGCGGTGACCGGCCGGGTCAGCGACGCCCGGGAGGTGTTCAACGTCCGTTGACACCTCCGGTTCCGGGTTCGGCGTTCAGCGTTCCGGGCTGAACCAACCCTGAACCCAGAACTCTGAACCCTGAACTGCTTCCTCCCATGGCTCTGGCTAAAATCACCACCATCACCGGCCGCGGCGTCCACGTGCCCGGCAACGACATCGACACCGACCGCATCATCCCCGCGCGCTTCATGAAGTGCGTCACGTTCGACGGTCTGGGCGAGTACCTGTTCTTTGACGTGCGGCACCATCCCGACGGCGCTCCCCGGCCGCATCCGTTGAACGATCCCCGCTTCCAAGGCGCGATCGTCCTGTTGTCGGGCGCCAACTTCGGCTGCGGCAGCTCGCGCGAGCACGCGCCCCAGGCCATCCAGAAGGCCGGCTTCCGCGCCGTGGTCGCCGAGGGCTTCGCCGAGATTTTCTTCGGCAACAGCACCGCCCTGGGCATCCCCTGCCTGAGCGCCAGCCGCGCCGACCTCGAGCGTCTCGCGGCCGCCATCGCCGCCAACCCGGCGGTCGAGCTGACCGTGGACGTGGCCCAGGGTGAGATTCGCTTCGCCGGCCAGGTCATCGCGGCCGCGATGCGCCCCAGCGCCCGGGACGCCTTGGTGAACGGCCGCTGGGACGCCATCGGCGAGCTTCTGGAGGGGGTGGAGAGCGTAAAAAAGATCGCCGCGGGGCAGCCCTATATGGCAGCCTGAATTCTCCCAGGGGATTGACGCCGAAAAATTAATGAATCTTTTTTGCCGTTCGGGCGTCTATTTCCTGATTCTCCCTCCATGCTAATCCTCCCCACGCTGGCCGTCATCGAAATCTTCAAAGGCGCGGGACTGCTGATCTACCCCTTGGGCATCTGCTCGGTGGCCGCAGTCTACATCATCTGCGAGCGCACCTACGCGCTCCGCCGCAACGTGATCATGCCCCAGGATCTGGTCGACGCCATCGTCCAGAACCGGGCCTATTCCGGCGGACGGCACTCGGTGCTCGCGCGGATCCTCGAGTTCTCGGAGGAGCACCGGCACGACGCCGATGCGGTCGAGGCCTACGCCCGCCTGGAAATCAACCGCATGGAGCGGGGCATTCCCTATCTCTACATCATCTATGCGGCCGCCCCGCTGCTCGGCCTCACCGGCACGGTCACCGGCCTGCTCCGGGTGTTTTCGCAGATCGCGCCCGACACGGGCCTGCCCGATCCGGTGGCCTTCACCAAGGGCGTGGCGCTCGCGCTGTCGGCGACCGTGCTCGGCCTGAGCATCGCCATCCCGGCGCTGGTCGGCGGCGGCTATCTGGAGCGCAAGGTGGAGAGCTACGGCGTGCAGATCGAGTCGCTGCTCGAGCGGATCAACAGCCGGCGGGGCAGTGACACGCCCGCCGAGCCCGCCGAGGCGTCCCTCCGCTAGCCGGCGCCGTCTCCTCCCGGGCCGCCCTTTCCCTCATGGCTCACCTCACGAAACGCCGCCGGCGTCCGGAGCTGAACTTGGTGCCGCTCATCGACGTGCTCACCATGCTCATCTTCTTCGCGTTCGTGACGATGCAGTTCAAGACGGTGGCCACGCTCAACATCACCCTGCCCAAGGTCGAGACCGCCGGCAAAAACGAGTTCAAGGGCTCCGTCACCATCGCCGTCGACCGCGAGGGCAAGATGACCTTCAACGGCAAGCCCGCCAGCGAGCTCCAGCTCACCAGCCTGCTGGAGGCGGTGCGCAACATCGACCGCAACATCCCCGTCCTCATCCAGGCCGACCAGGACACGCCGATCAAGAACGTCACGTTCGTGATGGACGCCTGCCGCAAGACCGGCCTGAACAAGTTCAGCCTGCAGTCGCGCTGAAGCCGGCGGCCCACTCACGGCTTCCCTCGGGCGCCCTTCTGCGCCATCATGGGGGCGATGAAGATCGTCCTCACCGGCGCCACGCGCGGCCTCGGCCTCGCGCTCGCGGAACGGTGGATCGCCGAGCATCACACCGTGATCGGCTGCGGGCGCTCGGCCCACGAGGTCACCCGCCTGCGCGCGAAGCACCCGGCGCCGCAGGACTTCGCGGTGGTGGACGTGGCGGACGACGGCGCGGTGGAGGAATGGGCCCGGCACGTCCTCGAGGCCCACGGCGCCCCCGATCTGCTCATCAACAACGCCGCCCTGATGAACCGCCCGGCGAAGCTGTGGGAGGTGCCGGCGCACGAATTCTCCTGGCTGATCGACGTCAACATCAAGGGCGTCGCCAACGTCATCCGGCATTTCGTCCCCGCCATGGTCCGCCGCGGCGCGGGCGTGATTGTCAACCTGAGCTCGGGCTGGGGCCGGTCGACCTCGCCGGAGGTTGCGCCCTACTGCGCGTCCAAATACGCCATCGAAGGGCTGACCCAGGCGCTGGCGCAGGAGCTGCCGCCCGGCATGGCCGCGGTGCCGCTCAATCCGGGCATCATCAACACCGAGATGCTGCAGCAGGCCTTCGGGCCGGACGCCGCGAATTATCCCCGGGCCCACGACTGGGCGGTGCGCGCGGCGCCGTTCATCCTCAAGCTCGGGCCGAAGGACAACGGCCGGCCGCTGAGCGTGCCCGGCGTGCCGCGCGATTGACCGGCGCCGCCCCGGACCCGGCCGGCGGCCCCCGTCAGCTCCGCGCCTTCTGGGCGACGGCCCGCGCCGCGGTCACGAACGACTCGACGAGCGGGGAGCGGTCCCGTTTCCGCCAGGCGAGCGAGAGCTCGAATTCGCGGACCTGGCCGGCCGGCAGCTCGCGGTAAACCACCCCGGGCCGCTTCAGGTTTTGCAGCTCGGCGGCGATCATGGCCACGCCCAGGCCGGCGGCGACCAGCGCCAGGATGGTGTGGGCGTCGTTGCCCTCCTGGGCCACCTTCGGCGTGAATCCCGCCTCGCGGCAGGCGGCGACGATCCAGTCGTGGAGCTCCGGGTTCATGTTGCGGGCGAACATGACGAACTTGGCTTCGGCCAGGTCGGCGAGGCCGAGGTTCGGTTTGTGCGCGGCGGGGTGGTCGGCGGGCAGCGCCAGGCAGAGGCGCTCGCTGCTCAGCGGCTCCACGGCCAGGATGGGGCTGGCCGACAAGCCCCGGGTGAAGCCGATGTCGATGCGCCGGTCCAGCAGCGCCGCTTTCTGCTGTCCCGAGCTCAACTCGGTGAAGCGGATCGCGGCGTCGGGCTTGGCGCGATTGAATTCGCGCAGGACGGCCGGGACCAGGGTGTAGCTGGCCGCCGCCACCGCGCCGATCGCAATCAGGCCGCTCTTGCCCCGGTGCGTGACGCGGATGGCCTCGAAGCCCTTGTCCAGCGCCGCCAGCGCCTGCCGGGCGTGCTCCAGCAGCAGCCGCCCCTCCTCGGTCAGCATGACCCGCCGGCTGGTCCGCACGAACAGCGCCACGCCCAGCTCCTTCTCGAGATCGCGGATTCTCTGGCTGAGCGGCGAGGCGGCGATGTTCAGCCGATGCGCGGCACGGCCGAAGTGCAGTTCTTCAGCCACGGCCACGAAGTAGCGCAGGTGCCGGAGTTCCATGCGGAATGCATCATCACCGGCGGAATATTCAAGATTGGCAAACCGTATTTTGCGCGACGCGCGCTCGGCCGCGTGCCTCCGGACCGGACTAGCCGCGGGCAGCCAGCAGCTCGTTCACCCGGCGCATTACCGCGAAGGCGTCGGCCACGTAGAGCACGTCGGCTTTGCCCTGCGCCCAGCTGCAGGCCGGGTTCAGGTTGACCGCGCGCCGCTCGGTAATGAAGCGCCAGCCAACCGTGTGCGGCTCCTCCCCGTGGCAGCAGGTCGCGAGCCCCTTCGGGTGGCGGGGGGTCGAGCCGGTTTGCCCCACTTGATTGAGATGCGAGAGGCAGCGCAGGACCGCCTGACCCTCGCCGGCCAGGTCCACGAGCGACTTGGTGCTGCCGAGCGAGGCTTGGGTCCGGCGCAGAAACTCGAGGATGAGCTGCTCGGCCTCGGCGGCGTGGGGTTGGCCGTCGGTCTGTTTCTTGGTCCAGCCCGCCCCCGCGACCAGCAAGAGACGGGCGTCGGGCCGGATCGTCTGTTCGTCCGCGGGCGGCGCCTTGACTCCGGTCACGGTCGTGCGGCGGTGGTCCGCGGAGACGCTGACCGGCACGGGCTCGACGGCGGCGGCGCCGGAGACTCCGGTCCATGCCGTTGCGCAGCCGGGCTCGAGAAGCAGGAACCACGGGCGGACGGAGCGCGTGAGCGATCCTTCCATGCGTTGCCGATAGTACCAGCGGCTGGCCGCCGGCTGGCCGTTGGCAACGGCGAGCCCGGTGACGTGGGAGTCGATCCGTCCGGCGAGCCGCTGCGCGACGCCCGGAAGCGCGCGACCCCAGCGGGTGCCGGCGGGCGCGACCACGAGGGTGGCGGCGGCGGCGCGCGCGAGGGCCTCGGCGGCCGCGGCATCGGTGGCGTAGCGCCCCACCGCGAAGTCGGGTCCGGCGACGCCGAGAAAGCGGGTGGCGCCGCAGCCGGCGATCTGATTGGCGGCCGGCGCGATGTCGGCGCCGGTCAGTCCGGCCGCGAGGGTGGCGCCGGGCAGGCCGGCGGCCAGCTCCCGGGCGGCGGCCAGCGCCTCGAGCGCGGCTTTCGCGAGGGTCCCGTCGGGCTCGGCGTGGGCGAGAAAGAGAATGGTTTCCATTGGGGAGAGTAGGAGCGAGGAGCGAGTAGCGGGTAGCGAGTAGTGAGTAGGGCGGAGGGAGCGGCTGGCTGGAAATGCTCGCTACTCGCTCCTCACTACTCGCTACTTCCATTCATTCAGTCGTTATCCATTCGACAATCTCGCGGGCGATCTCGTCGACCGGGCGGTCCTTGACGATCTTGGTTTCGCGGCGCTGCTTCGGCAGCGTCACGCTGGCAAAACCGAGTCCCGCGCCGGCGAGTTTCACCGGCTTGGCGCGCTGGAGCGCCGGCATCACCGTGCGCATGTTTGCCATGCCGACCTGCGGGTTGTTGGGCGGCTCGGGGAGGTTGCCGGTGGCCCAGCCCAGCAGCAGCGGGGGGCCGGCGCAGACCGACACCTGGTGCCGGCCGCCCTCGATGCGCTCGAGGATCTCGAAGGTGCCGTCGGCGCGGGCCGTCAGCTGGTCGACGCCCTGGAACTGGTCGACGATGCCGAGGCGTTCGCCGATCATCGGCAGGGTGGTGCCGGCGCCGCGCGACGCCGATTCCCAGCCGCCGAAGATCAGCAGACGCGACCGGTCGAGGCCCGGAATTCCCTGGATGGCGTCGGCGAGCGCGGCGGCCACCTCGGCCGACTCGGTGAAGCCGCCGGCGGGGCCGTCGAGGGCGACGAGTTCAAAGGGCGCCTTCTGCGCCACGGTCATCATCACCTGCTGGAGCTTTGCCTTGGGGCCGAGGCTCACGAGCCACACCTTGCGGCCCGGGGCTCCCTTCGCCAGGTGCGCGGCCTCGAACAAAGCGTGGGCCGCGAACGGATCGAGGATGGCCGGCAGCATCAGCTCGTTCTTGAGCGCGGGGCCCGCGGGCGAGGCGACGGGCTCGAGCGTTTGCAGTGGATCGGGGACGATGCCAGCGCAGACGATGATCTGATACGGAACGCTCATGGCTTGAAAGTAGTGAGTAGCGAGTAGCGGGTAGCGAGGAGGAGGAAGATCATGGCCAGTGAAAACCGTGGGCGATTTGGGGTGATGGGTTCGCAGATGCTCGCTACTCGCTACTCGATGCTCGCTGTTGCGGGTCAATTTTCGGCCGAATGCAGGCCGCCGGCGCCGGCGCGGAATTCCACCGCCGAACGCTCCGGATCCCCGGGCCGCGGCTGCGCGCAGTTCCAGAGGCACGCGCCGCAGTGGACGCATTTTTCGCGGTCGAACGCCGGCACGCCCTCCGGGCCGGGCGTGATGGCCTGGCCGGAGCAGGCGTCGATGCAGATCCGCGCGGCGCACTCCCGGCAGAGCGCCGGGTGCGGAAAGGTGACGTGGTCGGCGTAACCGGCGGCGGCCTGGACCTTGCCGCCCAGCAGCAGCGCGTCCTGGTGCGAAACGAGGAGCCTGCCGTCGAAGGGGATGGCCGGCCAGCCGGCGCGGTCCATCAGCGCGCCGTGGAGCGACGTGCCCTTGACCGCGCATTCGGTGCGCAGGCGCGCAATTTCCTCCGGCGGGACACGACCCGCATAGTACTGCTCGATGGTGGGCAGCCGCCGCCAGGGGGGCAGCGGCCGGCCGGGCCAGTGCAGACGGCCGCCGGTGAGGCCGGCCAGGCCCATGCCGGCCAGTCCCGCCACCACGCCGCGCTGGAAGCCGTCGCGCGCGTTTTCCGCCGCGCGGGCTTCGCGGTCGACCCAGCTCCCGCGCCGGCGCCGGACGTAGGTCTGCTCGAGGTTCTCGCGGGTGAACGGCTTGCCGTCGCGCAACAACTCGAGCACCGCCTCGGCAAGCTGCACGCCGGTGGCCCACGCCTCGTCCACGCCGGATCCGGTCAGGACGTTGGTGCTGCCGGAACCCTCGCCGATGCGGGCATAGCCGTCGCCGGCCAAATGCGGCTCGCCGCGCCGGCCGGATTCCTGGAGGGACTTCGCGCCCCACGAGCGCAGTGTGCCACCCTCGAGATGGCGCCACAGGTAGGGGTGCCGCATCCAGTGTTGCAGGTAGCGGTAGGCGGTGCGCGTCGGGTTGTCGAACCACGACGGCACGAAGATCCCCAGCGACGCGATCCGGCCGGGATGGACGTACAGGAAGCCGAAGATCTCCGGCTCGGGATAGCCGAACGTGTGCAGGACGGTGCCGGCCTCGAGGGTGCAGCGCTCGGGGAGGTCGACGACCATCTTCATGCCGATGGCCCAGTCGTGCTGCTGGTGGCCGGCCGGCAGGCCGAATTGTTCATCCAGTTGGCGACCGACGGGTCCGACGGGCCCGTCGCCCACCACGGTCAGCGCTGCGCGGATGTCCATGCCCGGCGTGAAGCCGCCGGCGGGCCGACCTTGTTTGTCGACGCCTTGGTCGAGGAGGCGCACGCCGGCGACCCTGCCATCCTCAATCAAAGGGCCCGCCACCGGCATGGCGGGCCAGACCTGGACCGTGCCGCTGCCCACCACCTGCGCGCCAACCCACTGCATGAACTGGCCCATCGAGAGCACCAGGCCGTCGTGCTTGCGCAGGAACGGCGGAATCCACGGCAGAGTCAGGGCCTCATGTTCGAACGGCAGCAACCCGCCGCAGGCGCGGATGAGCGCGTCGGTGGCGCGCAGGGGCGCGGAGCGGCGGCTCACGCCGATCGGGTCGAGCAGGTAGGCGACCTGTTCGTCCTGCACCGGGGCGGCCATGGGAATCTGTGCCGGATAGAGGTCCGGGAAACTCGCTCGCAGGCTCCGCGCCGGCGTCACGACACCCGACACCCCGAAACCGAGGTCGTCCGCCCGCTCGTAGCAGAGCACCTGCGGCGGCAGGCCGGGCGCGGCGGCGCTCGCGAAGGCCGGCGTGCCGTCCGCCTGCACCAGCCTCGGCGCCAGCGTCGTCAGAAATCCGCCCATGGCGGGCCCGAATCCGACGCAGACGATGTCGACCGCCATGGTCGGGCGGTCGACGGCGGACGGCGGATCAGGATTGGTGCTCACGCAAAGACGCAAAGACGCGAAGCAGGAATGCGTGGCGTTAGGAAGCCTCGGCGCCGTAGCGGCTTTGCGTGAGACGGTTCACGCCGGATAGTCGAGTGCCTCGGGGATCATCACGTGGGCCAGCGCCTCGGCCGCGCGGTCCTTGGCGAGGCGCGAGCCGGCGAGGCAGGCGTCCACCTTGCGGCGCAGCTCCGCAAACGGCGCCAGCGCCGCGGCCGCCGGACCCTGGGCGCAGCAGCCGTCCGCTGAGCAGGAGTCGGTGGCGTTGTAGCCGTACACCAACTCGGCGCAGAGACGCCCGCATTCGCCCGCGGCACTGGCGGCTTGCACGCAGGCGAGGTCCGAGAAACCGTTGACCAGCCCGGCGAGATCCGCGGCGACGATCGGATTGGCCGGGCCCTTCGCCTCAAGCTCGAGGACGTCCAGAATCTGCTGCCGGGAAGCCAGCAGCCAGCAGAGCGCATCGGCCAACGGAAAGACGACGCCATGCCGGTTGCCGGAGAACAGCTTGGCGCCGGTGGCGTCCTTGGCCTGCTGCAGATGGCCGAGCGTCCAGAGCCAGAGCTCCATCGCGTTGGCGACGGTGCAGGCGCCGAGGTCGGGCCGGCGGGCCGCGATCGCGCGCAGGTCGCCGATCCAGGTGCGGAAGAGGGCGAGGAAGACCTCGTGGGTCATGGTGACCGAGATCTGCCGGCGCTGCACCGCCTCCGGGCCCTCGTAGGTCGCCTCGAGTTGGGCATCCATCCACTTCTGGCCGAGGAAGCCCGGGCAGTCCTCGGTGATGCCGTAGCCGCCCATGAGGCTGACGGCCTCGCGCATCATGTTGGCGCCGTGACCGGTGTTCCAGAGCTTGACCGCGGGGCAGAGGACGTTGGCTTGCGCGTCGAGGATGAGGTACTGGACGAGCGGGTCGGCCTTGAGCGCGGCGTGGCGGGCGGCGTCGCGCTGCGCCTCCGGCTGGCTCTCGAGGGCGATGAACTCGACCGCCTGCTTGGCGATGGCGCGGAAGGCCTTCATCTGCGCCATGCCGGAGGTGATGCCCTGTGCGGCGAATTTTTCGTCCTTCACCTTCTCGAGCGGATCGAGCTCGTCGAACAGCCGCGCGGCGGCGAACCCGAGCGCGGCCGCCGCCTCGCCGGTCGCCCAGATGTCGACCAGCCGCTGGAGGCAGTCCTCCTTCTGCTGCAGGCCGAGCTCGTGGCGGGGCGTGCCGGGCGAGACGCTGGCGGCGCCGCGGAACCGGTGGCGCTGGTAGCGCACGATCGGTTCGACGGCCGAAAGCAGCTTGGCCGCGGTCATGAGGCCCACCGTGACCCGCGTCCGGCGGAACACCGCGGCGATGATCTCCTCGTGGCTGTAGTTCGGCACGATCACGCCGTCCTTCACCGTGTAGCCGCCCACGATGCGGCCGGCCGGCACGCGCATGCTGAAGACCGGGTCGTGGGTCGAGGAAAGCTGGTGGACCATCTTGTGCGTCGGCGCGCCGCGGTCGTAGGTGCCGGGATCGGTTTCCTCCAGGATCACCATGCAGCTCGACTTGATGCGCGGGTCGTCGGTGTCGACCGCCACGGTCGAGAAATTGGCGAAGCTCATGTTGGTGATGAACCGGCCGCGCTTCTCGACCTGGAGCTGCGGCTCCCCGCCGTCCGTCCATTCGGCGACCCGGACCCGGCCGCTGAGGAGGCCGGTCTCGACGCCGACGTAAGGCAGGGGCTCGGTCAGGCTGAAAGCGCCGCGCCAGACCGGGCGGTTCTCGCCGGGAGGCGGCGGGACGCAGCGGCTCATGTAATAATCGCGCTGCGCCGGCGTGCCGCGCTCGTGGATCGGCGCGAGCGCCAGGTTGCCGGCGAGGCTGCCGGTGGCGGCGCCGGCGTCGACCCACGAGAGCTCGTAAGCGACGAGGGCGAGGACGAGGTTCTTCGGTCCGGCGATGAAGCCGCCCTGGTGGGGCTCCATGAAGCAGGTGGTGATGCCGGCGGCGTCATAGGCCTCGAGGAGCTGGTTTTTCTCCGGCGTCCACTCGTGGCTGTTGCGGGCGCCCTTGGCGACGAGACGGGCCACAACCCCGCGGGCGATGCCGCGCGCGCCCTGCACCAGCATCTGGAGGTCGTACCGGTCCTGAAAGCGCCACAGGATCTGGCGCACGTCGTCCCCGGGCAGGGTTTTCAGCGACTCGCGCGGTTGCGGGGCAGGGGTGGTTTCCATGGTTCGTCCTTTCGGAAACGGGCGGGGGCGGGGCGAGGAACGCCCGCATGATCACGCCGCCCCAACCGGAAGAAAAGCGGCCGGCGCGCCCGGCCGTGACTTAGAAGCCGGAACCCGGGGGCGGGTTAACCGCCGTTATGCCGGGCCGGATCCGGCGGCCGCAGGCGGCCGGTCGAGTTCGGGCAGGAAGGCGGCCAGCAGGCCGAGCAGCGGCAGGAAGCCGCAGAGGCGGTAGACGAAGAAGATGCTCGTGTGGTCGGCGAGGCGGCCGAGCAGGGCCGAGCCGATGCCCGCGATGCCGAAGGCGAGGCCGAAGAACAGACCGGAGATGAGGCCGATCTTGCCGGGCAGCAGCTCCTGGGCGTACACGATGATGGCGGGAAACGCCGAGGCGAGGATCAGCCCGATGACGACGGTGAGGAGGATGGTCGCGCCGGGGCCGGCATAGGGGAGCAGCAGGGTGAACGGGGCGACGCCGAGGATGGACGCCCAGATCACGCGCCGGCGGCCGATGCGGTCGCCGATGGGTCCGCCGATCAACGTGCCGGCCGCGACCGCGGCGAGGAAGAAGAAGAGCCGGACCTGGGCGGCGGCGATCGAGACGCCGAATTTGGCGATGAGGAAGAACGTGTAGTAGTT
>Ga0335085_10008796_pt1 | contig 15338 bp, 21 predicted proteins | sample Lox_Sample_45_FD_206712 | JGI IMG/M metagenome (GOLD analysis project Ga0335085, IMG submission 206712) | Soil microbial communities from Loxahatchee National Wildlife Refuge, Florida, United States - Lox_Sample_4.5 | ecosystem: Environmental > Terrestrial > Soil > Wetlands | place: USA... | reverse complement strand
CGGTTCACGTACTCGGGCGCCGCGGGCGCGAACTCGATGCGCAGCCGCTCGAGCTCCACCTCCAGCTCCTCCGCGGCGAGCATGGCGAGACCGGTCAGGGTCCCCTGCCCCATCTCCGAGCGATCGACGAGCAGCGTGATCGTGTTGTCGCGGTTGACGCGCAGCCAGGGGTTGAGCGCCGGGGCGCCGGCGTCGCCGCCCGTGGGCAGCGGGCCGGCGCGCTGCGGCGGCTCGGCCGCGTTCCACGCCGCGGCGCGATGGATGGCGCGCCGGATGCGCGGATAGGTGCCGCAGCGGCACAGCACGTGCTGCATCGCCTCGTCGATCTGCGTGTCGCTCGGTTGCGGGTGACGCTCGAGCAGCCACGCGGCAGTGAGCAGCTGTGCCGGCTGGCAGTAGCCGCACTGCGGTACCTGCTCGGCGATCCAGGCCTGCACGAGCGGCTGCTGCGGGGCACGCGCGAGCGCCTCGATCGTCGTCACCGACTTGCCCGCGGCGTCGGCGATCTTCAGCGTGCAGGCGTGGCGCGGTGCGCCGTCCACGCGCACCACGCAGGTGCCGCAGACGCCCGCGCCGCAGCCGTACTTCGTCCCCTTCAGGCCGAATGCGTCGCGCAGCACCCAGAGCAGCGGCGTGCCGGGCGCGCCGACGAACTCGCGCGCCGCGCCGTTCACTTCGAGCCGGATCGCGGCCGCGCGCTGTTCCATGCCGGCTACTTTCCGCCTTCGCCAGCGGGGGCGAGTTGATCCTGGTCAAACGGCGGCGCACGGGCGTGGCTACGCTGGCCGTGCCATCGGCAGACAGAAGGAGGCCGCGCATGGAACTGAAGACCGTCCCCATCGAGAAGCCGGCCGACCTCAACTTCATCCTGGGACAGTCGCACTTCATCAAGACCGTCGAGGACCTGCACGAGGCGATCGCGCAGACGGTGCCGCAGATGAAGTTCGGCATCGCTTTTTGCGAGTCGAGCGGCCCGGCGCTCGTGCGCTGGAGCGGCAACGACGACGCGCTCGTCGAGCTGGCGAAGAAGAACGCGTTGGCGCTCTCCTGCGGCCACTGCTTCATCATCTTCATGAGCGGCGGCTTCCCGATGAACATCCTGAACGCCGTCAAGGCCGTGCCCGAGGTCTGCGGCATCTACTGCGCCACCGCCAACCCGGTCGAGGTCATCGTCGCCGAGACGGCGAGCGGGCGCGGCATCCTGGGCGTGATCGACGGCGTGAAGAGCCAGGGCGTCGAGGCCGCGCCCGACATCGCCGCGCGCAAGGAGCTGCTGCGCAAGTTCGGCTACAAGCTGTGAAGATCCTCGTCGTGGGCTAGAGGAGCACTTGCACGGGCCGGTGCAGCACGACGAAGTCGCGCCGTTCGTCGGCGTCCACAAGCTCCATGCTGTGCAAGAGATCCTCCTCGAGGCCGGAGGTGTCGACGCTGGCGGGGCGCGCGGCGAGCGCCGCGGACAGGCGCGCGAAGAAGTGCGGCCAGTCGCGCCGCGAGAGCTGGGTCAGCATCGCACTAGCGCGGCCTGCCTACCGGAATGAGGTAGAGCGGTTGTGCGTCGCGCTCCAGCGCGGCGGCGCCCTTCACTGCCGCGTCGCTGAACGCGCCCACCACCGTCGCGCCCAGGCCCAGCGCCACCGCCTGCAGGAGCACGTTCTGCGCCGCGTGCCCGGCTTCCATGTGCACGTAGCGCGCGCCGCGCCCCCCGTACTTGCCCGTCGTGCGCCGCTCGATCGCGGCGATGACCAGGATCGCGGGCGCATCGCCGACCCAGCGCTGGCCCAGGGCGGCCTCGACCAGCGCCTCGCGCCGGTCGCCCTCGTCGACCGGAACGAGCTGGTGCTGCCAGAACTGGTAGCGGTACACGCCGGCGGCGAGATCCCGCACGTTGCCGGCGACCACGTAGAGCTCGAGGGGGTAGAGTGCCCCCGCCGACGGCGCGGTCCTGTGGCCGCCCGCGTCGGCCCGGCCCTGCGCGGCCCACGCGAGCTGCGCCAGCTCGTCGAGCCGCAGCGGCGTGCTCTCGAACTCGCGCACCGAGCGCCGCGCGGTGAACGCGCGCTCGAGTGCATAGCCGCTGTCGCGCCGCGCCTCCGGCAGAGTGACGGCAGAAGCCTTTCCCATCGCGACGGATGCCGCCATGAGCAGCATGCTGGCAGCCGCGGCGAGGCCCGCCTTGACCAGGGTCAAAGGCATCGCCCCTGCGTGACCGGCCGCGCAGCGGGGCCTCCTCTCCGTGTGCCCGTAGCTCGCTAGCCGCGCGCGCTCGCCCGTCCCTCATCGCCCGCAGAGATTGATCCTGCGCAAGAATCCCGCCCATGAGCGAAGAACGGCTGCGCCGCCACGTGCGCACCCTCGCCGCCGGGATCGGCGAGCGCCACGTCTGGCGCCCCCAGGCGCTGCACGCGGCGGCCGACTACATCCGCGGGCAGTTCGAATCGCTCGGCTACGCGCTCGCGCCGCAGGCCTACGAGGTCTACGGCGTGCGCTGCGAGAACCTCGAGGTGACGATTCCCGGATCGAGCCGACCCGGCGAGATCGTGCTCGCCGGCGCGCACTACGACACCGTAGAGGGCAGCCCAGGCGCGGACGACAACGCGAGCGGCGTGGCGGGCCTGATCGAGATCGCGCGCCTGCTGCGCGAGACGCGGCCACGGCGCACGCTGAAGCTCGTCGCCTTCGTGAACGAAGAGGCGCCCTTCTTCTATTTCGGCGAGATGGGCAGCAAGGTGTACGCGCGCGCCGCGCGCGCGCGCGGCGACGACATCCGCCTCATGCTCTCCCTCGAGATGCTCGGCTGCTACCGCGACGAGCCCGGCAGCCAGGCGTACCCGCCCTTCCTCAGGTGGTTCTACCCCGCGCGCGGCAACTTCATCGCCTTCGTTTCCAACCTGCGCTCGCGCCGCGCGCTTGCCGAGTTCACGCGCGCCTTCCGCGCGCAAAGCGATTTCCCGGCCGAGCGGCTCGCCGCGCCGAGCCTGGTTCCCGGCGTGTCCTGGAGCGACCAGCTCTCCTTCTGGCGCGCGGGCTACCCCGCGCTCATGGCCACCGACACCGCCTTCTACCGCAATCCGCACTACCACCAGGCGACCGACACGCCCGAGCGGCTGCGCTACCCGGAGATGGCGCGCGTGGTCGAGGGCCTCGCGCGCGCGCTGGGGCAGCTCGCAGGCTGCGGCGCTTGATCCAGCGCAAAGCCCGGGGCCGCCGCCGGGCGTACAAAGAGGCTCATGAACAGTTTCCTCGTGCCCGTGGACGGTTCCGGCGCGGCGCTGCGGGCGCTGCGCGAGGCCGTGCGCCTGGCGAAGCGGATTCCCGGATCGACCCTGCATCTCGTGCACGTCTACGAGCCGCCGCGCCTGCCGAGCGGGATCGAGGCGCACGTGCCCAAAGCCGAGGTCGAGGCGCTGCTGCGCCGGGACGCCGACGCGCTCCTCGACCGCGCCGAGGGCGAGGTGCAGGACTCGGGGGTGCGCTATACGCGCGACGTCCTCTCCGGTCCGGTGGCGCAGAGCATCGCCGCGCATGCCGAGCGCATCGGCTGCGATGCGCTCATCATGGGCCGGCACGGCATCACGGGCGAAGGCGAGCTTTTCGCCGGCTCGGTGGCGCTCAAGGTCCTGCGCGCTTCGGCGCTGCCGGTGATGCTGGTGCGCTGAGGCTCAGCGCTTCTCCTTGTACTCGGCGTCGACCACGCGCGCGCCGGGGGGCACCTTGACCTCGCGGTAGATGCCGGCGTCGGCCCGCTGCGCGTAGATCACCGCGCCCGCTTCCTTGAGGAGCTTGGCCAGATCGGCGCGCACGTCGAGCCCGCTCGCCTCGTGGAAGCGCTGCGCGAGGTGCTCGAACAGCGCCTGGTTCATGTCGGTGCCGCCGAGCTGCGTGTCGCCGCTCGTCGCCTTGACCTCGAACACGCCCTTGCCGAATTCCATGACCGTGACGTCGAGCGTGCCGCCGCCCAGGTCGATGACCGCGATGCGCAGCTCCTGGCCCGCGCGGTCCAGCCCGTAGGCGAGCGAGGCCGCCGTGGGCTCGTTCACCAGGCGCAGCACGTTCAGGCCGGCGATGGCCGCCGCGTCCTTGGTCGCCGTGCGCTGGTTGTCGTCGAAGTACGCGGGCACCGTGACCACCGCGTCCTTCGCCGGCTCGCCGAGGAAGGCTTCCGCGTCGCGCTTGATCTTGCCGAGCAGGAACGCCGAGAGCTCCGCGGAATGCCGGGTCGGGGCTTGACGTGCGTCAAATGCGGCACTCCTCCGGGTCGCAGCGCGAGGCGTGATCGTAGTGCTGCGGCTCCTCGCCCGCGCCCAGCTCGAGCACCTGCCCCGCCTTGCTGCCGTAGCGGTAGACGGTGATGCCCTTCAGGCCCAGCTCCCAGGCGCGCCGGTAGGCGCTCTCTACGTCGGCGGGCGTCGCCGCGTGCGGCAGGTTGATGGTCTTGGAGACCGCGTTGTCCACGTGGCGCTGGAAGGCCGCCTGGATCGCGAGGTGGCGCTCGGCCGGGATCTCGAGCGCGGTGACGAACAGGCGCTTCAGGTCCTCGGGCACGCCGGGCACCTCGGCGAGGCGCCCGCGCGCGCGCACTTCCGCGAGCACGCGCGCGGCATCGAGCCCGCGCCGCCCGAGCATCTCGACGAACAGGGGATTCACCTCCTCCAGCGTCTGGCCGCCCAGCACGCCCGTGCGCCGGTAGGCGAGCGCGAACAGCGGCTCGATGCTCGAGCTCGTTCCCGCGAGGATGCCGATCGTGCCCGTGGGCGCGATCGCCGTGCGCGTCGCGTTGCGCAGGCGCAGCCCCGATGCGGCGTAGATGCTGTCTTCCCAGGCGGGAAAGACGCCGCGCTCCTCGGCGAGCCGCGCCGAGGCGCGCGTCGCGCCCTGCGCGATCGCGCGCATCAGCCGCTCGGCGAAGCGCACGGCCTCTTCCGAGTCGTAGCTCACGCCGAGCCGGATCAGCGCCTCGGCGAAGCCCATCACGCCGAGCCCGATCTTGCGCGTGGCGCGCGTCGCGCGCGCGATCTCGGGCAGCGGATGGCGGTTCACCTCGACCACGTCGTCGAGGAAGCGCACGGCGTCGGCGACGATCGCCTCGAGGCGCGCCCAGTCGAATTCACCGGCGCCGCGCGCGAGGCGCGCGAGGTTGATCGCGCCCAGGTTGCACGACTCGTAGGCGAGCAGCGGCACCTCGCCGCAGGGGTTGGTCGCCTCGATCGCGCCGAGGCGCGGCGTCGGATTGGCGCGCGCGATCGCGTCGCGAAACAGCAGCCCCGGGTCGCCCGCCGCCCAGGCGGCTTCGGCGATCGCGCGCAGCACCTGCGCGGCCTCGAGCCGGCCCGCGCTCCGGCCGGTACGCGGATGGATCAGGGCATAGTCCGCGCCGCGCGCGGCGGCCTGCATGAACGCGTCGCTGACGCTCACCGAGGTGTTGAAGTTGGCGAGCGCGCCGCCCGCGCGCTTCGCGCCGACGAACTCGAGGATGTCGGGATGCTCGACGGCGAGCGCGCCCATGTTCGCGCCGCGGCGCTTGCCGCCCTGCTTGATGTTCTCGGTGGCGCAGTCGAAGATCCGCATGAACGACACAGGCCCCGAGGCCTCGCCGCCGGTCGAGGCGACGACGTCGCCGCGCGGCCGCAGCCGCGAGAACGAGAAGCCGGTGCCGCCGCCGGTGCGCTGCACGAGCGCCATGCTCTTCAGCGCCCCGAAGATGCTTTCCATCGTGTCCTCGACCGGCAGCACGAAGCAGGCCGAGAGCTGCCCGAGGGCGGTGCCCGCGTTCATCAGCGTGGGGCTGTTGGGCAGGAACTCGCCGCCGGCGAGCAGCGCGTGGAAGCGCTCGGCCCAGTCTGCCGTTTCGCCCTCGGCCACGGCGCGCGCGACGCGCTCGAACAGCTGCGCCGGCGTCTCGACCACCCGCCGCTCGCCGTCCCTCAGCAGATAGCGCGCCTCGAGCACGCGCAGCGCGTTGGCCGAGAGCATCGGCGCGCCCGCGCGCCGTTCAGGGACTCGCGGCGGCCTCGAAGTCCGGCCGGAATTCGAGCGGCCAGCGCTTGGCGAGGTGCCGCAGCACCGACTGCTCGAAGTGCGGCGTGTAGTAGGTCCAGTTCGGCTGCAGCCGGGAGAACCTGCCGAGGCGCTCGAAGCGCACCCCGGCCGCGCCGCCCGCCGCGAGCCCGGCGTCCTCGTAGGCTCGCCGCTCGGCGGCGGCGCGCGCGTCGCCGGGGTAGTAGAGCCACTCGTGCGCGAACATCTCCTGCAGGCGCGCGAGCTCGTGGCGGCGTGCTTCCCCCAGCGGCCAGGACGAGTGCAGGTCGGCGAGGTCCACCGACTCGTAGCGCGTCTCGCGCTTGCTGTAGTAGTCCTCGAGCAGGAAGCAGCGGCTGGCGAGGCGCGCGTCCGGCCGCGGGCCGGTGTACCAGCCGAAGGCGTCGTGCTCCGCGGGAAGGTAGGCCAGCGCGCAGCGCAGCCCGGCGCCGTGCGGCGCGTAGGCGATGAAGATCTCGGGCGCGTGCATGCCTGCCATGTAAGCGCGGATCGCGGCGCGCGGCTTGATCTGCGTCAAGAAGGCCGGCCCGGCCGGCGCTAGCCTGTGCCCCTAACCCAAGGAGACCGCCATGAACGTCGCCGACGTCTGCACCCGTGAAATCGCCATCGCAGTACGCGAAAGCAGCCTGCAGGAGGCCGCGGCGCTCATGCGCGAGCGCCACGTCGGCAGCCTGCTCGTCGTCGGGGACACGCCCGACGGGCCGCAGGCGGTCGGCATCGTCACCGACCGCGACGTCGTCATCGAGGGGGTGGCGCGCGGCCTGGACGTGACGCGCACCGGCATCGGCGAGATCGTCGACGGCGAGATCGCCTCGGTGCCCGCCGACGCGAGCATCGGCGAGGCCATCGACGCCATGCGCAGCCGCGGCGTGCGCCGGCTGCTCGTCTCGACCGACGACGACACGCTCTTCGGCATCGTCTCGCTGGACGACCTGCTCGGCGCCCTGGCGCACGACCTGCAGGACCTGGCGCAAACGGTGCGCGCCGGCATCGACCGCGAGACCGACGAGCGCCCGCCGCTGCCGAACGTGGAGTTCGGCGCGATCCGCGTGCCGGTGGCATGAGCGCCGCCGACCCGGGGCTGGTCGACGCGGTGTGGCAGCACGGCCGCGTCCTGCCCGAGGCCGACCCGGCGCACTGGCGTCAGGACGAGTGCGGCGCCTGGATGCGGCGCGAGCAGTACGCGCAGGAAGCCGAGTTCGGCTGGAAGCTGGTGAAGGTGACCCCCGGCGGTCCGGAGCGCGCCGAGAACCTGCGCCCGTTTCACCGCGACAACGCCTACGACGTCGCGCGCGGCGGCGCGCAGTGCGCGCTCACCGCGGACCGCGCCAGCCTGCCGGCGGAGAAGACCCTGATGCCGCCGCGCAACCGCCGCGCCTAGGCGGCCTCGTCGCGCGACCAGATCAGCCCGCCGTCGCGCCACACCTTGCGCACGCGGTGATGCGGCACGTCGTGGATCGAGCCGTCCGGGTCGAGCGCGACGAAGGCGAAATGGTCCTCGGGCGAGGTCCAGACGCGCTCGAGCGGCAGGCGCACGAGCGTCTTCCTCTTGTGGTCCACGTAGCCGATCTCGAAGCGCCCGCGCGCGAACGTGGGGTCCCAGCGGATGCGCGCGAGCAGCCGGTGGATCGGGATCACGGCGGCATGGTGCGCGCGGGCCGAGCAGCGGATTTGATCTCGCGCAAGGCCGCCGCGCGGGAGCGACGCAGCATAGACGGGTGAAGATCGCCGTCGAATGCTACGCGGGTTACCGGGGCGAACAGGAGCCGCGCGCCTTCGCGTTCGGCGGGCGGCGCGTCGAGGTCGTGGAGATCGTGGACCGCTGGCTCGCGCCGGAGCACCGCTATTTCAAGGTGAAGGCGGACGACGGCCGCATGCTGCTGCTGCGCCAGGACGCGGCCTCGGGCGACTGGGAGCTCGCCGGCTTCGTGGGCGCGGAGCGCCCGGCCGCCGGGGCGAGGACGGTGCACTGACGTGAAGATCGAGTCCGCCGCCTTCGCGCACGAGGGCGCCATCCCGGCCAGGTACACCTGCGACGGCAAGGACCTCTCGCCGCCGCTCGCCTGGTCCGGCGTGCCCGGGGGCGCGCGCAGCCTCGCGCTGGTGATCGAGGACCCGGACGCGCCCGACCCCGCGGCGCCGAAGACGACCTGGGTGCACTGGGTGCTCTACGACCTCCCGCCGGACTGCGGCGGGCTGCCGGAGGCGGTGCGCGCGCTGCCCCCGGGAACGCTCGAAGGCCTGAACGACTGGACGCGCACCGGCTACGGCGGGCCCTGCCCGCCGGTCGGGCGCCACCGCTACTTCCACCGCCTGTACGCGCTCGACGCGCGGCTGCCCGACCTGCACCGGCCGACCCGCGCGCGGCTCGCGGCGGCGATGCGCGGGCACCTCGTCGCCGAAGCCGCGCTCGTCGGCACGTACGCCAAGAAAAGATAGATCGACCCTGGCGAGGCAACCATGGCCAGGACGATCCCGTCCACCGACTCCCAGAGCGTGTTCTGCGAATCCTGCCTCAAGCTCGTGCCGAGATCCGAGGCGCTGTCCGCGGCAGCGCGCGATTATGTCGCCTATTTCTGCGGCCGCGACTGCTACGACCGCTGGCAGCGCCAGCGCCCGCCGCTCGCCGCGCCGGGACCGCGCGACGCGCAGGAAGGCGCCGGGCGCAGCATCTCGCGCGACGAGCGCGTGAAGCGCGCCGAGCGGCAGCACCCGCAGCGCGACGAGCCCAGGGCCGACAGCGTCGAGCCCGACGAGCTGCCGCCGGATTGACCTTGGTCAAACCGCCGCCGCGCCATCGCGGCATCCTTGGCGCATCGGCCACCAAGGAAGGACGCAAGCCATGCAACTGCCCGTGCAGGTCACCTACCGCGGCATGGAAAGCTCCGCGGCCCTCGAGGACGCGGTGCGCGAGAAGGTCGCCAAGCTCGAGCAGTTCCACCCGCGCATCGTCAGCTGCCGCGTGGTGATCGAGGAGGCCGGGCGCCACAAGCACCAGGGCAAGCCGTTCGTCGTGCACATCGATCTCAAGGTGCCCGGCGGCGAGATCGCCGTGAACCGCGACCACGATGAGGACGTCTACGTGGCGCTGCGCGACGCGTTCGACGCCGCACGCCGCAAGCTCGAGGACTTCGCGCGCGAGAGCCGCGGCGACGTCAAGCAGCACGAGGCCACGCAATCGGGCACCGTGGCGCGCATCCTGGCGGACGAAGGCTACGGTTTCATCGCCACCGCCGACGGCCGCGAGCTGTACTTCTCGCGCGAGAACGTGGTGACGCCGCCCTTCCAGCACCTCGCCGAGGGCACGCCGGTGCATTTCATCGAGGAGGCCGCGGCCGAAGGGCCGCAGGCCAAGCGCGTCAGCGCGCGCCAGCGCTAGCCGGGGCGCCGCTCGCCCTTGCGCACCCAGACGCCGCGCTCGGCGCACTGCAGCACCTCGCTGCCGCTGCGCACGCACTCGCCGAGCGCGAAGGCCTCGCCGTTGAAGTAGCAGGCCGGCGTTTCGGTCTCGAGGCCGGGCGTGACTGCTTCGGCGTCGTACTCGACCTCGTCGATGATGGACGAGTTCTTCAGCTCGGGGTCCGGCGCGCCGAACTGCGGCATCGAGTCCTTCACGGGCATCTCCCTGTGCGTTGGCTTGTCAGTGCGCGCGCGCTCCAGCTCCGCGCGCAGCTCGTCTTCGCGTCCCAGGTAGCGCGGCGAGAAATGGAACGGCACCACGTTCCGCGCGCGCGCCGCGCGCGCGATGCACCCCGCCTGCGCGGCGGTGAGGTGGTGCTTGCGCTCCGCGTGCGCCGCGTCGGCGGCCAGGAACACCGCCTCGATGAACAGCAGGTCGGCGTCCGCCGCGAGGCGCGCGATGCGCTCGGCGTTCTCGGCCGTGCCGCGCACGTCGGTCACGAACGCGAGCTTCTGCCCGGGCACGATCTGCAGCGCGCGCAGCCTGAGCTCGCCGAGCGCGACTCGGCGCTCGTGGGCGCCGTCGCGGTCGTGCCAGCGCACGCGGATCGGGGTATCGTCGGGACGGCCCTCGGCCACCGCGCATTTGAGCTCACGCAGCCAGGGCCCCACCGCGAGCCCCATCTCCGCGAGCCGGTTCTTCCACACGTTGACGTGCGCCTTCTCCTCGAAGGCGAAGCCGAGGCACGGGATGCCGTGGTCGAGGAACGCGGCGCGCACGCGGAACGCGGGCTCGTCGAGCAGCACGCCGCCGGCGCAGTGCGCCTCGGGCAGCGGCTCGCGCGCGAAGCCGGCGCCCGAGCGGAAGCGCGCCGCGCGCGCGCTCCAGCCCGGGTCCACCTCGAGCGCCTGCAGCGTGAAGTCGGCGGGATAGCGGTGCACCAGGTTCCAGGTGTAGGCGGCGAGCTTGTGCTCGAGGCGCTCGAGGAACCCGGGCGGGCCGTACAGGCGCAGCCGCGGCCCGCGCCCGAGGCACACGCGCAGCATCCGGTCGAAGCCGGCGAAGTGGTCCATGTGCGCGTGCGAGACGAACAGGTCGGTGACGCGCAGGATCTTGCGCGGCGGCAGCGCGCCGACGTCGCCGACGTCGAACAGCAGGGCGCGCTTCGCGTCGCGGAAGTCGAGGTACAGCACCGGGTCGCCGAAGGCCCCGTTCACCAGCTCCGCCGCGATCACCGGCCGCATTGAGCTGCGTCAAATTCCCCACGCAGGCATGTCGCTATTGTGCCCCAATGGAAACGCGCACCCGCTTCAACGTCGGCTACCTGATCTTCGCGCTGCTCGCGCTGCTGATGGTGCAGCGCTGGTGGCAGCAGGCGCAGTCGGTCGACGTCGTGCCCTACAGCGAGTTCGAGCAGATGCTGAAGGAGGGCCGCATCGCCGAAATCACCGTAGGCGAGCGCCTCATCATCGGCAAGCTCAAGCAGCCCGAGGGGCGCAAGACCACGGTGGCGGCGAACCGCGTCGAGCCCGCGCTCGCCGACCGGCTCTCGAAGTACGGCGTGCCCTACAGCGGCCAGGTGGAGAGCACCTTCCTGCGCGACCTGCTGTCCTGGGTGGTGCCGGCGCTCGTCTTCTTCGGCGTGTGGATGCTGCTCGCGCGGCGCTTCGCCGGCCAGCAGGGGCTGGGCGGCTTCATGAGCATCGGCAAGAGCCGCGCCAAGGTGTACGTCGAGCGCCAGACCGGCGTCAGCTTCGCCGACGTCGCGGGCGTGGACGAGGCGAAGGCCGAGCTGCAGGAGGTGATCGAGTTCCTCAAGGATCCGGCGAAATACGGGCGCCTGGGCGCGCGCGTGCCCAAGGGCATCCTGCTCGTGGGTCCGCCGGGCACCGGCAAGACGCTGCTCGCGCGCGCCGTGGCGGGCGAAGCGGGCGTGCCCTTCTTCTCCATCTCCGGCGCCGAGTTCGTGGAGATGTTCGTCGGCGTGGGCGCCGCGCGCGTGCGCGATCTGTTCGACCAGGCGCGGCAGAAGGCCCCCGCCATCATCTTCATCGACGAGCTGGACGCGCTCGGGCGCGCGCGCGGCAGCTTGGGCCTGGGCGACCACGACGAGAAGGAGCAGACGCTGAACCAGCTCCTTTCCGAGCTCGACGGCTTCGATCCCAGCACCGGCGTGGTGCTGCTCGCCGCCACCAACCGCCCCGAGATCCTCGACCCGGCGCTGCTGCGCGCGGGGCGCTTCGACCGCCAGCTGCTGGTCGACCGGCCCGACCGGAAGGGTCGCATCCAGATCCTCGAGGTGCACGCGAAGAAGATTCGCCTCGCCGCCGGCGTGTCCATCGAGCAGGTCGCGGGCCTCACGCCCGGCTTCTCGGGCGCCGACCTCGCCAACCTGGTGAACGAGGCGGCGCTGCTCGCCACGCGCCGCGGGGCGGAGGCGGTGTCGCTCGAGGACTTCACGCAGGCGGTGGAGCGCATCGTCGCCGGGCTGGAGAAGAAGAGCCGCGTGCTGAACGACACCGAGCGGCGCGTAGTCGCGCACCACGAGATGGGCCATGCGCTCGTCGCCATGGCGCTGCCGGGAACCGACCCGGTGCACAAGGTCTCGATCATCCCGCGCGGCGTGGGCGCGCTCGGCTACACCATCCAGCGCCCGATCGAGGACCGCTTCCTGATGACGCGCGAGGAGCTGGAGAACAAGATGGCGGTGCTGCTCGGGGGCCGCGTCGCCGAGGAGGTGTGCTTCGGACGCCTGTCGACGGGCGCGGCCGACGACTTCGTCAAGGTGACGAACATCGCGCGCGGCATGGTGATGCGCTACGGCATGGTCGAGTCACTCGGTCCCCTCGCCTACGAGGAAGAGCGCGCGCCGTTCCTCGGCGGCGTGCAGGTACCGGGGCCGCGCGAGTACAGCGAGCAGACCGCGCGCGAGATCGACGTCGCGGTGCGCGCGATCGTGATGGCCGCGCACGACAAGGCGCACGCCATCCTCGTGCGCGACAAGGCGCTGCTCGAGCGCGGCGCGGCGCTGCTGCTGCAGAAGGAAACGCTGACCGAGGATGAGCTGCGCGACTTCAGGAGGTGACCCGTGAAGCGACTCCATCGCTCCGGCGAAGACCGCAAGATCGCCGGCGTGTGCGCCGGGCTGGGAGAGTACTTCGAGCTCGACCCGGTGCTGTTCCGCGCCGCCTTCCTGGTGCTCGCCTTCGCCGGCGGGCTGGGGATCCTGCTGTACCTGGTGCTGTGGCTGCTGATCCCGGGCGCCGCCGCGGCGGCCGCGCCCAGGGAGCCGCGCCGCACCTAGAGCGCGGCGCGGCGCTGCGCGCGCTCGCGCCGCGGCCCCTTGCCGATCATCTCGGCGAGCCCCGCGAGCTCCTCGCCGAACAGCTCGATCAGGTCGTCGGCCGCGAGCACGCCCACCAGCGCACCGGCGTCGTCTACCACCGGCAGGCGGCGCACGCCCTTCGCGCGCATCAGCGCGATGGCGCGGCCCACGCCCTCGCCCTCGCGCACCACTTCGAGCTGCGGCGGCATCACCGCCTCGACCAGCGTCTTCTCGGGATCGAGGCCGAGCGCCATCACGCCCACCGCGAGATCGCGGTCGGTGACGATCCCTGCGGGCACGCGCCGCGCTCCTTCCTCGCGCACCACCACGAGGCTGCCGACATGCTGCTCGCGCATCAGCCGCGCGGCGAGCGCGCAGCTCTCGTTCAGCCCCACGAACACCGCTTCGCGACTGCACAGCTCTCCGACGGCCATGGCGACCTCCAGGTGATCAGACGGGTGTCGGCGCCGCGCGCGCCTGCAGCAGCAGCGCCCCGATCATGCGTGTTCTCCTTGCGCCTGGTGTTCGTAGACCGCGCGGCATTCCGCCTCGCGCCCGCGCACCACGCGCCGGCCCTCGAGCGCGCCGCGCGTCTCGGTGACCACGGTGCACTGGGCTTCGACGTGCTCGCCGTCGTAGTAGTAGATCACCACCCAGTCGCGCGTGCGGCCGAGCTCGTGCGCGCGCGCCGTGTTGGAGAACAGCGCCGTGAAATGCCAGCCGCCGCGCTCGGCGTGCAGCACGGGCAGCCACGCTTCGCCCTGCGGGTTGAAGCGCTTCGGCGCGATCGTGCGCAGGCGCCCGGCGGCCGCCTGCTCGCGGTACTCGCGGTCGATCTCGAGCAGCAGCGCCACGCCGGGTGCCGGCGCGGCCAAGCGCGGCGCGCGCGCCACCCGCCGTCCGAGCATGCTGGCGAGCGAGGCGCGGATCTGCGCCGCGCGGCGCGGCCCTACGCCCGGCACGTCCTCCAGGCGCCCGTCGTGCGCCGCCGCCTCGAGTCCCTCCAGCGTGTCCGCGTGCAACGTCTCGTGGATCGCGTGCGCGGTCTCCGGACCGATGCCGGGCACGATGCAGAACAGCGCCTCCGGGTCGGCGTCGCCGCGCAGCCGCGCAAGCTGGGCCCAGCGCCCGGTGACCAGCATCTCGGCGATGGCGCCGGCGATACCCGGGCCGATGCCCGGCAGCACCTCCAGCCCCGCGCGCCCTTTGGCGTCGAACAATTCGCGCAGCGGGCGCGGCTCGCGCGCGATCGCGTCGGCGGCCTTGCGGTACGCGCCCACGCGGAACGGGTTGCTCCCCTGGGCCTGCAGCAGCGCCCCCGCCTCGCGCAGCTGCGCGGCGATCTGCACGTTTTCGTCCACGCCCCTAGGCTGCGCGCGCGGCGTGACGCCGGGTTGAGCGAGATCAAGACCGCGGCCGGCCGCCCGTCCATCATCCTTCAATGAGCGAGGTTTCCATCCCCGCCGGGGCCGTGGCCCTGCCGGGTGACCTGGAGCTGCCGCCGAAGCCGCGCGGCGTGGTGGTGTTTTCGCACGGCAGCGGCTCGGGACGGCGCTCGCCGCGCAACCGCTACGTCGCCACCGAGCTGCAGGCGGCGGGCATCGGCACGCTGCTGCTCGACCTGCTGACGCCCGAAGAAGACGAGGACCGCGAGAAGCGCTTCGACATCCCGCTGCTCACCGAGCGCCTGGGCGACGCGGTGCGCTTCGTGCAGCGCCACGCCGCGGCGCGCAAGCTGCCAGTGGGCCTGTTCGGCGCGAGCACCGGCGCGGCCTCGGCGCTGCGCGTGGCGGCGGCGATGCCGCACGAGATCGGCGCGGTGGTGTCGCGCGGCGGGCGCCCCGACCTCGCGGGCCGCGCCGTGCTCCGCAGCGTGAATGCGCCCACGCTGCTGATCGTGGGCGCCGAGGACCATGGCGTCATCGAGCTGAACGAGGCGGCGCGCGAAGCGCTCACCGGTTGCGCCTCCGAGCTGATGCTCGTGCCGCGCGCCACGCACCTGTTCGAGGAGCCCGGAACGCTCGAGGCCGTGGCGCGCCTCGCGGCGGATTGGTTCCGGCGCCATCTCGCGCGCGCTAGCTGAGCCAGCCCCGGGCCTCGAGCCACGCCTCGACGCGCGCCGCGCCCTCGGCGGGCGCGCCGCGGTCGCCGTGCACCACCAGCTCGGCCGCGAGCGGCGGCTCGTAGGCGTCCTGCGCGCCCGGCAGCGTCGCGCTCCGGTTCTCGCGCGCCGCGCGGTACAGCCCCTTCGGGTCGCGCGCCCGGCACGCTTCGAGCGGCGTATCGACGTACACCTCGGCGAAGCGCGCGATCCTGGAGCGCGCCGCGTCGCGATAGGCGCGCCGGTTGGCGGTGGCGTCGAATACCACCGGGCGGCCCGTTTCCGCGACATACGCGCCGAGGTGCGCCAGCGCGCCGTAGAAGAAATCGCGCTCGGCCGGCTCGTAGGTCGCGAACGGCGTGAGCTGCGTGCGCAGCACGTCCGACTCGAGCACCGCGGCCTGCACGCCGCGCGCGTGCAGCCGCGCGACGAGCTCGCGCGCGATCGCGCTCTTGCCCGAGCCCGGGAGGCCCGTG
>Ga0335085_10008795_pt1 | contig 15339 bp, 12 predicted proteins | sample Lox_Sample_45_FD_206712 | JGI IMG/M metagenome (GOLD analysis project Ga0335085, IMG submission 206712) | Soil microbial communities from Loxahatchee National Wildlife Refuge, Florida, United States - Lox_Sample_4.5 | ecosystem: Environmental > Terrestrial > Soil > Wetlands | place: USA... | reverse complement strand
GAAAATAGCACATGGTTTCTCTACTGCCTCAGCTTGCGGAGAAAAGGCCATCCATCAGGAGGGATTCATGCTCGGTCGTACCTTCCTTCCGAGATAGCTGGCAAGGGCTTCCCGTTCAGCCAATACGTGGCGAGGCAGTCCACGCCATGAAAGCGCAGTTCCAATCGGCGTCCACCGACACCCGCCGGCGTGGGAAATTCACGCTGGTACCACCACTCATACAGTTCGTACGCTTGCAGCTTCCTGATGTTCTCACCGATGGGCGCGTGGCTCCGGGTGAATGGCGAAGCCATTTATGGCACCGGCCCCACACCGTTTGGAGCCGAACTGAAGCCATCAGGCATTCATGACGCCCACTTCCAATACCAAAAGCCCGCCGGCTGGCGTTGCACCACGAAGCCCGGGAAAATCTATATTCATATGTTCGATTGGCCCCAGGGTTCTTTCCTCCTCGAGGACGTGGAAGGCAAAGTCACCGGCGTGCGTCTGCTGGTGGCCCCGCAGCACAAGCTGAAGTTCAAACAAAATGGCTCCGCCGTGGTGGTATGGCTGTCCGCCGTCGCGCCGGGTGAATTCGCCAACGTGCTGGCACTGGATGTGAAGGCGGGTGTACGCTAAGCGAGCGGCGATGTTCCGGACGCAGGACAGATGGGAGGAACTCTGTGCTTTGTCCAAGCTGTGGCAAAGAAGTCGCGGAAACGAACTCCAAGCATAGCAAAATGCACTAGTTCATGGATCAAACCGCCGTGATCCGAGCCGAAAAGGGCAGGGAAGCTTACGCGAGCAGCCCACCGATAGCCGGGTAGCGCGCGGGGAACTCGTTACGTAGGGGCAGGTCTTGTGCCTGCCCTCTTCGATCGACAAGACCGATGTGCGGGCGCCCACGAGGGACGCCCCTACGTCATTATGCGAGCCTGCGCGAAGCGCTTTGGAGTGCGGTAGCAGCAGCTACCGCCTTCCGCCATTAATTCGTACGGCCGCTTTGCCGAGAGCCAGAACAAGAAAAGCGGTAGCTGCTGCTACCGCACTCCAAAGCGGGCTCCGCCCGCAATGATGGGCAGGGTAAGCCCAGCCCCTACGATGGTTTGCGCGGGGACGCGCAGACTTTGGCCGGCTGGAGAAGGAGAACTCACATGCCAATTGCAGTGTTAAAGCTCGGGTCTCCGAGGAGACCGAATGAAGGCATGCGCGTGGGCACGGTCCGCAGGCCGCCGCGGGGTGTGCCGAAGACGCAATTCGCCAAGCTTGACTTCTACGATGTGTGGCTGCCCAATCTGGCACCCAGCGCGGAGCTGGTGGCGTTCGCGCCGCAATCGCGGGACGAGCGGTCGTGGAAAACGTTCGAGCGCAAATACCGCGCCGAAATGAACAAACCGGAGGCAGCCAGATTGCTTGATCTGTTGGCAGCGCTTTCCCATCAGACCAGCTTTTCCGTGGGCTGCTACTGCGAGAATGAAGAACGGTGTCACCGCTCCATTCTCAAGAAGTTGCTCGCCGAACGCGGAGCGGAGGTCTGGACGTAGGGGCGGGTCTCGTGCCCGCCCTCTTTGATCGGCACGACCGGTGTGGGGGCGCCCACGAGGGGTGCCCCTACGCCCAATCGCGGTTCCACCTTGGAGACCGCGGGGCCTGAGTGGGGACGAAAGGAGGGCCCTTGACTAACGAGCGCAAGATTCTCGCCAAGGCGCTGGGCAACGCGCTCTTGGGAACGGGGGCGCATGTTGAGACCAAGACGGTTTTTGCAGCGCTGGATTGGAAGATTGCGGGCATGCGGCCAGACGGCGCCCCACACACCGTTTATCAAGTGCTGAACCACATGCTGTACTGGCAAGAGTGGGTTGTAAAGTGGCTCGACGGGGAGAAGCCCCCGCTCCCGAAACACGCGGCGGGCAGTTGGCCCGGCGACATCGCTCCCGCCAGCCGGGAGGAATGGGGGCGAGCGGTCAAGCGTTTCGGGAGGGGAGTTGACCAGTTGACTCGGCGCTCACGCCAAGCGGACCTTTTCGCAAAGGGCAGGAGCAAGAGCCCGCTCGAAATGCTTCTGACCATCGCCTCACATAATAGCTACCATGCCGGGCAGGTCGTGTTCCTGAGGCAGGAACTGGGGGCTTGGCCACCTCCTTCGGGGGGCCTTACCTGGTAAGCCCGCCGACGGCACCGGACATGCTGCCGCCTCGCGCAACCCTCGAGTGGCGGGGGCAGGTAGCGCGGAACGTGCGCCGTCTCTTGTCCTCATTGAGGAACAAATCGCAAGACTTCAAAACCGACCTACGCCGTTCCGTATTGTCCGATGCCCTAATTGCTATTCGCGAGTTGCTTTCGCAGCCAGTCGAGGGAAAGATCGCAAAATAACGGAGCGAAGTGTTGTTGAGAGACGGCCAGGCCATTCGGAGTGAACTCCAGATAGCTGCCACCGGCATTCTCCCAGGCAGGCCAATCGGGGGCGCCGGGAGAATTCGGGTCGCCTCTCTTGGCAAAGTTGGTCCAGTAAGTTTCGATCTCACTTGAAAGCCTATCGTCCGCTCCCGTGAAAGGAAGCCATCGCCAGTTGCGATCATGCAATGCATCGAAGACGTAGGGAAGCTCCAGGCTATGGAAAGCTCCGAGCGTTGACTCTCCCTTCCCTGGAATGGTGCGATCGAACTTATAGACAAAGACGTTTGGCCCCTTAGCACGGGTAAGAGTAGCCATAGCCCCAATCGGACAAGCCATGAGCATGTCATTTGTGGCCTGATCAATTGCCCGGTCGCGGTCAATTATCGCCTTAAAAAGGTAGATGGCGATGGCAGCATCCGTCCATCCACCGTAAAGCGGATGCACGTTTTCTGCCAACCGCCTTATCACCTGAGCCGCGCCTTCATTCTTCTCTGGATTGGGGGGGGCCTTGGCCCCCGCTGCTGCCACAACCCGAAAGGCGCTGAGTTCGCGACCGTTTAAACCGACCATGAGATCCACTTTCTGAACGGCGCCGGAAGCAAATGCCCTTGCCGGAGGTTGAGGCAGCACCCATCCATCAACTATCAAGCTCGTTAGAGAGGCCCCCTTGAACTTCGTATTCACAAGCTGCATTAATTCTGGAGCGGACAGCTTACGGAGATTGGCCAATGGCGAGGGTGATTTGCCCGGCGCCGCCTTCCCGAACTTTATTCCGACTGCCTCAGCCTGGGCGCGAGTCTGAATTGGTCCAAGCCCGAAGGGAGGACCACTCTCCACGATCACACGCTGGAAGAGATGGGCGGAGAGCGGAGAAGTCATCAGCAATCCGGCGTCGATGGCCCCCGCTGACTCGCCAAAGAGAGTTACATTTTCGGGATCGCCGCCGAATTGGGCAATATTCCCTCTCACCCATTTCAGCGCGGCGAGTTGATCGAGCAGACCATAGTTGCCGGTGCTATGGTGTGGCGATTCGGCGGTAAGCTCGGGGTGGCTGAAGAACCCCAGAATCCCCAGCCGATAGTTAATCGTGACTAGGATGACGCCGTGTGCGACCAACGAGGTCCCGTCATAGATTGATTGGGAACCGCTGCCGAGAGCATTGCTGCCGCCGTGCAGCCACACCATGACCGGCAGAGATCCCCGCGGAGGCCACATTGGCGCCCAAACATTGAGATACAGGCAATCCTCGGAAGAAGATACAGGTTCAATTTCATAAGTAGCGCCATAAGCGGCAGCGAGAGGCTGAATGAAAGGCCCCAGGCCGGTTGGATCCTGCACGCACCCACTCCCCGGCTTTGCGGCATCGCGGACGCCGGACCATGGCGAAGGAGGCTGAGGCTCCCGCCATCGGAGATCACCAACGGGAGGCACTGCAAAGGGAATCCCTTTGAAGACAGCAGTTGTACCCTGAAAATATCCGCGCAAACTGCCGCCGGAAAGATGCACAACCGGCCCCTGTTCGGCAGTTGGAAGAGAAACCCCAGCGCTGGATAGCAAGAAAGACAGGATGAGAATAGAGGGTTGTATTCGCATTATGGTCCACTCATTTCGTCGAGCGCCCTGCGAAATTCTATGTCATCAAGCGACACCGCCGGGAAGTAAAGCCCAACTAACTTTCGCTTCCAAATCGCCCCTGTCGTGACCCGCTCCCCGGGCGTAGTGAAATGATATTCGTATAATAGCGCGCGGACATATTTCGGCGGCTTATCGGGAAATGGGCTGGCGCGCATCAGTCCCAAGACCTGCTTGTCGTTCTCCAGCAGTTTTCCCAATAAGCTGATGAACCAGGAATGCTCTTGTGGTGAAGAGAACGCGGCAAACCACATTAGCCAGTCGAGCCGCAAATGGTAAGGCGCGATATGTGGCGGCGTGCGATACACGTCGCCGGGCTTGCCGATAAATTCATATTCGCGCCAGCGCGTGGCTGCCGAGAGTGCGGCTTCGTCTGTCCCTTCAATCATCACTTCATAGCGGGGCCGGGTGATGCTGCCGAAAGCGCCGTAGGTATTCACCAGGTGTAATGGCTCAAAGGAGGCGTTCATTTCCTGCCCAGGCGAAAGCATGTTCATTACGGGATAGAGGCTCAATGCCGCCACGCCTAATCCCAAAGTGAATAGAATTCCGGAGTGCACGCGGCCGGGCAGCGTCAGCTCCGGCGGCTTGATCCGCAAGATACGCTTCCACCACGCGTCACCAATGGTGCTCAGGCCGATGACCATCGTCAGGAGTCCAAGGAAAGCAAAGTTGCCGCTGGCGAAGAGCCAGCCGTGGAAAAACAATGTTATCAGCCCCGCCGCCGCACTAACGGGCATGGGCGCGAAGTACGCGAATGGAACTGCCAACTCCGTAAAATGATTGAATAGCACGCAAAGTTTGTGACACCACTCCGGCTGCCAATGGAAATACCAGCTCAAAGGATTGGGCATGGGCTGGGTTTCATAGAAGTAGTCGAGGCAAGTCAAGTCGCGCCAGCAAATATCGCCGCGAAGCTTGATAAGCCCGGCCCCGAACATCAGCCGGAAAAGCAGCCACTGGTACTGGAGGATAACAAGCAACGGCGGCGTGGTCTTTCGGCAACCGAGAAAAATCGCCAGAAATCCGGCCTCCAGAAGCATCGTCTCCCATCCGAACCCGTAAAACGTTTGCCCGACGTTGACGTAAGAGAGGTAGATGGCCCAGAGCAAGAACCACGTTGCGGCGGAAACCGCGTTGCCAACCCTTTCCGAAAACCCCGAAAGAGCGAAAAGCGAGAGGATGACACCCACCCAGCCGAACAAGTCGAAAGCAAAATCCTTGGGGAACCAAAAGAAAATGCTGGGTGATTCGGTGAAGCCGACTTGCGCGATGAATCGCGGAACGGGCAGAAGCCCGTGCTCTCCCAACAGCGGCTTGAACTGGTGGATGGCAACAATGAAGGCAATGAGATAAACCAGTGCTAGGCCGCGCTGAAGAACCAGCCGCGTCAGCCAATAGTGCTCGCCGCTAAGCAGTTTTTTGACGAAGTTCATGGCATTGCCGGGCTGCCCTGAGGAGTCTCCAAGACTCTCTAATTCTATAGCGTTCGTGCGCGAACAAAGCAATAGTTGTGCCACCGGCATCAAGATGGGCCTTTACCCGCATTCTTCGCCCTGGTAGGTTTTAGACTCACATGGAAGAACTTATCAAGGCCAACGCAGAATTGGTGATCAAAAAGTTCCGTCCGATCAGCGGAACCGACTTCGGCTACGCCCGCGAATCGGTGGCATAGCTGGAGGGTTATATTGAACAATTCCGCAAATCGAATGAGCCCCGAAATGATGCCGAAAGGGAGAAACTCGTCAACGTCTTTGGTTCTTTTTTCGGAAAGTGCATCATACAGTGTTACGGCGGGGCGTGGATTCAGCGCGAAGGTGTTTGGTGCGTGGCCTTCGATAGCCGCAATGTTGCGTTGCCTTTTGCCAAGGTTGCAAAGCAGATGGAAAATGGCCGGGAAGATGGAATTGGAGGTTTCTTCAACCTCATCCCGGAGGTTTTTGCCAAGTGCTTGGGGCTACCACCGCCAACATGGGGCTCTGGCTCGAAGCCTTAACAGGCAAGAATATTGCGCTTCTGTAAGAGCGTCCCTTAGGGCGCCCTTGGGCAGGGCAAGCTCAGCCCCTACGACGATTTGCGCGGCGGAGCGGAGTGGATGGGTTCGCCCATCAGGACGTGGGCAGCTTCCATCCAGGCTTCGGCCAGGGTGGGATGGGCGTGGATGGTGTGGCCAAGCTCCGCAGCGGTCAATTCCGCGCGAATCGCCACTGCCGCTTCTGCGATCAAGTCGGTGGCGTGGGGACCGATGGCGTGTGCTCCCAGAAGTTGGTCTGTCTCCGCATCTGCCACCCACTTCACGAAACCGATTGGCTCGCCGATGGCCAGCGCTTTCCCCAATGCCCCCATCAGGTACTTCCCTGTCTTGATCTTTCTGCCTTGTTGCTGGGCCTCCTGCTCGCCCAAGCCAACGGTGCCGATTTCGGGTGTGGTGAAGATGCAATTAGGAACCACGGTTTCATTCTTGTGCAGATGGCGGCCACAAGCGTTTTCGGCGGCCACCAACCCCTGCGAGGTCGCGACGTGGGCCAGCAGCGGACCGCCGGTTACGTCGCCAACCGCATAGATGGTCGCGACGTTCGTTCGGCCATAGGCGTCGACGTCGAGGAAGCCCTTCTCATTGGGGGTCAGTCCCGCGTTTTGCAGTTTCAGTGAACTGGTAGCGGGCTTGCGGCCCAGGGCAACAAGTAATAAATCTGCTTCCAACTTTTCCTGCCCTGCCCGGCCCCGCACACCGCGATCATCCGCCGTGATTTCCTCCAGCGTCACGCCAGTAAGAATCCGGACTCCCAGGGTCTTTTCCATGTGGCGGCGCAATTCACGGCGAACATCGGAATCGACAACAGCGACGATGTCCTCCAAAAGTTCCACGATTGTCACGCGCACGCCCAGTTGCGCCAGCATGCAGGCAAACTCGCAGCCAATGATGCCGCCTCCGAGTACCAGCGTCGAGGCCGGTAACGTGCGTAGGCCCAGAAAACCCCGGCTCTCGACGACCCGCTCATGGCGCGGGAGGAACCCCGGCATAGCGGAGGCCGCTCCGGTCGAGATAATCGTCTTACCAGCGGTCAGCAAAACCCTTTCAGCGCCGGCGCCGGCAGGGTCCACTTGAATTCGATTGCGGCTCTGAAATGAGGCGCTGCCCGGGAAGACCGTTACGCCATTTGCCTTGAGCAATTGCTTGACGCCGTTGCGCAGCTTCTGCACCACCTGGTCTTTGCGATCGGCCATCGCGGCATAATCAAAAGACGCGTTGTCCACGCGCAGGCCCATCGCCCCGGCAGACTTGATGCGCGAAAACAGTTCCGACGAAGCAATCAGGGTCTTGGTGGGAATGCAGCCCCAATTCAGGCAAGTGCCCCCCACCTCTTCTTTCTCCACCAGTGCCACGGAGGCGCCCAGTTGCGCCGCCCGAATCGCCGCGGGGTAACCACCCGGACCGGCGCCAATTACCACTATGTCAAACGCTGCCACAGGCTTATCTCCTCAAGAGTTTTTCGAATCGAGTTCAGGAAGCGCGCCGCCAGCGCCCCGTCGATCAAACGATGATCGCTGGACAGGGTCATCTTCATCATCGTCCGGATTGCGATCTTATCGTCTCTAACCACCGGTTGTTTAGCGCCGCTGGAGACAGCAAGAATGGCGCTTTCGCCGGGATTGATAATTGCCGTGAAATTCTCCACATCCATCATGCCCAGATTGGAAATCGTAAATGTACTACCGGTCATCTCCGCCGGTGTAAGCTGGCCCGCTCGCGCCTTCACTGTCAACTCTTGCGCCCGCGCGTGAATTTCCGTCAAAGTGAGTTCGTTGGCATGGCGGATGACGGGAACCACCAACCCCTGCTCCAGCGCCACCGCCAGGCCCAGGTCAATGCTGCTGTGCCAACGGGTACTCTTGCCATCGGAAGTGCTGTTGACGGCGGGGAATTGCTCGAGGGCGAGCGCCGCGGCTTTCAGGATAAAGTCTGTAAGCGTGTACGATGTGCCCTGAGCCTTAAGTTCAGCGCGCAAAGCTTCCAGTTCTGTCACATCGGCAGTTACCGTCACAAAGAAGTGCGGCGCGTGCGTGTAACTTTCCGTGAGGCGCTGGGCGATGATCTGCCGCATGCGCGTCATGGGCTTGGGCCTCTCCGCCAGCAGTCGCTCCATGTCGGCCGCGGTAATCTGGCCCCCATCTTCTTTTGACACCAGGCTCAGCAGATTGATCCCCTCGCGCGCCGCCAGTTTTTTCGCAGTGGGAGTGATTCGCAGACGGCCGTAACCTTGAGCTTCCAGGTACTGCTTCACATCGCGTTCAACGATTCGCCCGCTGGGGCCTGTACCCACAATAGGGGTGGGATCAATGGCGGACTCCTTCGCTAGTTTCGCAGCGCGGGGACTGATTCTGAACAACTGGGGTTCCGCAACCGCGGGCGCAGGAAGCTGCAAGTCCACAGGGGGAAGCAAAGGCGATGAGGGGGGTCTACGATCCATGGCCGAAGGCCGCTGAGGTGTGGGCGCCGCGGTGGGCCGCGATGCTTCCGCCTTCTTAGGCAAAACCAGAGGTAGCACAACTTCCGGAACCGCCTCGCCAGGTTCGCCCACAAAGGCCACCGTGGTTTGCACGGGGACAGTCACGCCCTCGCCCGCGACTATTTTCAGGAGGGTGCCGGTATAGAAGCTCTCGACTTCCAACACGGCTTTGTCAGTCTCGATTTCAAAAAGGATGTCGCCCTTGGCCACGGTCTCGCCCAGTTTCTTGCGCCATTGGACGATCTTAACCGTCTCTTCCGATTGCCCTAATTTGGGCATGATCACAGCTTTAACCATGCAGTTCTTCCTATTTTAGATTTTGGATTTGCGATTTTGGATTGAAGAAGGAGCATGAGCAATTGTGGTTTCTAATCCAAAATCCAAAATCTAAAATCCAGAATTATAAAATGGACTTGGCAGCCGCAAGAATATCTTCCACGGTGGGGTAGAAGACCGCTTCCAGCACGTGCGATTGCGGAGCGATGCCGTTTTTCGCACCCACACGCACCACCGGCGCATCAAGATAATCAAATGCTTCGTGTTGAATCGTGGACGCTACCTCGCCCGTGAAACTGCCGATGCTCACGGCCTGGCTGATAACTACGCAGTGCCCGGTCTTTTGCACCGACATCAAAACAGTTTCCATGTCGAGCGGCACCAGACATCGGAGATCGATTACCTCGGCGCTCACGCCCGATTCATCCTGCAAGCGGGCAGCGGCCTTCAAAGCCAGCGGCACTGCCGGCCCGTAAGCAACCAGCGTGATGTCGCTGCCGGCGCGCTTCACGTCCGCCACTCCCAAGGGCACCAGATATTCTTCTATTGGCACGGGGCCCTTCTCGTTGTATAGCCCCTGCGACTCAATGAACATAATCGGGTTATTGTCGCGAATGGCCGACTTCATCAGGCCCTTCGCATCGTAAGCGGTGGAAGGATACACCACGTAAAGGCCGGGAACGTGCACCACCGTTGACTCCAGTGTTTGCGAGTGCTGCCCGCCGTACCCTTTCCCCGCGCCCACCGATACGCGCAGCACCATAGGCACTTCCACCTGCGCGCCCGACATATAGTGCCACTTGGACGCCTGGTTACCCACTTGATCGCCCGACATCAGAAGAAAATCCATATACATCAATTCCACCACGGGCCGGAGCCCGATCATGGCGGCACCCACCGCCGTCCCGCAGATGCACGCTTCGGAGATGGGGGCATTGAAAACGCGCGCCCGGCCAAACATTTCCAGAAGGCCCTTGGAGAGTTTGAAAGCTCCGCCGTATTCGGCCACGTCTTCACCATAGAAAATGACGCGCGAATCGCGCAGCATCTCTTCAATTACCGCTTCCTTGATGGCATCGCGGTAGGTGATTTCGCCGTTGACGCGCTTGATGGGGGGGAGCGGTTCGAGGACCTCCACCTTGGCGAACTCGGGTGGAACCTTGTCCACGAACGTGTCGGTGTACATATACTTGATGACATCTGCGGGGGGAGGGTCGGCTGCTTGCGCCGCGCGAACCGCCGCCCGCGCGTTGCGGCCACGAACCCTCTTCTCCACGGCGGAGATTCCTTGCTGATCCAAAACCCCGCATTCCAGGAGCTGCTTTTCAAAAGTGACGATGGGATCGACGGCTTTCCACGCCGCCTCTTCATCGCGGGTGCGATATTCGTTGCGAGGGTCGCTCAACGAGTGGCCGAAGTAACGGTAGGTGTCCACATCGAAGAAGTAAGGTCCCTGCCCCTCCCGGCAGCCCTGGGCCGCCCGCAGGACGGCGTCGCGTGTGGCCAGCACATCCATGCCATTGACAATCTCCGCGTGCATGCGATTGTCAGCAAAACCGGCGGCGCGCTGGGCCACGTGGCTGACTCCCATTACTTCGTTGTCGGACCGGCCGGTCATGGCGTAGTGATTGTTGAGAACAAAGAAAATGATCGGCACTCCGAAGCGCCGGTCGCCGGCCATTTCATTGGTGAATTGGGCCTGGGCCGCCCAATTCAGCGACTCCAGAACCACGCCGTTGCAGTAAGCACCATCCCCGGCAAAGCAACACACCACGCCGCCGTCTTGCAGGTAGCGGGAACCCATCGCCGCGCCGGTGGCGATGGGCACGCCACCGCCCACAATGGCGTTCGCTCCCAAGTGGCCGACCGTAAAGTCGGCAATGTGCATGCTGCCGCCGCGCCCCCGGCAATAGCCGTCCTCTTTGCCGAACAATTCCGCAATGGTACGATAGATATGGTCTTCCAAGGCCTCTTCAAGAAGCACTTCGCGCCCCCCTGCCTTCGACTGCGGAACGCGCTTTCGCAACAGCTCAGCCGGCATTTCGCGCAGGGCGCAGCACCCGCGCGCCACGCTGTCTCCGTGGCCACGGTGCGTACTGGTGATGTGATCCTTCAGGATCAGGGCGCTGCACGCTCCCACGGAAGATCCTTCCTGACCGATGGAAACATGCGTGGGACCGCGATAATTGAATCCTGCGAGCGGCTCGTAAGCCCCGGACCGCACGGTGACGATCATTTCCTCCAGCTCGCGGATCATGAGCATGTCTTCCAGAAGCCCCACGACCGTGGCGGCGTCGATGCGTCCTGAAGCCAGCTCACTCTTAAGGTTGCCTTGGTAGCGAAATGCGGGAATCGTTCCGCAATCGATTTCAAAAGGAGCAAAATCAGGTCTTGAATCTTGCAAATAAACAGGGGTCATTTTCTCTCCAAAATGCGGTGGTCAGCGAACAGTGAACGGTGAACAGAGCATGGTGGGTTGGCGCTTTTCACTAACCACTGTCCATTATTCACTGTCCTTTCACGCGAGTACAACTTCCATACCCATCGCGCGCAACTCCTTCGATAGTTTCCGGTCGAATTGATTGTCGGTGATCAGAACGCGGATTTTCTCCAGTCGCCCCGCGCGGGTGAAGGAGATCTTATGGGCCTTGCTGCTATCCGCAAGCAGAATAACCTCGCGCGCGTGTTCCATCACCAATTCTTTGGTATAAGCCTCGGTGGGGTCGGTGGTGGTGATGCCCTCTTCAAGGCTGAGGCCGATGGTTCCCATAAATGCCTTATCCACGTGGAGACCCTCAATCATATGTCGCGTGAGGGGCCCCACCGTGGTCTGGGCAAGGCGGCGAAGCTCACCCCCCACCAGAATCAGGCGCGGCCCCCGACCAGCCAATTCCACTGCCGCGCGCAGGGAGTTTGTGACAATAGTGATGTTCGAGCGATCTTTCAGCAGGCGCGCCAACTCCAAAACCGTGCTGCCACCATCGAGGTAAATCGTGTCATTAGGCTTGATGTACTTTGCTGCGGCCTCCGCGATGCGCCGCTTTTCCGCTGCGGCGACGGAGGTCTTGTCATCAAACAGCGGTTCATCGAGGCGGCCTCCGGTACTGACAGCCCCGCCATAAACCCGCCGCACTTCTCCCAATTTTTCCAGTTCGCCCAAGTCGCGGCGAATGGTCGCCGATGAAACGCCGAGTTGCTCGGTGAGCTCCTCAACGCGCACCACGCGGTCCTGGCTGAGAATGCCTCGAAGTTGCTCCAACCGTTTCGGCGCGAGATCCTTGGGTTTCGTACTCTGCATCGAAAAACCTTCATGCTCGATGATGATTGATTATAGGAAGATTCTATGCGAAGTCAATCAAATACGTGCATGGCTATTTTGTCCCCCTCTTTTGGGGTTGCGTTCTGGCACCTTACTTGCTGTAGAATGACTGCTGAGGCGATAGAAGTGCGACGCGGTGTCTATATTTTGCTGACGATCTTCCTGGTGCAGCTTTCCGGGTTGAGGGCGCTCTGCCTGCCGAGCCGCGGACAGACACATGCCTGCTGCCCAGTAAACACCAAGAATACGCTACCGAGCTCTTCCTCGCTGCCCGATTGCTGCTTGAGTTCCCTTCTGAATTATCAGGGATCAATCACCGAGATGCGGAATTCTGACCGCCCGTCGGAGTCCACTGCTCAATCCGGGGCAATGTCACTTCCCTCGAGCGTCCCCCTGGTCGCAATCAACGCCGTTGTGCTGCAACACGTGTTGCCTTCGATTTCTCCTCCCCGAAGTCCTCTTTCTCAAACCTGCCTGCTACTGATCTGAATCTCTCCCCTTATCGCTAACCCCGAAGAGTAGATCCCTGCGCGTGCGGGGAACGCGGCAAGCGTCCCCATTTTCATCAAGCATTAGCACGCCGGCCCGGCCGAGGGTTAGTGGCTAGTGCCGTGTGGTTAGAAACCGTGGAGAGTTGAAAATGAAACGAACAGTATCTTTTTTGATTACGACCTTGTTCTGCTTCACCGCGCCCGTGTGGGTTTTCTCTCAGTCAGCGCTCGCGCACGAGGGGGAGGTCGGCCCTCCCCTAAGTCTCGCTAAGCTGGTTCAGGAAGCCACGGAGCGTAATCCGGAAATCCTGGCCGCGCGACGTGCTGTGGAAGCCAAACGTGCGCGGATTCCGCAGGCCGGCGCCTGGGCGGACCCTACAATTTCCCTAAGTTATGCGGGCAATGTGGTGCCGCCGTTCACGGTGATGCCGGGCGATCCCTCCAGCTACCGGCAGGTGATGGCAGAGCAGATGATTCCCTACCCGGGCAAAACACACCTGCGCACCGAAATCGCCGCTCGCGAGGCTGCCGCCGAGACCCTAGCGTATGAGGCGGTCACGAGGCATGTAGCGACCGAAGTAAAACAAGCGTACTTCGACCTTTATCACGTGGACCACAGCTTGGTGACCTTGCAGAAGGACCGGGAGGCGCTGGAAGGATTCGAGAAGGTCACGGAATCGCGCTATTCCGTGGGCAAGGCGGCGCAGCAGGATGTTTTGCGTGCGCAACTGGAAGTCACCCGACTCTCCCAACGCGCAACGATGCTCGCGCAGCAGCGGCGCACGCTGGAGGCGCAAATCAACAGCCTGCGCAACGTTCCCATCGACTCGCCTCTTGGCGCAGCAGTGGCGGTCATGCCCAGCCCGTTCGCCTACACCCAGGACCAACTCCAGGAAGCCGCGCAAGCGAACTTTCCCGTGCTCAAGCAGCGCCGGACGATCGTGGACCAAAACCGCCTTTTGGTGGACCTGGCGCGCAAGGAAGTGCGTCCCGATTTCAGCGTCGGCTACGCCTACATGCAGCGCGATGGCTTGCCAGATATGTATGGAATAACGCTCACCACGTCTCTGCCGCTCTTTCACCACCGCAAGCAGGACATGGCGATTGCGGAGGCGGCAGCCAACCTGGAATCCGCGCGCCAAATGCAGGCGAATGAACTTGCGCTGCTCCGTTACCAGGTCCAACAGGACTTCCTGGAAGTTCAGGCGACGGAGCAAGTCATGAAACTCTATTCGCAGGGAATCACCCCGCAATCGTCGTTGACGTTGGAATCCTCCATTAACAGCTACCAGACCGGCGGGGTGGATTTTCTGAATGTGCTCAACAACTTTCAGGCAGTCATCGACGCTGAACTCGACTACCACATGCAGGTGACAAATCACGAAAAGGCTTTGGCGCGCCTCGAAGAAGTGACCGGATTGAATTTGATACAGCAAGGAGAGACGACGAAATGAACCGCGTGCAACTTGATTCCGCTTTTTGGCAACGGATCACATCCCTCTCCCATGGGGAGAGGGTACCCGACGAAGGAGGGAGGGAGAGGGATCGCTTGGGCGCCAAGTTCATACGCGCAAAACGTTTCTGCCCCCCCTCCGGGGCTCGCCTCTCTTCTGCATGTCTTTCCCCACGGCTTACGCCGTGGGCTACGATCTGTCGCCCCTTGCGGGGGCTTGAGGAGATGTTTCCCATGAGATCAATCCTTGTTAATCACCGCTTCCTCTTGGCGGCAACTATGCTCATCGCCCTCTCGATTACGCCATCTTTGCGCGGCGAGGCTTGGGAGCACAGGGCAAGCCGGCATCGACCAACGTCAGCGTTCGTCGTCCCAGTCAGAAAGGTCCAAGCGGCGGACCAGCCGAATGCCGGCGAAGGGAAGATTCTCTATTATCAGGATCCCATGCACCCCTGGTATCACTCCGACAAGCCGGGCATCGCGCCGGACTGTGGCATGAAGCTGGTGCCGGTTTATGCCACGGAGGCGCCGACTGCGGCGCTGCCACCGGGGGGCGTTGCGATTAGTTCCGCGCGCCAGCAACTGATGGGGGTCGCGACGGCCAAGGCTGAATACCGCGCGCTGGACCAAACCATTCGCGCCGTCGGCCAGGTGGCGATGGACGAGACGCGCCTGTTACACGTCCACGTGAAAACCAGTGGTTGGATTAAAAAGGTTTTCGTCGATTACATGTGGCAGCAAGTGAGGCAAGGCGATCCGTTGTTCACGTTTTACAGCCCTGACCTGTTGGCCACGGAACAGGAATACCTTCTGGCGCTAAAGGCCCGCGATTCGCTAGCCAAGAGCTCTTTCCCGGAAGTCGCCACAGCGGGCGCATCTCTTCTGGAATCCGCACGGCGACGGCTGGAGCTTTGGGACTTAACCGAGCGGCAAATTCATGAACTCGAACTCTCGGGCAAGCCGGCTCACGAAGTCACCATATACGCCCCGGCCACGGGGTATGTGGTGGATCGCAAGGCGTTCCCCAACCAATACGTCAGCCCGGAAATGGATATTTACCAACTTGTGGACCTCAGCTCGATCTGGGCAGAGGGAGACATTTACGAATCGGATGCGCCCGCAATAAGTCTGGGGCAGGAAGCCGTCCTCTCCACGGTAGCGCTGCCGAACGCCGCCTTGCGCGGAGGGATCACTTTCATTTCCCCCGTCGTCAAGCCCGACACTCGAACCCTGACCGTCCGCATGGAGTTTCCCAACCCGGGCGAAAAACTGAAGCCCGGA
>Ga0335085_10008793_pt1 | contig 15342 bp, 20 predicted proteins | sample Lox_Sample_45_FD_206712 | JGI IMG/M metagenome (GOLD analysis project Ga0335085, IMG submission 206712) | Soil microbial communities from Loxahatchee National Wildlife Refuge, Florida, United States - Lox_Sample_4.5 | ecosystem: Environmental > Terrestrial > Soil > Wetlands | place: USA... | reverse complement strand
GAGGTGCGCCGCGCGAACAATGGTTGGTGCTTTGGATTCCGCTAGGAGCAAAGCGTGATTTTTTGGGAGTTTCCGAACTCCACCAAATGCCTTAAAATTAAAGAAGTCCCGCCTGTGGGCGTGTAGCAGTGTAGCTAAACACTGATCCGACGCCACTTAACCCACCTAAGGCCCTCCCTTTAAGCCATCTGATGGACCCAAAGTTAGACCCAAATTAACTCTCAACCGGACGGAGTCCGTCCAGAAAGGAAATACCATGCTGTCTTCATTCATCATTTATCTTCGGAAGCCGTTCAGATTCGGACGCGCTATCCTGATGTTGGTCTTGTTCGTGGCCATGCGGATGGGAGGACACTAGGAAGCGAAGGAGCTCTACTGTTGTAAGGACGCCTGTGCGTTCTCGATAGGTCGTTAGAGCCCCCTCGAATTACTCATCCCAACCCTTGGCGGTCGACCCTCATTGGTATAAGGCTTGGCGCGTCCCGATTGCATCAGAAATACAGATTCCATTCCGCAGGTGAGGGTCACTATTGCGAATGACGAGAACGTCGGACTTTTCGCGAGCGGAGAGTGGTAGGAGGACTTGCAGAAAAAATAGGAGAGAAGTATTTTGCATTTCATCTCATTCGCGTCGGTTTCCCCAATCGCATCAGATAGCCGGTAGCGTTCACGGCCGAAACTCAAGCTGGCTCCCTACGATTTCGAGCGAGCAAGGAATTTATCAACACCTGTGATTTAGTTACCCATTTGGGCGAGAGCCGCACGCAGGGGCTCTCCAGATAGCCTAATTAGTCCGTGGTACGGCGAGTACATCTCAAGGATTAGCAGGATCGCGCAAGATACCGAGAGCGCAGAAATTAGTAAACTTGTGGCCACCGTCCCATTGACCGGGGCGAATAGTCCGAAGCTCATGAAGAGGGCAGTGAGCCACGAAATGAGGATGATAAGCATTGGCACGGACAGTGAGGTGGATTCCTGCTCATACATCAACCAGCGCGTTTGTCTAATTTCCAGCAGAATGCTCAAAGCTTCGGCTTTCAATGAACGCTGCCGATCATCTTTCGGAACAAGTGCCTGGACCTCTTCGTAGAAAGCGTCCCCTTCGTGGGTTGACGTCTGCCATTGACGAAGATTTGCAGATTCTTTCAACTCCATCCGGTCGAGCACACCAGCCACGGCACTGCGGAGCAGATGGCGTGCTTCCTTTGTCTCCGGGCCATAGAGCGCCAACGTGTGGTCCAGCAAAATGATCTTGGACGACATACCCGTTATCTCGTTGCTCAACCCATCGAACGTGCTTTTTGCAGATGAGATCAGCAGACCAAGAACAAGGGCGGTCATTGTGGCGACTAGCCCCATTGCGAGCATTACGATGCTTTTCGAGTCATCGCCGAGATGATGCTTGGGTAACAGGCTGCGAAGAAACATTCCGAGCAGTGCGCCGGCGAGCACACATGCGAACACAATCGAGGTGGTTGCAATGGGACTCATGATGACTCCTTACTGGCTTCAGTAGGGGCTTAGGAAAAACCTGGCAGCCAATCGAAACTCGGATCATTCTTCGATACTTTCGTCTTGCTTGCTCTGCGACCAGACCAACAAGACACTAGACACGGCGAGAATCACTGCGGACAGGATTACGCCGAGTATTAAGACGATCGCGATGCTTAGCATGGTTCGAGCACGTAGCAGAGCCATCATCCACATGGATGTAAAAAGGAACGGTAGGACAAGCCACGGTTCAAAAAGATCGCCGGTTTGGCGGAACCATGGAGAGACCCAGACATTCTTCCACCAACCCTTGATTCTGATTCTCGACCAGCCCACGATTGGCAAGTGTCGCTCCTGCAGAATCCCCTGTTTGGCTTGCTCGCCAAGGAATTGCAGGTATCCTCGAGCTAGGTAGCTTCGATACAGCATCACGAATGCCGAGAGTGCCACGAGCACCCCCACCGTGGTAAGCATGGAATGCGTGGGCCCACCTTCATTTTTCACAACGACATATGCGTTAGCGATAAATCCTTGACCGACCAGCAACCACATGACGCGATGATTCGTGACGTCGTTTTCATGGCGGATCATTTCTCGAATGACCGTCGGATATTGTTCTGGACAGACGTCGAACCTGGCATCGCTCATAACGTAGCCACCCGGAAAATCTGACAGATCACGGCCAAGGTTTCATTCCTTATCTCTCCCGTCGCTGCGCCAGTTCTGCAGGAACGCAAACATCCGTCATCTCGCCCCAATCCTCCGCGCCAGGCGTGTCGTTAGTGCTCTGGACAGGGTGTAGGGCAAGCAAATGAGAACCGGGCCAACCACCAAGGCGGGGCCCGGATGCACCGAGTGATAGAGGACTAATTGAAAAATTAGGTCCAGGATTATCCCCACGGCGAGTAGACTGCCGATGGCCGCAACTCCGCTTCGCAGCCATTCTTTACGATGTCCGGTACCTAGGAACAGTCTGAACAGATAAGGCGGATTCCCCGCCTTGGCATCGCGCAAACCTCCACGTATTCCCAGGACAATGGCCACCAAAGGTTGCAGGAGGAACCGAAAGCGTCCCGGCCCAGTGAAGCGTTGTGGTAATTCCTCGAGGAACTGCCTCGAGAATAAATAGATGCGACCTTTTTCGAGGGTGTCCACAATCGCAAACGGAATCGAAATCGCGATTGCAATAAACACCACCACCGTCACGATCGTGTCGCGTCGCAGTTTCATACACTTGACCCCAGGGAACGCACCGCCCCGGCCTGATACCTCGCGTGCTTGCTACCCAGCGGCGCGGGCCTTCTCCGTGAATGCAGCCTGTCTGCCTGCTTCCAGGGCTCGCTTTGGATCGAGGAAGCCGTAAAGCTGGATGATCTTGGCCACAAGTCCGGTCCAGCCAGTTTGGTGGCTGGCGCCCAGCCCGGCGCCATTGTCGCCATGGAAGTATTCAAAGAAGTAGATGTTGTCGCGCCAGAACTGATCGTTCTGGAACTTTTCCGTGCCGCCGTAGACGGGCCGCCGGCCATGCTCGTCGCGCAAGAAGATCCGCGTGAGCCGATTCGAGATCTCCTTGCTGACCTCGAACAGATTCATGAGCTTACCGGATCCCGTGGGGCATTCGATTTTGAAGTTGTCGCCGTAATAGAGGTAGAAGTTCAGCAGTGCCCGGATAATGAGCGCGTTCACCGGCATCCAGACGGGGCCACGCCAGTTGGAGTTGCCCCCGAACATGCCGGTATTTGACTCCGCCGGCAGGTAGTCCACTCGGTATTCTTGGCCACCCACATGGAGGATGTACGGATGCTGCTCGTGGAACTTGGAAAGAGAGCGGATACCGTAGGGACTTAAGAACTCGTTTTCGTCGAGCATCTTGGTTAGGATCCGGCGAAGCCGCTCTTGGTTTACCAGAGCCATAATTCCTCGGTCCGAGACTCCAAAGTGTCCCGGGCCTGTGGGATGGATGGTCTTAAGGAGTTCGGGCATCCGCCGTGTACGCTCGACGAGGTGCGCAGCTACCTCCGGGACGCGCTCTCGATCACTAGCTTCAATGACTGTCGTCGCACACAGGGGAAGGAGTCCCACCATCGAGCGCACCTTGAGCCTGGTGGCGCTGCCGTCCGGGAGCCGCAGCAGGTCGTAGTAGAAACCGTCTTCTTCGTCCCACATCCCGTCCGGTCCGGGTTTATTCATGGCAGAGGCGATGTAGAAGAAGTGCTCGGCGAACTTTACGATCATGTCCTCGTAAGTAGGTTCGTGGCGGGCGAGCTCATAGGCGAGCTCCATCATGTTCTGACTGAACAAGGCCATCCATGCGGTGCCATCCGCCTGCTCCAGATGGCCGCCAGTGGGCAGCGGCGCGCTGCGGTCAAACACCCCGATGTTATCGAGGCCAAGAAAGCCGCCTTCGAAAACGTTTTTACCGAAACGGTCCTTGCGGTTCACCCACCAGGTGTAGTTCAGCAAGAGTTTCCGAAACGTTGTCCTAAGAAACTCGACGTCAGATTTGCCGTGCAGGGCCTGTTCGGTCTTGTTCAGAAAGAGTGTCGCAAACGCATGGACCGGAGGATTCACGTCGCTGAAGTTCCACTCGTAGGCGGGCATCTGGCCGCTCGGGTGCAGGTAGTGGGCGTGCAGCATCAACTCCATCTGCTCTTTGGCGAAGTCTGGATCCACGATAGCAAGTGGCAGCGTGTGGAAAGCCAGATCCCAGGCCGCGTACCACGGGTATTCCCATTTGTCGGGCATGGAGATGATGTCGTGGTTCAGCATGTGGAACCACTCCGTGTTCCGAGAATTTCGATATCCGGTGTGGAGCGGATTGGAATGGTGCTCATCCAGCCAGTTATCACCGTCGAAGAAGAAGAACTGCTTGCTCCAAAGCATGCCAGCGATGGCCTGACGCATTACCTTGGCTGCATCTTCGTTCACGGATGGCGGTGTGACCGACTTGTAGAATTCATCCGCCTCACGAACCCGGTTCGCAAAGACTTCGTCAAATTGCTTTCCGAAGGATTCGCGCTTCTGGTCTGGAGCACTCTTGGAGAGTCGCAGGCGAATCACTTTGGATTGACCGGCATCTATCTTGACCCGGTAATCCGCTGCCACCTTGGTGCCCTGCTTGGCAGGGTTCACCGCTCCTTGTTTGCCCTGCACCACGTAGTCGTTGATGCCGTCCTTGACGTAGGGGCTCTCGTTCTTTTGCCCAGGGAAAAGCCGCTCGTGGTTCGTGTCGTTCTCAGTGAAAAGCAGGGGCACTTCGCCTTCGCAGGAGAGGATCAATTCACCCAGCAGTGGATGTGTCGCTGCAACGGCACTCGTGCCCGCGGGCGCTAGGGCCTGCTTGAGATTTGGTTTTTTTGGGGTCCGGTTGGATTCGGCAATCCACGATGCCCAGTTATTGCGGAACCACATCGTCGGCAATATCTGCAGTTCTGCCGCCTCCGGCCCGCGGTTGGCCGCGGTGATTCGGATCAGGATATCCGAAAGTCCTTTTCGCAGCAGCGTTCCAGTCCGCGATAATCCCCTGAAGGTTCAGGGATATGATCGCGTCGTCGGAGGATCGGACGATGGCGGAGTGACGGAGCTGAGCTTCCGTGGCCCGTTTTCGTTCGGTGATGTCCGTGGTTAGGCCCATCACGGTATATGGCTCAATGTAGTCACCGGGGCATCGCCGACCACGGGAATGCATCCACCGAATTTCGCCATCAGGATGATTGATCCGGTACTCGAGGATTCTCTCCTCTCCGGATTGAGCTGCTTCCTCGATAGCGTTTCGAACAGATTCTCGATCCTCCGCATGGATTAAATCGAACAGTTTCTTCAGAGTCAGTTCTTCTGTCGGCCCCAGGCCGAAAAGTGCCTTGGCTTCCTGCGTCACCCACATCTGGCCGGAGACCGGCTCGATCGTCCACAGACCGGCGTCGGCGGCATGGGCCGCCAATCGGAGACGCATCTCACTATTGCGTAAAGCCTGCTCGGTTCGCTGTCGGGCAAGGGCGTTCGCGAACACTTGGGCGATAAGCTGGAGCCGTTTGACGAGGGTTTCGGGGTATTCTCGCGCTCTTGTAGTTGCGTCAAAGGAAAGCACGCCGAATACAGGACCATCCCCAATCCAAAGTGGAAACCCAAGCGTAGACTGGACGCCATAGGCCTGGTATGTCTGCCGATCAGTCACCGCTTCCGGCGGGGTGTCCAGCTGGGTGTTGGGGAGGGATACGGTCTCCTTGTTCCGAATTCTTGAGTAAACCCAAGGAAAGACGGACGCCCCATCCATGCGATCAGGGGCGGGAAGCAAACTCGGATCCCGAAAAAGGTGAGTTAAGAGAAGAATCCCCGGCTCACTTTGGGAGTTCTGCCAGAGAGTGGCATGCTCAAAACCAAGGCATTCACAGATTCTCTGCTGGGCATTCTGGATGCTGGCGTCGATCTGATCCGAAGCCAGGTTTACAAAACTGGCCGAGACATCAGCGAGAAGCGCTTCGAACTTCAGCTGTTGGAGAAGTTCTTCGGCTGCGTTAGGGGCGGACTCCTGCGAGATAGTCTCATTCATAAGATTCGTTGCAGCGACAAGCCACTCGGATTGTGTACTTGGAGCCAAAGGGAGCGATGCGCCCAGTTCGAAGTAGGGGCGCACATGCGGTGAATTGCCTCGAATTTAGCACTTTGGGTTGCTTCGTTCAAGTTACTAATGGCATCGGTAAGGTCCACATTTGGACCTCGGGACAAAATGCAGACCTTTCGAGAGCCGCATTCAGTACTTTCCAATGAAACGATTCCCTATTAAGTAGCTTTGGTTTCAAGCAACTGGAGGCTTGGCTCTCCAAATGCCAGAATTGGCCGCATACCTGCTTCCTCTAAGTAGAGCTTCCTTGGGGACTCTGGTCAGATTCTCTTAGCCAATCTCACGCGAAGTGACTTGTTTAGGTCTACGGGAAAAACCGTCGACCGAGTTCGCACGACTGTGGGCGGAAAGAGCTCGCCTAACGCTGGTGGAGGAACCGAATGGATCGCAACAAATCAACTATCGGAACAAGACAATTTCTCACCGATACCCTGGTTCAGATCAGTAAGCAGCTAGTGATGATCAGTGCGGTGACGCTCGGAATCATTGTCCCAGCGATGCCCCAGAACCCTGAACTTCAACAGAAGTTAGCGGCGGTGAAGCAAGCCGCCGCGGAAAACAAGCAGAAGCTCCTCCAGTATCAATGGACCGAGACAACGCAGCTCACTTTGAAAGGTGAGGCGAGGGCAATCGAACGATTGAGTAAGGAAGTGGATTGGAAAGAATTTCTGGGAGTACGAAAGGGGTTGAGCTCAATGAAAGATCGATACGCGTCGTTCAGTAGTAGCGGAAATATCACAAATAGGTATACCGGCCGAGTCTGGCGTATTGCACTAAGGAGCGCGACGTTAGCTGGCCTGGCAGTGAGCAGTCTGTTTGCGCAACAGCCCGCTTCGGAACCGTGTTCAGCTGCCGGCACAACATCTCTTAATTCCGAGAAGCAGTTGCCGGCGCCGCCAAAACCCTTTGGTGGCGTGATCAAGCGCGATTCGCGCGAATCGACACCCTGCTGGAATCCTCGAGTGAATTTCCCACCTGCGAAGGCAATTTCGAAAAAGTGGATCGGCTCCTAGCCAGATTCGGGCGCATCGACACGCACGTTGTTTCGAGCCCACCCGGTCTGTTTCTTAGGAGAACTCAATGTTTATCACACCAACGATGCTCGGCAGTTTAATCGCCGGTGTCGCCTGCTGGTTGTTGTTCTGGTACGGGGTCAGTCACGTCGATTCAATTCCGTATCTGAACCAGTACCTGAGCAGAAAAATGATCATGGACTGGATTCGAAAGAATCCTCAACTAGCCCTGATCATCACTGAGCTAATCAACGTAGGAATGCATGGCCTTGGTTCGGCTGCGGGAGTCCTCTTCACAGTAGCAGGGACTTTCGTCAACGCCACGATGATCCTGGGAGTCGCACCTGCCCAAGGATTCATCTCCAATGCTTTGCAGAAACACATCACCTGAGCCTGAAGAAAGACGGCTGCGGAGATCACGTCATCCCCGGCGCATCCGGCCATATCTTCGACGGCTACGCGGACGGAAGGCTGGGCGTCTACGTGGACGGCGAGAGTCCGAAGGCATGGACATACGCACGGCGGAAATTGGAACAGACGGGAATGACCATCCGGCAGAATCGCGACGTTGACGGAGTGGCCGTGTTCGATCCGGCCAACCGGGAACAGGCACGCGTGGCGATCCGAATCACTGGCGCACGGGTACGGAGAATGGCAGGCCCACCGTCCCCGGCACAGATTGCACCAAGGGCAGCGTTCGCGGATCGGCGAAGGAACTCTCTTATTGCGGCCTGACACCGAACAAAACAGGGGGATACAGCTCTAGAATCCACGCGGATAGGGAGGCCAGCCTCCCAGCCTCACCCGCCATGAGATGTGCGCCAGAATCGCTCCTATCATTGAGCAACGGCCATCTGCCAGCCTTCCCAAGTCCGAAGTGCAGGGGAACAATCCGGGAGTTCTCAATAGTGTGCATACGGGGAAGGCTTCCGGACAGGATAACCCATTGGTTTGCATACTGTGCGGATATTAAGTTCTTTGGAATCATCAATCATATAGGTAGAAGTGAATAACTGTGCAGCGATTGGGAGCCGGGGAGAAGTGGTAGGGCTGGGGCGCGCGGTGTGCGCCTCGCGTAAGCATAACTGTTTCAACAATTTCCACGTGGGGCGAAGAAAAGCACCTTCCTGCACGTTTCCGCTCCTGTGTGAAGAGTTCATGCGGCTATTCCGCCTATTCGCGGGCGCCAGAGTTCTTGCGGGCTTCCTTGACTGCGGCTTCTAGAAGTTCGGCTCTAGGCTTTCCTTTCCATATTGGGAGAATCCCCGCGCTTCGCATCTGTGCCTCGGACACATGGGATGCAATGAACTCACGGACGACTTCCCGAATAAGGTTCGATGCAGTACCGTACTCAGTCGCGTATAGGGGCAAAACACTTTCGTTCAATATCCGCTTCCACGCTGGTGAAAAGTCAAAGGCAAACATCGTTCTCTTTGTTGAGGGCTTCTTTTCCTTGGGCATTCCGGTTAGCTCCTAAGAGGTGCGGAGGAAAGTTAGTACAAGCGCGAGAGGCTTGTCTAGGATGCAAGGAACTGAGGGGCAATCCGCACAGTGTGCCGGGAGTCGGCTGTCTGCATTCCGCGAGCCTCGCGTTAACGCGCGCGCGTGGAGAGTCCTAGACAGGTGCAGTCGTTGCATTATCGCTGATTCGGTTGTCTAGGGATTCTTGAACCGGACGCAGGACGCACCCGGCTTACTTCTCACAGCCGTTCGAGTTCTACCTCTGCCAGCCCTGCCAGCCAGCAATCAACGTAGTCGTCAATCTCTTCCGCGCAGCACGCGGGTGGGCAGTGCGCGTGGTGTACACCACCACAGTTGTTACCGCATTCGACTTCCTTCTCCCGTTCGACTTCCTTGCCACAGAATCCGCAGATCAGAGCCGCGTTCATTGTGTTTGCCTTGCCTTTCTGTGCGCCAGAATCAAATGTATTTGGCGCAGCAAAACCCGTTCACAGCACCCCAGCATAATCAGGCAGATACGGACCCTGATTCTGCGGGGATTTTGGTGCAGGCGCGTTGCACAACGCTGGCACTCAGGCCCAGAGTCTTTGCGATTGACCGCGTAGAGTGCCCTGCGTTGCGTAGCATGGCAATCTGGCCGCTCTCAAGGACCTTGCGTGGCCGTCCCAACGTCCTGCCTTTGGCACGCGCATTGCGTAATCCGGCCTTCACACGCTCCGCCGTCAAGCAACGCTCAAGTTCTGCCACGGCACCCAACACGGTGAAGATCATCCGGCCTGTTGGCGTTGACGTGTCAATGTTCTCCGTCAGGCTAATGAACTGGACACCCAGAGCGTTGAACTCTTCCAACGCCCGGAGAAGATGGGAAACACTGCGAGCGAATCGGTCAAAGCGCCACACGGCCAAAACGTCAAACCGTCTCCGGCGTGCGTCTTGCATCAAGCGGTCAAGCTCCGGTCTGCGGTCCTTCGCCCCGCTGATACCAACGTCCGTGTACTCCGCAGCGATCTCCCACCCCCTACGTTGGCAGAACTCACGCAACTCCCGCAGTTGCATTTCCGGGTCTTGGCCCTTGTCTGTCGTTGAAACTCGGGCGTATATCGCTACTCGCATTTTCGGCTCCTAGCCGGAACAGCCTCATAAACACTGGCTGTTTCGATGCTTGCTGCGCAAGCATGTGCTCTGAAAAGGTAGACTGTCAACAGGAAAGTGTTTACCACTAGACAAATTTAATGGTTGTGTTATCGGAATGAACAGCTAAGTGCAGCCGCATGAATCGGCCACAAGGCCATCTGAAGAGTTGATGGTAGGGGACCATCGCTTGGAGAGAGTGGGCGTGAGTTAGTCCCAAGTTTTTTGCGCCGCAGGAGTCGCGGTCTGCACACCAAACGAGCCGAGCGTGTCGGTCCCTAGAACTCGCGGTATGCGTGTTTTTGTTCGATTTAGCCTGTTATTTTGTCGGGACAGAACATTTTTCAAGATTTATTACCCTTGTTTTATCAATGGGTTAGGCTAGATTTCGGCCTTTGAAGCACCGCGGCTGCTCTAATACGCTTAGTTTGCAATGACTTAGCCAGAAGCACGCATTGATAACAAAAGACTTATACGGACGGAAACGCTTGACAGGCATGCTATACTTATAGAATCGAGAGGTGTAGGAAGTGTGAAGCCTGTTCCCAACGGAACGGGCTTTTGTGTTTTTGCTCCTCCGATCCTCGACTCCGCGCCAGTCGTTAGCGTGCGGAGTCTTAAAGTAAATCCAAAGAAAAAGGAATCCATATGTCCGAAAAACTAAGCGCACCCGTGTGCGCCGACGACGAAGTGCTGCTGACCGGGAAGCAGGTTGCGGCACTCCTGAATCTGAGCGCGGCCTACGTGACGGAGCACTCGCTCCGTGGCGTTGAGCCTGTTTTGCCGTTCATTCGTATGGCCTGCAATCGTGTTCGCTACCAACGCGGGGCGGTGCGGAAGTTCGTTGCCGATCTTGCTGCAAGAACTCGGAAAGAGTGTGCGGCCAATGCAAAGTCCTAGTCTCGCCGAACCCGTGACCGATCATCGCGTGGCTGTCACCGCTCAAGTCCGGCAACGACACCCTGAATTTTTGCGGGATCGTTGCCCCGAATGGCACTGGCAGCACGAATCATGGTGCAACTACCGCAACGACGGACATTGTTTGTGCGCCGTGGTACTCCGCATCGGCGCGGTATCGTTTCAAGTCAGGGGCAATCGTGCCACGGCGTAGATACACCCCACCACGGCGGCAGCCCTCGCTGACTGAGCCGATTATCCAAAAGAGGTATGCCGAGCGCGAAACGCCGACACCGCAGCCGACCCCGGCACCAGTGCCGATACCACAAACAACAACCTCCCACGACGTAACGTGCGAGCACATCCTATTCAACCGTCCGTGTACCTGCGGCGGGGGAACCCGAAAGAGAGCATAGAATGACGAAATTCAATACTGACGAGTTACGAAACATTTTCGATCCCAAAGTGCCCGGCTCCGGAGCCCGGTCGAACAAGATGGCTATTGAGAATCACGCTTTGTGGCTGGCGATGCGGAAACAGGCCCGCGCAGAAGGCATCTTGACGCCAAGCAGGCAGGACGAGTTGCGCGACGTGCGTGCCGGGTGGGACGCGCAGGCGCAGCCGCGCGAATACCCGGAAACAGAGTTGCGAGCGCGGGCGCACTGGCCTATCGAAAAAATCCGCGAGGCGAAACGGCAAGACATGGGAAAACTCGCAGCCGAGCAGCCGTTGACCTATGCGGAACTGCAACTGGCTCGTGCGAGTTTTGGGCTGCCCTCTCGCAAAACCGTAGGGGAGTTGGTAGCGCAGGTTGATGCACTGACCCGCGTGCCCGATCCTGTACCGGTGCAGGCGATGTTTACGTTGTCCGACAATCTGGCAAAGTTAGCGGGTCTGGAGCCGGGGGCACAGGTGCCGGAAACGACGTTCAAGAATTTGGTCAGCTTATCCGAGAAGCTGCGGGTAGAGGAAGAACAACGGCGCATCCACAATTTGGCGAAAGCGCAGATCGAAGCGGAGGACGGCCACGCCGCAGCGAAGTAACACAAAGGCATTCGGCGAAGTCCTCGCCGATGTTACCGCTGGTGAGTGAGTTCACCGCGCAATGCGAACGGGGAGGCTCTGGCACGCCTCCCCCAACGCAGTCCAAGCGAGCAAGGAAAAATGTCATATTCGCAATACAAACCCACATTGTTAAAGCTGACACCCGCATATTTGCTGGGTTTCACGCGACACGTCCGGGGGCAGATTTTGGCCAACCGGGGGCAGATATTGTGCAAAATCTCTCCAAATTGCACTTTTAATGCCCGTGGACAAAAGAACGGAATCGCCAATGCTTACGCGGCGATAAGAGCACTTTCTCTAACCCCTCAGGTGTATGTGTATGCAGGGGGGGAGACATGGAAGCCTTACCACGAGAAGAAACGAGACTAGCCAATCATGCTTTCGATCACTGATGAAAAGAGTTCCCTGCAAGCCCTATACCTCCGTGCCCGACAGGAACACGCTGGTAGACCTTCCGGTCTGTGGTCTGGATTCTCCTGCTTTCAATTCCCAAATGGTTTGCTCCCTTACGCCAACAGTCCAGTAATGCATGTCGCGCTGCACCTCTACAGGCTGGCCAGTGGTGCCGCCTATCGTGCATTCGATTCAGGATTGGATGTTTCCTTTCGTGTTCGGGTACAAACCCTTGCGCGGATGACGGGCTTACCGATCCGAACGATTAAGGCCGCTCTGCACCGACTGGAGCAGGATAAGTGGATTGAGAGAAAACCGCAGACGACTGCGCGCGGGAGATTCGCGGCAACGAAGATTTATCTGTTGGACCCGCGCAGTGGTAGGCGACTCGAAACAAGCCAGCGGTACGGCCTCCTGTCCAGCAACAAGTATTTTCCCTTCATCACCATTCCCAAAGACGCGTTGTGGGCGATTGACTCAATGCGCGGAGTGGGCGCAAAGGCTGTGTACGCCGCGGCACTGGCAGTCGCCAGCGAGCAAGAGCACGAAATTGTTGCTGTCAAACGCTCGCGCTGGCTGGAGATGTCCAACGTATCGCGCAACACCTTTGCAAGCGGATTGAAGTATTGCACTCGCAAGGGCCTGCTCGCGTACCGCCGTGGGATTCTTACGCTCAACGATCCCCGTACTGGCAAAGCCCCGGCGCGCTGGAAGTACGGCAGACAATTCACCAAGCACGATGCCCCAAAGTGGAAGTTTGATCTTCACAGAGTGGAGCCGGAACAGTGGAAAGCCACATTGGAGAAACTGATGCGGCAGACCTTCCCAGAGTGCGACGGCTGGACGCCACAGACGGCGGATGTCGCGTGCCCGCTCTGCGGTGAGCACGGGAAGTTCTCTATGAACTTCCACAAAGGCACGTTCAAGTGCTTTGCGTGTTCCAAGGGCGGGGGATTGGGGAAACTAGTCCAACACCTACTGCACGGAACGATGGATGATGCGAAGAAGTACATCCAAGACACGATAGAAGAAAGCGAGAGGATACCAGTATGAGTGAAAGCAGCAAGATTCTTAGCAGATTGCAGGAGTCCACAGCGAACGCGGAAGTCTTGCGAACGTACTGGCAGACCGTGATGCCGGATGCCCAGACACCAGACCTTACACAATTTCTAACGTGGGCACGGCTCCACCACACAAACCTATCCGCATTCGTTGACGCGATGGACACCACAGCGCGGAAGTTTGCGGCCACGGGCGGGCACATGGACCTTGACTACTTGACGCGGTACGCCAGCAAGACGGCCAACACGTTCGCATCGGAAAGTCGAAGGGCGGCATGAGCAGCACAGAGCATGATGTAGTCGCGCTCGATGATCTGGTTGACCAAGTGCGCGACGCGCGGCTAGACACAGACCTTTCGGCGGACGTGTACGAATGGGCGCCGCTTTCAACACAGGAGCTTGCCTCTTTCACCGCGGACGCGGTGTTGGTGCCAGCCCCGAAACGCGTGGAGTTTTATTGCACGCTCGACGCAGAGCTTGCGGCGAAGTCGCATCGGGAGCCGGGGGCGTTGGTGACTACGGATGTTTGGCTCGATTTGATTCTCATCCATAAACACGGACTTCCGGCACGGAGATCCGGCAAGCCAGCACGGGCAGTGAAGTCGAAACCTGCGGCGAAGGTTTACGATCCCGAAGCACGCAACAAACAAATCTCGCACGTAAAGAGGGCGGCTTAATGAAATGAACGAAGCGGGCATGTTGCCCGTCTCCGATGCGCTGCACAGCATCCGAGGCGGTGAAAGTGAACAGTGTGCAGAACCCGCCGAAAAGCGGGACGCAGTTGCGAATGTGCTACAGTTCCCGGTAGCGCAACCATCACGGCGACGGAAAGGACAAAAGTCCATGAGTCGCCGTAGTGGGCAGAACGGTAATTTGGTAAAGCACGGAAGGTGGTGGCGCGTTCGCTTCCGACTCGATGAGCCGGGAGTGGACGCACGGAAGCAAGAGTCACGGAAGGTTGCTTTGGTGAGCCAACGGCTTTCCCGCCCTGAGTTGGAACGGAGGGCAAAGGAAATCGTCGAGCAAGCCGGGGCCAATTCTGAGGAGCGATTCAACGAAGTGGTTCTAGGGGAAGTGACTTTCAGAGAGCAGGCGAAAGCCTTCTTGAGGAAGGCAGTCTCCAGAAACCGCAGACCGCTCCGCAGTACGGTGAGCATAGAGGGAGCCATGATGAAGTGGATTTATCCTGCAATCGGTGATCTTCCACTTCGGCATGTGGACAATCTCGCTGTGCAGCCGCTTGTTGCTAAGTTGGTTGCTTCCGGTCTGAAACCACGGACAGTGAATAAGTACGTGGAATACATCAAGCAGGTCGTGAAGTCGCTGAAGGCTCCGAACGGTGAACCTGTCCATAAGCGGACGTGGGATGCCGAGACGATGGATTTGCCCGTCGTCGAGTACGAAAAGCAAAAGCGACCATCTCTAAAGGCCAAAACCGTCTCAAACCTCATCGCTGGGAGCCAAGGGCAAGAACAAGCACTCTACGTTCTGCTCGCGGCAACGGGAATGAGAATCTCCGAAGCACTGGCACTTGAGACGCGGCACTTCATCAATGGCGGACGAACCATAAAGGTCGAGCAGCAAGTGATGAAGGATTGCCCGCGGATCGTGACGTATCTCAAGACCAGCGCGGCCAAACGAGAGATTGACCTGCACCCGGACGTTGCAGAGTACCTGCAACGGTACATGGCCGGGAAGAGCGGCTTGCTGTTTCATACCGAGCAAGGCACTCCGCATCTCTACGGAAATCTCAAGAGCCGATGGCTCAAACCCCGGCTCGACAAGGTGGGGGTGGATGCGGGATGGCACGCTTTCAAACGCTACCGTAAAACGTGGCTGCGCGGTCGCCGTTGCCTAGAGGACTTGAATAACTTCTGGCTGGCGCACAAACCGCAAACGATGTCTGAAGTTTACTCGCATCTTTTCGAGGAGCACGACTTGCGACTTGAAGAGAGTGAGCGGGTTGGCTACGGCTTCGAGATGCCAAAGACGGTAATTGCTCCCAATGCTCCCAGAATTTCGGAGCATGAAGAGGTGAAGGAAGCCGCGTAAATGCTGTAGAATGTTGTAGTCTGTAGAAAAGTGGGCGTGTAGCTCAGCTGGGAGAGCACCTGCTTTGCAAGCAGGGGGTCGCCGGTTCGATCCCGGCCACGTCCACCAATTTTCCCCATCATCCCGTCGTGCGTTCCGCCGCTTGGGTTCGTGCTTT
>Ga0335085_10008792_pt1 | contig 15345 bp, 13 predicted proteins | sample Lox_Sample_45_FD_206712 | JGI IMG/M metagenome (GOLD analysis project Ga0335085, IMG submission 206712) | Soil microbial communities from Loxahatchee National Wildlife Refuge, Florida, United States - Lox_Sample_4.5 | ecosystem: Environmental > Terrestrial > Soil > Wetlands | place: USA... | reverse complement strand
CCGTGCGGGTACACCCCGGCATCGGTCCCGAACAGCATCTTCACCCCGGCGGCATGCGCGGCGCGGAAGCTCTGGCGCTGCTTGAGCCCGATCATGCGCTCCTTCTCCAGGCTCTCGGCGTAGACGCCGTTCTTGGGGCCCTCGGCCAGGATGTAGTCATCATTGTAGATGTCCATGTCGAACCAGGCGCCGTGCTCCTTGGCGAGACGGAAGCTCTCCGCGTCCGCAAGGCTCGCGTGCTCGATGGTGTCGACGCCGGCGCGCAGCGCATCGTTGATGCCCTCGGTGCCGTGCGCGTGCACCGCCACTTTCAGCCCCAGCCGGTGCGCTTCCTCCACCACCGCCTTGATCTCCTCGAGCGACACCTGTTGCGCGCCGACGCTGTCACGCTTGGACAGTACCCCGCCGGTCATGCACACCTTGATGACCTCGGCGCCGTACTTGTGGACCTTGCGCACCAGCGCCCGGTACTCATCGGGCGAGTTGGCGATGTTGGTCGCCGGCGTGGTGATCGAGGGCGGGAACTCCGTGCTGTCGCAGTGCCCGCCGGTCGAGCCGAGCGCGTATGTCGCGGCGATGATGCGCGGCCCGGAGATGTAGCCGTGCTCGATGCCCTGGCGCAGGCCGACGTCGTCGTAGCCGCGCGAGCCGACGTTGCGCACGGTGGTGAAGCCCGCCTCCAGCGTGCGGCGCGCGTTGGCGACGCCGACCGTCATCCAGAAGCTGTCCGTGAACTCGAGCTTGCGGTAGCCGCTGTAGAGCGGGTCCGAGGTCAGGTGCACGTGCATGTCGATCAGCCCCGGCAGCAGCGTGCGCGCGCCGAGGTCGATGCGCCGCGCGCCGGCCGGCACCGCATCCCCCTGCACCCCGACGCTGACGATGCGCTCGTCGGTGATCACGACCTGGGGCCGCTCGATCACCTTGCCGGTGAGGACGTCGAGCATGCGCGCCGCGGTCACGACGCTGGTATCGGCATGGGCCGCCGCGGCGGCGGCGAGGAGGGCGAGCAGCACGGCAGCAGAGCGCACGGTAGTCATCCGGTGGTCCTCTTCTGATTGGCAAGGCGCGGCGCAGCCGCGCAGCGCGGGCGGCGAATCTTGCGGACAGCCGCCGGCGCCGTCAACCGCAGGCGCTATGGCAGCTCGATCACGATCCGGCCGTCGACGTGGCCGGCGCGCAGCTCGCCCATGAGCGCATTGATCTGCCCGAGGGTGCCGCGGCGGATGTGGGCGCGCACCTTGCCGGCGGCGGCCAGCGCCAGGGCCTCGGCGAGGTCCGTGCGCGTGCCGACGATCGAGCCGCGGATGGTGATGCGCTTGAGGACGACCTCCATGATCGGCGTCTCGACCCGCCCGGGCGGCAGGCCGACGAACACCACGGTGCCGCGGCGGCGCACCAGACGCAGCGCCTGGGCGAAGGCGCTCGGTGCCACCGCCGTGACCAGGACGCCGTGCGCACCGCCGCCGGTGTGGCGCAGGACCTGCTTGGCGGCATCCGCGAGCGTCGCGTCCACGGTGAGATCGGCGCCGAGCTCGCGTGCGAGCGCGAGCTTGCTCGGCGCGACGTCGAGCGCCACCACCTGCAGCCCCAGCGCCTTGGCGTACTGGATGGCGACGTGCCCGAGGCCGCCGATGCCCGACACCGCGAGCCATTCGCCGCGCTGCGCCTCGGTTTCGCGGATGGCTTTGTAGGTAGTGACCCCGGCACACAGGATCGGGGCGATCTGCGCGGGCTCCACGTTCGCGGGCAGCCGTGCCACGTAGGCCGCGGTGCCGGTCGCGTACTCGGCGAACGTACCATTGACGCTGTAGCCGCTGGTGCGCTGCGCGGCGCACAGCGTCTCCCAGCCACTGCTGCAGAACTCGCACTTGCCGCAGGTGTCGTGCAGCCAGGCGATCCCCACCGCGTCGCCTTCCTTCAGGCCGCTGACGCCGGCCCCGAGTGCGGCCACGTAGCCGGCCCCCTCGTGCCCGGGGATGAAGGGCAGGGCGGGCTTCACGGCCCAGTCGCCGTCGGCGGCGTGCACGTCGGTGTGACACAGGCCGCTGGCCTGGACCCGTACCAGCACCTCTCCGGGGCCCGGCGCGGGCACCTCGACCTCCTCGAGCGCAAGTGGCGAGCCGAAGGCGCGCACCACGGCCGCCTGCATGTGCCTGGGCGCGCCCGCGCTCACGGGGCAGGGGCTCCGCCGCCGGTGCGCGACAGCACTCCCGCGCTCACGATCACCAGCGCGCCGAGCAGCAGGTTCCAGGTGAGCGTGGCGGAGCCGCTGGCCGCGAGCAGCAGCGCACTGCACAGCGGTGTCGCGTAGGCCATGACCGCGAGCAGCGCTCCGTCGCCGCGCCTGAAGCCCTGGTCCCAGAGGTAGTTGCCGACCGCGAGCGGCAGCATGCCGGCGATCGCCGCCGCCGCCCCGGCCGCGAAACTCGGGATGACGGTCGGCTCGAACACGAAGTGCAGCGGCGCGCACATGAGCATCGCCAGCAGGCAGCCGCTGGCGAGCAGGTTGCCGGTCGGCGCCTTGCACAGCAGGCGGAAGATGCAGTACGCCGCCCACAGGGCCCCCGACATGAGCGCGAGCGCGATGCCGCTCGCGGACATGCTGATGCGGCCGTCCCAGATGAGGATCGCCGCGCCCGCGAAGCCGAGCGCCAGCCCGAGCAGTTGCCGCGGCCGCAGCCGGAAGAGTCCCGCGAGCGCGCCGAACACGACGATCATCACCGGCCAGAGGTAGGAGATGAGGTTCGCCTGCGCGGTCGGGATGCGGTGCGTCGCGAGCAGGAAGGCGAGATCGCCGCCGGCGAGCGCGGCCGCGTACACCAGGGTCGGGGTGAGCGCACGCGCTGGCGCCGGCGTGCTCTCCAGTGGCGCCAGCGTGTTCAGCATGCTGAACACGATCCAGCCGAAGAAGAACATGATGGCCAGCGCCTCGAGCGGCGGTAGCGCCTGGGTTTTCAAGGCGAGCAGCGGCCACAGGGCCCAAAGAGGCACGGCCAGCCCGCCCACGGCGGTCCACTCGGCAGGCGTAGGCGCGCGCCGCCGGGCGAGGGCGGGCGTCTGCGCGGCGCACAGGACTGCGGGGCTGGCCATGGACGTGCCTGCGAAGAGGATCGGGGTCGAAGGCAGTCTAGCTGATCCGCCGGCCCCGCAGCCGTGCCGAAGCGCGAGCGGAGCGGTACCGCTGCAACAGTCGGTGCCAGTCTGCCTTAGGTCCTGACACACGGATCCTCTATAGTCGGCTCGAGGCGCGCGAGGGCGTCATGAGTCATTCATTGCGGGCGCAGATAACTGGGACGCGAGCGGCTCGGCTAGCCGCTGCCGCGCTGCTGGCGTCGCTGCTTCTCATCCCGGGCGCTGCGAGCGCGGATGACCCGGCACCACAGCCTGCCTGCGCACTCAGCCTGCGGGTCGAGTTCACTCCCGACGTCCCCAATCCGAGCGACGGCGGATTCATCAGCTCGCTCCTCGGGGATCATCCCGGTTACCAGCTCACCCTGCAGCAGGTGGTCGACGATACCCGCGTCGACCTGCGGCTCTACGGCCCGGGGCCGGTGCAGAGCTGCCAGGACGTGGTGGAGAGCATGCGCAGGGACGGGCGCGTGGTCTCGATCGACGTACGCTAGGGCCGCCGGTTCAGGCGCTGCCGGTCATCAGGCGCCGGGTGATGCGCGTGACGTGCTCGCCCTGGAGGCGCTGACCGTGCCTCGAGGCGACGCAGCGCGTGCTGCACCGGTACGGCGGCCTGTGGTTCAACGACGAGGCGTTCGTGGTCTCGAGGCGTCGCGACTGACGCGACGGCTCAGGGCGCGCGGCGCGCCATGCGTGCGCTCAGGCGCCGGTAGGCGAGGGCGGCGAGCAGCGCTGCCACGGCCGCGGCGAGGATCAGCAGCAGTGCCAGCACGAACAGGTGGTTCAGCAGCGAGTTGACGCGTGCGCTCGCTTCCTGGGTGGCGGTGCGCAGCACCGGGGCCATGGTGTCGGCGCGCTGCGCGAGCTCATCGAGCTGGCGCACCGCGACGCTGGCCTCGCGCAGCATCTCCGTGTACTGGCGGATGTCGAACGGCGGCCCCTTGGGTTCCTCGGGCGCACCCGGCTTGGGAGCGAACTGCGCGGTGATGCGCTCCACCGACTCGAGCGTGCCGTGCAGCGCGTTGGCCGTCTCGGTCCCGGCCTGCAGCGTCCCGCGCAGCTCGCCGGCCAGCTTGCCGATGGTTGCGCTCTGCTCGTTCATGGTGTGAGTGAGCTGCACGATCAGGGCATCGCGTTGCTGGTCGAGGAGACCGGGGAGTGAGCGCACCAGGTTGTCCGAGGCGGTCCCGATCAAGGAAACACGGCCGAAGTCCGCGAGGAGTGTCTTGGTCTCGGGCATGACGGCGAGCTGGTCGGTGAGCCGCTCGACCTGCAGGTCGATCAGTTCCGGGGCGCGCTGCACGTAATAGATGGCCCGCTCGGCGAGCTGGCGGGTCTGGGTAATCTCCCGGATTGCCGGATCGAGGCTCGAGAACGGATCGAGGTTCAGTACCGCGAACAGGTTGCCGGCCGTGCCCTCTTCACCAGGTTTGGGCGCACCGACCGACTTCGCGAAATCCCGGAAGTGAATGTAGGCAACCGCGCGCACGTTGGGGTTCTGGGCGCGCCACTGGATCAGGACCTCCCGCAGGCGTGCCATCTGGCTGGCGGTCAGCAGGTCCTCCACCATCCCGTAGGCCGAGGCCTCGAGGGCGCGGTAAGTCTCCTGGACCGGTATGGCGCGCGCGCCCCAGCGCTCGGCGACCCAGGCGTCATCCAGCACCATGCGGCTCAGGCTCGCCAGCACGACCATGTCGAGAGCGTTGGCGAGGGAGTTCGGACCGCTCGCCACGATGTAGGCGGAGGTCGCCTGCTGCAGCTTCCAGTTCTGCACCGTGAGGCGCTCTTCCGGAGTCACCGACTCGGACTTGAACTTGTTGAGAACTTCGTTGGTGCGGCCGACGTACTCGTCCGCGAAGCGCATCACCTTCAACTGCAGGTCCTGCAGCTTGTCCGCCCGCTCCTGCGCAGCGCGGTGCGAGGGCATCATCTGCTGGATGGTCTTGCAGCCTCCGAGCAGGGCGGTGAGGGCCACGAGAGCCGCCGTTAATCGCCATCCCCGCGGCTTGCGCATTGCTAATGAGCAGGTACTGCTTGACATCCCGAACTTAAGCGCGTGGTCGCGCGAGTCGTTATTCTGGCTCTAGGTTACGCTCAGGCTCAACGGGTCACAACCACAGCGCGCGCCGCGCACCGGAGCTCTCCATGCCACTGCCAGCCCCTTTGAGCGAAGGCACGACGATGCTGCCCCAGGATACCTACGCCGGACGCGTGGTGGCTATCACGGGAGGCGGCACCGGCCTCGGCAAGGCCTTCGCCCTGGAGTTCGCGCGCCTCGGTGCGACCATCGCGATCCTCAGCCGTGGCGAGGAACACCGGCTGCGCGGGGTCGCGGCGGTGGAGGCCATCGGCGGTCGGTCGTTGCACGCGCCGCTCGATGTGCGCGATGCCGCTGCGGTAGCCGCGGCCTTCGACACGATCGAGGCCGGCGCGGGCCCGGTCGATGTGCTGATCAACAATGCCGCGGGCAACTTCCCGGTGCCGGCCGAGGACCTCAGCCCCAACGGCTTTCGCACCGTGATCCAGATCGACCTCGAGGGCACCTTCTACTGCGCCCGCGAGTTCGCGCGCCGTGCCATCCCTGCCAAACGCCCCGGCGCGATCCTCAACATCGGCTCACCGACCTATCACCTTGGCGGCCCCGGGTTCGCCCACGTGGCCGCCGCCAAGGCGGGCATCCACAACCTCACCTATTCGCTCGCGGTCGAGTGGGCACCGCTTGGCATCCGGGTGAATGCGCTGGTCCCGGGCTTCTTCCCGCACGAGGACCTGCCGCCGGCGGTGTACGCCGCCAATGTCGGAGACTCGCAGGGGCGCAACACCCCCGCGCAGCGGCTCGGTAAGCCCCACGAGCTCGCCTGGGCGGCGACCTACCTGTGCTCGCCGTACGCGGCGATGGTCACCGGCACGATATTCACCATGGACGGCGGCATGTCGCTGTCACCCGGGCCGCGGCCACATCTTTTCGTCCCCATCCGCGAGCAGCTCGGGCGCGGCGAGTTCGGCAGCGGCTGAGCCGCCGCTTCAGTCGAGGCTCTTGCCGATCATGACCCGCAGGATCTCGGAGGTGCCGAGCAGGATGCGGTGCACGCGCGCATGCGTCCAGATGGAGGAGATCGGTGAGGCGTGCGCGTAGCCCATGCCGCCGTGCAGCTGCAGGCAGGTGTCGGCCACGCGGAACTCGAGCTCCGAGAGCCACAGTTTCGCCATCGAGGCGTCCACGCCGGTGAGCGTGCCGCGCTTGATCTTCTCGAGCGCGCTATCGATGAACGCGCGCCCGACGGCCAGTTCGGTCTTGATCTCCGCGAGCCGGAACTGCGTGTTCTGGAAGTCGAGGATGCGCTGGCCGAAGGCGCGGCGGTTGCGCACGTAGTCGAGCGTCAGGGCGAAGGCCAGTTCGGCGGCCGCCAGGTAGCGCGCTCCCTCGGCGACGCGCATGTCGTTGAAGATGCCCATCACCTGCTTGAAGCCGCCGCCCTCGCGGCCGCCGAGCAGCCGCTCCGGGCCCACGCGCACGTTCTCGAAGAAGAACTCGGCCTCGTTGGCGCAGCCGCGGTGCAGGGTCTCGATCGGCTTGCTGCGCGAGACGCCCGGGGTGTTGACGTCGACCAGCAGCACGCTCATGCCGCCGCGGCCGGACTCAGAGTCCGTCTTGCACACCACCGGCACCATCGTGCAGAGGTTGCCGTTGGTGATCCAGGTCTTGTTGCCGTTGATGACGTACCCGGCCCCGTCGCGCCGTGCAGTGGTGCGAAAGCCGGCCACGTCGCTCCCGGACTGCGGTTCGGTGAAGCAGGCCTCGGCGATGGTTTCGCCACGGGCGTATTTCGGCAGCCACTCGCGCTTCTGCTCCTCGGTACCGCCGGCGAGGATCAGATAGCTCGAGCCATCGATGCCGAGCCCCCCGCCCATGCTCGCCCCGGCGACCGAGTAGCCCATCTCCTCGTGCAGGATGACGTGGTGCAGGAAGTCGCCGCCGCCGCCGCCGTACTCGGTGGGGATCCCGGCCTGCAGGATGCCGGCCGCACCGGCCTGGCGGAACACGTCCGGCGGAAAGCTCCCCGCCTTCTCCCAGTCGCGGAAATAGGGCTCGACCTCGCGCTGGAAGAAGCGCCGCACGGTCGCCCGGAACTGCCGGTGGTCCTCGCCGAAGACCTCGCGGGGCTGAAGTCCGACCTCGATCTGGCCCGCTGCACTCATAGCTCGCACCCCCCTCCCGAAGTCACTGCCTGCGCCAGGCCGCCGCACGGCGCCCGCGGGCGTCGTACAGCGGTCTACTGGTACGCAAGCATACCGGATCGCGCGGCCGGTGGCGCACCTCAGTCCTTGATGAAGGCCAGCCGCTCGCGGTTGATCTGCTCGGCCAGCGTGGTGCACCTGCCGTGCGGGCGGCCGGGGATCTCCTTCAGCGCACCCTTCTTCAGGAGCTTCACGCCTTTGCGCGCGGAGTCGGCTTACCTGAGCCCCAGTCCTTGTAGCCGATGTCGGTGCCGTCTTTAGTGGTAACGAATGCCATGACCGTGCCTCCTGCACACGAACGCGCAGAGAACGGGTGGAGTAACGCGCGGCCATCATGGGTTCAGTGGCAGCGCGCACGAAAGGCACGGAGCGCGGGGCGCGCTTGGGCGCGACCGTGGCCGACGGCCGTACCGTGCTCACGCGATGCGCGAAAGCAATGCATAATCGCGGCGCAGCACCTCAAGCGTACTGTCAAACGCGCGTCACTGAGAGGGTTTAGGCATGTCGCAGCGCAGCCTCTTCGATCTGGATGGCAAGAAGGCGCTGGTCACCGGCGGCTCGCGCGGGCTCGGCCTGCAGATCGCGACGGCGCTCGGCAGTTATGGCGCTCGGGTAATGATCTCCGCGCGCAAGGCCGAGGAGCTGCAGGAGGCGCAGGCGCAGCTGCGCTCGCGCGACATCGCCTGCGAGATCGCGGTGGCTGACGTTGCCAAGCCCGAGGAGGCGCGGCGACTGGGGGACAACGCGCTCGCCAAGCTGGGCGAGCTCGACATCCTGGTGAACAACGCCGGCACCAGCTGGGGCGCGGCGGCCGAGGAGCATCCGCTCGAGGCCTGGGACAAGGTCTTCGATCTGAACGTGCGCGGCATGTTCGTGCTGACCCAGCACGTCGGCCGGCGCTCGATGATCCCGCGCCGCTACGGGCGGATCGTCAACATCGCCTCGATCGCGGGCCTCAGGGGCAATCCGCCCGGACCGATGCAGACGCTCGCCTACAACACCAGCAAGGCGGCGGTGATCAACTTCACGCGCACCCTCGCCGGGGAGTGGGGCAAGTACGGCATCACGGTGAACGCGCTCGCGCCCGGATTCTTCCCCTCCAAGATGACCAAGGGACTCCTGCAGCTCATTGGCGAGAAGGCCCTCATCGAGCACAGCCCGCTGCGCCGGATCGGCGATGACGAGGATCTCAAGGGTGCCGCGCTGCTCTTCGCCTCCGATGCGGGCAAGCACATCACCGGCCAGGTGCTCGCGGTCGACGGTGGCAGCAGCGCGGTGTAGGGCCGGGGTCGCGCCTAGGACTGCTCTTCGAGTGCGGCGCTGATGCCGGCGAGTCCGGCCTCGAGTTCCGCGCGCGTCGGCCACGCGAACCCGATGCGCATGTAAAGGTCGGACCGCTCGAACCAGTGCCCGGGACCGACGTAGGTGCCGTGGCGCGTGAGGAGCGAGCGGTAGAACACGCTGCTGTCGAAGCGCGCGCCAGCCTTGAGGCGCGGGAAGCATACGACCCCGCCGGCCGGCTCGACCCACTCGATGCGCCGCTCGGAGCCGATCCAGTTCCGCAGCACCCCGAGATGCTCGAGGTTGCGCGCCCGGCTGAGGCTTAGCCAGGCGTCGCGCGCGCTCAGCGCCGCGAGCGCCACGGCCTCATCCAGCACCGAGCCGCAGATGCCAATCTGCTCCTTGGCCGCGAGGAACAGCTCCTGCAGGTTGCGGTCCCGGGTGATCAGCCAGCCGACCCGCACGCCCGGGATGCCGTAGGCCTTGGAGACCGAGGAGACGGCGATGAAGCGCTCGCTGATGCCGGCGGCGCTCGCATAGGGCTGCCCATACGCGAGGTCGCGGTAAGTCTCATCGACCAGCACCCGGCAGCCATGGCGCTCGGCGAGCGCGCCGATGCGCTCGAGGTCGCTCCACGGGATGAGCGTGCCGGTCGGGTTGTGCGGGCAGGTGAGGCTGATGTAGGCGGTGTTGGGACGCAGCGCCGCCTCGAGCGCGCCGAGGTCGAGGCGGAAGCCGGAGTCAAAGTCGAGATCAAGGTAGGAGATCTCGCAGCCGATTGCCCGCGGTGTCTCGATGTTGGTCGCGTAGTTGGGGCGCACGACGACCAGGTGTGAGTCGCGCTTGAGGAGCGAGGTGGCGATCACGAACAGGGCGCCGGCGGCACCGGTGGTGGTGAGCACGTCGGCAGGGCCGATACGCGGCGAGCCGCTCTGGGCGGCGATCAGCGAGCGCAGCTCGTCGTTGCCGCGGTGCGCGCCGTAGAGCAGCACCAGATCGGCGAGATCGAGGGCGAACTCCGCCAGGCGGCGATCCGCGATCGAGCTCTCCGAGAGGTTGTAGCGAATGGTGGCGTAGCCGAGCTCCTCCGGCGACTCCACTTCCAGGCTCATACGCTGATACTTCATCGCGGGACTCCAGGCTCAGGGCAGCTGGCCGCTGCGAATCATATAGAATCCCCCCGACCGCGCCCGGGGTGCCAGGTGACTCCCGGGCACATCGACCAAGCCGAAGGGAGTTCTCATGCGCCGCGTCCGTCTGGCAGCACTGCTCGCGCTCGGCGCTTCGCTCGCGGCCTTGGCCGCCAGCAACGCGAGCTACGACCTTCCGCAGCGTACCGAGCTCAAGCGCGCCGACCTATCCGGCGCCCCGGACATGGAGGTCATCACCTCCATCAGCGAGTTCAAGCCCGGCGAGGGCATTCCGCGGCATTCCCACCATGGCATCGAGAGCGGCTACGTGCTGCAGGGCGCGCTGGTGCAGGTACCCGGGCAGGCGCCTGGCATGCTGGCCACCGGCACGGCGATCCAGAACCTGCGCGACGTGCCGCACGCGGGGTTCACCGTGGTCGGTGACACCTCTTTGAAGCTGCTGACGGTGCACGTGGTGGACAAGCACAAGCCACTCTACGAGTGGGTGAACTGATGGCAGGCCGCGCCGGCGGCTATTCGCGCCGCAGGTCGTAGCGCTCGCTATAGGGCCGGAAGCGTTCCGCGAGCGAGCCGGCATCCAGGCCGAACTCCTCCAGGCGGTAGGCGTGGCTGCCAAAGCGTCCCTTGGGGTGTGCGGCGAGGTGTTGCGCCATCCCCTGCAGCGCGGACCCCTCGAGTTGCTCGCCGAACTCGCCGTAGATCCGCCGCAGCGTGGCGAGCGGGTCGGCAACGAAGTCCGCGTAGCGCACGTCGACGATCCGTACCTGCGGGTGACTCCTGCGGAAGGCTTCGATGCTCGCGATCGAGCGCTCGAGCACATCGGTCCAGTGCGCGGCGATGTAGCGGCGGTGGTCGGCGTCGGAGAACGTGCGGGTGAGGGTTGCGATCAGGCTGCACACCGAGGCACACAGCACCACCGGGTCGCGGTGCATCAGCACCAGGCGTGCGTCGGGGTAGACGGCGGTGAGCGCATCGAGGTGCAGTGCATGATGAGGGCTCTTGAGTGACCAGCGCCCGCGGATGCCGCCGCTCTGCAGGACCTGCAGCACCGCGCGGTGGTACTGGTAGGCGGAACGGTGATCGCTGCGCTCGAGCCAGCGCCCGTAGGCGGGAACATTGGCCATCGCTTCCCACAGCAGGCTCTTGAAGTCCTGGCTGAGGACGGTGATGCACTCGGTCGGCCCGTCGGGCTCCTCGTGCTGCACGATGCGCACCTGCGGGTTGATCTGATCGAGCATGGCGGCGGCGGCGCGGGCGGCCGCGATCCGCGGATCGCTCGCGCGGGTCTGCGGCTCCGGGGGCGGTACGCTTTCGGATGCCTCCCAGCGCAGCAGCGGTCGGTGGCGCGGGTCCTTCTCCAGGAGATAGGACAGCAGCGTGGTGCCGGCGCGGAACAGCCCGATGACCACGAACGGGGAGTCGATGCGCTCCCCGGCCACCGCCGGGTGGCGCTTCAACCAGTCGGTGACGCGCAGTCGGTTGGTGAGATTGGCGAGGATCGCACCCGGAATGGCGAGTGTCCCGATGGCGTTGAGCTGTGCCTCCCCGGCGGCGGACTGGCACAGCACGCCGAGTCCCTCGCGGAAGCTGTCGCTGCCGAAGTCCGTGAGTCCGGTTTGCTGACAGGCAAGCCCGATGAGTGCCTGTGGATCGAGTTGCACCTGCATCTCGCTTCAGCCGGCCGCGATGTCGACTACGGTGCGTCCTCGGGTGCGCCGCGCCTCGTGCTCCTCGAGTGCCGCGCCCACCTCCGCCATGCGCACCCGGCGCACGGCGGGCGGGCGGAGCTGACCCTGCGCGAGCAGCGCGCGCAGCGAGGCATGCACCTGCGCGCCCACCTCCGGCGGATACAGGTTCAGCCCCATGCGGCGCATCGGCGCGGGCGTACGTCCGTAGGCGAGCATGACGCCGAGCACCGAGAAGTTGCCCATCGACACCTTGCGCAAGGCTCGGCCGGTAAAGCCACCCTGGGCATCGGCGTTGAAGCCGACCGGCAGGTAGCGTCCCTCAAGGGCCATTACCGACCAGATCTTGTCGGTCAGCTCCCCACCGACGACGTCAAAGGCGACGTCCGCGCCCCGGCCTCCGGTGAGCTGCATCACCCGCTCGAAGAGGTCCTCGGCGTAATCGACGCTGGCCGCAGCGCCGAGTTCCTTGCAGTACGCCGCCTTCTCGGCGCCGCCGACGAGCGCGATGACTTTGGTGCCGCAGGCCGCGCCGAGCTGCACGGCGGCCGAGCCGACGCCGCTCGCCGCCCCGCTCACCAGCAGGGCTTCGCCGGACTTCAGCTGCGCGCGTACCTGCAGGGCGAGATAGCTCACGTGGAAGGGCAGGAGGAACGCGGCGGCTTGCGCATCGTCGAGCTCGGGCGGCGCATCGAAGAGGCCGTCCACCGGCACCAGCGCGCGCTCGGCCAGCCCGCCGAGAGCCATCTTGGTCATGCCGACCACGCGGTGGCCGATCCAGGACTCGGCACCGGCGCCGGCGGCCTCGACCACGCCGCACACGTCCATGCCAAGAGTAAAGGGCGGCTTGAGCATCACTGTGGCCACGCCGCCGCGGGTGCGGGCGATGTCCCCGAAGTTCAGGGCCGCGGCGGACACGGCGACCCGGGCCTCGCCCGCCCCAGGCTCCGGCATCGGGATGTCACTGACGCCGATCACCTCGCGGGGATTGCCGTGGCTTAAGACCTGGACGGCCTTCATGCGGGACCTCTCTTTTGTCGTCGCGGCCGATTAATAGCAAGCGCCTGCCTGCGGGTGAATCCCCAATATGAACGGGGCCGCGCTCTGGCGCAGCCGCGCCGCAGCTTGTAGAAAGGTCACGGGCCAGGAGGCGAGGCGCGATTCCATGAACCTGTGGCTGCGGCTGTTGCATCTGTTGCTGTTCCGTGACCGGCGGCGCGTCGACCTCTTCGCGACCACGCGGGTGAAGGTGCGCGTGTGGCCCAACGATCTCGACCTCAATCGCCACGTCAACAACGGCCGCTACCTGTCACTGGCCGACCTGGGCCGCATCGACTGGTTCCTGCGCACCGGGCTGCTGCAGCTGGCGCTGAAGCGCCGCGCGCTGCCGGTCATCGGCGATGCGCTGGCGAAGTTTCGCCGCGACCTGCGCGTCTTCCAGGCCTGCGAGATCCACTCGCGCCTGCTCGGCTGGGATCAGCGCTGGGGATTCATCGAGCACCGCTTCGTGCGCGCCGGCCGGGTGCTCGGGGTGGTCGCGATACGCGGCATGTTCCGCGGCCCGGAGGGTTCGCTGACACCCGCGGAGCTGATGACTGCCCTCGGTGCGCAGCACGAGTCGCCGCCCCTTCCCGAATGGGTGCGCTCCTGGAATCAGGGGACCGAGGAGCTCAGTGCGGTGCTCAGAGCCGAGGAGTCCGAGGGCGCCGCGGCCCGGCCGCAGGCGTAGCGCCCGGGGCCGTGCTCCTCTTCTCAGGCGTGCCGGTCGACGCCGCCCGCCGGCTTGCATGCGCGGTAGGAGGAGAACATGCCGAGGTCGACCTCGCGCTCGACGTCGCTGAAACCGGCCTCGCGCAGAGCCTTAAGGATGGTCGGGGGCGGCACGCAGTGCTCGATGGTGTGCCAGTGGTAGCGCATGAGCAGCGGCGCATCGGCCGTGTGGGCCACGAGCGTGGCAAGCCGCGGCACGACCCCGAGCAGCCAGCCCTTGAGCAGCACCCGCTGCACCCGGGTCGAGGGCAGCGTGAACTCGAGGATGCACAGGCGCGCACCCGGGCGCATCACCCGCATGAATTCCCCGAACGCGGCGGCGAAGTCACTGATGTGGCGCAGCGCGTAGCCCATGCAGATGAAGTCCGCGCACTCATCCCCGAGCGGCATGCTCTCGGCGCTGCCGGCGAGCAGGCGCACGCCCTGCGGGACGCGCGCATGCTCGAGCATCCCGGGCGATGGATCGATGCCTGTGACCAGCGCTGGCTCACCGACGATGGCGGCCGCCGCGCTCGCCAGCAGTCCCGTACCGGTGCCCACGTCGATCACTGCCATGCCGGGCTTGAGCCCCGAGCGTCGCAGCGCCTGGCGGCGGTGCCAGGGACCGGTGCGCAGGCCGACGATCGCCTCCATGCGGTCGTAGTCCTCGGCGGTGCGGTTGAAGATGCCGTGCACCCATTCGCGGCGGTCGCCCTCCTGGGCGTAGTAACTCTGCAGCGGGGGATGCGGTGCCGGCACCGCTGCACGATAGTGTGCGGGGTTCGTCGCGGTCAACGCGTGCGGGGCGGGCGCACCGGGGAAGCGGGCGGCGCGGGCTGTGGCATCAGCCGGGTAAGCCGCTGATTCCGTGGTGCCCTCGAGGCGGCGACCGCGGGGCTAGTGGGCGTCGAAGAAGGACTTCACGGCGCTCAGGCAGAAGGGCGGAACGAGTCCCGCGTGGTAGTCAGCCAGGACGGCGGCATCGCCCCCCTGGGCACTCACGGCCGCCTTGGCGGCGGCGAAGCCGGACTTGATGCTCGCGTACGGGTCGTTCGCCGTGGCGGCGGAGTCCACGTCCAGCACCACCGGTGTCACCGCCGGGGCGTGCGCCGTCCAGTAAGCCTGCATCAGCGTCGTGTTGAAAAAGAACACCGTCGGGTCCGAGCTGCCCCCGCACAGGAGTGTCGGCGCGGCCGGTGACCAGTTGCGCAGGTCATTGGCCTTGAGGTGTATCCGCAGCGCGTTGGCCGGACTCGCCGCCGGCACGCCGCTGGTGAGGGTCGGAAAGCCGCCATCGGGTGCGGCCAGCGCATCGGCGAGGTAAGCGCCGCGATAGCTGTTGGTGATCAGGAAATCGCTGCCAAAACCGGCGGCAAACACGGCCGCGAGGCTCGCCGGCTGTGTCGCGGGCGTGTAGATCGAGTAGCCGGGCGAGGGCGGGGTGCTGCTGAAGAGCGCCGGCGGGAATTTCCCCTGCGCCTCGAGATCGCCGACCGAGTCGGTGCTCGGCAGCAGCGTCTCGATCGTGGCCGCGTAGGGGCTGGCGATGGCATCCGCCGGCGTGGCGTAGATGTCGCCGTAGGCCTTCTGGTAAGCGACCAGGGTGAAGGTGAGGTTGACCGGGGCGCTGCTGTTGACCTCGCCCTCGAAGATGGCATCGCCAAAGGCCGCCAGCGCGTAGGGTCCGGACATGGGCGCCGAGGCAGTCACAGCGGCCCCGGCGCTCTGCAGCGCCGCGTGGGTCGCCATGGCGACGTAGCCGCCTTCCGAATAGCCGGTGATGAACAGCTTGCCGCCATCGCTCGAGCCCGGGACGTCCTGGGTCGGCAGGGCGCTGCGCGCCGCCGTGAGGGCATCGCTCATGTCGTTGGACTGCTGCTCGGCGAGCAGGTAGGGGTGATAGCCGGCGGTCGAGGTGGCGTAGCCGACGTAGTTTGGCGCCACGACGATGTAGCCCTCGGCGGCGAACACGGCCGCGAGCACCACGCCCTCGGTGTCGTCGGCGGCCGTGAGCTGCGCGATGTCGAAGTTGCGGTCGGCCGTCGTGCCATGCGCGTAGAGAAGGAGCGGACGGCCGCCGCTGCAGCCGCTGTCGCTGCCGCTCGGCACCA
>Ga0335085_10008791_pt1 | contig 15345 bp, 12 predicted proteins | sample Lox_Sample_45_FD_206712 | JGI IMG/M metagenome (GOLD analysis project Ga0335085, IMG submission 206712) | Soil microbial communities from Loxahatchee National Wildlife Refuge, Florida, United States - Lox_Sample_4.5 | ecosystem: Environmental > Terrestrial > Soil > Wetlands | place: USA... | reverse complement strand
GTTCACGCCGAGCAACAGCGGAAGCGTATGAGCCGTGACGTCGTAGGGTGGTTCGGGCGGACCGCCCGGATAGGCCCGGCGGTCCGGATAGCGCTGGCGTTCGAGCAGCGTCTTCGCGAAAGCGGCGTAGGGCTGTCGCAGCACCACGACGTAGGACCCGGCGGGGTTGCGGACGCCGCCCGCCGTGAACGCCTGGGTGGCCGCGCGGATCTCGACGCCCCCGCGATGCAGAATGCCGAGCAGCGTCGCGAGCGCCACGGTGTCGCGCTGCCTGGCGGTGGCCGTGAGCGGGGCGATCACGTACCCGTAGGGCCAGTCGGGCCACCCGTGGACCCCGCGCCAAGAGACGGTGAGGAAATTCGACAACCACCGGTTGCGGAAGCGCGCCGCATGCTCGAGCGCGGCGTACGCGGCGTCGCTCTGATACGTGACGACGTCCCGCAGCGACCACCGGCCGCCGGGCCACGGCGAGGCGAAGTTCCACGACCGCTGGCGCGGATCGACTCCGCGAGCCGCCTGGAGACGATCGAACGGGACCTGGACCGGCGTGGCGAGATCGGCGCTCGCCGCCTCCACCAGCAGGCGGACGCCGCCGTGGTAGTGGGCGAAGGCCCGCGCCGGGGTCCAGGCGTCGTACAGGGCCGAGACCGAGATGCCGGTCTTCCCCTGTCCCGCGAGCTCCCATGCGATGGCCGTGCCCAGGGCGTTGCCTCCGTCGACCAGCAGCGGGTCGACGTTGGGCTCGATCGGGTCGAGGTACGGCGGGACGAACAGCCGGGACCCGTTCCGGCCCTGTTGATGAATGTCGAGCGCGATCTGCGGGTGCCAGAGGCTGTACAGCGAGTCCACGACCAGGCGGGTCTCGACCTGAGTGAAGGCGTACCAATCGCGGTTGTTGTCGTGGCCGATGTAGTGGTGCCATAGCTCCGGAGGATCGCTTCCCTCCGCGGGGGTCCCGATGGTGCGGTTGTACCACTTGGTGACGATGGAGACGCCGTCGGGGTTGAGCGACGGGATGAGCCAGAGGATCACGTTGTCGAGGATGGTCCGGGTCGCGGCGCTGGTGTCGGTCGCGAGCCGCCAGGCGAGCTGCACCGGAGCGAGGCTCCCGCCCACTTCGTCCGCGTGGATCCCCGAGGTCACGAGGACAATCACCCGGCCATCGCGAACCGACTGCAGCGCCTCCTTGTTGTTGCGCAGGGTCCGCGGATCGGCTAGGCGGGCGTTGATTCGCCGATAGTTGTCGAGGTGGCGGAGATTGTCCGGCGAGGAAATGGCGAGGGCGACGAACGGCGCCCCCAGCGTTGTCTTACCGAGCTCACGGAATTCAACCCGGCCGCTGGCTTTGGCGAGCGCCTGGTAGTAGTGCACCAGCGTCGGCCAGTCGGCCAGTTTGCGGTCATCCCCCGGCTCGAACCCCAGGACCGAGCGCGGCGTCGGCGGCACCAGGGCGCGGTGTGGCGCCTTGGGGCGCTGCGCCTCCTTGGGGCGTTGCGCCTCCACCGGGCCCGCGACCAGGGCGCCGAGCAAGAGCAGAAGAGTCCCGCGGTACATGGGGGGGATAAGCTAATGCGAAGTGCGAAATGCGAAATGCGAAGTGGCAAGGGTGGGTAACGCGCTTCCCTTTACACTTCGCATTTCGCACTTCGCATCTCGAACTCCCTTACGGAATGCGATGCAGTTCCACGCGGCGGTTCTGCGCGCGACCGTCGGCCGTGGCGTTCGACGCGATCGGGTTGATCGGGCCGTACCCCTTGGCCACCATCCGCCCTGGCGCGACGCCCTTGCGCGCGAGGTAGGCCCGCACGGCGAGCGAGCGCCCGGTCGCGAGCCTCGTATTCACCGCGGCGGAGCCGGTGTTGTCGGTGTAGCCCGCGATTTCGATCCGGACCTCGGGGTTCGCCACGAGAGCGCTGGCCACCTGATCGAGCACGGCGTAGGACTGCGGCGTGAGGGCCGAGCGCCCGGTCTGGAACGTGACCCCCTTCAACACGACGGCTGGACGTGGGGGCACCCCCGGCGCGGGAGAGCGCTGCTCGTTGAACAGGATCACGCACCCTTTGGCGTCAACCGGGGTGTTGGGTGGCGTCCCCGGGCACTTGTCGAGCCGGTCCGGCACGCCGTCGCCATCCGAATCCTTGTCTATCGGGCACCCGGTCGCGTCCACCTTGGTCCCCGCGGGGGTGTTGGGACACTTGTCGATCCCATCGGGCACGCCGTCATAGTCCTGATCGAGCGGGCATCCCTTGGCGTCCACCACGGCGCCTGCCGGGGTGTCCGGACACTGGTCGATCCCGTCGGGGACCCCGTCCTTGTCGGCGTCGAGCGGACACCCGGTGGCATCCACCACCGCTCCCGGCGGCGTGTTGGGGCACTTGTCGATGCCGTCGAGCACGCCGTCGTGATCGGAGTCGGTTGGGCAGCCGACGCTGTTCACGGTGGCGCCGGCCGGCGTGTCGGGACACTGGTCGATCCCGTCGGGGACGTCGTCTTTATCGGCGTCGAGCGGGCACCCGGTGGCATCCACCTTGGCGCCGGCGGGTGTCGCCGGGCACTTGTCGATGCCGTCATATACGCCGTCGTGATCGGAATCGGTGGGACAACCCGTCGCATCCACCGTTGCGCCGAGGGGTGTATTGGGACACTTGTCGGTCTTGTCCGGTACCCCGTCCTTGTCGGTGTCTTTGGGAGGCGGAGGTGGGCCGCCGCGCTCGTAGAACGAGAGTCCCACGAGACCGAGGAAATGGGTCGCGGACGCCGATCCGAAGTCCCCCTTGGTGTTCGGCGTGTACAGGGCCCGCCCCTCGAGCAGAATCCCGAAGCCGCGGCTGAGCGAGAACCGCACGCCGAGTCCGCCATGAGCTGCTGCATCGGAGAATTGGTAGGGATCGGTGTCGCCGAAGTCCACGTGCGAATACCCGCCCAGCAGGTAGAGCGGGCCGGCCACCCGGAAAATGAGGCTGGCCGAGGCGAACGACGGATTCATCGTCGAGTTGGGGACGTTGGGAACGGCCTCATCGTTGGTGAAAATGATGTCCCCGGCGATCCCCACTTTACCCGACAAGAAGTAAGCCACGCGGGCACCGACGGTGGCGGTGTTCGTGAGACCGAAGTTGGGGTCGTACTTGGCGTAACCACCCAGGATGTCGATCGCCAGGTCGCCGCGATTCTGCGCCGCGACCGGGTGGGGGGCGGCGCCGATCGCCAGGAGCAGCGTCAAGAAAGCAGGCGCGCGCACGGGGAGTGGGCTTGTCCGCATGCACGAAGATAGGAAACGAGGCCCGCCCGCGCGATACGGCCTTCAGAATCCCCAGACGTCGGCGTGGCGCAGCCGGGTCATCAGGTCGATCCCGCCGAGCACGAGACCGTGGGCGGTACCGTCCGCGTCACGCCAGGCGACACCCACCGGCCCGATCAAGGTGCCGCCCCCGAGCCCGGCGATCGTGTTCGTGGCCACTGGACCGGTGAAGGCTGCGACCGAATCCCCGGTCGTGGAGGCCGCCATGGTTTCGGCGCTGTTGGTGGGCGCGCCGGCATACATCCCTCCCACTACCAGCAGGATCTTGCCAGGGTTCAGCAGGGCGAACTGCGAGCGTCCTTCCGATAGCAGCGGATTCCCGGCCCCCCAGGTTCCGGAGAAGAAGCCGGAGAGGAGACTCACCGCCGTCGTGTCGGCGGTGGGGAGCCGGGTCGGCGCTGCCTCGAGCCCCCCGCCGGGGAGGGCACTGTCGGCAATCCCGCCGAACGCGGTGAGACGGGTATCCAGCACGGCCCCCCCACCGTACGCGCGCGGCCCCGGCAGCGGAGGCTGCGTGTACCAGCCGTCGAGAGAGGCGTCGGGATTGATACGCGCCATGTACACCGCGCTCTGAGGCCGGCCCAGGGTGTCCGCGCCGCCCATGACATAGATCCGGCCGCGGCGCACGACGGCGATCGCGCCCGCCACGGCGGTGGGCAGGCTGAGGCGCGACGTGAACGAGCCGGCCACACCGTCCGCGGTGATGGGCGCGGCGTACACCGAGGCGGTCGCCTGGGCATTTCCATCCACCCCCCCGATGACGTACAGGACCCCCCCCGGCCCGGGGTATCGCGAGTTGTAGCGATTGGCCGCGGCGGCGGCGGCGTAGGCGCGCGGCGCCGGGAGCACGCGTGAAAGCGCCAGCGAGGTCGTGTCGTGCTGGCGCTGCCAGGCGGTGATCCCACCGCCCACCGCGACCTGAGACACGTATACGCCGCTGTCGACGACCAGCCCCGAATCGCCCCCTACGGACTCTCCTCCACCGGCGGCGTACAGGGTAATCGCGAGCTGCGGAGCCGTCGGGATCGTGAGGATCGCGAGCGCCACGCCCACGGGGGCTCTCGGAAATGGGCTGCGCGCCTGCCAGGTGAGCGTCGCGGGATCGAAAGGCGTAGCCGGAACGATGTGAATCGGTTGAAGGAATTGCTGCCCGCCGGCTGTCGTAACCGATACGGATCCCGATATGGAGCTGTCGGGGACCGTCACTCGAATGGTGGCGTCGGTCCAGTCGCTCGCGGTGACGGGGGCGGCAATGGCTCCCGTGGCGCCCGGAAACCTCACGCTTCCCGGCGTGTTCCCGAACCCGAATCCCTCGATGACCGTTTGGTCTCCGGCGAGCAGGATCGGCTCGACCGCGCCATCCACGTAGTAGATGCCCGGCGGAGCTGGAGGTGGCCCGGCCACGGGGGAAGCTCCTCCCCCGCAGGCCAGCACCGCCAGCGTGGCCGCGATAGGCGCGCTAGCGGTGGCCGTCCGTGCCACGGACGAACGCGAGAGCGACGGCGAGCCGTTCGGCGACGGTGGACAGCTCCGTGGCGCCTTCGGCCAGGTCCTCGATGGCTCGGAGCTGCTCCGCGGCCGCGGCGGCCACCGCCTCGGCTTCCTGGCTCGAGGTGCGGGCTCCGGCTTCTGCCTGCGCCAGAGACGCGGCGATGCGTCCCGCGATGGCGGCGTTGGTGCGCGCGACCTCGGCGACACCTTTCCCGCTCTTTGCCGTGGAGGCCGCCGCCTCGACGATGCGGTCGAGGTCCGGGACCCAGGCCGTGGAAGTCGCGACGATGGCCGCCAGCTCGGAGTGGATCTGCTCCAGCATCTGAACGGCGCGATCGAGGGCCCGCAGAGTCTGCTGGACCGACTTGCCGACCTTCCGGGTCTCACGCCCGCTCTCCTCAGCCAACTTGTGCACTTCGTCCGCGACGACCGCGAAGCCCTGGCCGTGCACGCCGGCGCGGGCGGCTTCGATGGTCGCGTTCAGCGCGAGCAGATTGGTCTGGTTCGCGAGATTGGCGATGGCTTCGGAGAATCGCTCGACTTCGCGAGCCACCTCGCGCAGGCGTCCGATTTCCCCGGCGCTCTCTTCGGTGGTGGCCCGGAGATCGCTGAGCCGGCGCGCGGCCCCTTCGATGGCCCCGCGCACCCGGCCGGCGGTCTGCTCCATTTGTTGGCCGGCCTCCTTCGTCTCGTCCCCGGCGGCCTCGACCTGCGCGGCCGTTCGTTCCAAGGTGCCGGCCTCCCGCGCGGCGGTTCCCACCAGTCCCGCCGCTTCCTGCGCGCCGTGGCTCGCCCGTTGCGCCGAAGCGGCGACCTCCTGGCTCGAGGCGTGGATTTCCTGGGCGGTCGCCGTAAGGGTCTGCACGTATTGGGACGTCTGGTCCGACGCCCCGATCACCGGTTGCACGGCGCGGTCCAGCGCCAGGACCAGCGCCACCTGCTGCGCGAGCAGGTTCAGGAGGTCGGCGTCCGACTGGCGGTACACGGAGGAGTCCGCATGTCGGATCGTCCACAGGCCGACCAGGGTCGTGCCATGAAACAGCGGCAGCAGGATTTCCGCGCCGCCGCGAGCCATGTTGCCGCGCGAGACCAGCGCGCGGCGCTCCCGGGTCGCCTGACCCACCGAACCAGCGCCCGCATCGAACCGGTACTGGGAGGCCACGCCGTCGGCCGCGGCGCTGTCCATTACCTGCTCCATTTCGTTGCGCTGCGGGTCGAATCGCGCGAAGCTCATCGTCTCCCAGGGGACGAGCCGTGACGTCAGCTGCTGGATCGCGTGAAAGTTCCGGCTCAGACTGATGTCACCCGCGATCACCTCCGCCAGCCGTTGAATGAAGCGGAGCTCGTCCGCCCGGACGCCCAGCCGGACGACGTACACGCTGACGGCCGTCGCGCCGGCCAGCACGCCGGCGATCAGCACCAGCGGCAGGAACGGGGGGGCCACCGTCGCCAGCCTGAACCAGGCCAACCCAAGGGCGGCCGAGGTGGCATAGACGATCGCCTCCCACCGGACCGTGAGCAGGGCGTCGACCCAGGCGACGGATTGCGTGAGGAACATGTCGAGGTAGAACGTGCCGTTGATCACCAGGGGTAGCAGCAGGAGCAGCGCCAGGAGCGGGCCGTAATTGTCGAGCTGCAGCGCCGCCGCGCCGGTGACACCGCCCATCGTCTGATACAACCAGCCCACGAGCGCGGTTCCGGCGGTGAGATGAGCGGCGTTCGAGAGGACGGGGCGCCACCGCAGCCGGCGCATCAGCAGGTCGCCGAGCCCCATCGCGAAGGGCGCCACGATGGTGGCGAACGGCCACCCATGCAGCAGGATCGCCACCAGCATGACACCCAGGACATACGAAGAGAAGCCGTTGCCGGGGAGCGCGACGCCGAACCGGCGCGTGAGAGCGCCCGCCAGGATCAGGACGAGGAGGGCGAGGACGAGCCCGTCCTCGATCGGGCCACGGCGTACCAGAGCAACGGCGGCGAGCCCAAGAGCGACGAGCGCGCCCAGGCCGATCAGGACCGGGAAGACGCGCGATGGTGCCCGCGACGCCTGGGGCGGAGCGCTCATGTCGATGATGGCGCAAGCTCGGCCGTGTGGCGCGGCGTGTCAAGCGCCGCTATTCTATCGGCCATGCGCGTCACCATTCAGTATTGCGTCGTCTGAAACTACCTGCCCCGGGCCACCGGTCTGGTGGCCGAGATCAAGCGGGAATACCCCGAGGCGGAGATCAAGCTCGTGGAATCCTCCGGCGGCGTCTTTGAGGTGACGGCGGACGGCCGGCAGATCTTCTCCAAGAAGAGCCTGGGACGCCACGCCGAACCCGGGGAAGTGCTGCGACTGCTGAGGGAATCGATTACCGCCAAGTGAAGATCGCGATCTCGACCGGCGGCGGGGACGCGCCGGGGCTGAACGCCGTCATCCGGGCGGCGGTCCTGGCCGCGCACAACCGCGGGTGGGAGACCATGGGGATCCGCCGCGGGTTCGGCGGTCTCCTGGGAGAGGATGTGCTCCTCCCTCTCGGGCCCAACGAGGTGCGGGGCATCACCCACCTGGGGGGCACGATCCTCGGCACCACCAACCGGGGCGATCCCTTCAACTGGCGCGAGCAACAGCCCGACGGCACCTGGACGGAGCGCGACCGCTCCGACGAGCTGGTGACCGCGTTCCGCGCCTTCGAGATCGACGTTCTCTTGGCGATCGGCGGTGACGGCACCCTCGGCATCGCGCGCAAGCTCTACGCGAAGGGCATCCCCGTCGTCGGCGTTCCGAAGACGATCGACAACGACGTCGGCGGCACGGTGGCCACGTTCGGCTTCGACACCGCCGTCTCGATCGCCACCGAAGCCATCGACCGGCTGCACTCCACCGCCGAGTCGCACGAGCGCGTGATGGTGGTGGAGGTGATGGGGCGGAGCGCCGGTTTCATCGCCCTGAACGCCGGCCTTTCCGGCTCGGCCGACGTCATTCTCATCCCCGAGATTCCGTTCGACCTCGCCAAGGTCTGCGACAAGGTCCGGCAACGGGAGGCGGAGGGCCGTCACTTCAGCATCGTCGTCGTCGCCGAAGGGGCGACCGCCAAGGGCGGGACGGAGAGCTACATCGACGGCGAACGGCGGCGGCTCGGGGGGGTAGCCGAAAAGGTCGCCATGGGTATCGCACAGAGGACGGGGAAGGAGACTCGCTCGCTGGTGCTCGGTCACCTGCAGCGGGGCGGCAGCCCGACGACCTTCGACCGTTTGCTTGGCCTCCGGTTCGGGGCGGCGGCGGTGCGGCTGATCGCCGAAGGCAGATACGGATACATGGTGGCGTTGCAGCCCCCCAACATCGTGCCGGTCTCCCTCGACGAAGTCCTGGGGAAGCCCAAGCGCGTCCCCCTCGATTCGGATTCCATCTCGACCGCGCGCGAACTGGGCGTAAGTCTTGGCGATTGAGCCCCCTTAACAGTCTCTCCTCACACCGGTCCAAGGAACGACCACCGGGCCGCGTTGGCCGGTGGCCTTCTCATGGCGGTAACCCAGGGGAGGTTCTCGTGAATCGGACTGTCACGTTGCTCTGCGCGCTCGTCCTGTTGGGCGTCGCACCCGCGGTCGCGCAGCGACGCATGCAACCGCGCGCCGGCGGCTATGGTTTCGTGGGGCGCCCGTACGCGCACCGCTACGCTCCGTACTACGGCTATCGGTTCGCTCCACCCCGCTACATGATGGGGCGGGCCTTCCAGAGGGGTTTCGCGCGGCCGGGCTTCCGGCAGTGGCGCCGGGCATATGGCCGGCCGTACGGACGGCGGATGTATGGCTGGCGCGGTAACCGGCGCGGCCGTCGCAACGCCATCTAACGAACCATGATACTGGAGCACAACGGCCGGAGCGGCTGATCCGCTCCGGCCGTTCTCCATTTTCTTGCTTTTTCGGCGGCTGCGCAATTGAATTCACGCGTGCTAGAGCGGCGCGACCACTTCCTTCCACCCGATCCCCAAGCTTTTCTCGCCGCCGAGCCGTCCACCGGACGGGTGATCGTCATCGCGCCGACGCGGGCCGCGTGCGAGACGATCGAGTTGGCGATGGGCCTCCACCTCGACACCCTGCTCGAACGGGAGCACGGGGAGGAGGTTCGCGAGCTCGCCTCCTCGGGGGCGGGGTTCGGCATCGTGGCCGGTACCGGAACCGGCAAGACCCTGGCGATTCGCTCGATGGCCGAGAGCATCCTGCGGGCGCCGCTCCGTGTGGGGGTCGTGAACCGGGAACGCGAGGCCACGCCGGAAACGCCGACCTGGAACGTCGTGATCGTGACGACCGGCATCGCGCGTCGCTGGTTCGAAGACGGACTCATCACCGCCCGCGACACCTTGGTCGTGGACGAAATCCATCAGACATCGGCGGAGCTGGAGCTCTGCCTGGCGCTGGGGAAGCGGGCGCGCTGCCGCTTCATCTGGCTCTCGGCCACGGTGGATCCGCAGTTCTACGCGCGGTACCTCGATGCCGCGCGGGTGCTCGAGACCCGCGCCTTCGACCCCCAGAAGGCCGCGCGCGTCCTCGTGGTCCCTCGCCAGCCACTCGACTTTCTCGATGAGCGGTTCGTCCGACGGGTCCTCAAGGAACGGCGCGGCGTGGCGGTGTTCGTCCCCACGCGCGCCGAGGTCGAGGAAATCGCCCGCAAGCTCGGCGCCCAGTGGCAACGGCTCACCACCGCGTTCTACCACGGCGGGGAGCCGATCCGGGTGATCCGGCCGTTTCTGGACGGGGAAGTAGCCCGTCCCTTCCTCTTAGCCATGACCGCCGCCGGACAATCCGCCTTGAATCTCCGTGGCCTCGACACGGTCATCATTTACGACGCCCGCTACGCCAACGTCGTCGATCGCGGACGCAACGTGCTGACCCGCTTGTACCTGGGAGCGAACGAGATCTTGCAGATGGCCGGGCGCGTGCATGGCCGGGTGGAGCACGGCGAGGTCTACATCCTGAGCGATCGCGATCTGGTGTTCGAGCGCCTCGAGCCCGCGGCGCCCGAGTTCCAGCTGGCCGGCGACGCCGAGCGCGTGGCGATCACCTGCGCCGCGCTGGGCGTGGACGCCAGTGATCTCGATCTTCCCGTTCCCCTGGACCGCGACGCCTATCGCGCCGTGATGCGCCGCCTCACCGCGCGTGGGCTGGTCGAGGCCGGCCGCCTCACCCGCTACGGCCGCGACGTCGAGGCCATGCCCGTCGATCGCGCGTGGGGAGAGCTGCTGGTTCACGCCGACGTCGCTCTGCTCCCGGCAGTCGCCGTGGCATCGAACATCGAATCGCTGCATCGCATGACGCGGGAGGAGCGCAACCTGACGGGACTGATCGTCCCCGGGAGCGATCATCTCACCGCCTACAACCTCTTCGCCGAGGCCGTCAACCGGCACGGCTATCTCGGAGAGGTCTATGGACTCCCCCGGCATCTGTTCCGCGAGACCATCGACCGTTGGGCCGAGTTCCGAGGAGTGTTGGTGAAGGCGGTGGAGGACGTCGCCCTCGGGCTCGCCTCGGTCTACCGCCAGGTGGAGCGCCCGCTCCCCGAGCGGCTTCCCATCGCCGACGACCGAATGCTGGCGGACTTCCGGGACCTGGTCGCGAGAGTGATGCCCTTCGACCTGGTGATCGACGAGGAAACGGCCGACGGCCGGGAGGCGCGGGTTTCGCGGAACTCGGTGTGCGGCAGCTGGGGGGCGGTCGCCGGCACCCTGCGGTACTTCGCCGACCGGTTCGGCACCCCCCGGGCGGGGATCGAAGGGACCCAGATCCCCGAGCGGCTGATCCGCCGTTACGCCCGTCGCGGCGCCCCGACCGTGGTGCTTCACGAAGGCCGGAAGCGCGTGGGGCTCTCGGTCGAACGGGTGGTCGAGTATTTCGGCTTCCAGCTGGAGCGCGACATCGAGCCGCTCCCCAGCCCGTTCCCCGAGGATCTGGCCCCGGCCGCCCGGCAGGGCCTCGTGGCCGGACTCATGGGTGGCACCACCCCGCACCCCGACCAGGCGCGGCTGCGCCGTGCTCTGGAGCGCTTCGGCTTCTACTGGCGGCGCTCGGGCGGCCGCCTGGCGCAGGCCTCGGGGGAGCATCTCGCGGCCGAGTTGGGGCGGCAGCTCGCCAAGGTCGACGGGTGGGACGAGTTCATCGCCACCCGCCTGGTGCTCGACCCCGACGCAACCATTACGGCCGCTGAGCGCTCTAATCTGGAGGCCCTTCCCGACGCCCTCCCTCTCTATGGAGACCGGGCGGCACTCGATTACGAGGTGGAGCAGGGGGTCGGGGTTGTCCGGCTGCGGCTCCGGGAGGGGCAAGCTAGGCGATTGCAGCAGCGTGACATCCCACCCACGGACCGACCCATCCGCTTCACGGTCATCCGGGGGAAACGGGCGGCGATCCGGGCCGACACCCTGGAGGAGATGCGCCGCCAGCTGGCCGAGCTGCCCCGCGACGAGCGGGTCCGCCTGGCACGGGGCGGCCGGCGCCCCCGGCGGCGATGAAACCTTTCGAGGGAAGTCGAGGTAGAGGGATAGTGCCGATGGCTCCTATCGACCGGATGGCTGACCCCGCGACGCTGCCGCCCGCCGTTGGCCGTGCGATTCTGGAATCGCTCGGCCAGGGGGTGGCGGTCTTCGCGCCGGACGGCCGCCTCCTCTACGTCAATGCCCTCGCCCGTCGTCTGGCGAACGGCGCGCCGCATCACAGCCTCAGGCGGCAGCTCCTGGCGCACGGTGCGCGGGTAGTGTCGCTCGCGGGCGGCGATGTCCCGCTGGGCGAGGCGGTGTTCGTCGCCGCTGGAGCCGAAGCATCGACCCTGGCCGAGCAGGAACGGCGTGTCATCCTCGACACGCTCGCCACTACCCGCGGGCGTCTGGTCGAAGCGGCGCGCCGTCTCGGCATCAGTCGCACGACACTGTGGCGCAGACTCAAGACTTACGGTGTCACCCCGCGCGCTGGCGTGTCCCACTAGGGCCGTCTAGCTTCTCCGGGCGATGGCCCCGCCCTCCGCTTCGCCCTTCATCGTAGAAGAGTACGTTCGCTGGTCCGACGTCGACTTCGCCGGCATCATCTTCTACGGTTCCTATGTTCGCTTCTTCGAGATCGCCGAAACCGAGTTGTTCCGGCATTGCGGGCTCGCGTACAAAGACGTCTTCGACCGCTACGACATCTTTCTCCCCCGTAAAGCGGTGCACAGCGAGTTCTTCTATCCCGCCAAGCTCGACGATCGATTGCGGGTCGCGGCCTATGTCGGCCGCGTGGGCAAGACCTCGATGACCTTGAATTTCGATGTGCTGCGGGCCGGGACGGATGGTCTGGCGGCGGCCGGCTGGATGGTGCTCGTATGCACCGACCGCCGCGAGCTGCGGCCTCGGCCGCTCCCTCCGGGCCTGCTTGCCGCGCTCGCGCCACACACCCTCCCGACCGAAGCCGCTCGCCGCACGCTCGGAGTCGTCGTCCCCTGACGCGCCGGCTCCTCCCACTCATGCTCTGTGCCGCCGGATGCGGGGCGCGGGGACATGCGTCGGCCGGGGGGAGCGTGCATGTCACCATCGTCCGACTCTCAAAGGACACGGTGCGGTTCACCGCTCCCGCCACAGCGCTTCGTTGTCAGGGCAGCCGCGGCTGGATCGTGTCTGGTCAGGAGGGAGGGAACGGCGCGCTGATCTGGTTCCGGCCGGCCGATGCACTCGATTCGACCGGCGTGTTGCGGGGCCACTACCAGCTCCGGGCGCGCGACGACACCACACCCGGTCGTGCTGCCTTCGCCTCCGTGCGGTACATGAAGACCGACACGCCGCACGGCTTGAACGTCGACGCCGGTTCGGCCGATCTCGCCGATACCACGCCTCCTCTCGGCGCCCGGCTCGAGGGCCTGGGCCTCGAAGCGACGCAGGCGCAACAGGTCAGCGTCGTCGCGCGTTTCGAGAGCCTGCGCGTCGCCGACTCCACACCTTGCGGCCGCCCATGACCGTCCGGATCGGGTTGATCGGGACCGGTTTCGCCCGCCGCGTGCAGCTGCCCGCCGCCGCTCTGGTCGAGGGCGTCAGCGTGACCGCCATCGCGAGCGGCCGGCGCGCCAACGCCGAAGCAGTGGCGCGGGAATTCCACATCCCTCACGTCTTCGAGGATGGGGTAGCCCTCGCCGCGTCGACTGACGTCGATCTGGTGATCGTGTCTTCCACGCCGCCGACCCACGCGCGGTACGCCATCGCGGCGCTCGACGCCGGAAAGCACGTGTTGTGCGAGAAGCCGATGGCCCTGAACGCGGCGGAGGCCCAGCGGATGGTGGACGCCGCCGCCCGCCACCCGCGGCAGGTCGCGTGGGTGGACCATGAGCTGCGCTATGAGCCGAACCGCCGCGCCGTCGCCGACCGGATCCGCGCTGGCGCGATCGGCGAGCTGCGACACCTGGAGCTGTCCCTCAAGCCATACCTGCGTGGCGACGGCCGGCCTCAGGCCTACGGCGCGCCGTGGAACTGGTGGTTCGACGCCGCCCAGGGCGGCGGTCTGCTCGGTGCGGTGGGTTCCCATCTGGTGGACCTGTGCCGGTTCTGGACGGCGAGCGAGGTGGTCCACGTCACCGGCAGGGTGGACACCTTCATTCGCGAGCGCACCGACGCCTCGGGCACCGTGCGACCGGTGACCGCCGACGACTTCACCAGCTTCGTGCTCAAGATGGGGAGTGGGGCCACCGCCACGCTCACCCTGTCGTCCGTGGCGCATCACGGCCCGGGTCACCTGGCCCAGATTTCCGGAACCGAAGGGACCATGGTCCTGACCGGGGAAACCAAGCTGGAAATCGCCAAGGCGGGCGGGGCGTTCGAAGACGTGAGCGCCGTGGATGATCTGTGGGAGCGCACGACCCCGAACAACATGTGGGCGCGGTCGTTCGTGCGGCTGTTGCGAGAGATGGCGGCCGTGATCGCCGGCCGTCCGCCAAGTGGGAAACCGGCGGGGTTCCGCGACGGCTGGCAGGTGCAGCGGGTGCTGGACGCCGTCCGCGCGGGGAAGGGGACGACGCTAGATTAGACGACGGGCCAGGACGGGCAAGGTTGCCTGGCCCGTCTTTGCCCGTCCCCGCCCGTCTTTTCGTGAGGTTTGATGACCCAGACCTACTTCCGCAAGGGCTTCGGCCTCAAGGACGCCATTGAGGGCGCGCTCACGAGCGACTACCACAGTCGCGTCGTGGACGCCGTTCGCGAGCATGGTTACGCGCTCACCGTGGGCGACCTCACCTTCCGGCTGGCCCGCGAATTCGGCTTCTGTTACGGCGTGGACCGCGCCGTGGAATACGCCTACGAGACTCGGACCAAGTTCCCCGAGCGCCGCACCTTCCTGGTCGGCGAGATCATCCACAACCCGCACGTCAACTCGAAGCTCCGCGCGATGGGGGTCGAGTTCCTGTTCCGCGGGAAGGACGGGGAGTTCGATTTCACCGGCGTAACCCCGGAGGACGTCGTCATCCTCCCCGCATTCGGCGTCACCGTGCACGACTTCACGCGGCTGCGGGCCATAGGATGTGTGCTCGTGGACACGACCTGCGGCTCGGTCTTGAACGTCTGGAAGCGCGTGGAATCCTACGCCAAGGACGGGTATACCGCGGTCATCCACGGCAAGTATTTCCACGAAGAGACCAAGGCGACCTCGAGTCAGGTGACCAAGTATCCGGGCGGCCGCTACGTGATCGTCCGGGACATGGCGGAGGCGCGGGAGGTCTGTGCCTATGTCGAGGGAGCGGGGGGCAGGGAGCGGTTCGTTCGGCAGTTCTCCCACGCCGTCTCGCCGGGCTTTGATCCCGATCGCGACCTGGTGAAGATCGGGGTGGCCAACCAGACCACGATGCTGTCCAATGAATCGCTGGCGATCGCCGCGGAGCTCCGGGCCGCGGCGGTGCGCCGCTACGGCGCCGCCGCCGTTGGGGAGCACTTCCGGACCTTCGATACGATCTGCTCGGCGACACAGGACCGGCAGGACGCGGTCCTCAAGTTGATCGAGTCGCCACTCGACCTGATGGTCGTGATCGGCGGCTACAACTCCAGCAACACGACCCACCTCGCCGCCATCTGTGCGGGCCTCGTGCCGACCTATCACATCGAGGATGGTTTCTGCATCGATCCCACCGAGGGGGGCGGCGTTCGGCACCTCCCGGTGGGCACCAAGGAAGAGGTCCGCGCCGAGCGGTGGCTCCCAGCGGGTCCCGTGACGATCGGGATCACGGCCGGCGCCTCGACTCCCAACAACAAGATCGGTGAGACGATCGAACGCATCCTGGCGATTCGGGGTTTGAGTCTCTCAGAGGTGGCCTCGTAGCCCATTTCGGGTAATATTCGGGTCATGACGCTCGCCAGTTTCCATCCCGCAGTCGCGCGCTGGTTCGAGGGGCGCTTCACCCAACCGACGGCACCGCAGCAGCGCGCCTGGCCGGTGATTCAGTCCGGTCGCGATGCGCTGATCGCGGCGCCGACCGGCTCGGGGAAAACGTTCGCGGCCTTTCTCGCGGCGGTCGACTCCCTGGTGCGTCAGGGGCAACAGGGCCCGTTGCCCGACGCAGTCCAGGTTCTCTACGTCTC
>Ga0335085_10008790_pt1 | contig 15347 bp, 12 predicted proteins | sample Lox_Sample_45_FD_206712 | JGI IMG/M metagenome (GOLD analysis project Ga0335085, IMG submission 206712) | Soil microbial communities from Loxahatchee National Wildlife Refuge, Florida, United States - Lox_Sample_4.5 | ecosystem: Environmental > Terrestrial > Soil > Wetlands | place: USA... | reverse complement strand
TGATTATTGCAGGACTCCTCGCCCGCCTGAACTTCTGTAACCGCACACTGTCCAAGTTTCAGGCAGCGATTGGCCGCATGTTCAAACGCGTTAGTAGGAGTTTTTCAAGAAATCCAAACTAACTTCTCGCGAGCGGGACTTTGAGCGGCAGGCCGGCCGTTGGCCGGAAAGGGCAGTACTATGAATCACGCACTCGGCGTTCATGGAACCCATGATCCGCTGCTGGTCGGACTTTCGCTGACGATCGCCGTCCTTGCATCCTATACCGCGCTGACGATCGCGGGGCGGCTACGCTCCGCCGACCGGCGCGGGCGCTGGTTCTGGCTGAGCGCGGGAGCGGTCGCGCTCGGCGGCGGCATCTGGTCCATGCATTTCGTGGCCATGCTGGCCTTCAGCCTGGGCATGCCCATCGACTATCAGGTCGGCCTCACCGTCGCGTCGCTGATCGCAGCTATCGCCGTCGCCGGCATCGCGCTCTATGTCGTGGGCCGCGCGCATGGCAGCTGGAAGAGCCTGCTGATCTCTGGCTTCTTCGCCGGCCTCGGCGTCGCCACCATGCATTACATGGGCATGGCGGCGATGCGGATGGATGCCACCATCAGCTACGATCCGCTGCTGTTCGCGGTCTCCATCGTGATTGCCGTGGTGGCGGCAACGGCCGCGCTCTGGCTTGCCTTCAACCTGGAAGCGGCCTGGCATAAGGTGGCCGCCGCCTTCGTCATGGGCGCCGCCATCGGCGGCATGCATTACACGGGCATGGCCGCCACGATCTACACGCCGCTGGCCGGCAGCGCGATGACGGCGGGGTCGGCGATCTCGCCGTACGGGCTTGCCTTTGCGATCGCCGCCGCCAGCATCGCCATCTTCGGCCTGGGCATCGCGGCGGCGCTGGTCGATCGTCGCTTCACCGCCCAGCTCGAGCGCGAGCTGATCGAACGCCGCAAGGTCGAGGCGGAGCTGCGGGAAGTGAACAAGAACCTGCACGCCGCCATGGACAAGCTCTCGACCACCGAGCGGTTGGCCACCATCGGCCAGATCGCCGCGACGGTCGGCCATGAGCTGCGCAATCCGCTGGCCTCGATCCGCAATTCGATGGAGCTGGTGCGCACGCAGACCGCGGGCAAGCAGCTGGGCCTCGAGCGCGCGCTCGACCGCATCGACCGCAACACCGAGCGCTGCGCCAGCATCATCGCCGACCTCTTGAACTTTGCCCGCAAGAAGGAACTCGAGCGCGAGCCGACCGCCGTTGCCGCGTGGCTCACTGACACGCTCGACGAGCACACGCTGCCGCCGCAGGTCCGCCTCGAACGCGACCTGCTGGCGAGCGAGGAGATCCCGGTCGACCGCCAGAAGCTGCGCCAGATCGTCGTCAACCTGGTCGACAACGCCGCTCAGGCGATGATGGATCCGCAGTGGCAACCGGGGGAAGGCCGGGAGCGCCGCATCATCGTGCGGGCGGAAAGCGCCGATCAGGGCGTGCGTCTCTCGATCATCGACAACGGACCGGGCATGCCGCCCGAGGTGCTGTCGCGCATCTTCGAGCCGCTGTTCACCACCAAGACCTCGGGCATCGGCCTCGGCATGCCGATCGTGCAGCAGCTGGTGGAGATGCATCAGGGCACGATCGCCATCGACAGCACGGTCGGCCGGGGCACGACGATCCGGGTCTGGCTGCCCAACGAGCAGGCGCTGGCGGCGAGGTCATCCGAGGCGCAGCCTACGGGGATGGCTGCTTAGAGAGCCGCAAGCCTCACGGACAAGAGAAAAGGGGCGACCGATCGGTCGCCCCCTTTTGTCATCTCGACCCGTGCGTGGTGCGCGGCTACGTCTCCACCAGCACCGGCAGCTTGGGCTCGCCCGGAGGCGGGAGCTGGGGGTCGGGGTAGCTAAAGACGAGCTTGTCGTCCTTCACGTCGACGCGGACGAGGCCGCCCTTCTCGAGCTTGCCGAACAGCAGCTCTTCGGCCAGCGGCTTCTTCACATGCTCCTGGATGATGCGCGCGAGCGGGCGCGCGCCATAGAGCGGGTCGAAGCCCTTCTTGGCCAGCCAGGCGCGGGCGGCATCGCTGAGCTCGATTGTCACCTGGCGGTCGGCGAGCTGCGCCTCCAGCTGCATGACGAACTTGTCGACCACGCGCGCCACCGTCTCGGGCGCCAAATTGGCGAAGGCGATGGTGGCGTCGAGCCGGTTGCGGAACTCCGGCGAGAACATGCGGTTGATCGCGTCGGTGTCTTCTCCCACGCGCACCTCGCGGCCGAAACCGATGGCCGTCTTCGCCATCTCGGCGGCGCCGGCATTGGTGGTCATGATCAGGATGACATTTCGGAAGTCGACGGACTTGCCGTTGTGGTCCGTCAGCTTCCCGTGGTCCATCACCTGCAGCAGGATGTTGAAGAGATCGGGGTGGGCCTTCTCGATCTCGTCGAGGAGGAGCACGGCGTGCGGATGCTGGTCGATCGCGTCGGTGAGCAGGCCGCCCTGGTCGAAGCCGACATAGCCCGGAGGAGCGCCGATCAGGCGCGAGACCGTGTGACGCTCCATGTATTCGGACATGTCGAAGCGGATCAGCTCGATGGCGAGGCTGCGCGCGAGCTGGCGTGCCACCTCGGTCTTGCCGACGCCGGTGGGGCCGGAGAAAAGATAACAGCCGATCGGTTTCTCCTGCTCGCGCAGGCCGGCGCGGGCCAGCTTGATGGCGCTGGCCAGCGCATCGATGGCCTTGTCCTGGCCGAACACCATGGTCCGGAGATCGCGCTCGAGGTTCTTCAGCGTCTGCTTGTCGTCGGTCGAAACGCTCTTCGGCGGGATGCGCGCGATCTTCGCGACGATCGCCTCGACGTCCTTCACGCCGATGGTCTTCTTGCGCTTGCCCTCGGGCAGCAGCATCTGCGCGGCACCGACCTCGTCGATGACGTCGATCGCCTTGTCCGGCAGCTTGCGGTCGTTGATGTAGCGCGAGGCCAGCTCGACCGACGCGCGGATCGCCTCGGCCGTGTAGCGCACCTTGTGGTGCTGCTCGTAGTAGGGCTTCAGGCCCCGCAGGATCTTCACCGAATCCTCGATCGACGGCTCGTTGACGTCGATCTTCTGGAAGCGGCGGACGAGCGCGCGGTCCTTCTCGAAGTAGCTGCGGTATTCCTTGTAGGTCGTCGAGCCGATGCAGCGGATGGTGCCGCTTTGCAGCGCCGGCTTCAGCAGGTTCGAGGCGTCCATCGCGCCGCCGCTGGTCGCGCCGGCGCCGATCACCGTGTGGATCTCGTCGATGAAGAGGATGGCGCCTTCTTGCTGCTCGAGCTCGCCGAGCACGGCCTTCAGCCGCTCCTCGAAATCGCCGCGATAGCGGGTGCCTGCCAGCAGCGCGCCCATGTCGAGCGCGAAGATGGTGGAAGCCTTCAGCACCTCCGGCACCTCGCCATGGATGATGCGGCGCGCCAGCCCTTCGGCGATGGCGGTCTTGCCGACGCCGGGATCGCCGACATAGAGCGGGTTGTTCTTGGTGCGGCGGCAGAGGATCTGGATCGTGCGCTCGACCTCGGCCTCGCGCCCGATGAGCGGATCGATCTTGCCGCTCTGCGCCTTCTTGTTGAGGTTGACGCAGTAGGCGTCGAGGGCCTCGGTGCCGGTCTTCACGACCTTGTCGGCCTGGGCGTCGGCATCGGCGCCGCTGACCCGCCGCGTCTCCGAACGCGCCCGCGCCTTGGCGATGCCGTGGCTGATGTAGTTGACGGCGTCGAGCCGCGACATCTCCTGCTCCTGCAGGAAGAACACGGCGTGGCTCTCACGCTCGGAGAAGAGGGCGACCAGGACGTTGGCACCCGTCACCTCCTCGCGGCCGGACGATTGCACGTGAATGGCGGCGCGCTGCAGCACGCGCTGGAAGCCGGCGGTGGGCTTGGCGTCGCTGGCGACGCTGCCGACGAGATTGCCCAGCTGGTTGTCGATATATTCGCCGAGATCGCGCCGCAGACGGTCGAGATCGAGATTGCAAGCGCGGAACACGGCGACCGCGTCCTGATCTTCCGTGAGCGCCAGCAGCAGGTGCTCGAGCGTCGCATACTCGTGCCGCCGCTCGTTGGCATGCGCCAGCGCGCGGTGCAGAGTCTGTTCGAGCTTCGGTGACAGCATCGGCCTGCTACTCCTTCTGCGACTTGCACTGTAGTTCGCTGCGATCCATGGAACCCATGACTTGGATCAATTCGCCCTCGCTAGCTCGCGAATGTCCGCCGGCACATCCCGCTACTCCTTCTCCAACGTGCACTGCAGAGGATGTTCGTTGCGGCGCGCGAAATCTATGACCTGCGTCACTTTCGTCTCGGCCACCTCGTACGTATAGACACCGCACACGCCGACGCCGCGGCGGTGGACATGCAGCATGATGCGCTCCGCCTCCGAGCGGCTCTTGTTGAAGAAGCGCTCGAGCACATGCACCACGAACTCCATCGGCGTGTAGTCGTCATTGAGCAGGAGCACCTTGTACATCGACGGCTTCTTCGTCTTCGGCTTGCTCTTGACGACGACGCCGGTCTGCCGGTCGTCGCGCCCGATTCTATCGTTGTCGCTCATCGTCCGATGAACTGCTCTCCTCGCAAATCACAGCGGCGTCAGCATGCGCCTATGATATGTGATCGCTCTACTATGCGCAAAGACCCTTAAGCCCAGATTTCCGCAAGGTGACGGAACGACGCGCAGTTCGCAGTGACGGAAATCACGAGCCGACCTCCATGGCCACGCCGGATCCATAGACACCCGCAGGTGACCAGGGCTACCGGCAGTCCATCCAAATGTCTCAGAACGCATTGGGGATGCCGCCGAGGCCATCCTCGCGCACCTGCAGCCAGAAGCGAATCTGCGTCTGATCTTCCTGACGCCCCTGCGGCCCGAGAAATTCGCTCGCCGGAATCTTGCGCGGCGGATTCACCGCCAGCTCCGTCTGGTCGTGCTTGAACAGGAATTCGGCAAAGTGCAGCTGCGCGAAACCGTCGGTGGAGAACGCCCAGGCGTGATAGTGGAAGGTGCCGTTCCGGCACGCGCTCCCCACCCAGTAGAAATCGCCCGAGAACAACCGCAACCCGATCGGTGCGCCGGCGAACTGCCCGCTCTGCTCCAGCAGCGCCAGGAACTGCTGGTACTCGGCCGGCGACAAGCGTGCCTGCGACCCCCGCCAGCGCCAGGGCGCGAGCACGTCATCGAGCGAGACGTCGAAAGCATTCGCGCGCCCCTTGGCGCGGGCCACCAGATAGGCGCCGCCGGCGCCATCGGGTGTCGCCTCGTAGCTGCGCAGCTGCTCCTCGTAGCGGGCGTTGTATACCAGGCGGTAGCTGTCCGGAGCACCTTTGGTACAGGCCGAGCGGATATCCGTGCCGTCGAGGTAGCTGAACCAAGTGACCTTGCGGACGGCCGGATTGTCGATATCACCCCGATAGGTGCAGGCCGCGACCAAAAGTCCCATGCAAGTCACTCGCCAAAGTCGCCATAGTCGGGCTGTATTAACCATCTTTCGTCGACTCCGTTCCCTCTCTGTTCAATTGTGATAGGAATATCGTAAAAGAACGGTTAATTAAGGCTTGACGTTAATGCGTTCTTAAAGATCATAGTGCTATGGTGAACTAGAATAAGACATTTTCTGGGCAATGTCTTAACTCGAGACAGGGTGCGCGTCGGATGAGGTCAGTAGAGTACGGGGTCGGTCACCAGGAGCGGCGATCGGGGCGCCTTCGGTTTTGGGCGCTCGCACTTTGCGCGTTCCTTGCTTCGGTCTATCTGGCCCCCGGCAGCGCCGACGCCAAGTCCAAGGTCAAGCGAGTCCCGCCCACGGCCGCCTCGATCATCGTCGACGCCGAAAGCGGCACCGTGCTCTACGAATCCAATTCCGGCGCCCGCACCTATCCCGCCTCCCTGACCAAGATGATGACGCTTTACCTGCTGTTCGAGGCCATCGAGGCCAAGCGGGTGAAGCTCGATGACATGCTGCCCGTCTCCGCCCATGCCGCCGTCCAGCCGGCCACCGACCTCGCCCTGCGGGCCGGCCAGAGCATCAGCGTCGAGAAGGCAATCCTGGCGCTGATCGTGCATTCCGCCAACGACGTCGCGGTCGTGGTCGCTGAGGCACTGGGCGGCACCGAGGACCAGTTCGCGGCCAGGATGACGAAGAAGGCGCGCGAGCTCGGCATGACCTCCACTCAGTATAACAACGCGTCCGGCCTGCCCGATCCGGGACAGGTCACCAACGCGCGCGACGTGGCCATTCTGGCGCGGGCCCTCATCACGCGGTTCCCGGGCTTCTATCCTTATTTCGCGACCGAGACCTTCACCTATGGCGGCCGCGTTTACACCACGCACAATCGCGTGGTCGAGAACTATTCCGGCGCCGACGGCCTGAAGACCGGGTATATCCGCGCCTCCGGCTACAACGTCGCCACCTCGGCCGTGCGCAACGGCCGTCGCATCATCGCCGTCGTCATGGGCGGGCGCAGCGCCTATGCCCGCGACGCCCAGATGATGGCGCTGCTCGACCAGGGCTTCGTGCTTGCGACCACGCAGCCGAAGACGCAGGTTGCCGCCGCCAAGCTGCCGCAAGCCCCGAGAGCCGGGGCCACGCAGGTCGCGAGCGCTACGGCGCAGCCGCCCAAGACAGGCGCCGCCGCTGCCGCCGTCGGAGCGCCGACGATGCTGATGCCTGCGACCAAGTCCGCCGCGCTTGGGGCACCGGCGACGCCGCCGGCCGACGCCGTGACCGTGCAGGTCAGCAGCGCGTTGCCCGTAACCGATGCGGCACCGGTCGGCGACCCCGAGCAGGATATCGTCGAGACCCAGATCGCCAGCATCGAGCCGACGGCCGCGCCGACGACGAACAGCACCAGCAACAGCAAGGCGGCCGCCGCCAAAGGCCGCTGGGGCATCCAGGTCGGCGCCTTCAACGCCTACAAGATGGCGCTGAATGCCGCCAACCGCGCGAGCAAACGGGTCGCCAAACTGGTGAAGGATGCCCAGATCGTCGTCGACGAGACCGGCAAGGGCAACGCCACGCTCTACCGCGCCCGCTTGGTCGGCCTCACCAAGCAGAACGCGCACAGCGCCTGCCGGCAGCTGAAGGCCAAGTCCTTCGATTGCATGGTGTTCCAGGCCGACGTGGCGCTCGCGATGAATCCGACGCCGTAGGCGTCGCGCTCACCAACGCGGCGGGGTCTGCCCTGCCGCCAGCAACGCCTCCGCCAGCGATTTCTTCAGCCTCTCGAGACCGGCTGCGGTCGTGGACTCGCAGCGCGCCACCAGGAGATCCTGGGTGTTGGACGCGCGCAGCAGCCACCAGCCATCGGCCGCCTGCACGCGCACGCCGTCGATGTCGTTGACCTTGGCCCCGGCCGCCTGCAGCCGCCCCTTGATTTCCTTGATGACCGCGAACTTGCGGTTCTCGGCGCAGGGGAAGCGCGCCTCGGGCGTGTTCACCAGCGACGGCAGCTTGTCGCGCATCTGCGCCAGGCTCTCATCCGAGCGGGCCACGAGGCCGAGCAGCCGCACGGCGGCGTAGAGCGCATCGTCGAAGCCGAAATAGTGGTCGGCGAAGAAGATGTGGGCGGCGAACTCGCCGGCCAGCGGCGCCTTGGTCTCCACCATCTTCGATTTGATGAGGGAATGGCCGGTCTGCCACATCAGCGGCTTGCCGCCGGCGCGCGCGATCTCGTCGAACAGCACCTGGCTCGACTTTACGTCGGCGATGATGGTGGCGCCGGGACGCTCGCGCAGGACCTCGCGCGCGAACAATACCATCATCTGGTCGGCCAGCACGATGCGCCCGCTGCCGTCGACGGCGCCGAGGCGGTCGGCGTCGCCGTCGAAGGCGAAGCCGAGGTCGCACTTGTGGTCGCGCACCGCGGCCTGCAGCTGTGCGAGGTTCTCGGCCACAGTGGGATCCGGATGATGGGCCGGGAAGCGACCGTCGATGGTCTCGTTGAGCAGGATGTGGCGGCCGGGTAGCCGCGCCGTCAGCGCCGCCATGGCGCGGCCGGCGGCGCCGTTGCCGGCATCCCACGCGACGGCCAGCGGCCGCCCGGTCGGGCGGTTGCCATCGCCGAGAGCGGCGGCCAAGCGCGCGACATAGTCGTCGAAGACCGAGCGCTCCCGGACGGCGCCGCCGGCTCCTGTTGCATAGGCGCCTTCGGCCGCGATCTCGCCGAGCTCCTGGATCGCCGCGCCAAAGAACGCCGCCTTGCCCAGCATCATCTTGAAGCCGTTGTGGGTCGGCGGATTGTGCGAGCCGGTGACCATGACGCCGGCGTCGGCCTTGAGCGTGAGCGTGGCAAAATAGAGCATGGGCGTCGGCCCGAGACCGACGCGCCAGACCTCGATCCCGCAATCGGCGAGCCCGCGCACCACCGCCGCTTCCAGTTCCGGCGAGGTCAGGCGGCCGTCATAGCCGACGCAGGCCGTCTTGCCGTTGTTGCGGCGGACCACGGTGCCGAAGCTGCGCCCGAGCGCATAGGCGTCGTCCGCCGACAGGGTCTCGCCGACGACGCCGCGCACGTCGTATTCGCGCAGGACCGTCGGGTTGAAGCGGTGCGGTCCGCTCACTTGCGTGTTCTTCGGTCCTGGCCGGCCGCGCTCGGCCGACCGATGCCGTGGTAGATGAACCCGGCCGCGCTCATGTCGCCCGGTCCGTAGACGTTGCGCAGGTCCACGACAACCGGCTGCCGCAAGCATTCGCGCATGCGCTTCAGGTTGAGCGAGCGGAACTCGTTCCACTCGGTCAGGATGACCAGCGCGTCGGCGCCGGTCATGGCCTCGTAGGCGTCTTTGCAGTAGGTCAGCTCCGGCATCAGCTCGCGCGCCTCGTCCATGCCCTCGGGGTCGAAGACGCGAATGGTCGCGCCGTCATGCTGCAGCGCCGGCAGGATGACGAGGCTGGGCGCCTCCCGCATGTCGTCGGTATTGGGCTTGAAGGTGAGGCCGAGCACCGCCAGCGTCTTGCCGGCCACCGAGCCGCCGCAGGCGACGCGGATGCGCTGCGCCATCTTGCGCTTGCGCGCGTCGTTGACGGCGACCACGGTCTCGACGATGCGCATGGGCGCGCCGACCTGCTCGGCCGTGCGCGCCAGCGCCTGCGTGTCCTTCGGAAAGCACGAGCCGCCGAAGCCGGGGCCGGGGTGCAGGAACTTGCGGCCAATGCGGCCGTCGAGACCGATGCCGCGGGCGACATCGTGGACGTCGGCGTTCACCGCCTCGCATACGTCGGCGATCTCGTTGATGAACGTGATCTTGGTCGCGAGGAAGGCGTTGGCCGCGTACTTGATCAGCTCGGCGGTCTCCAGGCCGGTGAACAGGATCGGCGTCTCGATCAGATAGAGCGGCCGGTAGAGCTGGCGCATGAGCTCGCGCGCGCGTTCGCTCTCGGCGCCGATGACGATGCGGTCCGGGCGCATGAAGTCGTTGATGGCCGAGCCCTCGCGCAAGAATTCAGGATTGGAGACGACGTCGAACTCCGCCTTGGGGTTCGCCTCGTGGATGATGCGCGCGACCTCGCGCCCGGTGCCGACGGGCACCGTGGATTTCGTCACCACCACGGCATAGCCCGTGAGGGCGTGGGCGATCTCGCGCGCCGCCGCGTACACATAGGTGAGATCGGCATGACCGTCGCCGCGCCGGCTGGGCGTGCCCACGGCGATGAACACGGCATCGGCGCCGGCGACCGCCGCCGCCAGATCGCTCGCGAAGGTGAGGCGGCCAGCCCCGGCGTTGCGGGCGACCAGATCGTCGAGGCCGGGCTCGAAGATCGGGATCTCGCCGCCGCGCAGCCGCGCGATGCGCTCGGCATCCTTGTCGATGCAGGCGACGGTGACGCCGAACTCCGAGAAGCAGGCGCCGGACACGAGGCCGACGTAGCCGACGCCGATCATCGCGATCTTCACGACGCGAGCCCTCCACGGCCGTAGCGGGCGACGATGTCGCGCACGGCGCCGCCGAGCGCGGGATGGCGCAGGCCGAACGCGATGGTGGCTTCAATGAAGCCCGCCTTGTCGCCGCAGTCGAAACGCTGGCCTTCGAAGCGGTAGCCGTGGAACGGAGCGCCACCGATGAGGCGCGCCATGGCGTCGGTCAGCTGGATCTCGCCGCCCGCGCCGACCTCTTGGCGGTCGAGCATCTGGAACAGGCGCGGCTCCAGGATATAGCGGCCGACGACCGCCAGCCGCGACGGCGCCTCCGCCGGCTTCGGCTTCTCGACCAAGCCCTTCACCTCGGTCAGGCGCCCGTCTTCCCGCCCGGGATCGAGCACGCCGTAACGCGAGGTGTGCTCCCGCGCCACCTCCATGACCGCGACCAGATTCCCACCCACCTTGCGATGGGCTTCGGCCATCTGCTGCAGGCAAGGTGTGTCCGCCAGTACCAAGTCGTCGGGCAGCAACACGGCCACCGGCTCGTCGCCAATCATGTGACGGGCGCACCAGACTGCATGTCCCAGGCCCTTGGCCTCCTGCTGGCGCACGCAGATGATATCGCCGGGCGGCGGGACCATGGCATTCGCCGCCTCCAGCTCGGCCTGCTTGGAACGCCGGCGCAAGGTGTCGTTCAACTCGATGGCGAGGTCGAAGTGGTCTTCCATCGCGGCCTTGTCGCGGCCGGTGACGAAGATGAACTGCTCGATCCCAGCCGCCTTGGCCTCCTCGACCGCGTATTGGATCAGTGGCTTGTCGACCACCGGCAGCATCTCCTTCGGGATCGCCTTGGTCGCCGGCAGGAAACGGGTGCCGAGGCCGGCCACCGGGAAGATCGCCTTGCGCAATGGTTTCATCCTGGCACTCCTGCGGGGGACGGCGAAGGCGTCATCGTGCGGGGAACGACCGGGGGCATCGGCGGCCCGTGAATCGGGCCTTTCTGCCACAGGGGCGCGCGGACTGGCAAATAGTCCGGATGTGGCTTCTTTCAGGCGCCGAGCAACAGGTCACGGGCCTGGTTGATCTTGGCGGCGAGGTAGTCGGAGCCGCCGTGGTCGGGGTGGAGCTTCATCATCAGGCGATGGTGGGCCTCGCGGATTTCAGCCTCGCCGACGCCGGGCCGCAGCCCCAGCACCTCGTAGGCCTCTTCCCGCGTCATGGCCGACGCCGCAGGACGTGCCGCGCCGCCGGATGACGCACCGCCGGTCTGCCGCCCGCGCCAGTCGCCGCCATGGAAGCGGTCGAGATAAGCCTCGATCAGGGTCACGCTCTCGGCATCGTCGGGCAGGCAATCCTCCCGCACTTCCAGCAGCTGCTCGAAGGTCAATTCAGCGAGCCGCCGGTCGCGATGGCGGCCGGCCAGCACTCGGCCCTCGATCACCCCGCTGTCGTGGTTCAGTTCCATGGTCAGGTATTTCGTGCTGATGCGCGACGTCTTGCCGCGCGGCCGGCCACGCGCCGCCGCGCCGAAATCCGGCCATAGCGCGCTCCAGCGCAGCGCCAGCGGCAAGGCCGCGCCGATGGCAAGAAACACGATGCCCAGCGGCACGCGGAACAGCAGCAGCACCGCGCCCAGGGCGGCCGAGCCCAGCGCCGTCCGCTTGGCCACCACCGCCAGGGTGTGCGGATTGGCCGACGCATAGGCCCGCAGCATAGCGATGACGCCGAGCAGGATGAGGACACCGATCGCGAGATAGGCCATGAACATGGCGGTCGCCCCGGCCGGCTACGGCTTCGCCATCTGCTGCGTCAGCAGCAGCGTGGCGCCGCCGGCGCGCCGGCTGTAATCCTCGAGCGCCGGCCGGCCGCCGGCCGCATACACCGCTACCGCGCTCAAGAGCTCGCGCAGCTGCTGGGCGCTGTTGGCGTCGAAGCGACAGTAGGCGCCATGAGTCAGCAGCGCGATCTGCCGGAACGCCTCCGCCGCCTTGCGATCGCGCCCCTCGTGGAAGATGAAGACGGGAATGCCGAGCAGGCCGAGTTCGCCGGCCTTGTGGCAGAGCGCGTCGACGTTTTCTTCCATACAGTCGCCGACGAAGACCACGGCGTTGATCTTCTGGCGCTTGCCTTCGGCCAGGGCATGCTTCAGCACCTTGCCGATCTGAGTCATGCCGCCGAGACAAGTGACCGCCGCCATTTTCCGCAGCAGATCGTCGGCGCGATCGAACCAGGCGCTCGCCTCGAACTCGCCGAAGCCGCGGTAGAAGGCAAGCTGGACATCGAGACCGCCGAGCGCCGCCGTCTCCTTGAACATCTCCGCCTGGATATGGCAGGCGCGGTCCCAGGTCGGCTGCCGGCTGGCGGTGGCGTCGAGCGCGAACAACAGACGCCCGCGCTGGCCCGGCGCCGGACGCGCCGCCGGCGTCGTCGCCAGCTGACGCAGGAAGGCATCGACCGCGCTGCCGGTCGCCGGCTTGTCGGGCAGTTTGCTTCGATCAGCCGTCATCGTCGCGGCTCCATCCGCGAATAATACAACTCCCGTGGCGAACCGCCATCCGGGAGCACATCTCCCGCGGGGCTCACGCCGGCCGCAGCCAAACGGCCGTGTCGTGGAACGTGCCGCCACCCTTGGGCGGGCCGGGCTCGGCGCTGACCAGCGCATTGACGCCGAGGCCCTCCTCGAAGGCGTCGTTCGGCCAGATGCTTTCGATCACGACCACGCCGCGCTGCAGGCCATCGAACGGCCGGGCATGCACGACGATCGAGGCCTGCCGGCTCCCGACGCGCACCCGCTCGCCTTGGGCGATGCCGAGGCGCGCACAATCATCAGGATGGATGAGGATCGTCGGCCGCACCTCGCGCTCCTGCGAGCCCGGCGTCTCCGTGAAGGTCGTGTTGAGGAACTGGCGCGCCGGCGCGGCGACCAGCCGGAACGGATAGGTCTCGTCGACTGTATCGTTGATCGGGGCGAAATCCGGGAGCGCCGGCAGACCGACGCCGGCCATGCCCGCGCCGTTCCAATCCGGCTTGAAGCGGAACTTGCCGTCGGGATGGCCGAAGCCGTTGAGGAAATGCATGGCCTCGAAGCCGAGCGAGCAATCGTGCCAATGGTTGCGATGCAGCGTCTCTGCGTCCGGCAGGCCCGACGCCTTGAGCGTGGCGTCCATCAGCTCCCACTCCGTCATGCGGAAGCCAGGATGGTCCACGCCCAGGCGCTTGGCCAGCTCGCACAGCACCCAGTGGTTCGAGCGCGCCTCGCCGTAGGGCTCGACGACCTTGCGCGTCACCTGCAGGAAGGTGTGGCCGCTGCCCTTGTAGAAATCGTCATGCTCGAGGAACGTCGTGGCAGGCAGCACGATATCGGCCATCTTGGCCGTGTCCGTCATGAACTGCTCATGCACGCAGACGAAGAGATCGTCGCGCGCGAAGCCGGCTCGCACCCTCGTCAGGTCGGGGCAGACGTTCAGCGGATTGGTGTTCTGGATGAATAGCGCCGTCACCGGCGGGCCGCCGCCGAGATCGCGCTTGTCGCCGGTCAGCACCGCGCCGATGCGGCACTGGTCGAGGATCCGGGTCGAGGGATCGAGCGCGTCCAGTCCCTTGATCAGCCGGTCGTCGATCTTGTAGAGCCCGCCATTGCTGTAGAGCGCGCCGCCGCCGGGATACTGCCAGGCACCGGTCACCGTCGGCAGGCAGGACACGGCGTGCACGTTGACGGACCCGTTGCGCAGCCGCGAGAAGCCGTAGCCGACGCGGATGAAGCTCCGTTTTGTTTGCCCATAGAGGCGGGCGAATTCCACGATCTGCGCCGCCGGCACGCCGGTGATCTCCGCGGCCCATTCGGGCGTGCGCGTCTGCAGGTGCGCTTCCAGCTCCTCCGGCGCGTCGGCGTATTTCGCCATGTAGGCGCGATCGGCGTAGCCTTCCTCGAACAGCACATGCATGACACCACAGGCGAGCGCGCCGTCCGTGCCCGGGCGCACCATCAGGTGCATGTCGGCGGCCTCCGCCGAACCCGTGCGATAGGGATCGATGACGACCATCTTGGCGCCGCGCTCCTTGCGCGCGCGGGCGATGTGCGTCATCACGTTGACCTGGGTCGAGACGGGATTGCCGCCCCAGACCACGATCAGGTCGGCCTCGGCCAGCTCACGCCCGTCGACGCCGCGGCGCGCGCCGACAGCCGCCAGCCAGCCGGCATCGGCCAAGCTGACGCAGATGGTTTCGAGCTGGCGCGAATAGCGCTTCACATGGCGCAGGCGGTGGATGCCGTCGCGCTGCACCAACCCCATGGTGCCCGCGTAGAAATAGGGCCAGACCGCCTCGGACCCATGGCGCTGCTCGGCGCGCGCCAGTCCCTCGGCGGTGGCATCGAGCGCGGCCTCCCAGGAGGTCGGCTCGAACGCCGAGATCCCCTCGCCCTTCGGCCCGACCCGCCGCAGCGGCTGGGCCAGACGCTGCGGATGATGCTGGCGCTCGGCATAGCGCGCGACCTTGGCGCAGACGACGCCGGCCGTGTAGGGGTTGTCGCGCGCTCCGCGAACCTTGCCGATGCGATGCGAGTCGAGGCGCTCGACTTCCAGCGCGCACGTGCTGGGACAGTCGTGCGGACAGGTGGAATAGGCGGTATCGAGAGGCATGCTCCCAGTATAGCAGAGCATGCACGGCCTTCGAGAGCGGCGGGTTACGCAGGTCGCCCCCGCCCTGGACGCACGGTTAAAGGCCATATTGAGTTCGCCATGGACCTGCCGCCGGCCTACAATCGCGCCTTAAATCCAGGGGATTTCCGTGCCTCGCACGAGCAATACCGCACCGGTCGGGGTCGTCGTCAGCGGCGCCGGCGTGATGGGCAGCTTCCACGCCGAATCCATCGCCAACCTGAAGCAGGCCAAGCTGATCGCCATCGTCGATGCGGCGGAGAAGCAAGAGGTCCAGGCCCCCGCGTCGCTGCGCGTCGCCGATGGGATCCAGCGCTCTCTGAAGAGCGGCAATCCGGTGGCGCTTCCCGCCTGAACCACGACGCGTGCGCCCATGACCGCCGTCATCTCCGACACCCCGCGCAATGCGCCGGCGAAGGGCATCGTTTACATGCTCGCCGCCTCGGCGACGCTCACGATCATGGATGCCGGCATCAAGTGGCTGACCAGGGACTACCCGGTGCCGCAAATCGGCTTCATGCGCTATGCCGTCGGCCTGCTCATCGCGATGGCGCTGGCGGCGCGCCTCGGCGGCATCGGCACGCTGCGCACGAGGCGCCTGGGCGGGCACGCCCTGCGCTCGCTCTTCAACCTGGCGACCATGCTGACGTTCTACTATGCGCTGGACGCCCTGCCGCTCACCGATTCGATCGCCATCGGCTACGCGGCGCCGCTGTTCATGACGGCGCTCTCGGTGCCGTTGCTCAGGGAGCACGTCGGTTGGCGGCGCTGGTCGGCCGTCGGGGTGGGCTTCTTGGGCGTGCTGATCGCCGCCCAGCCGTC
>Ga0335085_10008789_pt1 | contig 15350 bp, 13 predicted proteins | sample Lox_Sample_45_FD_206712 | JGI IMG/M metagenome (GOLD analysis project Ga0335085, IMG submission 206712) | Soil microbial communities from Loxahatchee National Wildlife Refuge, Florida, United States - Lox_Sample_4.5 | ecosystem: Environmental > Terrestrial > Soil > Wetlands | place: USA... | reverse complement strand
GGACACGCCTGCGGCGCGCCCCGCGTCGCCACCGGATCCCTTGACCCGGGCGTCTTAACCCTGTTGCTGGTGGCCGGGGTGCTGGTCGTCGAAGACGCGGGCGGCATAGGCGGCGGCTTGGGCGCGGCGCTGCATGCCCAGCTTGGCGAACAGGGCGGAGATGTAGTTCTTCACCGTCTTCTCGGCCAGGAACATCCGGTCGCCGATCTGCCGGTTGGTCAGTCCTTCGCCGATGAGCTGCAGGATGCGTCGTTCCTGGTTGGTGAGCTCGGCCAGCGGGTCGGTCCGGGCGGCCTGGTCGCGCATCCGGCGCATCACCCGGCTGGTCGCCGCGGGGTCGAGCAGCGACTGGCCGGAGGCGATGGTGCGGACCGCGCCGACCAGGTCGCTGCCGCGGATCTGCTTGAGCACGTAGCCCGCGGCGCCCGCCATGATGGCGTCGAACAGCGCCTCGTCGTCGGTGAACGAGGTGAGCATGAGGCAGGCGAGCTGGGGCATCCGGGACCGGATCTCCCGGCATACGGTGACGCCGTCACCGTCCGGCAGGCGGATGTCCAGCACGGCGACATCGGGTTTCAGGGCCGGGATACGGGCCAGGGCGGAGGCGGCGGTGCCGGCCTCGCCGACCACGGTGATGTCAGGTTCCGCCTCGAGCAGGTCGCGCACCCCACGCCGGACGATCTCATGATCGTCGAGCAGGAAGACCGAGATCCTCGCCCGCGTTTTGCCCGGTTGGCTCACCGGACCAGGTTAACGCCGGTGAGTTAGCCTGAAGCCGGCGGCGGACGGACGACGCAGGGAGGCCGGTTATGCCACAGCCCCAGGGAGCCGAGCTGGAGAAGGTCCGGGCACGCCGGGCCGAGCTACGTGAGCGCTACCTGCGCGCACCCGGCGAACGGCCGCCTACCCCGGTCCGCGGCGTCCACCACCTGGCGCTGATCTGCCGCGACGTGGAGGAAACCATCCAGTTCTACCAGGAGTTCCTGGGCTTCCCGCTGGTCGAGCTGGTGGAGAACCGCGACTACGCCGGGTCGAGCCATTTCTTCTTCGACATCGGCAACAAGAACATGCTCGGCTTCTTCGACTTCCCGGGACATGACCACCCGGCCTGGGAGGAGACCATCGGTGGCGTGCAGCACCTGGCCATCTCGATCCCGCAGGAGCAGTACGACGCGGCCAAGAAGAAGTTCAACGAAGCCGGCATCGACTACCTCGGGCCGGACCGCGGCGTGGAGGAGAGCATCTATTTCCGCGACCCGAACGGCGTCGGCCTGGAGCTGTACCGTGAGGACCTGGGCGAGTTCGACGGCCGCCACCTGATCGATTAGCGCAGCTCGCGGCGGATGACCAGGCGCATTCCGGTCCACACCTGGTCGATCGCGCACACCTTGTTGTCCACCAGGCCGGTGGGCAATGCGACCTCCCGCATAACGTGCTCGTTCATGTCGGTGGGCACCTTGGCCGCGCGCTTCGGCCAGGCGATCCACAGTCCGCAGGCCGGGGCCATGTGCTGGCGCAGCGTGTCCAGCTCCGCCTCGTACCCGGCCCGGGACGTGGTGAAGTACACGATCACGTCGAGCGGTACGCCCGCAGGCAGCTCGTCCAGCAGCTCCACGCCCGGTAGGTCGCCGAGCAGGCCGGCAAACCCGTCCGGCGCGCCGATCACGGCAACCAGGTAGCCGGGCTTGATGCCGAGCTTGGCCGGCAGCGGGGTCCCCGGGTACCCGCTGGGCGTGGTCATGGTCAGCAGGCTAGCGGCTGGTCAGTGAATGGCGGCCCCGGTGGCCGGGTCGAAGAAGTGCAGCCGCTCGGTGTCCACGGCCAGCCCGGCGCGGGCGTGCGGCGTGATCGTGGCCCGCGGGCTGACCCTCGCTACCCCGGCGGGCTCGTCGCCGGCCCGGGGCACGTCCAGCTGGAAGTGCACCAGCTTCTCGGTGCCGAGCACCTCGACCAGCTCCACGTCGACGGTGAGGCTGGCCCCCGGGACCGCGGGAGTCCCGGTGCTGGCCGGGTCGGTCAGCACCTCCGGGCGGATGCCCACGATCAGCTCGGTGCCGTTGAACGAGGTCAGCTCCGTGGACTGCTTGACCATGGCCGGCGGCAGGGTGAGCCGCTGGCTGCCCAGGATCAGCTCGGCGGTGTCCCCGACGATGTCCAGCTGGGCCGGGTAGAGGTTCATGGCCGGCGAGCCGATGAACCCGGCCACGAACAAGTTGGCCGGCCGGTCGTACAGCTCGCGGGGCGGCGCGGCCTGCTGCAGGACGCCGTCGCGCAGCACGGCCACCCGGTCGCCCATGGTCATGGCCTCGGTCTGGTCGTGCGTGACGTACAGCGTGGTGGCGCCGGCCCGCCGGTGCACGGCCAGCATCTCGGCGCGCATCGCCGTCCGCAGCTTGGCGTCGAGATTGGACAGCGGCTCGTCCATCAGGAAAATGGCCGGCTCACGGATGATGGCCCGGCCCATGGCCACCCGCTGCTTCTGGCCGCCGGACAGCTGGCGCGGCTTCCTGCTGAGCTGCCCGGTGAGGCCCAGGATGGCGGCGGTGTCGCGCACCCGGCGCTGGCGTTCAGGCTTAGGGATTTTCTTGTTTTCCAGAGAGAAGCCGAGATTCTCGGCCACGGTCAGGTGGGGGTAGAGCGCGTAGCTCTGGAACACCATGGCCACGTCGCGCTGCCGGGGCGGCACGTCGTTGACCACCCGGTCGCCGAACCGGAGGGTGCCCGCACTGATCCGCTCCAGGCCGGCCACCATGCGCAGCGCGGTCGTCTTGCCGCAGCCGGACGGGCCGACCAGGACCACGAACTCGCCCGCGCCGACCTGCAGGTCCAGGTCCCGCACGGCGGTGACGCCGGTCGGGTAGGTCTTGGTCAGCTGGTCCAGGGTCACACTGGCAGTCACGGTGCTCCTCCCTCAGTTCGCGATGCTGCCGAGCAGCAGGCCGCTGCGCCAGTACCGCTGCAGGATCAGGAACAGGATGATCAGCGGCGCGATGGTGACCAGGCCGCCGAGCACGACCAGCGGGAACAGCTCGGCGTTGCCGCTGTTCTGGGCGCGTTCCGACCACAGGCCCAGGCCCACGGTGAGCGGGTAGAGCTGGTTCTGGCTGAAGATGATCAGCGGCAGGAAGTAGTTGTTCCACACCGTGACCACGCTGAGCAGCAGCACGGTCATCAGCCCGGGGACCATCAGCGGCAGGGCCAGCCGCCAGAAGATCTTGAATTCGCCGGCGCCGTCCAGCCGGGCCGCGTCGATCAGCTCCTGTGGCACCGAGACCTCGACGAACACCTTCATCAGGTACACGCCGATCGGGCTGACCATGGCGGGCAGGATCATCCCCCAGATCGAGTTGATCAGGTGCACCTTGGCGTAGCTCAGGTACAGCGGCAGCGTGATGGCGGCGATCGGCACCAGCAGGGCCGAGATCGTCACATAGAACAGGAAGCGCGCGCCGCGGAACCGGAACCGGGCGAAGCCGTAGCCGGCCAGCGCCGACAGCGCGGCCGCGCCGCCGCCGCCGACCACCGCGTACAGCACGGTGTTGCCGAACCACTGGAAGTAGATGCCGTAGCCGTCCACGTTCTGGAACAGCAGGCTGAAGTTCTTGCCGAACACGAACGGGGAGGCGAACCAGAAGCCGAACGTCTCGAAGATGTTGGCCTGGGTCTTGGTCGAGTTGATGATCAGCCAGACGATGGGGATCAGCGTGAAGATGGCGAACAGCACGCAGACCGTGGTGACCAGGGTGACCGTGCCGCGGCGCAGCCCGTAGAACTCGATCGGGATGGCGTTCTCGTCCGGGCTGCCCCAGCGGCGGCGCGGCTCGCGCGGCGCGGGCGTGGGCTGGTCCTGGTCGAGGACGGCGGTGGATGCGCTCATCAGATCTCACCCCTGCGGCGGCGGAGGAACAGCGACCCGACCGAGATGACCACGATCACCAGGCCGAGGATTACCGCGGCGGCCGCGGCCAGCTGGGTCTGCCCGCCCGCGATCGCGGTGTTGTAGATGTACAGGGTCGGCGTGAAGTTGATCGAGATGGCCTGGGTCTCGAAGTACTGCAGGATCAGCGGCTCGGTGAACAGCTGCAGCGCGCCGATGGTGTTGATGAACACCAGCAGCACGATGGCGGGCCGGACGATCGGCAGTTTGACCTTCACGATGATCTTCCATAGCGGCGTGTCGTCCAGGATGGCCGCCTCGACCACGTCCCTGGGCACCGACTTGAGCGCGGCATACAAGATGATCATGTTGTAGCCGGTCCACTCCCAGATCACGATGACGATGATCGAGGGCAGGATCAGGTTGCTGGAGAAGAAGTCGGTATTGGCGAAGCCGAGCGCGTGGGCCAGGTGCACGAACGGGCCGAACTGCGGTTCCAGCAGGAACGACCACATCACCGCGCCGACCACGGCGGGCACCGCGAACGGGATGAAGAAGATGGTGCGGAACAGGTTGCCGTACTTGGCCACGCCCAGGTCGAACATGGTGGCGAAGAAGAACGCGATGGCCAGCATGACCGGGATCTGGATCGCCGCGAAGACGATCACCCGGATGACGCCGGACCAGAACTCGCCGGACTGCAGCGTCTCGGTGTAGTTGGCGGCGCCGGTGAACGTGGTGCCGCCGATGATCCGGGTGGTGTACAGGCTGGTGTAGATGGCGTAGATGAGCGGCGCCAGCATGAAGACGGCGAAGATGACGAGGAACGGGGCGACGAACCAGAAGCCCTTCCGGTCGCGCCGGCGGGCCCACGCGGACTGCACCAGCATGCCCCGGATCGGGAGCGGGCGGCGCTGCGCCGTGGTGGCGGTGCCGTTCACGATGCTGTTCTCCTGTCAGAGGTGCGGGCCTGTCGGGGGTTCGGGGCTGGCGGGCGCCCGGCTGGGGAGGTCGGGCGCCCGCCAGCCAGCCATCAGGAGGAAACCGTGAAGCCCTGCTGCTTGGCGTAGGTAACCAGGACATTCTGGAAGTTCTTGAATGCCGCGGCCAGCGTTTCCTTGCCATCGAGCACGCCCGCGAACACCGTCGCGGACTGGGTCAGCGCTTCAGTCATGAACGGCGGCCAGGGCACGCCCTTGATGTTGCTGGCTGCCGCGGTGAACGCCTGGTCCGGGTGGGACGAGCCGGACACCGGGACGGTGATGTTCTTGTAGGACGGGTCGCTCAGCAGCGGCTTGAACGTCGGGAACAGCGACGACGGGGCCGTCTTGGTGATGTTCCACGACGCGCTGGTGCCGTTCAGCCACTCGGAGAACTCGGCCGCGGCGGCCTTGTGGGCGCTCGAGCTGAACACCGGGTAGGTCGAGCCGCCCCAGTTGGCGGCCACGTCGGCGCCCGCGGTCCACTGCGGCAGCGCCGCCGCGCGCCAGTCGCCCACCGACGACTTGGCGTCCGGCGCGAAGTAGGACGGGCCCCAGGCGGAGCTGAGCCAGCTCGCGTCGATGCCCTTGTCCATGTCGGCGAATGAGGTGGCGGACACGTCGGTGGTGCCGTTGACCTCGTGCGCGTCCAGCAGCTTCTGCCAGTAGGCGGCGAACTTCATCTGGGCCGGGCCGGTCCAGTTGATGGTCACGCTGCTGCCGCCGCTGTAGGCGAACGGCCACGCGTTGTCCTGGGCCATCAGGCTCATGACCCACTGCAGGTCGGTCGCGGAGAAGTTGGTGATGTACGCGGACGGGTCGGCCTTCTTCAGCGCCGCGGCGGCGGTGGCGAACTGCGCCCACGTGGTCGGCGGCGAGATGTGGTACTTGGCCAGCAGCTTGGAGTTGTAGTAGAAGGCCATCGGGCCGGCGTCGCCCGGCATGGCGTAGACCGCCGAGCCCTGGCTGACTTCCTGCCAGGCCCACGGCACGAAGTCGTTCTTGTACTTGTCCGCGCCGTACGGGACCAGGTTGACCACGTTGTGCGTGACTTCGAACGAGGGCAGTTCGTCGAACTCGACCTCGGCCACGTCGGGCGCGCCCGAGCCGGCCTTGAGCGCGTCGGTGATCTTCACGTACTCGGGGTCGCCCGCGCCCACGTCTTCCTGGGTCACGCAGATGCTCGGGTGGGTCTTGTTGAACTCCGTGACCGCCCGGCCCATGCCCGGCACCCACGCCCAGAAGGTGATCTTCGTGGCGCTGGAGTTCTTGCACGAGGCGCCGGCCTCCAGCGTGGCGCCGCCGCTGGCCGCGGGGGCCGCGCTCTTGGTGCTGGTGGCGGACGAGCCGCTGCTGCCGCTGCTGCCGCACGCGGCGATCAGTGAGACGGCCGCCACCGCGGCCAGCCCGGCCACGACGCGCCCAGTGGTCCTGCGCGACCCCGGGGGACGGGGCCAGCTGTGTCGTGAGGGGAAGGGCATCTTCGCAAAACTCCTCATAGTGAGCCTTGTCCTTTTCCTGATGGGGGTTTTCTGGGGAAAGATCACCCGTCGGCCGTCACCGCTTCGACCACGGTGAACGACTGGGGCGGGAGGGTGAGGGTGAGCACTGACCCCTTCGGGGTTTCTGACCCCTCCTCCAGGCAGGCACCCTCGACATCGGGCAGCACGCGGGCGCCCGGCCCACGTTCCGCGGTGACGGTCGCGACCTGTGCGTCGCCGTCGAAGGCCAGGCCGCGCACCGCGATCTCGACGGTCTCCGGTTCGTCCGGATTGCGGTTGACCAGGGTCAGCGAGAGCTTGCCGCGGTCGGTGGTCGCGGTGGCGGCCGCGTCCACCATGGTGAATGGGCCCAGGTCGGCGACCCGGTGCGGCCACCGGCTGTGCCGTTCCTCGCCCAGCGGGCTGATCTTGGGAGCGCTCACATGGACGTCCACCGCCACGTCCAGGGCGGCTCTGGCGTGCAGCAGCACCGGATAGTAGATGGGCTGGGTGGCCACGGCTTCCGGGCTGGTCACGATCGGCGCGATGGCGTTCACCATCTGGGCCAGGTTGGCCATCCGGACCCACGCGCTGTGCCGGATGAAGATGTTCAGGTAGGTGGCGACAGCCAGGGCATCGGGGAAGTTGTAGCGCTCCTCCAGCGCGCCGTCTGGCTCCCGGTACCAGACATTCCACTCGTCGTAGGCGATCCGCGGTGGGCTGGCGATCTTCTTGACGTAGGCCACCCGCTCGATCAGGGCCCGGGTGACCTGGATCGCGCGTTCGGCCTGGAGCGGCTGCAGCACGTTGGTCCAGTAGTCGTCGGATCCGGTGTAGATGTGCAGCGAGTGGTAGTCGACCAGCGGGGCCATCCCGTCGATGACCACCCGGTCCCAGTCGTTCCAGCCGTTCATCCCGCAGCTGACCAGCTTGGCCTGCGGGTCCAGCATCTTGATGGCCCGGGCCCAGCGGGTGGCGGCGCGCACGTACTCCTCGGCCGACACCGCGCCGACCTGCCAGTCGCCGTACATCTCGTTGCCCAGGCCCCAGTACCTGACCTGGTGCGGGTCCTGGTGGCCGTTTTCCCTCCTGCGGTTGGCCCAGGCGGTGTCGCCCGCGCCGTTGCAGTACTCGACCCAGGCCAGCGCCTCTTCCAGCGTGCCGGTGCCCATGTTCAGGCAGATGTACGGCTCGGTGCCGAGCTGCCGGCAGTAGGCCACGAACTCGTCGGTGCCGAACCGGTTGGACTCCTCGCCGCCCCAGGCCAGCTCGGGCCGCCGCGGCCGGCTGTCCTTCGGGCCGATGCCGTCGGCCCAGTGGTAGTTGCTCACGAAGTTGCCGCCCGGCCAGCGCAGCACGCCCATCCGGAACTCGCGGAGCAGCCCCATCACGTCGGTGCGGAACCCGTTGTGGTCGGCCAGCGGTGAGCCCTCGTCATACAGGCCGCCGTAGATGCAGCGGCCGAGATGCTCGACGAAACCGCCAAACACGTTGCGGTCCACGGTGCCGAGCTGGCGGGCAGGATCCACCACGATCCGGGTCACGAGTCCTCCTGGACAGATGCGGTTTTCTGGATGCGCCCCCCGCACGATTCACGAACGATCAGCTCGACGGGCAGCCGCACCGGGGCCACCGGCGGGGTCTCACCGGCGATGCTGTGCAGCAGCAGCTCCACGGCCTGCTCGCCGGTTTCCGCGAACGGCACCCGCAGCGAGGACAGCGGCGGCATCAGGTACTCGGCGAACGGCATGTCGTCGCAGCCGACCACCGCGACGTCCCGCGGCACCCGGCGGCCGGCCGCGGCCAGCGCGCTGAGCACGCCGATGGCCATCGTGTCGCTGTGCACGAAGATCGCGGTCATCTCGGGGTCCCGCTCCAGCAGCAGCCGGGTGGCGGCGGCCGCGGTGCCGGGCGTCCAGTCGCCCTCGACGGCCAGGTCCTCGCCCGGCTCGATGCCCGCGGCGCGCAGCGCGTCCTCGTAGCCGTGCAGCCGGCTGCGCACCACGTGCCGCCGGAACGGCCCGGTGACGGTGCCGATGGTGGTGTGCCCCAGCCGGATCAGGTGCTCGGTGGCGGTCCGCGCCCCGGCCCGGTGGTTGGAGCCGACCAGCGGGACCCCGCCGCCCGGCACGTGGTGCAGGCTGACCGACGGCACGTAGCGGCGGAGCATGTCGGCCACCTTGGTGTCGCCCTCGAGCTGCGGCGCGGCCGCGATGACCCCGTCCACCCGGCGGTCGATCAGCATCTGCACCACGGCGGCGCCGTCCCGGCCGTCGTCGGCCAGGTTGCCGACCAGCACCGCGTGCCCGTGCTTGCGCGCGGTGTGCTCGGCGGCCACCGCGAACTGGGACAGCGCGCCGTCGGTGATGTCCCCGGCGACCAGCCCGATGGTGGCGGTGGACTGCTGCACCAGGCTGCGCGCGACGCTGTTCGGCCGGTAGCCCAGGCTGTCCGCCACGGCCATGATGCGGGCCGCGGTCTCCGCCGACACCCGCACGTTGCCGCCGTTGAGCACCTTGCTCGCAGTCTGGAAGCTGACCCCGGCCCGGGCCGCGACTTCCTTGATCGAGACATACCGGCGTGCCATGACGTCCTTGCTCTGACCTGGTTCGTCTTCGTGAACGAACGTTCGCCTAGAAAGTAGATTCCGCCACTATGCCCGGTCAAGACACGGTTCGATCACGGTTCGGGCGTATTACCGCCGGTAGTAGCCAGGTTGCCCGGATATTTCCGCAGGCCGGAGCCGGTACCGCAGGAACCTGTTCGGTTCTGCCGGATCGTGAGGCAAAGCTTTTTCCTGGGCCGAACGTTCGCGCAAGCGCTTACCCACCACCGGCCCGGCCGACAGCCTCAGGAACCGCATCAATGTGGCATTGATGTACACCGGTGTACATCAATGCCACATTCAGGCAGTTGAGGTCGGGCCGCGAACCAGCCGGGCGCGGGCGGGGTCAGACTTGGATGAATTCGATGTTGGCTAGGTCGCAGAAGACCTTCCAGTCGGCGGCGTGGTGGCCCAGGTTCATCACCTCGTGGTGCGGGCCGCCCGCGGCCAGCCAGCCGTTCAGGCAGGCCCGCACACCCGACGCGGGCCGGAACTGGCCGTAGGGCATCTCCAGCGCGGGCAGCTCCTGGCTGTCCAGGTTCTCGCCCTCGGCGCAGACCAGCCGCCACTTAGTGCCCTCCAGCGACACCAGCGCGGCCAGCGTGGCCGGGCCGGGCTGGTACTGGAACAGGAACGTGGGCGGGTCGGCCAGCCGGCCGATGCCCAGCGGGCGCTTGATCAGCTTGACCGGCCGGTCGGTCCGGGCGATCTTCCAGTTGCCCTCGCCCATGTGGCTCTGCAGGATCGAGTCGGACGGGAAGTCCATCGCGTACATCTCGGTGAAGTGCGCGTCGCCGATCAGCTGGTGGCCGGCGTAGACCAGGCAGGCGGTCAGCACGTCGCCCTCGGCCCCGTACCCGTAGCCCTTGGCCATCAGCGAGGACGCCGCGGCCAGCGGCAGCCGGCTGAACCGGCCGTCCTCGCCGATCGCGTCGAAGTGCGCGGTGTACGCGCCGAACCCGCGCTCGATCAGGATCTGCTCGATGGCCACCTGCATCCGGGCGTGGTCGGTCCGCTCGTCGGCGGTCAGCCGGGGGTCGATCTCGAAGTTCTGGTCCTCGAACGCGATCACGTCGGCGACCTGCTGGCTGGTGACCTCCTGCATGCCGCGGTACAGGTCGCCCTGGGCGACGGCCAGGATTTCCGGGCCGATCGAGCGGATCAGCGCCGACTCGTCCACCCGGATGTCGCCCATGTCGTTCATCGCGTAGCCGAAGATGGCCGTCTTCAGCGACTTCCAGGCGGTGATCGCGCGGGCGGCCCGGGCGAACCGGCCCACGTCGTCCTGGAACTGGTCGCTCTTCCAGTCGTCGGTGAGCACGGCGAACCGCTTGCCCGCGCGGACCATCGCGTTGGCGGTGTCCTGCGCGCCGTGCACGCCCTGGTTGTAGGTCATGTCGTCCATGTTCCAGGCGGGCGTGACGTTCGGGTCCGGCTGGATGTTGGCCATCAGCACCGGCAGCCGGGACTCGGACAGCAGCCGGGCCACCCGCATCGCGGGCCCGTAGGTCAGCATGACCACCATGACCCCGTCGAGGTCCGAGTTCTCGAACTCGCGCATCGCGCGGATCGCGTCTTCCCGGTACTTGATCGCCTTGCTCGGGATGAACTCGCCAACGTCGGCAAGGTGGGCGGCCAGTTCCGCCGCGTAGCCCTCCTGGCGCTGAGCGATGCCGGGAATCATGTCGTCATACAGGTCCTGCATGACGCCCAGGATCCCGATGCGAGGCTTCCGTACGGTCATGGCAACCCTTTCTTAGCTTCTTAACGCCCAGCTGGTGGAACTGCCGTCGGGCCCGCGCGGTCAGCGCTGGCCGTACTGCTCCGTGTAGCGCTTGTGCAGTGCGTCGATCTGATCCGGCTTGAGTGGCGCCAGTTCGCCGTAGGCCCGGGCCAGGTGCACGGTCCTGGCCACGTCTTCGCACATCACCGCGGCTTTGACCGCGTCGCGGGCGGTGCCGCCGATGGTGAACACGCCGTGGCGGCTCATCAGCACGGCCGGGGAGCGGTGCCCGTCCAGCGTGGCCACGATGCCGCGCCCGATCTCATCGCTGCCGATCAGCGCGAACGGGCCGAGCGGGATCTCCCCGCCGAACTCGTCGGCCATCGCGGTGATCACGCACGGGATGGCCTCGCCGCGCGCGGCCCACGCGGTGGCGTACGTGGAGTGGGTGTGCACCACGCCGCCGACCTGCGGCATGTGCCGGTAGACGTAGGCGTGCGTGGCGGTGTCGCTGGACGGGCTGTAGGCGTCCTCGACCGGCTGGCCGTCCAGGTCGCAGAGGACCATGTTGCCGGGGGTCAGGTCGGGGTAGGCGACGCCGCTCGGCTTGATCACCATCAGGCCGGTGCCGGGCACCCGCGCGGACACGTTGCCCGAGGTCCAGGCGACCAGGTTGTTCTCCACCAGCGCCGCGTGCAGGGCGCAGACCTCGGCGCGGGTGTGCGAGATGGCCGCGCTGATGGCGTGCTCGCTCACAGTGTCTCCGCTGCTCACGGGGTAGTTTCCTCCTCGGTGTGGTCGGCGGCATAAGCATGCTGCCGGGCGGGCTCGGCCGCCAGCACCCGGTCGCGCAGCGCGCGCAGCCGGTGCATGACCTCGTTGCCGTCCCGGCCGAAGTAGTCGTGCAGCCGGACGTACTCGGCGTACATCTCGTCGTAAATGTCCGCGCTGGCCGGGTCCGGGGTGTACACGCCGGACCGCTTGCCGCCCATCGCGGCGGCCGCGGCGGGCACGTCCGGGTAGCGGCCCGCGGCCACCGCCGCGTGGATGGCCGAGCCGAGCGCCGGGCCCTGCTCGGAGACGATCACGCTGAGCGGGCGGCGCAGCACGTCCGCGTACACCTGCATCACGAACGGGTCCTTGAGCATGCCGCCGGCCACCACGAACTCGGTGACCGGGACCCCGGACCCGGCGAACGTGTCGATGATCACCCGGGTGCCGAACGCGGTCGCCTCGACCAGCGCCCGGTAGATGTCCGGCGGCCGGGTGGCCAGGGTCAGCCCCACGATCGCGCCCGACAGGTGGTGGTCCACCAGCACCGAGCGGTTCCCGTTCTCCCAGTCCAGCGCGATCAGGCCGTGCGCGCCCGCGGGCTGCCCGGCCGCCTCGCTGGCCAGCAGGCCGAACAGGGAGACCCCGCGCGAGGCCGCCTCGTCCCGGTAGGACGCGGGCACGCCATGGTCGAGGTACCAGGCGAAGATGTCGCCGACCCCGCTCTGGCCGGCCTCGTAGCCGAACTCGCCGGCCACGATGCCGCCGTCCACCACCCCGCACATGCCGGGCACCTCGGCCAGGCGGCTGTCGTTCATCACGTGACACGTCGAGGTGCCCATGATGGCCACCATCTGGCCGGGGGCGATGGCGTTGGCGGCGGGCGGGGTGACGTGCGCGTCCACGTTCCCCACCGCGACCGCGATGCCTTCCGGCAGGCCGGTCCAGCCGGCCGCCTCGGCGGTCAGCGAGCCGGCCCGGGCGCCCAGCGCCGAGACCGGATGGGCCAGCTTGTCCTCGGCGAAGCTGGCGAACTTCGGGTTCAGCGTGGCCAGGTAGTCCCGCGACGGGTAGTGCCCGTCCTGGTAGATGCCCTTGTACCCGGCGGTGCAGGCGTTGCGGGTCTCGGTCCCGCACAGCTGCCAGATGATCCAGTCGGCGGCCTCGATCCAGCGCCCGGCCCGGTCGTAGATCTCCGGGTCCTCCTCCAGCAGCTGCAGCGCCTTGGCGAACTGCCACTCGGAGGAGATCTTGCCGCCGTACCGGGCGATCCACGGCTCGCCGCGCTCGTGGGCCAGCGCGTTGATCCGGTCCGCCTGCGGCTGGGCGGCGTGATGCTTCCACAGCTTGACGTAGGCGTGCGGGCGGCCCTCCAGGCCCGCCAGCTGGCACAGCGGGGTGCCGTCGCGCAGCACCGGCAGCACCGTGCACGCGGTGAAGTCGGTGCCGATGCCGATGACCCGGCCCGGGTCGATGCCGGCCGCCTGGACCGCGGCGGGCACCGCCTGGCGCAGGACCTCCCGGTAGTCCTCGGGATCCTGCAGGGCCCAGTCGGGCGGCAGCGGGTCGCCGGTCGCGGCCAGCTTGGCGTCCATCACGCCGTGCGGGTACTGGCAGACCGCGGAGCCCAGTTCGGCGCCGTCGCTGACCCTGACGACCACGGCCCGGCCGGACAGCGTGCCGTAATCCACGCCTACGGCGTAACTGTCCTCGCTACTGTCTGGGCTGGTGCTGTCGCGGTTAGCGCTAACAGTCATCGTTGTCCCGTTCTGCGAGTTTTCCGCCAAGTCAGCTCCGGGGCGGCCCGGTGCTGGACCGGATCACCAGTTGCGGGGCGACCGGCTCGGCCGACCCGGACTGGTCCCGGCCGTGGATCAGGCCTACCAGCGCGTCAAGCGCGCGGCGGCCCAGCTCACCGAAGTGCTGCCGGACCGTGGTCAGCGGCGGCAGGAAGTAGGACGACTCCGGGATGTCGTCGAAGCCGATCACGCTGACGTCCTCCGGCACCCGCCGGCCCCGCTCGGACAGCGCCCGCAGCAGGCCCAGGGCCATCGGGTCGTTGGCGCAGAACACGGCGGTCACGCTGTCGTCGGCGGCGATCCGCAGGCCGAGGTCGTACCCGCTGGCGGCGGACCAGTCGGCGGCCAGCAGCGCCGGCTCCTCGGCGCCCGCGTCGCGCAGCGCCTGCCGCCAGCCGTCCACCCGGGCCTGCGCGTCGAGCCAGCCCGCCGGGCCGGCCAGGTGATGCACCGTGCGGTGGCCCAGGCCGAGCAGGTGCTCGGTGGCCAGCGCGGCGCCCTCGGCGTTGTCCACCGCGACCGACGGGACCGGCGGCATGGTCCGGCAGCCCACCGCGAGCAGCGGGATGTCCTCAGGGACGTGGTACAGCGCCTCCACCGCCGAGTCCTGCGGCGCGATCACGATGATGCCCTCGACGCCCTGCCCGGCGAACCGGTCCACCGCCTCGAGCACCGAGCGCCGGTCCAGTTCCGGCACGCTGGCGATGGCCACGAAGTAGCTGTCCCGTGCGGCCCGCTCGATGCCGTAGAGCATGGAGGCCGGCCCGTACAGCGTGGTGTCGAAGCTGATCACCCCGAGCGTGTGGGTGCGCCGGGTGACCAGCGTCCGGGCCGCGGCGTTGGGCCGGTAGCCCAGCTCGGTGATGGCCGCCAGCACCAGGGCCCTGGTCTGCGGCCGCACGTTGGGGTGGTCGTTGAGCACCCGGGAGACGGTCTGGTGGGAGACGCCGGCCAGCTGCGCGACGTCGGTCATCACCGGCGGGCGGCTCCGCGTCCGCTCGGGTAGCTCCACGCCCACCTCCCTCCCTCGTCGCTGGCCACGGGCCGAGCCACTGGCCGGGCCGTTGGCCCGGCGCCCGGCCGCCGCGCCGGTGACCGGCTGGCCTGACTGCCTAGCCACGGCGGGCCACCATCAGGCTGGGCCACCGCGGGCAAGCGCGCCCCCACGGGGGCGGTCCCCATTCCGCACCTGGTTGCCCCCAATGTAGACGCACCTGGTCAATTCCCGGCCGGTTGCTGGAGAGATTGTTATCGTTCACATCATCCCAGGTCAAGTGCGGCCTGGCCAACCGGCCAGCGACTGTGGCGCCCATCACGCCAGCCCCGTCTCAACCGGCGTGTTCGCGGTCGAGTCGCGCGGCACCAGGCGGCACGGCAAGGTCTGCACGCCGTGCGTGGGTTCGCCGTTGATGGCCAGCAGCAGATGCTCGGCGGCCACCCGCCCGACGTGCTCCAGGCACATGTCGACGCTGGTGAGTGAGGGGTCCGCGCCGAGGACCATGGGGCTCCAGTTGTCGAAGCCGATCACCGCGATGTCGTCGGGCACCCGCCGGCCGAGCAGCCGCAGGGTGTCGGTGACGCCGCGGGCGATCTGGTCGCTGCCGCAGAAGATCGCGTCCACGTCTGGGGTGCTGTCCAGCACCACGCGGACGGCTTCGCGGCCCCAGCGTTCGCTCCATTCGCCGTACAGGACGTCGTGGGCGGCGAAGTGGGCGCCGGCTTCGGTGATGGTGTCGCAGAACCCGCGGGCCCGTTTGCGGGCGCACAGGAACCGTTCCGGCCCGGTGATGTGCCCGAACCGGCGCCGGCCGGCGGCCAGCAGGTGGGTGGCGGCCAGCGCGCCGCCGCCGGTGTCGTCGGGCAGGATGGCGGGCTCGTCGCTGTCCATGGACTGGGTCATCGCGTAGACCACGGGGATGCCCAGGCCCAGGCCGATGGAGGGGCGTGGCTCGATCCGCCGCCCGGCCACGATCAGGCCGTCGACGCGGCGGCTCAGCAGCATGTCCAGGTACTGTTTCTCGCGGCTGGGGTCGTCGCGGGTGTCGCACATGAACACGGAGATCTGGCCCGCGCCGAGCGCGTCCTCGGCGCCGAGCATGACCGGGATGGAAAAC
>Ga0335085_10008788_pt1 | contig 15351 bp, 21 predicted proteins | sample Lox_Sample_45_FD_206712 | JGI IMG/M metagenome (GOLD analysis project Ga0335085, IMG submission 206712) | Soil microbial communities from Loxahatchee National Wildlife Refuge, Florida, United States - Lox_Sample_4.5 | ecosystem: Environmental > Terrestrial > Soil > Wetlands | place: USA... | reverse complement strand
CTCCGCTTTCTCATCTTTTGAAAGCGGTGGTGGTGCTTTGTGCAGCTCGCGCGCCAGACATACAAACGGCAGCCAGCTGTCATGCGACGGGACGTTCATTGTCCCGTCGCACTTCTAGCCGCATAATGTCACATTCAGGCTCCTGCATATCTGCGATGGCAGCACAGGTGACGCTCAGCATTTCCTCCTCGCTCAAGCCTGTCAGCACCACAGGTTCAGCAGTGGCACCAGCAACTGTGACGCGATAGCTGCTCACTCATCCTCCACTCCCACCTCGATATTAGGCGGACTGACGTCCAGATTCAGATCCTGGAAATGATCGACGTTGGCTTCTGTCACCAGCGTCCCGGTTGCATCCAGCTGATGCATCCACTGCGGCAGCAGTTTCGCCATCTGCGCTTCCACTGCACGTTGCGTAACGTGCTGGTCGGGAACGTCTGCATCAGCAGGGAACTGCTGCACCCAGTCCAGTTCCAGTGTCATGGACACGCTACGCCACTTCTGTGGAGCAGGCAGACCCAGCTCACCCAATACATGCGTCAGCGTGCCGTCACAGAAGTGTTTATCGTCGTCCGCTCGCTTCAGTTCTCGAACCAGACGATCGCGCCACGCTGCGTGCTCGGCGCTGATCTTTGCGCCGAACACCATGAGTCCTTTTTCCGTGTAGTAACTTAGATCCACCTCCTCTCGCGCACGTTCCGCTGCCAGGATGCTGGCACCGTCATAGCTGTCCCACGGATAGACAAAATCTGAATCGTGAAGATCATCGTCATCAGGCCACTGCTCCACATGGAAGTGGTGCAGAAAATCCTGCATCCCCTCAAAGCAGTAATGCGCTTTGCTGTCGTGAAAGTAACCTTCCACGGCCAGCTTGCGTAGCAGACGTCGCTCCCACTGCCAGGCATGAATCTCCCCGAGTATTTTTCGGGGAGATTCTCCGCCAGTAACGCTCATTACGTTCCCTTCCTCATGACAGACTGGACACGGCAGTGGCTCTCCGCAATTCAAACAGCATGCACTGCACATTGCGTTCCTTCCTAATGCTACGGTAACATAGCTGGAGCATCCGTCCCGCACAGACGGATGCTCCAGCAGCTTGTTAGTTAGTGACTCACGTGGAGCACCGGCACGTACAAGCGTCTGCTGTTTGGCGCAGTCGGATGCTCAGTCCGCGTGTTCATCTCGGCATTTGCGTCGTATTCCCTCAGCGCCGACTGCACGGCACGTTCCAGCACGTCGAAAACAGCGTCGTGATCGTAGCGCTCCCCCAGCCAGCCGAATTCCATACGCGCGTTGTACACGCTCCTGATTGGAGGAAATCCCAGTTCGCGACGCACCTGCGTCATGTAGTCTGTCATGTAGTAGCTGATGGCTTTCGCGTCCAGCACTCTCAGCACATCCTGCTTCCACGCTGCATGTGCGGCATCAATGCGCTCCGCCAAGTTGCGGAGACCGAGAGCGGTATATAGCTCTCGATCCTCGTTTTCTAGTCTCAGCGTTGCCTTGTCTGTAGTGTCCCCCGTATTGAACTTTTCCGGCATCTGCCAGTTGCTGCCGCGCTGCGGCGTACCGTGACTGTGCGCACCACCACGCGGTCCCTTGTAATTCGCTTCCCAGCGCGGCATGTGCAGTCGGATGAGCTCCGCGTTCATGCCCTCAAAGCAGTATGACGATTTGGTGCTGTCGTAATATGCTTCCACCGCGAGCTTATACACGAGCTTCCTGTAGTCACGGAAGCGCTGGAGCGCCGCATCCACCACAGCGTTCGCCGCTGCCAGCTCTGCATCTTCAGCAGTCATTACTATTCCCCTCCTGATTTTGACGTCAGAGCCTGCACAATGCGAGACGCCACGCGCGCAGCGCAGCGTCCCGCACGTGCTGAACAGCTCAGGCTGTGACTTCGTCGACGTAGGTGCTGATGGACACGCGGTCAGGACTGCCGTTGTCATGCAGCTCGTAGCCGCGATTGCGCAGTTCCGTGCTGATGATTTCCCTCAGCAGAGCTTCGAAGTCCTCACGTGTGGTGCTGTCGTCAGGAGCCAGCGCATACATGCTGGTGGACGTCTCGAAGCGCGTCCTGCGTCGTGCAGGCGGCATCTTCAGCAGCTCCAGCAGCGCAGTGCCCTGCGCAGCGCTGAATTTGCTGTTGCTCTGGAAGTTGATGATCTTCATCCGGACGTTGCTGCGCCAGGCGTCCAGCTCCTTACGCAGCTCAGGGATCTTCACCTCCAGACCGCGAGCGGTGAACAGAGCCGGATCGTAATCCGTCACGACCATCGCCTGCTGCGCGGCAGCGTCGCTGACACTGCGTGCAGGCAGCTTGAGCTGTTCGAGAAACTGATTCGCGTACGCAGTCCGGATCTGCCCACGCTCGTCGCCGGACGCCTTGTGCACAGCGTCACGCAGCTGCGCTCGCTGACGCAGCCAGTCGTCCGCCAGCGCAGCAAGTTCCGCTGCCAGCATCTCCCGGGACGGAGACTCCGTTGCTGTCTCCGTCCCGGGTCCCGCATCTGTTGCTGTCATTACCCTGCATTCCCTTCCTGGCAGTGCACTTACGTCCGCTGCTTAGCGGACGCTGCGAACCGCGACCTCAGTGGCGTGGACGGTGAAGCCCGCATCCTGTGCCAGACTGCGGATGTCCCGGATCTCGGGCTCCGCCGCCTGCCGGATCTGCGCTTCGGTGATGTGGCTGGCCCCGCTGACGCTGATGCTGAGCGTGATGACGCGCTCTGCGTCCGCAGCAGCGGTTTCGGCAGGAGTGCCGACGCCTGCTGCCACCAGGATCTCCTGCGCGCCGTCACCCAGATGCCGGCGATTGCGCTCCACCACCGTCTGCAGCTGCGCGCGCCAGGCAGTCTGCTCGGCGGTGAGACGCTCCACCATCCGCTGCAGACCGCGCTCGTTGTACAGCTCCGGATCGAATTCCTCGCCGAGCGTCACCGCACCGCTGGCAGGCAGATCAGCCTCTCGCAGCGCCGGAGTGACCTGGTAGTCGGTCAGACCGCGCGTGCGCGCAACGCGCTGGGCAGTGTCTCGAGCAGCCGTCCGCTCCTGCGTGAACTGCGCCAGGACTGCGGTGGCCTCGTGTGCTGTCGTCACAATGTTCCCTTCCATGTGTGTTAGTGCAGGTGGCGGGGTGTGCCCGCCGGGTATGCCTATACCTTACACCACTACGCGCGCTTTGTAAACACCGCATATGCGAAGGCGGGCGAGGTTGCGCTGCCCCCCGCCATGTAGTACAGTATTACCTGTCAGCACGGAGCGGTCCCCCCCACCCCCTGCTGATGTACGGGGGACAGTCAGAGCACCCACCCAGTCTGGCTGTCCCCGCCACACAGCTCATCTGCATCTTGACAATTATATATGTACATCCCTCCAGGTGCGCAGGGGCGCGGCTACTTCTAATCTTTAGGTCATCGGTTCGACTCCGATTCTCGGCACGTTGCCCGAGATAGCTCAGCTGGTAGAGCAAAAGACAAAAATGCCGCGTCACGACCAGGATCTCTGGAGGGACTAGGTTCTCCCTGGTGCGCAGGACACGAGATACTTCTCGGCTGAAGAAGTGACGTTCCACGTCACAGGCAGTTTCGATACTGCCACTCTTGTGCCCGCACAGTTCTCAGGGAGGCATCCGTCCGCAGCGCGGAATGATGAAAAGCGCAGGGATCTCCCTTTTCGGGTTCGGGATAATCCCCAGCGTCTAGTAGTCATCTCCAGCGCAGCGGACGGGTAAGGAGTGAGGGCGGACAGGATGCGGTCCTGCCATACCAGAGGACAGTTGTGATCATACCCGGATTAATAGTCTAGGTGCTGATCGAAAGTCTCACCGAGCCCAGGGGCGTGGGCAGCCCTCACTCCTTTTTAATGTTCTCCATCTAGCATGACCGCCTGTCCAGGAACTGTGCTATGATGGAGATTATAAGACCTGGTGCGCATGCCAGCGGTTACTTCACCTTTCTTTTGCAAAGGCCCGGAGGCCCCCCGCTGGCAGCTCAGAACTCAGGTCACTGGAGCAGGCAGCGGTGTGCTTCGCCTTTCTGGCCGCTGCCTGCTCCACTTATCGAGGTGAGGATGTGCCCTGGAGCACTGAACGATTCCTCAGATATCAGCGTAAACGACACCGTGAACGACTAGCGCTGGCAATCGAGCGACTCGGTGGCAAGTGTGTCCGTTGCGGAGCCACAGAAAATCTTCAATTTGATCATATTGTTCCTGGCAGTCGCGTACGGAAAATTTCTGAGGCAACGAACTGGTCACTGGAGCGCTTCCTCGCTGAGGTTGACAAGTGCCAGTTGCTATGCGATCCTTGTCATCGTCAGAAGTCAAAGGAAGCTGGTGAGACAGCACATGGTGAGCGCAATCCACGCGCTAAACTTACTGAAGATGATGTCCGTGAAATACGTAAGTCTGATTTGTCGTACTCTCAGCTTGCGGTGCAATATGGAGTAGGCAAGCGAGCAATCATGAGTGTCAAGCTTGGCAGGACGTGGAAACATACAACTTAATCGCAGAGACGAGAGATCTTTGCCGTGCGGGGTGGTGCAGTTTGGCGGCACGCTGTCCTCATAAGTCAGAGATCGCGGGTTCAAATCCCGCCCCCGCTTCTTAGTCTCATCAATGCCGTACCAAAACCCCCCGATTGATGAGACGCAGCAGCTCCCCGCCACTGTGCGGGGAGTTGCTGTGTCCGGGAAGGAATAAATATATCATGGCAGGCAAGAGCAAGTCGTCAGCTGCGAAGCAGGCGACGAGGAGTGCTAGTCGTACACGCAGCACAAACAGGAAGGCTGAGCGCGCGGCTGCGCAGGCAGCAGCGCACGCACGTAATCGCAGGGAGGGTACGTCTCCCTGGCAGCAGGCTAGAGCTGCACGCGCTGTAGCGCGTGCAGCTCTGCAGCACAGGGGTACCAGCTGAAGAGTGACTGATGTACACTGGATCACACCGCTGGAATCAGAAGCTGCTGATCTGCCCAGAATCAGACGTCTCTGGCGTCGAATAGAATCCATCTGCCTGCCTGCTGAAGGACCACTTACAGCAGATCATGTGCTGAACTGCTATCTGGATGAGGAAAATGACACAGATTCTGGATCATTATATATCTGCAGCTCCGTTGCAGTCGTCATCTCTATCACCGGCGACCTACGGCTTCAACGCGACGCTCAGTGCTCAGCGTGCTGCATTCCAGCAGAACTGCCTGTCTGAGCTGGTTCTGAAGGTGGCATCGCGCTGCAATCTGGATTGTGACTACTGTTACATGTACACCATGGCGGATAGCGGCTGGAAGCAGCAGGAGCGCATCATGTCACTGGTGACAGCGGAAAGAATAGCGCGACGCGTCGCCGACTACGCTCACGCGCACAATCTGCATGCGTTTGACATTATTTTCCACGGCGGTGAGCCACTGCTTGCAGGTGCAGAACAGCTCAGTCAGATGACGGAACTGTTTCGCACGCATGCACCTGATGTGCAGTTCAGCTTCAGCATGCAGACGAACGGGACGCTGCTGACCAGCGCAGCGCTCAGCACACTGAGCGCTGCGCACATCATGGTGGGCGTCAGTCTGGATGGCACACGAGCAGCGAATGACAGGCATCGACTGTACAGCAACGGAAAATCCAGTTATGCAGCAGCGAGTGAAGGTCTGCGTCTGCTCGCAGACGAATATCGACAGCTGTTTGGCGGTGTGCTGGCGGTGATGGATCTGGCAGCGGATCCGCTGGAGACGTTCGGAGCGCTGAATACGCATCGTCCTCCCAGTATTGATTTTCTGTTCCCGCTGGCTCATCACAGCAATCCGCCAGCAGCGGGATACGGTGCCTGGCTGGCGGAAATTTTTGATTACTGGTCACAGGCAGACGTCGCGTTCGTTCCCGATGTCCGACTATTCCACATTATTATCGATCTGCTGCTGGGACGCAGCACACGTGCTGGATTTATTGGCGCGTCGCCGGACACGCTCAGCGCGGTGATTCAGCCGGATGGCAGCGCGGAGCTGCTGGACGCTCTGAAATCTACCACTGGAACAGCCACATATACGGGTCTGAATGTGCACAGCAGCAGTCTGGATACCATCGCTGCACATCCCGGCTACAGGCAGCCAGTCCCGGCACTGACATGCTGGAACTGTGACTTGTTTAAGGTATGCGGGGGAGGCTACTATACGCATCGATGGTCACAGACTAACGGATTTGACAATCCAAGCGTCTACTGTGATGAGCTGAAAACGCTCATTACGCACATCCAGAGGAAGGTGCAGCATGGCGAAGCTGAATCGCCCGGGGATGCGCAGCATTTCCGGGCGGGGCATCCTGACGACAGAAGCCACTAGCTCAGGGAAAACACACGAGGGCGGCACGGGCTATGCTCGCAGCGCGCAGACGGAGCTGTACTTCCGGGCGACGACGGTGTTCGCGGGGGAAGGGCAGTTTTACGAGGATGCTGCCGTTGCGGATGAGCGTCTCCGCGAGCTGGTGCGCGATCTTGCGCGAACGGACGACGGCTGGGCGTGGCTGTGCGCATTCATCCCCTGGCTGCGTCGTGAGGGCTGCATTCGCACGGCCACGCTGGTGCTGGCTCTGGAAGCAGTGCAATCTCGTACAGAAGCTAAGCTGCCTGTTCCATCGGAATGGCGTCCGCGTCAGCTGATTGAGCGCGCACAGCTCCGTCCTGATGAGCCTGCTGAACTGCTGGCTTACTGGCTCCAGCACTACGGACGTCACATCCCCAAGCCTGTCAAGCGTGGCATTGCGGATGCCGTCACGCGCATGTGGACGGAGCGCAACGTCCTCCGCTATGACAAGTCAGACAATCCTATCCGTTTTGCCGATGTGCTGGAGCTGTGCCATCCGCGCATTCGTCGATGTACGTACGTGGATGACCTGCTGGGGGAGGAAACAGAAGTCACAACTACGGATGTTGCGCAGGGCAGGATGTTCAAGTATCTGCTGGATGCTCGGCATCACGACGCAGAGCCTCCTGTGACGCTGCCTGCCCTGCACGCACGTCGCGAGCTGAATCAGATGGCACCGGAGTTCCGGCACGCACTGGGTCGCGCTATTCTTGATGACGTGGCAGCTCCTGAGCACGTCCGCATGCTGGAGCTGGCTATGGCGGGACGCTGGGAGTGGATGCGGAGCTGGCTGGGTGAAAAGCTGCCCCCTCCACCTATGCGTCTCGGAAGAATCCAGCCGCTCACCCCCGCTGAGCAGTGGCGCTTGTGCATCCCGCACATGGGCTACATGGCACTGGTCCGCAACTTGCGTAATTTCGACGACGCAGGCATTCCGGACAGTCTGGCCAGCAAGGTGGCTAATCGCATCAGCAGCAAAAGCGAGGTGGCAAAATCCGGGCTATTTCCGTTCAGTTTCTACACGGCGCACATCAATGCGCAGGGGACGTTCCGCTGGGCGCAGGCGCTGGAAACTGCGCTCGGGTATAGTCTGCAGAACATACCGGAGCTAGATGGGGACACGCTCATTCTCATCGACACCTCTCGCAGCATGCTAGGTCAGCTCAGCACGCACGAAGAAAACAGGGATCGGAGGGGTCCAGCACCTATCCGCCCGAACAGAGTACAGGCAGCCACCCTATTCGCGCTGGCGCTCGCAAAAAAGAACGCGGGACACTGTGACGTGTACATGTACGCGGACAGGCAGATGAAGCTGGAGGGTGTGGAAGGCAAGCCGCTGCTGCGTGCAATTGAGCTGGTGCAGCAGTCCGTGGGGATGGTGGGCATAGGCACTCGGATAGCGAAGGCGGTCCGCAGCACCTACACCAATCAGCGTCGCGTGTTCATCGCTACCGACGAGCAGGCGTTCCCGGACAGTTCCGGTAACTACGTCAAGCCCTACACGCTGGCAGATATTCAGCATCTGGGAGACGTCACGAATGCGGTGCCTCCGCACATTCCAGTGTACAGTTTTAATCTGGCCGGGTATACTTACGGTGCGGTGTCCACCGGGCACTCGAATAGATACGAACTAGGCGGCTTGACAGATCATTCTTTCAGAATGCTCCAGCAGCTGGAAGCAGGACGTGACGGTACCTGGCCGTGGGAGGAGACAGCACATGCACGGCGACGACAATGATACCTGGGGCTAGTATCTGCAAGGAGAACAGCATGAGCAACTCTGCAGGCGACAGTCAATACGTTACTGTCGATTGGAGAGGACCTCCGCATGCCTACGCCGTACGAGCGCCACGCGCGAACTAAAGAGCACTGGGATACTGCACCCCAGCGCTCTCAGCAGCGTGCTGCCGCAGTGAATGATGGCGACGGCACTAAGCGCAGTCCACGCAAAAAGGATCCTGCCGCCTGCAAAGCCAATCACTGGGGTCCGCACGAGCCGCACATCGTGAAAATCCCGAACAGCAAAGCGTGCAGCTGGCGATCGAATTATGGCTGGCGCAGCCAGGAGTACGCTCCTGTCTGGAGCTGCCATCACAGGGAGGAATGCAAGCACTGCGGAAAGCAATTCCGGCAGGGTTACAGCCTGGATAACTCAGAATGCCCGGAGTTTATTCCGGACGTTCCTGCGTCCGTGTACACGGAAATGCAGGAGTGGATAGCGCGTCGTGCACGCTGGGAGGCACAGCGTGCAGCTCGCAAAGCGCGGACAGCGCCTGATGGGCCGCAGAGTTATCGCAAAAAGAAGTCCGCAGGAAAGGGAAACAGCAGATAGCGCAACTCGTGCGCGTGTGATATAGTTGTTCTGTGCCGAAGATTAGTGCGGAAGCAGCGCTGCGCGTTGAGTTCCGCAATCTCACGGAAGAAGTCGTCCACATCAGTGGACGACTTCTTGCCGTCATTACACACAAGAATCCAGGTGCGGCTGCTAAGCGCAGTGGCAGACTGGCACATGGTCAGCCGCCATGGAATGCCGCTGTTGCGCACGCCTGGCTGGAGCTGCACGCGCTAGCGCGTGATACGGAAAAAACGTTCCGCATGGCAGCGCAGCTCCCCGTCCGGCAACGTGGCGGCAGTGACGCAAATACGCGCATCGCTCTGGAGGCATGCACGCGCATTGCAGAGCGAGTGGATGATGGACGAATAGTCGACGCGCTGCGTGCACTTACCAAGTGGTGCAATTGCGCGAAGATGGTGCTGGGGGAACTGGAGCGACCAACGAGACTCCCGAGAGCCCCCGGCTCTCGGGAGCCTCGCTGTCCCTGGTGCCACAAACTGACGCTGCGCAGCTGGACGCAGGCGGGTATGGTGCGCTGTATTGATCCGGAATGTACGGACGTCCAGGGGCGACGTCCATACGCCAGGATGGAATGGTCAGAATTCGCGCATGACTGGGTGCTGGCGTGGCATGATGGCAGTATCGGACTGGAGATATCACATGAAACCTAAACGAGGCTGGAGCTCTGCTGGACTGTCGCTTATTGAGGGACAATACGACGTGTACTGGTCCACTGCCGACGCAGCTTATCTGCTGGGACCACCGCATCTGACAGAAGAAAAGATTCGTCAGCTCGTCCATCTCACAGGGATGCAGCCTGCGGGTAAGCGATGGATGCCAGGCAGGGGCAATCGTCACGTACGAGTGTACGCAGCACATGAGCTGTCTCACGCATACGATGCGATTGCCGGGATCATTGAGTCTCTGACCGCCGCGAACGCGGCGCAATTAAAGGACCTCTGACCTGGACTTTTACAGAAACTTTTTGTGTTTGAGTGCACGGCGTTACACATTGAGCTACGGTATGGGGTATTCTGATGCCAACGGGGTAACTCTACCCTGGCGGCGTCGGAACAAGGCCCCGCCAGAGCAGAACCCGTCGTGGATGTGCTCACTGGCTGCCAGATCTGGATACTGGTATCAGGGGCACAGCAAGACATCGATGGACTTCGATGTCTTCGACCACGGAGTAAAGTGTGCGTCCGTCTCTTATGCATATCGCCGGATCAGCTGCTCTGGGCACAGCATGCATCATCACTGGAGCAGTCACAGGCGGCAGTGCTGCCTCAGCAAAGATCCACGCAAACCATCAGTCCCCGCATCATACGTCTGTGGTGCTGACTGCATCAGACAGTTACATGGTACAGCCTGGGGACACGCTCAGCACAATCGCTGCTACGCACGATGTGCAGGGCGGATGGCAGGCACTATATAGCATGAACAGCGGCATCATACGCAATCCGAATGTGATTTACCCTGATCAGACGCTCAAGCTGGACGGCACGTACAACGCTGCCGCCATTCAGCCTGCTGCATTGTCGCAGCCCGCCGTACAGCAGGCTCCGATGCAGCAATCCGCATCCGCATCCGCACCTGTCAGCACAGCGGGGGACAGTGGCTTTCAGCAGTGCGTGATCCAGCGGGAAAGCGGTGGTGATCCGAACATATGGAACCAATCGGGGCATTACGGACTCTACCAATTCGACGAGCAGACCTGGGTGTCTGGCGGGGGTGCAGCAGCAGACTTCGGGCATGCATCCGTAGCTGAGCAGAATCAGGTGTTCGCGAACGTGTACGCAGCACGCGGTGCGCAGCCGTGGGCACCAAGCGACGGCTGTTAGGTGCTATAATGGGCACTATGCCATACAAAGCCAAACTCAAGTCTCAAGACGTCGACGTTCTCGTCTGGGATGGTACTGAAGACACCATCCGGGCGTTCATTCCTGATGCGTATCTGGCAATGAACGACACACAAGCTGTTCTCAAGACAAAATCGGGTGTTGTGATTACCCTCCCTCCGGGCTCGCTCATCGTTAAGCTGAGCAACGATATTCCGCTGTTCTTCCATCCATCTCCAGCAGTGAACTGGCCAGAATATCTGCTGGAAGAATAGCTGGCGTATGCTGTGGAACGCCGAGTTGACACGCTCGGCGTTCCGTGGCATACTAGCAACATGACATCGCTACTCAAAAATATTGAGCGAGTACCCATCAGCAGTGTCCAGCCCTATCCCGGCAATCCACGTCGCGGTGACGTGCACGCAATTGCCGAATCTCTAAGGGAAAACGGGCAGTTCCAGCCGCTCATTGTGCAGGCATCTACTCGTTACATCCTGGCAGGCAACAACACCTGGCGTGCGGCGCAGCGTCTCGACTGGACGGACATTGATGTTGTCACGGTAGATGTGGATGCTCAGGAGGGGCGGAAAATTCTCCTGGCAGCCAACAAAACGGCTGATCTGGGTACGTACGACACCGATGAGCTGGCAGACATCATCAGGCAGCTGGATGGTGACATCAGCGGCATCGCTTACACGCCCGGGGAAATTGACGCGCTGCTGGGGACTTTTGACATTCCGGAACCTGAATTCGCGCTGCCGCCCGCTGTGCCCCCTGTTATGGATGAGGTGCCTGCCACGGGTGCCGCCTATGCGGAAACGCAGGAGCAGGAGGCGGCGCGGGCGGAACGCCAGGCCGCGCAAACACCGCGTCCCTACCAGGGACTGAGTGAAGTACAGCTGCTGTACACGCCGGAAGAAAAATCAGAAGTCAGTGAGCTGCTGATCAAGCTGCGCGCTATCTACGGGCATGAGGTACGCAATCCACAACTCGTGCTGACGGCACTGCGTGTTGCGGTGGAGCGTGCGCACCTGTGATCCTTGACGATTACACGCACTTCCACGCACTGGCGCTGGAAACGCATGATGTCGATCCGGTGTACCCGGTCCTCCGCAAGCTCGCGGACGAACTGAACTGGGACACGGACGTGCGCATTTTTGCTGTCCTGGCACATGTGGCCTACTACGATCTCGGCTCCGCGCTGCAAGCTGTAGCCGCAGGACGCTGGCTGCCGGGATTGCCGTTCGGGCTGGAGCGTCGCAATCACAGGGTGCCTGCTCGATTTGAGAAGCACTGGATGAGCCTAGAACACCAGTTCGCTATCCATCGCGGCTTTGCACGCTGGTTCAATGAAGCGCTGGTGTTCAAAGATCCCGTCGCCAGCTGGGAAGCCGTCACTGCTGAGCTGCTCAAGGTGTGGGGCAATGGACGCTGGGCAGCGTACAAGACGTGCGAAATGCTGCAGCAAGTCGCTGAGCTGCCGCTGGCGGCGGCCAGCATGGACCACGCTTACAGCTCCGGCCCGCGTAGCGGGCTGGAGCTAGTGCTGCCAGAGGCAGCGTATGGGCTAGTGGGCAACGGGGCACATACCATCCAGGTGCTGGATACCATCAGCGAAGGATTGTGTAAATACCTCGCCGGTACCGGTCTGACTGCTAATGTAGAGCAGGTGGAAACTACTCTCTGTGACTTCCATGCGCTGCATGCTGGAAGATACTACGTCGGCCACGATATCGATCAGATGCAGGAACAGCTGGCGCGGATGCCATCCAGCGCCATGAAGACGGCAGCCTTCAAGGCGCGACGAGAGACACTCCCCGAGCAGTATCTGGGGGAACTGCACGGCAAGACGGGCATTGACAAGGCGCGGAAGCGCGTGTACAAGGACACCGGGGAAATTGTCACCCGGAGCGGCATGTGACACGTGCTAGCTGGACGTATGGCGTCGAGCTGGAATGGCCCGACGTGGATGTGCGGACGCCCCTCCCCGATGGCTGGTCCTGGTCACGCACTGATTACACCATTGTCAACAGTGATGGCGTAGCAAACGATCCTAAGCACGAGATTGTGCTGCGCGGCGGGGAGCTGAACAGTCCGCCATTCTATACATCCTTCGAGATGGGCGCAGCAGTTGATGAGCTAGCTGAGCTACTCCAGCCGGGACACAACTATCGCTCCAACACGCACATCCACATCCGGATGCCGGGGCTGGAAGACGATTTGCCGCTCGTAAAGCTCATTGCGGAGCGCGTACACGACTATCTGCCTGGCTGTATCGACGTATTCGATCCGCTGGATGAGCTGCTCAGCGAGCAGGACACAGAAGAAGAGCTACGCGCTGCGCATGAGCGCAGACGGCACAGCAAACGCTCCCGGCACTACTTCACATCCGAGACGCGACACAAGATGCGTCTGCAGGCGAGAAATCTCGAAGAGTTTCTCGCCTGCGAAGTGCCTCACGCGCGGAACGGTCGACCCTGCTGGTCACTCGCGCCACGTGAGGCTGTGAATCTACGATCCCTGAAGAAACATGGGACCGTAGAATTCCGTTGCTTCTCAGGAACACGCAGTGGTCTGGAAGTCACTGCTGCTGCTGTACTGTGCGGAGAGCTGCTGGCAGAAGCTGCTACTGGCGGCACCAGTTTCGGTGACATCATCCGCATGTACTTGACAGATCTTCCTCGCCAGGTACACTATAACCATCGACTAGAACTCGGATGGCAGCACACCAACTTCCAGCACAATGACAGGGAAGTGGTGCGGCGGCGTCTGCGGGAGATGGGTGTAGCGGAGTGAATGTGACGGTAGTCTGCACGGGGAACGTGGCACGCAGTCCGGCACTCGCGCGCGTGCTGATGGAAATGTGCCCGCAGCACACGTTCCGCTCTGCTGCGGTGGGAATGCGTGCACTGCCGGGACGTATTATGGCACTGCCGATGCGCGAAATTATGATTGAGCATGGATTTGGCGAATTCGCTAAAGCGCATCGCGCTAAGCTGTTCACGGAACGTGCGGCGGATCCGGATCTGGTGATTGCGTGCGCGACGGTGCACATGAAGCGACTGGCGCTCATCGCACCGGATGTGCCTGCAATGCTCAGTCGCCCGGTGATTTTCGATCCCGCCTGGCGCACGAGTGAAGGCTACAAAGCGTGCTGGGATCTCATCATCCGCAGCGCTGACACGCTGGCAAAGACGGTGCTCGCATGAGAATCGCTATTGTCGGTGCGGGCGTAGCAGGTAGCACACTCGCGCATATGGCGCGTGCAGCAGGGCATCACGTCACGCTGATAGCGAATGACAGCAGTCCGCATTCTATTGCAGCGACAGCGGTGCTGCGACGCGCCTATCACGCAGGCAAGTCGGATGAGCTGGTGGCGTTTGACTACGCGCTGGACTACTACGCCAGCAGAGGCATCAAGCTGGTGCAGGGTGCGCTGTACAGCACGTTCCGAGGCGGAGTCGCGGAACGTACGGACACGGACTGGTATCTGATTGATCCTGCAGAACCACTGTTGCTGGCTGATGTGCGAGATGGTGCGCTCGCTGTGACCAGCGAGCGCGTGTGGCTGGAACGCGGGATCTGCGTTGACACTGATGCGGTGGTGCTGGCGACCGGGGCGACGAGCTCGCTTGCCGCAAGCGGAAAGCTCACGTGGGGTGTGACCTGGGAACATCCTTCTCCAGCTGCGCTGACGCAACCGCACACACTGCGTGCCTATCAGTACGCGCCCTATAAAACTATTTTCGGTGGCGTTGTCAACGGACGCGCTCGCCTAGGCTCATCATCAGCTGTCACGCTGGGCACTGCCATGTCACAGGCAGCTAAGATGCGCGAAGTTGTGCACGCGCGTGGCTGGCTCACTACGATGGATGGCTGGGGAGCCATCCCGGGTGCGCGACTTGCCACACCTGAGCACTGGTGGCGGCAGCCAGATGGCGTATGGCGACTCACAGGCTTCCATCGCACCGGTTACGCCCTGGCTCCCGCTGCTGCTCGCGATCTGCTCCAGGCGATTGAGAGATCTGCGGCATGAAACTCGTGTACCTGGCGGGTCCGCCCGCTGCCGGGAAATCTGCTCTGATGGCTGCACTTACGGAACGCTGCCGAAGGAAGTCTGTTCCTAGTGAGCTGCCACACAGTCGTCTGTATCGAAAGCATGATGACTGGCTGCTCGGTGCGGAAATTGGGCGCAGCCGTCCAATGTTCCCGGGCACAGACACGCTGGCCTTCAATATCATGCCACAGGCTAAGCACTGGATTAGCAGGGTTATTTATACTCTGGTGCTGGGCGAAGGTGACAGACTGGCGAAGATGCCATTTCTGCAAGCGGCGGCAGATGCTGGCTATGAGGTGCATCTGTTCCATCTGTACGCCTCGCCTGAAGTGCTGGACGCACGCTGTGAGGCGCGCGGCTCTAAGCAGAATGACACCTGGCGCAAAGGACGCGCCACCGCTGCAGACAATCTGGCTGCGAAGGCGCTGGACGCAGGTTTTAAGGTCTACATGATGAACACCGAACATCAGAGCGTTGAGCAGCTGATGGATGCTGTGCATCTGTTTGTTCCGGAAACAGCAGCACTGCGAGACGACGTTGTTCACAGCTAGAGTGCAATCAAAAGTTGCAGATAAAGCTGTCGCTGAGCTGGAAGGTAAAGTCCTCGGCGCAGATGATTATGACGTCTTGCTGACGGGACCGTCCTTCATTACCATGAATGACGGTCGTCCGCTCGCGTGCTATCTGCCGGGGGTGCTGAAGACGGTAGAAGACGCTGTCGGCGTCTACGACATCCTCCATCCTCTCTACAAGCACACCACCAACAATCGC
>Ga0335085_10008787_pt1 | contig 15351 bp, 14 predicted proteins | sample Lox_Sample_45_FD_206712 | JGI IMG/M metagenome (GOLD analysis project Ga0335085, IMG submission 206712) | Soil microbial communities from Loxahatchee National Wildlife Refuge, Florida, United States - Lox_Sample_4.5 | ecosystem: Environmental > Terrestrial > Soil > Wetlands | place: USA... | reverse complement strand
ACTGACGAAGGCCATCGATAGGCTAAATCACCGTCCGAGAAAATGTCTCGACTACCGGACTCCCCATGAAGTGTTCAGTGAAGCTTGTAATGGTGCACTTGCAATTTGAATCTACCATATAAACCTTCCCTCCATGGGGTCGTAGTACCGCGCCCGGTAATAGTAGAGTCCAGTCTCCTTATCCCACTCTCTGCCGGTATATGTACAGTAGTAAATCTTGCCTTTCCGGTCGCCGATTAGACAAAGAGGAGCAACAAGAAAGCAGCATTACTTTCTTATAATTGACTTCAGCTCTTCAACAAAGGCCACCCGCTCCAGGAACAATCCCAATAAAAGCAAGCCTAGATGAATAACAACAAAAACAATCACGTCAATAACACGGGATGTTAATGCATATACTGTAAGCAACCATACTAATGCATAACATAACAATAGAACTACATATTTACCTATGCTAAACTTTCGCAGATATTGCGCTATTAAAAAATAATATATTCCGCCTATCGGAGCAACTAGAAGAGCAACGCCTATAGCAATTAAATAATTCATAGCCACCTCAATCAGCCTCAGTTACGTCAGTAAAATCTACTGGTACGTGAGGGATATTCGGTGGATTACCTTGGCTCACATTGAAAAAGCTACTTAATCCTGTTTGTACATATCCTCCTAGTGTCACACTATCTGTAGCTAGAGCCGTCAGAGCACCAGCGACATAAGATGCAGCATCAGCTACAAACCCCGCCATATACTCTTGCATACCTTTAATTGAACCAGGAATAGGTGTTGTTAGTTCGCAAACACCCTGTTTATTCTTTGTATACGGTATTGGTCTTCCGTGCCCGTCGAAGATTGTTTCTAATCCAAAAGGGTCTTTCCAGTTAACCGGATTGTTGAGGGAATAAGCATATTTATTTATTCCACCCCTGAACCCTTTTGGATCCTTGGAAATGAATCTCCCCTCCATCGGGTCGTAGTATCTCGCCCGGTAATAGTACAGTCCGGTTTCCTTATCCCACTCTCTTCCCGTGTAAGTGTAGTAGTAATTCCTTTGGGTCCCTCCTTTGTGCATTGTTCTACCCTATGCCTTCCATGTTGCTGAAATAAACCACAAAATGTTATTAGTTGAATGCGCTAAAAATGCTGGTAGGATATTTTTGTAGCGATAGGCAAGCCATGTATAGACTATGCCAGATATTGTGATTACAAAAATTCCTTCCTGACCCAAATGCATTAATATAAACACAACAAGGGTTATAAATACACCTGCACTATTACCAAAATGATCTGAAACAGTTTTTAAAAAAAATCCTCTAAAATATACTTCCTCACATATTGGAATAAACAAGCAAATTAAAATCGCAAAAACGATCCTACCTACAATTCTATATTCATAAAATGAAGAAAGGCTTTCAACACCTACTGGAAAAATAGGAACGTTCAGTATAAAAGCAATCAATATTGCTAGCACAATACTTGGAAGTGGTGCATCAAGCACTGGAAAGGTAAGATGCTTCCGCCAAGCAAGAAAAAGGGATCCCACCACCATAGAAACAATTGTTGTCAACATGTCAGCAAGACCATCAGCGGGCAGTGACAACTGACACAACGCTGCAGCAATAAATACGATAAATAATGACAAAATCACGTCCACGAAGGCTTTTGTCTTAGTAGTCATTTGTTTAACCATGATAATTCTTTCTAATAAGCGCTGTTTGGCGAAAGTAAGTAATCGAGAGCCGTTGATGCACCCTTGCCACACCAACGAATGCCGGTAGGCACCTTTTTAAATCCTTTCTTGATCAGGTCTTCAAGATAACCTTTTACTTTTCCCTCTGCCTTATCCTTTGCAAAATCCCAAAGCTGATTTCGATCGAAATCTTCACGCGCAATGGTACTTAACTCTTCATATGGACTGCCCATATTAGCGGGGACAGCAATCGGTACAGTTGTCGTAATGGTAGGATCCGTTTCATAGTTATATGCTGGATCAATAGGATCTATTAGACCCGAGGGATCTTTTCGATTCAGCGAATTACTTTTCACGTAAGAATAAAGGTTGATGCCCCCGGCCATACCAATCGGGTCCTTGCTTATGAACCTCCCGTCCATCGGGTCGCCGTATCTACCCCGATAATAATACAGCCCCGTCTCCTTATCCCACTCCCTGCCGGTGAAGGTGTTGCTGTTCCTCAAGCTAAAATTCTAAATTTTACTCTATACTTCTAGTATTATTATTGGCCTCTTTTAGATACTTTGCCGCTATCACGCCAACCGCCATTGATAAAATAACAACTAAGATAGTCATAAAAAGGTAAACTAAAGTCATGTTATATGACATAACAAGGATAGGGAGGACACTTATAAAGCCAATTATATATTCTTTGCTTTTTGCAATAAAAGTTTCAATGAAACCAGCAAAAAAAGATATTATTGGGAATATAATAAAAATAATAAACTTAATTATCTTTCTTAAGCTATAATAATCAAAATTAACGGATAACAATTGTTTGGAAGGGCCAATATCAAAAAAAGCTAACGTATAAATAATTATTAGAAACAAAGCAATAGAACTTACAATTCCAATTATTAATGCTAATGTGTTTCGCATAGTTATCTCGCTTATTCTTTTAGATTATTTATTCATTGGCTGCGCTTCAATTTTTTAAATTATTGAGTCTTGTCACCACCACGGATTCGGGGGGAGAGCTGATTTTGTGGCACAATCTATTGCTTGTTGACATTCTGGAATATTCTGCTTGCAGTCATTCCAATTTTTTGAGGATGTAGCAATATTTGTTTCGTCCTCTGTGTTATTTGCACATGCTTTGTCGGATTTATCTTGGTTGCTTTTATTGCATGCTAGCGCTTTTGTCGTACATGTAAATGAATAATATCCACACATTGCCTTATCATATAACCCCTTAGCTGTTTTACTCTTTCCAAATAAATCTGTAAGCCAGTTTTCTCCTTCAGGGTCCACCCGATTCACAGGGTTGTTTCCGGTATACCCGTAAAGATTTGCATCCCCTCCAGCAAACGAAATGGGGTCTTTAGAAATGAACCTTCCCTCCATCGGGTCATAGTACCTGGCCCTGTTGTAGTACAGCCCGGTCTCCTTATCCCACTCCCTGCCCGTATAGGTGTACGCGGTTCGCCCCCTACGGCATGCTTGACTGTAAATTTGCCGCTGCTTCAAGTTGCCTTAGTTTTTGTTTCTAATTGCAACAATTAGGAAATTTATTGCAGCAATTAAAATCATACAGAGAAGGAAATAATAAAGTTTTGGTTTTTCAAGTTTTCTTACGGTTAAATCCCTAGCAACAATTTCCTTAGTTACTAATGATTGCAGAAAATAAGTGCATGAAAAAACAAACAACAGTGAGTTAATATTCAAGTGCATCACAAAGGGCATTCTGTCCTTAAGTGCTAAAAGCACAGCATATAATATCAAACTGGCAATCATGATGCCGTATGTTACGTTGTAAAAAGTTTTCATATTCATTTCAATGGCCGCTCCCTGATAGAATCAGGTCAACACCACTTACTACAGCGCCAACCTTTCCCTTAGTCATAACTCCTGCCACAGTGGTAATTGTTGAAGGTCTGGCTTTTGAGTCTTTACATACGTTCATACTAACAGACGTATTCACCAAAGAAACGATTGCTGCTGGTCCAGCGACCTCTGGCTGCCCCAGCATACCGCCAGCTATACAAGCACCATCAGCCATAGCCCCTATGGTTGGTGCAAAAGCGCAATATGCATCAGTAAAAGGATTCAGCCCCGACGGGTCCCTCCAGTTAATAGAGTTGTTTTTGACGTACCCATAGAGATTAACATCTCCCCCATTAAAGCCAATGGGGTCCTTAGAGATGAACCTTCCTTCCATAGGGTCGTAGTACCGAGCCCGGTAATAGTAGAGCCCGGTCTCCTTATCCCACTCTCTTCCGGTGTAGGTGTAGGGCTGCCTGACCCATAACATACGCGGTGTGCCAGACATTACAGGGTCTTATTTAATAAAATTGCGAAAAAAATTGATGCAATCATAAATAACACTCCAACCAAAATGTGGTAATATTTTGTAGCATTGCCTCCTAATCTCCTCAAAAAGTAATATGGTATAAAAAATATAATTTGTTTTGGTGGTTCTACTAAAAATTTAACACCCACAAGAGAGCCGATTACCATGTATGCACCAATACCAAAGAAAGGCAATGATATCATCACACAAAACAACATTTCCACCTCCCAATATTAATCAGAGTTATCCGAAGAATCTTTTGATGCATCATCTGATGTCATAGGTGTATCCCAACTAATTGGCACAAGGCCTAAACCAACATTTATTGATATATCCTTAAAGTCATCTGAGTAAGATACTCCCAGAAATTTTCCTAGACCAATATTATGATTGAGATTGGATATAGCATTATCTCTTGGTTTATTCTTACTAAAGCAAAATTTGATTCCTCCGCCGATTTGAGGAGTTGAAACATTTATTTGAGTTGTTGTAGGTTTCGTTGAATTCCAGCTTACATCTAAGGGGCCAGCTGTACCACCTACACCAAAACCAGAGAAGGAGTATCCAGACAATCCGGATGGATCTATATATCTGAGAGGGTTGTTTTTGACATATCCGTAAACATTAATGCCACCCCTGAAGCCGATGGGGTCCTTAGAAATAAATCTTCCCTCCATCGGGTCGTAGTATCTGGCGCGGTAATAGTAGAGTCCTGTCTCTTTATCCCACTCTCTTCCGGTATAGGTGTAACTGTTAGCAAAGACTGTGGATGGCTTCCCCATCCCGAAGGAATCATACTCATAGCTCTGCACCACAGCCTTACTGATGTCGGTGATGGCAACAACACTCCCCAGTCCGTCCGCATGGTAATAGTAGTATTGGCCGTTTCGTTCCAACGCCAGGTGCTCGTCAATCACCGGCCCTTGGGTATAAAAGGTTTTGGTCATACCTCCGTTTTCATTGACGGCTAACTCCATAATAATATCCTGTCCGTCATAGACATACGCCCAACTGCTTGTTTTCGTCACCCCGTCTAAAAAGGTCGTGACTTGTTTGCCAATCCGCCGCCCAGTCGGGTCGTACGAAAAAGTGACGGTGATTTTATCCGCACCCTTAACTTTTTCCACTTTCACAAGCCGGTTCTCGTAGTCCCAGGTTTGCGTCCATGTTTTGTCGAAGACTCCGGTGATACTCTTGGTAGCCTGATTACCGTTGTCGTCATAGCCATACTGGAGCTTGCGCCCCTGCAACATCTGGTTGCCGGCGTTATGGAGATAGGAGTTGTCCTTGGCGCCAGGCCCACTTTGGCGGTTGCCAACGGCATCGTAGGTGAAAGTTTCCGGTTTGCCAGAGGTGACTGATAGAATCTGGTAAAGGGAATCATATAGGTATAATTCCGCTTCGGCTGCCGTCTTTTTCGTCCGGTTCCCCACCCTATCGAGAGTATAGTTGAAAGAGGCGACAGTCGACGTGCCAGATGCATACGTAACCCCTGTGAGTCTTTCTGCTTTGTCGTAGGTGTAGGAGGCCATTATATTGTTCGGATACGTAAGCGTTTTTCTTCTCCCAACCGCATCATAGGTGAAAGCGAAGTTGCCGGCGGGTGAGGTGGTCCGTGTTAGACGATTGGCAGAGTCATAAATATAGTTGGTGACCCGCTGGTCCGGCGTTCCGGGTTGGAGGGTCATTTTTGTGCGGTTGCCGGCGGCATCGTAATCATAGGAAACAGTATAGCCACGGCTGTCTGTGACATTCGTCAGTCGGCCGGCAGCGTTATACACGTAAGTGTAAGAGTTAGTCGGTCCGGCCACGCCGAGAAGATTTCCGGCAGCGTCATACGTGTAGGCGATCGAGGTATTGTCGGGGTAGGCTTTTCCCTTTAAACTCCCCGTTGAGTCGTATGTGTACGTCACCGTGGCGCCGTTGGCATCCGTCCTTGTTTTCGCATTCCCTTTTGCATCATACGTATAGATTGTGGTCTTCCCCAGGGGGTCGGTAGTTTGCGTCACCCTTCCCGCTGGGTCATAACCGTATATAGTGGTATTGCCGTTGGCATCCCTGACAGTTATCAGTTTACCGCTGGCATTGTAACCAAAGATTGTGCTCTTGCCCGAAGCGTCGGTTACCTGGATAAGCCTCCCCATGGGATCGTAGGAAAATCTGGTGGTTTTGCCGTTCGCATCCGTGCTGGATACCCTGTTTCCTTTGGCGTCGTAGATAAAGCTGGTGGTATTCCCCAGTGGGTCCGTCATTCTGAGGAACTTGCCATTCGAATCGTACTCGTTTCTTGTAACGTTGCCGGAGGCATCCGTGAAGGCAGTCAGATTCCCCAGGGCATCGTAGGTATAGTTTGATGCGTTTCCAAGAGGATCGATTCTTTGGGTTATCCTCCCCTGGAGGTCATAGATGAGCTTGGTTGTATTCCCGTTAGGATCGGTAATCGACGTCAGATTGTCACTGGCAGCGCCGCAAGCGGGGCAACCGCCGTTGCCGTATGTTAATTGCGTCGCATTCCCCAAGGGGTCGGTCACCTTGGTAACCTTATGATTGTAGTTGTAGTCATAGGAGGTGGTGTTTCCGTTCGGGTCTGTTTTTGCCACAAGATTGCCGGCGGCATCGTGGGAATATATCGTCGTCGCGCCTGCGGCATTAATAACCGCTTCAAGTTTGTTGAGACTGTTGTAGCTAAATTCAGTTTGGTTCCCGAGTGCGTCAATAACTTTTGTAATATTGCCGCCGTGATCATATTCGTACTGGGTGGTTCCATTTGTGGGATCGATCTTGGAGATTAAGCGATTGTTGTCATCATACACATATTGGTGTATCTGCTGATCAGGCCCCGTCGTGCTCGATATCAAGCCATTTGGGCCCCTTTCAATTTGGTACAAGGCCCCATTAGCGTCAGAGAAACTCTTCATTTTCCCGGCACGATCATATTCGATCATTGTGGTGTGTCCGAGTTGGTCGGTGACAGCCGTTATTTGGTTTAGCGAGTTGTAGGTAAAATTCGTTGTATTTCCCTCATGATCTGTAACCGACGCGAGATTCCCGGAATAATCATAAACCATTGACCTCGTGGTACCGTCAGCTAGCGCTTTCCCAATCAAACGCCGAGAGTCGTCATAAATTAAAGAAGTCCTGTTGCCGGCCGGATCGGTTATGGCCAGGGGGAGGCTCGTTTTGTTGTCGTAATTATAGGTCCAGACCCCACCATCTTTTTGTGTGATATAGGTAAGAGAATTGTCGCTATCATAATTGAGACTAATCGAATTCCCTGCCGCGTCTGTGGAGGTGCTGAGTTTACCGTCCGGCAAATATGTGTAGGTTGTGATGTTCCCGGCAGGGTCCGTCTTTTGCGTCATCATCCCATCCAGATCATAGGTAAATTGCCATGTTCCATTTTGCGGGTCGGTTATCGATGAAAGAAGCTGTTGGTCATTATAGGTGATTTCGTAAATATTGTAATTAGTGTCTAAAATCCCAGTGATCAAACCATTATCATACATCAAACCGATATCTCTACCGGTATTATCATTGATCCCTATGAGATCATCACCGTCATAGGTGAGCCAAACTAGTCGGATGAGATTGTTCTGGCCATTACTAAAATTATTTTGATAGATTTCGTCTAGTTTGTACTCCTCACCGTTGGTTATCTCGTTATTAACATTAAAATTACTATATCTATATGTCAATCCATTGTTCAAACTTTGTCGAATAGTTTCTCCTGTTTCATCGAAAAAAAGTCTCGACGTGTCTCCACTTTTAGGATCAGCATTATATGCATATTCCTGACAAAACATGATTTTGTTGCCATCTCCCCTCTTGGCATAATAACACTGGCCGGTATGTTTAAGAAACCAATTAAAACTGTGAGTCCAGCCACGGCCGAGGGGGCCGCTATAGGCATCTTTGCTGTTATACGTTAGAGTGAGCCCTCCTACATCCTGAGAATGAAACAGATTCCCACTTTTTATGTTTGCAGATGAGCCGGTGTTGACATTGCGACCCGCTCCTTGCGCCTTGAGGAATGCGTCCATTGAGGCTTGTTCAATAGCATTGCGTATTCGTGCCTCTTCATCATTATTATTCTTAGTCGTCAATATTCCCGTATTACCATTCGGGTGTGCACTCAATTTACTATTTTTATCTTCAGTTACTTTTATAATATTGTCTATAGTTTTACCAAGACTGGCAAGGTCTTGATCTGGATTATAGGTGCTACTCGGATAAGAGTTGACAGAAGGGGCAAACAGATTTGATTGACCATAGGCAAGATTGTCAGGATTAAGTGGGTCTGAATTTAAGCTATTGAAAATATTTGTGATTGCATTACTTCCATCATCATCGCAACCAGAACCAAATGAATCATAGTCGCAATCATCCTCAGAAACACATACTGTGGAATTACCATTTGGATTAATATTACTTCCAATTGGTTGGAAATCTTCAGCATCATCTTCTTCATCACCGTCTACTGGGCTGAAACTCCCATCGGTGTCCATACTAAAGCAATCTGAGCCATCGGTGCATTCAACATCGGCATAGACAATTGCTGGGGTTTTAATAGTGGTAAGGAATATAATAAAGAGAACAAGGCAAATAAAATAATAGTTGCGCTTACGAAGCATAAACTTCCCTCCGAATTAAAATTATCATCATTTAATATTCAATCCAGCAATGCAACTCTATCGATACTTTCAACGTTGCTCTTACATTCCGAAGTTATCACGAGCAGCACAATAAATTCGCAGATCCATCCCTCACAGGACATCATTGTTGCTTTTGACTTATTTTCTTTCAATGCTGTGGAATGCCACAACGGGGACAGATTTGATCTCGAAAGGTCAAATGCAGTGAATTTATTACATACTACAAATTAAAAATCAAATAGTATTTTTCTGGTAGATGATTGATCATCTCTCTCTGTTGCCCTATAACGATACAGCGCATTATCTATTCCATTTATGTGCCAAAGAAAGCAATATTGCAATTCCAGCTGTTTAGGACTGGACGAGGGACAAGAAAGGAAATGCAAACGTAAAAAATATTTACGTTGTAAAGGGATTATTTTGGCGAGTGCCTGGTGGATGGGATTTCGCAAGGCATGTAAAAATATTTTACTTAAGTAAACATCTTTTACGTTAGTTTGAAAAATAGATTGGCCGCTTGGTCTGGTACGCATTTTCGCATCATTGACGACTAACTATCTTCCCGACGCTCGTGGCCCGTGACGACCAAGGAATTGAGCGTCATTTCCGCGAAAAAAAATCATGTGAGTTTTCCAGTGCGCAAATAACTACGTTATTTACATATTGTGAGTAACAATTATTCCACGTGTCTCATCACCCCCTTAATTACCTCACTAACATATTAACTTAACAATATTTATCTTGTATATTCCTTCCTATTCCTTCCAAATATTTTTGATCGTTGCCAAGACAGTAGAGGTTACACAGAGGTTACACGTGCCCGATACGATGACACCCCAAAACCGACAGCGCAAGCGTGAACAGCGTAAACCCGGTCCTTTCACTGACAGGTTCATAAAAAGCCTCAAACCTGAAAGCGAAATGTACCAGGTACGTGAGGGACGAGGATTTGCCATCCGTGTTCTACCGACAGGGGTCAAAACCTGGTACTACATCTACACCTTCAACGGCAAACGCAAACAACTCAATCTCGGCAACTACCCTGACAAGAGTCTGGTAGAGGCCCACAAGGTTTATCTGGAGTCCGCCGCCCTCGTAAAAAATGGCGTAGATCCCATGGACAAACCCGTTGCTGCAGACCCACCACCCCAGCAGGTTGAGCTGACAGTGCAGCGCCTCGCCGTTGACCTGTATCTTGATGAGTGGTCGAAGATCCACCATTCGGAAAGATGGCATTACAATAATAAGAAAGCCTTGGAAGCCGATGTTTTGCCGGCATGGGGTGACCGTTTGGCTGCCGATATTCGCCGAAAGGATGCGGTGGAAATTCTGGAGCTCGTGGCGAAACGTGCGCCCGGCCAGGCCCGGAATGTTCTGAAGGCGGCAAGGGGTATGTATACCTACGCCGTCGACAGGGAACTGCTGGAGTACAACCCTTTCGCCGATATCAAGATATCCAGGACAATCCCCAAGATGCAGCCCATGTCCCGGGATCGCGAACTCTCAGAGAAAGAAATCAAACACCTCTGGAACGCGATAGATGAAGGAGGAGGGAGTGACTGCACAAAGCGTGCGCTGAAATTAATCCTGATCACCGGCCAGAGACCGGGTGAAGTCGTGGGGATGCACCGGCGGGAAATTGAAGGGAAGTGGTGGACGATACCGTGGGAACGTATCAAGACCCGCAAGCGCCGGCAGGAAGATCATCGTATATACCTTTCGCCTCTGGCCATGTCGCTTATCGGCGATGGCAAGGGATTCATCTTCTCCGATCCATCTGGCGAAAACTCAATGACTGAGAACGCCCTGAGTCACCATGTTCGAAAAGACATTCCGGATACAGTTAAAAGACCGTATTACGGTCTCCCCCGCTGGACGCCACATGATCTCCGCCGCACGGCGGCTACCAGACTATCCAAGATCGGGGCATCAGACGAAATCATCGACGTAATTCTGAACCACGCAAAAAAAGGGGTTAGCGGAATTTACAATCGGAACAAGTACGACAAGGAAAAGCAGCAGTGGCTCACCAAGTGGTCTCAGCATCTGGAGAAACTGTTAAAGGGCAAACAATCTGCCACCAGCACGAGTAACCGTGGCAAAAAGCGAGGTAAGAAAGCCGACGACGATAATAAATCATAGATCTTCAAAATTCCCTGTTGCAGTAGTACAGAAGAGACAACGCCAGGGCATAAGCAGCAGAAAGTTTTCTGTTTATCCTACATTTTCATTTTTTTGTTGCAAATGTAGGATAACTTATTTATCCTACATTTATGCTGAACATAGACCTTGTGTAGTATAAATGAGACGCTAACCATGCGAAAGAACAAAGCAGAAGACGAAGGAATAAAGGGGATGCTCCGGGACGAGTTCAATCGCTGCCTGGAACTCATGGAGCAGGTGAAACAGTCTATGGACAGTTACCCTCGGGGGCGTGTAGTCGTCAAGAAGGTGAAAGCGAAGGGACGCGTTTATGAATATCACCATCTCCAATGGCGAGATGGGGAGAAGGTATTGTCCCGGCACATCCCTGAAAAAGAAGTTCCGGAGCTGCAGAAAAAGATCGAGCAGCGCGAAGCATACCGGAGCAATTGCCTGAAGCTTGAAAAGCGTCTTGAATACCTGGCTCCCCTGATCGGCGAAAAAAAGCCGTCCAAGAGGAGTTGCGGTTTAGAAATCAAAGTGCCATCCTCGACTGAAAAGCATGTATCGAAATAACGAACAACCTGCCGGTGGGGCTCCCAGGACCAGGCAGGACAAGAGAGGTTAAATCAGCATGGTCATCAATGGGGACATACGGATTTTCCCGGATGAGGTGAAAGATCTTCTCCAAGGGCTGGCGGCGGAGAAATTCTTTGCCGACGGCATTCTTTGCGGTTCATGGGTGATGCTTGTTTATCGCCTCCACCATAAGCTCGTGTATGCCCTTCGTACCGAGGATATTGATTTTGCCGTCGAGACCGCCAGACATTGCGCGGCTGACATACCGGACATACTGCAGAAGTTGGGGTATCTCCCGGTTCTGGATATCCATGGTCTGGAAAAATTCGTCAAGGGTACCTTTTCGATCGAGTTTCTTGTCCACCGGAAGGGGGGCAAAGATGTCCCTTATGTCACGGTGAAGGAGATGAAGATTCGGGCTCTCCCCCTCCCCTTCATGTCGATGCTTTTCATCGACCCTATTACCGTTGACTTCGGTGCCTTCAGCATCCGGATCCCATGCGTTGAAGCCTTGTTTCTCCATAAACTCATCATCGCGCAGAGGAGGAAAACCGCCTCGAAGGCCGAGAAGGACCTTGAACAGTGCGCCTCCCTGATACCTGTTGTGGATGCTGCAAAGCTGGCCGCCATTGCAGACTCTCAGCGTTTCAGCAAAGACACCATGGCTGCTATCCTGAAGTCGGCAAGTCAAATCGGGTACCCTCCATTTCTGCAATGAAAGGACCCCTCCGGCCATTCCCTGCGAGTACCCTGCTCCAAGAATTCGGCGACCAGGGCGGCGGCGGAAAGTTTGAAATTATGTCCAAAAGTAAACTTAGAGTTTACATTCGATGTCATTTCTTATAATCAGGAGGCCTTACAAGAGTATTCCTACCACCACCGGTGCCAGCAGCCTCCCTGGGCGGGATGCTCAGCAAGTGATTCCATGGCCATGAAGCATCAGAAAACCACGCTCATTGAGGCAATTACCCAGGAAGAAGCCAGACTTGCCCGCCTTGATGCCGAACGCGCTGTAATTCTTGGACGACTCGGCGGACTACGCGAGCAATTGTCAGCATTTGATGCCGAACCAACTCCTCCCCAAGAACTCTCCACTTTGACCTCAACCGAAAAGATCGTCCTGTTCCGCTCCCTCTTCAGGGGGAGAGGGGATGTCTTCCCTAAGCTCTGGATCAGCCGGAATGGGGACCGCAAGGGGTATATGCCTTCCTGTGCCAATGACGGCAACTATACCCTCTGCGGAAAGCGCAAAACTCCCCGCATCAAGTGCAGCGACTGTGGCCATCAGGCGTACATTCCGGTCAGCGACGAGGTAATCCGAGAACATCTCCAGGGAAAGCAGACCATCGGCGTCTAAACGCGCGCCTGTTCCATCGGGTTTCCGACAGATACATCGGCTCTTTGAAACCGAAGTCCAAGAAGTACATTATCAGGGAGAATCGCGGCTTCGCGGTCCAAGTCCTTCCATCAGGCTCAAGAACGTTCATTTACATTTTTGAGCTTAACAAACAGAAGGGATACTTCCACCTCGGCATGTACCCCAGCACTCCGCTGGCTGAAGCAAGGATAGCATACAATGAGGCCTACAATCTAGTGAAACGTGGCATCGACCCCCGTAGGAAGAAAAAAGATGCTGCCGAGGAAGAAGTTAGGGCAGCGAGAGAAGCCACTGAGAAAGTGCACGCTGCTGCAAATGCAGCAAGTGAGTTGGAGAAATTTACTTTTGAAACTCTCGTAAAGGAGGGAGTCCCAGAGAACTTTGTTCCCAGGACAGTTGAGCAGCTTGCTGGCGTTTGGTTCGTCAACTACTCGAAAGAAAACCATACTGAGCGCTGGCAAGATACTGCCATAAGTTGCATCAGACTCCATATCCTTCCGGGCATAGGGGAAATGGCAATATCAGCCGTAAGGCATAAGCATGCTGTATCGCTCATCCAGCGGATCGCTCCCACCGTGCCGGGATCAGCACGTAATGCGGTGAAATTTGCCAGACAGATGTTCAAGTACGCTTGTCGCCAAGAATGGGCCGAAATTCAGCCATTCATCGAGATTACGGAATCAGTGCCAAAGATTGCGCCAAAAGCCGATGAGCGCTACCTTGATGATGACGAGATAGTCAAGGCGTGGGCTGAGATAAGCAAATCATCGAGCTCTCACGAAGTAAAGCGAGCGCTGAAGCTTATACTCGTGACAGCGCAACGGCCCGGCGAGGTAGCCCAAATGCACCGCGATCAGATTAAAGGGAGATGGTGGACAATCCCGTCTGAGGTAGCGGGGAAAAATGAGCGAGAGCATCGGGTCTACCTGACGGACACAGCCCTTGAGTTGATAGGGGATGGGAAGGGTTATATTTTTGCATCGGAGAGCGGAAAACGAGGCCATGTTTCAGGAAACACACTATCCCAAGCAATTAATCGCGGGTATTTGTCTGATGAAGTGGTAAAGGTCGTCGGCAACCGGAAAATCAAGGCAAGAAAGAAACCCTACTTCGGCATGAGGCCGTGGTCACCACATGACCTTCGTCGCACTGCCCGTACCAATATGGCGCGAGTCGGGGTATCGGATGAGGTTGGCGAAGAAGTAGTTAACCACATAAAGCCTGGAGTTGTGGGGGTGTACAACAAGTACCGCTGCGATAACGAGAAAAAAGATGCTCTCTTGAAATGGGAAAGCCTTCTCCTTGAGATACTGAAGACTAAGCCGGCCGCCGAGTGAAGTGCTGTACCCAACAATAAAGCGACACTTCCACCAAACGTCGAATCAGTGCTTTTTGGTGTATTTGATGAGATAGCTGAGCATTACAAGATATCGCCAGATACTTTTGAACCACATGCTGCAACCCTCGTTTTATTGCTTGCCTCCCTATCTGTCATCCTGTCACAGCAACGGGTCTGTTCTTCTCAGACTTGTCTAAGCTGAACTGCTCCCGCAATACACGCTTCAGCACTTTTCCTGAGCCGCTCTTGGGTAGTTCCGCCTCCAAATATTCAACTTGGCGGGGTATCTTGAAATTGGATAATCTTCCACGACAGTAGTCGATCAATTCCTCTGCTGTAAGTGACATTCTTGGTCTTAGAACCACACACGCGGTCACGTGTTCACCCCATTTCCGATCCGGTGTACCGAAAACCCCCGCCTTCTGAATTGCCTGATGACCATATGACTGCCTCTACCTCGCCACAAAAAACTTTCTCCCCGCCTGTGACGATCATATCCTAACTCGGCCCGTGACATTCACTGCAGTTTGTCTCTTTGTAGTCATCCCCTATATCGACCGGATGGGGATAGGGTGCCAGATCAAACAACGCCTGTTCTTTTGACTGGTCAACCTTGTGCGTGATAAGGAGATGGCATGTGCTGCATTCCTTTGACAACACCTTGCCGTCGCTGCTCATATGTTTGCCGTCATGGCAGCGGAAGCATCCCAGAGAATACATGTGGCCTGCGTTGTCAGGGAAATTCTTCCAGCTCACTTTCATGACGGGGTCATAGTTGCGCCTATAGATGTCCTGTACCGTCGTAACGGCTTGCTCAATCACGGCCTTCTTTGCAGAAGCAACGTCAGGATAGGTCTTCTGATAGAATTCCATGATCATCTGTTTGATACCGTCATGCGCTGCCTGCTGCGAGCCGTATGTTTTTTCGAGTGCCTGCACTGCTATACTCTTTATCTGCGGTAGGGACGGATCAATCAAGTCGCCTTGCAGGTAAACATTCAGCACCTGGGTGGGCGGGCGGAAGAAATGCCCAACCCTGTTATGGCAGTCAATGCAGTCCATGACATGTTGCTCGGCATTGTCCAGCTCTTTGTCGGTGATCTTGTTTTCAGTGCTTCGATATATTCGTTCCTTCCCGTCGAACCCTGCCACCTTGATCCAGGGAATCACTACCCTTTTCGGGTCTGTAGCAGCGTAGCGGATCTCCTTTGCAACCGTTGCATGCCAGTGAATCCTCGGGGG
>Ga0335085_10008784_pt1 | contig 15353 bp, 14 predicted proteins | sample Lox_Sample_45_FD_206712 | JGI IMG/M metagenome (GOLD analysis project Ga0335085, IMG submission 206712) | Soil microbial communities from Loxahatchee National Wildlife Refuge, Florida, United States - Lox_Sample_4.5 | ecosystem: Environmental > Terrestrial > Soil > Wetlands | place: USA... | reverse complement strand
CACGAGTTCGAGGCCGACGCCTATGCAGCCGGACACGCTTCGGCGGCGGCGCTCGTCGCGGCGCTGGTGAAGCTCTACGAGGACAATGCGAGCACGCTGACCCCCGACCCGCTGTATTCCGCCTTCTACGACTCGCATCCGCCCGCAGCCCTGCGCATCGCACGACTCGAGCCGGCATCCGCATGACACGCCAAAGCGAGGCACGCCGACGATGAGCTCCGAGCTCGCCTCCCTCGCGAGGCTGCACTGCAAGCCCGGCGCGACGCTGCTCGCGGCGAGCGAGCTCGCCCGACATATGCAGGCGCTTGCCGATTGGACACATGGCGACAAGCGCCTCACCAAGACTTTCCGCTTCGCGAATTATTACGAAACGATGGCGTTCGTGAACGCGGTCGCCTGGATCGCGCACCGCGAGGATCATCATCCCGATCTCTCGGTCCATTACAACCGCGTCGAGGTCGCCTACTCCACCCACGACGCCGGCGGCGTCACGCTCAACGACTGCATCTGCGCGGCGAAGGTCGAGACGCTTTAGAGGTTGACGGCTCTGTCATAGCGCAGTTCGGCGGCTGCGACAGCAAGATTCCGAACTGCATCTCGTCCTACGGCGCCCAGTAGGCGAGCGTCACCAACAGGACGAGCGCGAGCCACACGAGCAGCGCGCGCCACACGAGCCCGACGGCGCTCGGAAGCAGGTCCGCGTCGGCCGGGTCACCCAGCCCGAGCTCGGGTCGAAACTCGGGCTCCCCGGTCGGGCCGGTCACCGGACCGCCGATGATCGCGCCGAGTGCACCGGCCCCACTCGCGAGCAGGATCCCCTCGTGGCGCGAGACCCACTGCTTGGCCTGCGTGCGCCAGCAGTAGATCGCATCCTCGAAATCGCCGACAACCGCGAAGGTGATCGCGGTGAGACGGACGGGCGGCCAATCGAGCCAGTAGAGCAGCCGCTGCACCGGGCGGCCGAACTCGCGCAGGTCATGCCCCATCGGCGTGACGGCGTCACCGCGCCAGCGCTCGGCGAGCAGCACGGTGAGCCGATACAGAACAGCACCCCCCGGGCCCGGCAACACGAGGAACCAGAACAGCGTGCCGAAAACGTGACGGTAGGAATCCTCGAGACCCTGCTCGATGGCGAGCTTAGGGACCTCTTCGGCAGTCGCTGCGCTTGCGTCGACTCCTCGCCACGAGGCGAGCCGGCGCCTCGCTGCGAGCGCATCCCCGGCCTTCAGCGCCTCGCTGACAGCGGTGAAGGCGTGGCTGAAGTGGCGGAACCCCACCAGGATGTAGAGCATGCCGACGTTCCAGGCGAGTCCCAGGAGCGGATGCAGCGCGTCGAGGGCGAAATACACCGCGGTCGCGATCGCCACTGGTGGCACGAGCGCAAGCGCGGAGGCGACCACGCCCTGCTGCGCCTTGCCGCCGTTGAAGCGCCGCTCGAGCGACTTGGCATAACGCACGAAAGCGCTTTGCGCGCCGCCGCGCCAGCGGAACGCGCGCCACTGCTCGAGCGCCAGGGCCGCGATGACCGCAAGAAAGTTCATTCGCGCAGGCTCAAGTCTTGAGCTCCTGGCGGTCTCGGAACTGCTCCAGCGCCTCGGGGTTGGCAAGCGCTTCGACGTTCTTTACGGGCTGGCTGTGCACGACGTTGCGCACCGCCAGCTCGACGATCTTGCCGCTCTTGGTGCGGGGAATGTCGGTCACCTGCACTACCTTGGCTGGGACGTGACGGGGAGTCGTGTTCACGCGGATGTGCCGCTTGATCTTGTCGACGAGCGTTTCGTCGAGCTTTACGCCCTCGCGCAGACGGACGAACAGAACGACGCGCACGTCGCCGAGCTCGCCGGGGGGCCAGTTCTGCCCGATGACGAGCGCCTCGACCACCTCGTTGAGCTGCTCGACCTGGCGGTAGATCTCCGCGGTGCCGATGCGCACGCCGCCCGGATTGAGCGTGGCATCGGAGCGACCATAGATGATCACGCCGTCGTGCTCAGTGAGCTCGATGTAGTCGCCGTGCCACCAGACGCCGGGGAAGCGCTCGAAGTAAGCTGCCCGGTACTTGGCGTCACCGGGATCGTTCCAGAAGCCAAGCGGAGTCGAAGGAAACGGCGCAGTGCAGACGAGCTCGCCTCTCAAGCCCCGGCCGGGGGTGATCGGCTTCCCGTCATCGTCGTACGCCTCGACCTTCATGCCCAGAGCTCGGCACTGCAGCTCGCCGCGCCAGACGGGCCGCGTGGGACAGCCCTGCGCGAAGCAGGCCATGATGTCGGTGCCGCCCGAGATCGATGACAGGCAGACGTCGTCCTTGATGGACTCGTAGACGTAGTCGAAGCCTTCGGGCGAAAGCGGGCTGCCGGTGGAGAGCACCGCACGCAGCGCCGGGAGACGGTGATCCTTGCGCGGCGCCAGCCCCTCCTTCTTGATCGCGTCGATGTACTTGGCCGAGGTGCCGAAGTGCGTCATGCGCTCTTCCTCCGCAAGGTCCCACAGCACCTTTCCTCCGCGAACAAAGGGCGAGCCATCGTAGAGCAGGAGCGTCAGGCCCGAGGCGAGCCCGGTGGCGAGCCAGTTCCACATCATCCAGCCGCAGGTAGTGAAGTAGAACAGCCGGTCGCCGGGATTGAGATCGCAGTGCAGCCGGTGTTCTTTCACGTGCTGCAGCAGCGCACCCCCGGCGCCGTGCACGATGCACTTGGGGACGCCCGTGGTACCGGAGGAATACAGGATGCACAGCGGGTGATCGAACGGCAGCCGCGCGAAGGCGATTGCCTGCGGGGTAAACGGCGCGGTGAAGTCGCCCCAGGATACGGCGTGCGCGATGCCGCCGAGGTTGAGCGCTGTGTTGGAGGTTGCGCTGAGATACGGAGCCACGACGACACCGCGCAGCGACGGCAGCCTGCTCGCGATCTCCCCCACCTTGTCGAGGACCGGTTGCGGCTTGCCGCCGTACCAGTAGCCGTCGACGGTGAAGAGCACAGCGGGCTCGATCTGTCCGAAGCGATCGAGCACGCCCTGCACGCCGAAGTCGGGCGATGCCGACGACCACACCGCACCGATGCTCGCCGTTGCCAGCATGCCGATGATCGCTTCGGGCATGTTGGGAACGAACGCCGCGACGCGATCGCCCGGCTTCACGCCGGTCGCGCGGAGCGCCTGTGCCACCCGCGAGACTTCGTCGCGGAGCTCGCGGTTCGAGACCCGGCGCTTGATTTTGTCCTCGCCCCAGAAGACGAACGCGTCCGCGCCCTCGTCCGTCGCGCCGCGCGCGAGCAGGTTCTCGGCGAAATTGAGTCGGGCTTCGGGAAACCATTTCGCGCCGGGCATCCTGTCGCCGTCGACGAGCGTCTTCGTCCCGGGCTCGCCCACGACTTTGGCGTAGTCCCACAGCTCGCGCCAGAACGCGTCCCGCGCTTCGACCGACCAGCGGTACAGCGCCGCGTAGTCGCTCAGCGCAACGCCGTGCCTCGCCGAGGTGCCCGCCGCGAAGGAAGTCAGGTTCGCCCGCGCAATGCGCTCGGGCGATGGCTGCCACAGCGGCGAAGTCATCCTGCTCTCCTGCAGACCGGGTAGGCGCGCCTCACGCGCTTTCGAGCAGCGAGCGCACCGGCGCGGGCAGCGGAATCGATCGCCCCGATTGGCGCTCGATCCACACCATCTTCGCGGCGCCCTCCGCGTACTGCTTGCCGCCCATGCGGATCTCGTAGTGCGAACCGAAGCTGCTGCGTCCGAGCTCGCCGACGAACATCTTCACCTCGACCTCTCCCGGGTAGACGAGCGGCTCGATGAAGGTGCAGCTCGCGTTGACGATAACCGGCCCTTGTTCCGCGTAAGGCCTGGTGTCGAGCTTGCGTGCAAAAGCGTAGAACCATTCGATTCGCGCCTGCTCCATGTAGCGGAAGTACACGGTGTTGTTGACATGCCCCATCGCATCCATGTCGCCCCAGCGAACGGGCATGCGCGAGACGTGCACCAGCTTCCGCGGATGAGTCATGGTCGGAGCGGCGGCAAAGGCCAATTATAATGGCAGCCGGCTCCGGATCGCTGTGAGGTCGCATGCCGCGCGAGAAGATGGAATACGACGTGGTGATCGTCGGTGGCGGTCCCTCCGGGCTCGCGGCGGCGATACGCCTGAAGCAGCTCGCCGCGCAGCACGGGCGCGAGGTCAGCGTCTGTCTTCTCGAGAAAGGATCTGAGGTCGGCGCGCACATCATTTCGGGCGCCGTCGTCGATCCGAAGGCCCTGCAGGAGCTGATTCCGGATTGGCAGGCCAAGGGCGCCCCGCTCAACACGCCGGTCACCGAGGATCGCTTCCTGTTCCTTTCCGCGACGCGGGCGCGGCGCATGCCTGGCTGGATGCTGCCGCCGCTGATGAGCAATCACGGCATGTACATCGCGAGCCTCGGCAACGTCTGTCGCTGGCTCGCGCAGCAGGCCGAGGCGCTGGGCGTGGAGATCTACGCCGGCTTTGCGGCCGCGGAGACGCTCTTCGACGAAAAGGGGGCCGTGTGCGGTGTCGCCACCGGCGACATGGGCGTGGCGAGAGACGGTTCGCACAAGACCGGCTACCAGCCGGGGATCGAGCTCGTCGCGAAGTACACGCTGTTCGCGGAGGGCTGCCGGGGTTCGCTCTCGCAGGAGCTCATGGCCAGGCTCAACCTGCGCGACGGCGTTCAGCCGCAGAAGTACGGCATCGGAATGAAAGAGCTGTGGCAGGTCGCCCCGGAGAAGCATCAGCGCGGTCTCGTCATGCACAGCCAGGGTTGGCCGCTCGAAGGGCGCACGGGCGGCGGCTCGTTCTTGTACCACTTCGAGGACGACCTGGTCTCGATCGGGTTCGTCGTGCATCTCAACTACGAGAACCCGCACCTGTCGCCCTACGACGAGTTCCAGCGCTTCAAGACCCACCCGGCGATTCGCGACACGCTCGAAGGTGGCAAGCGCATCGGCTACGGCGCGCGCGCGATCAGCGAGGGCGGCCTGCAGTCGATACCGAAGCTCGTCTTTCCGGGCGGCGCGCTCGTCGGCGATGCGGCAGGGTTCCTCAACGTGCCGCGGATCAAGGGCTCGCACAACGCGATGAAGAGCGGGATGCTCGCGGCGGACGCCGCCTTTGCGGCGCTCGGCGAGGGCCGCGCGCGAGACGAGCTCGCGACCTACCCCGATGCCTTGCGCCGCTCGTGGGTCTACGCGGAGCTGCGCAAGGTGCGCAACGTCAAGCCGGGAATCGCTTGGGGGCCGTGGCTGGGCACGGTGCACGGCGGCGCGCACATGTGGCTCAACGATCTCGGACTGGGCTTTCTCGCGCCGTGGACGCTTCGCCACGGCAAGCCCGACCACGAGACGCTGCGGCCCGCCGCCGAGATGCCGAAGATCGAATATCCCAAGTACGACGGCGTGCTCACTTTCGACAAGCTCTCGTCGGTGTTCGTCTCGAACACGAATCACGAGGAGGACCAGCCGGTACACCTGCGCCTGCGCGACGCGTCGGTGCCGGTCAAGGTGAACCTGGCGCTCTACGATGGCCCCGAGCAGCGTTACTGTCCGGCAGGCGTCTACGAGTTCGTCGCCGACGATCCAAGTTCGTCAAGCGCTTCGCCGACCGGGATGAGCGCGCGAAGCCAAGGAGCCGGCGACGCAGGCGACAAAGCGATCGCCCGCCCCGCGAAGCGCTTGCAGATCAACGCTTCGAACTGCGTGCATTGCAAGACCTGCGACATCAAGGATCCGCGGCAGAATATCCGCTGGGTCGTGCCCGAGGGCGGCGGGGGACCGAATTACTCAGGGATGTAACGCTGGCCGGACCTCGCGAGGTCACGCCGTTGCTCCGAGCCAGGCGGCGCCGCGCACGCCGCTCGAATCCCCGTGCACGTGCTTGACGAGCCGGGTGTCAACGCGGTCGGAGAAGACCCACTCGCCCCAGAGAAGAGGGATCCTCGCGTAGAGTCGATCGACGTTCGACATCCCGCCGCCGAGCACGATCACGTCCGGGTCGAGAACATTCATGAGATGCGCGAGAGCACGCGCGAGCCGATCCTCGTAGCGGCGTAGCGTCGCCTCGGACGCGGCGTCGCCTCGTGCCGCGTGCGCCGCGATGTCGAGCGGGGCCAACCGTTGCCCCGTCATCGCGTGATGGTCGCGTTCGACGCCGGGCCCGGAGAGAAAGGTCTCGATGCAGCCCGAATGACCGCAGAAGCACGCCGCGCCCGGCCGCTCGTCATCGCGCGGCCAGGGCAGCGGATTGTGACCCCACTCGCCGGCGATCGCATTGGGACCGGTCAGCACCTCGCCGCGGACGACGATCCCGCCGCCGACGCCCGTGCCGAGGATCACCCCGAAGACGACCTCCGCGCCGGCCCCAGCACCGTCGGTCGCCTCGGACAGCGCGAAACAGTTCGCATCGTTGGTGATCCGCACCGAGCGCTGCAGGACTCCCGCGAGATCGGCCCGCAGCGGCTTGCCGTTGAGGCACAGCGTATTCGAGCCTCGCAGCAACCCCGTCACAGGCGAAAGCGAGCCCGGCGTCCCGATGCCGACGCTGCCCGCATCTCCCAGTTCGGCCTCCGCCTCCGCAACGAGCCGCGCTACCGTTTCCAGGATCGCCCGATAGTCGTCCCTAGGCGTCGCGGCCCGCCGGCGCAGCAGCTCGCGGCCATCGGCGGCGAGCGCCACGATCTCGATCTTCGTTCCACCAAGGTCGATACCGAGTCGTAGCATGTCGAGAAACGGGGCCGTAGTGTCCGGGCTGCAACGGCGCTCGCGCGGGATCCCCGTCACGGGGATTGCAGCGTGGCTTTTGGCGCGTAGTATGGTTCATTTTGACGTCGCCGACAGGAGGCCGTGATGCGTAGCCAAATGCAGGGAACACTCATGATTGCAGCCGGCGTGACGCTATGGGTCGATTGTGTGAGCGCACAGCCGGCGCAACCCAATATCAAGGACATGACCTTCTTCGTGACCAGTGTCAATCAGGGCATGGGAGCGAATCTCGGCGGGCTCGAGGGCGCGGACCGCCATTGCGCGGCGCTTGCGAAGGCCGCGGGGGCTCCGGATCGCGTGTGGCACGCTTACCTCAGCACGCAAGCGCCCGCGCTGAACGATCCGAACTATGTCAACGCCCGCGACCGCATCGGCACCGGCCCCTGGCAGAACGCCAACGGTGTCGTAATCGCCAAGAGCGTCGACGACCTGCACTCGGCTGCGAACAACGTGACGAAGCAGACGGCGGTGGACGAAAAGGGTCAACCCGTCAACAGCCGCAGCGAGAAACCCGTCAAGCACGACATCCTGACGGGCTCGCGGCCCGACGGCACCGCTTTTCCGGGCGCGCCATTCCCCGACATGACGTGCGGGAACTGGACGAAGGGCGGGCCCGACGGCTCAGCGATGGTTGGTCATTTTGATCGTGGCGGTCCCATCGACAGCTCATGGGCGACCTCGTGGAATTCGTCTCACCCGACGCCTGGCTGCGATCCGGACAAGCTGCGCAGCACTGGCGGCGATGGGCTGCTGTACTGCTTTGCCGTGAACTGACGGCGTAGCGCTTGTCGGACTGAAGCGAGCGCATCGCAGCAGTGTCGCTGCGCCGAGCACGCTCGCGTAGCGTGCGCGGGTTAGCGCACGGCGGCGCCGTACGTTCCGCCGACGCGTTCGTCCTGATCCATCCAGACGTGCGGCAGGCCGACTTCCTCGAGCCATACCGGTCCGCGCGCTTCCATCAGCATCGCGATGGTCGTGGCGCTGCCCGCCACGACGCATTCCTGGGCCAAGACCGAGACACCCGCAAGCCCCTGCACCGGCATCCCCGTTCGCGGCGAGACGATGTGGCAGTAGCGCCTGCCGTCGATAGCGAGATAGCGTTCGTAGTCGCCGCTGGTCGCGACCGCGCCCCGTGCGACATCGAGTGTAGCCATGACGCCGTCGGGCCGGCGCGGGTGCTGGATCCCCACGCGCCACGGCGCGCCGTCCGGGTGCGGGCCGATGATTCTGATGTCGCCGCCGAGATCGACCAGCCCGTGGCGGATGCCTGCCTCGGCGCAGATCACGGCGGCGCGGTCGGCCGCGTATTCCTTCACGACGCCGCCGAAATCGAGCTCCATGCCGGGTAGAAGGAACTCGAGGCACGGGCGCGACCAGCGCAGCTTGTCCCAGCCGACGCGCTGCAGCAGCCGCTCGAGCGTCCCCGCCCCGGGCAGGCCCCGGCAATGCGCGCCCCAGGCCTCGCGCAACACGCCGGAGGTGAGATCGAACAGCCCATCGCTCTGCGCGAAACAGGTGGCACCGTAGTCGAGAAGGCTCGCTGTCTCGTCATCGACGGCGATGGCCCCGCCGGTGGCACCGACCCGGTTGATCGCCGCAGTCACGCTGTCGTCGCGATAGCGCGAATACTTGGCTTCGAGACGCTGCACGTCGGCGGCTGCGCCGTGCGCGGCCGCGGACGCTTCTTGCTCGCTGCGTGCGTAGAGACGAAGTTCGCACCGCGAGCCCATGGCCCGGAACGGATGTCGATACAGGCCGAGCATGGATGGGCCCCGATTCAGAACTGCGCCTGCAGCGTGACCAGGTAGAAGCTCCAGATGTAGTTGTCGCCGGAGAATCCCGCTCCTCCCCATCTCAGCGCGTAGCGGCGATAGCTGCGCTCGGCGGAGAACTGCACGCTGAAGTTGGGGGTGAGCTGCTTCGTCACGCCGGCCAGCCAGCTCACGGAGCCGAATCCTGCCATGCGATAGTCGCTGGTGTGCAGCCCATCGGCAGGAGGCGCCTGAAAGAGCGGCTGGTAGAAGTCCGCGCTCGACTGCGCATAGTAGCGTCCGCCGCCGTTGATCAGCCACTGACCCGGCAGCTCCTTCTTGAGCTGCACTTCGAGCGCGCCGGCATCGATGCCCCAGTTGTCGTTGCTCAGGCTGCCGATGACCTGCAGCGCCGAGTCGATCTGCGGAACGTAGAGGAGATACTTCCCGGTCACGGCGGTCTGTCGCCGCTGCCCCGGGCGCGCGTCGGGCAGCAAGCCGGTGCTTTGCACGAACACGAGCTTGTACGGGTCGGACAGATAGCCGTTGCTGTGCGAGTATTCGAGCGAGAGCTCGATCAGCGAGCGCTCGTCGATCACCTGGGTCACGCCGACGAAGAAGTCGCGCTTGATCCGCGTCTTGAAGTCGTCCGGGGTATCGTGGGTCGACACGCCGTCGTCGTTGAAAGCGAAGCCCGCCGCGAGCGTGGTGTCCTTCTGATTGAGGAAGGTCCGCGCCTCGATGCTCGTCCACGTCGACTTGTAATCGTTCTCGTGCGACCAGCCCTGGCGCAACGTGAGCTGGTTCTCGGCCCAGAAGAGGCTCGCGCCAATGTCCCCGGCGTTACGTCTGTCGTTGACCGACGCTCCGGACAGGACCTGCTGCGGCTGGCCGTTCGGGCCCGGCGCGTTGAAGATGGGCGAGGCGCCGCTGATCAGGTCCTGGAGCGCGTCGGCAACGAGGAGCACGCGGTCGCCGACCGGGACCGTGGCTGTGCCTTCGTTGACACGCACGTGCATGCGGCCGCCGCTCTCGGAGTAGTCGAGATGCGAACCGTAGAGCGTCAACGGGTTCGCGCCCGGCAGGTCTGCCGCCCGCGCATGCACGCCGGGCAGAGCCATTGCAGCGGCGGTTAGGGCTGCGAGAGGTGCGCTTACGCGATTGCGGCTCGCGTCGCTAATTGCACCCACACCCGCCTCCGCCGACGCCGGTCGCGGCCGCGCCGCCCTCCTTCGCGCCGTAGGTGCGCAGCTTCTGCTGCTGCTCCTGCGGCGGGTCGTCGACCGACATCACCGGCTTGGCGAGCGTGCCGTGCTCCCATGGCGGCACGGTCGTGCAACCGGCGAGCGCCGCCACGACAAGGACCAGGCCTGCGGAGGCAGCCCGCAGCGTCGACACCATCTAGCTGCCCCCGGCGAGCATCTCGACGACCTGGCGTCGAATCTCTTCCCGGTCGCTCGCGTGAAATCCGACGTGGACTGCGCGGACCGTTCCGCTGCGATCGATGACGTACGAGCTCGGCATGCCTTGCAGGCGGTAGGCTGCCGGGCAGCTCGCCGCCGTGTCCAGGACCACCGTGAACTGTGCGGGGATGCGCTCGAGAAAGCGATGCGCGTCCTCGGCCGTCTTGTCGACGCTCACGGCGACGATCTGCAGGCCTTTGGACGCAAAATCTTTCTGCAGCTCGTTCATGAACGGGAAGGAGTCGCGGCAAGGCGCGCACCACGATGCCCAGAAGTCGAGATAGACGACCTTGCCCCGGTAGTCGGCGACGTCGATTTTTTGTCTGCCGTCGAGCGCAGCCGCAGAACACGGCGGCGCCTGCTCGCCGGTCGTTGCAGCCTGTGCGGCGGGCGCCGCGGCGAGTGCGAAAGCGAGCGCAAGCCCGACGCGCGCGCTCATGCCGTTTCGACGGCGGGTCATGCTCGTGCGGCCTGCAGCTGCGATGCGTCGAACGAGGCCGGGACTCGTACGGAGCTCATCGAGTCGCAAACACCTGGCTTGCGACGGGTATTCCGCCGGAATTTCGCCCGCGGCAGCCCCTCAGTCGGCCTTGATCTTCCCCTGCACGACGACACTTTCCCAACGCGCGAGGTCGTTCCGGATCAGCGTGCCCAGCGCTTCGGGCGTGCTCGTGACGGGGATCAATCCCTGCTTCAGCAGCGTGTCTCGGACTTCGCTCTGCGCCAGGGCGGCCGCGATCTCCTGGTTGAGCCGCTCGATGACGGCGGGTGGCGTGTGTGCGGGTGCGAGCAGCCCGTACCAGAGATCGACGTCGAAACCCGGCATGCCGGCTTCCTTGAAGGTGGGCAGATCGGGTGCGAGCGGCGAGCGTTTGTCGCCCGACACCGCGAGAATCCTCAGCTTGCCCGACTTGGCGTACGGCAGCGCGACGTGCACCGGCAGGATCATCATCGGGACCTGATTGGCCAGGACGTCCGTGACGGCTCCCGCGGTTCCTTTGTACGGCACGTGAACGATATCCACTCCCATCTGCTGCTTGAACAGCTCCATCGCCAGATGGTGCGGCGTCCCGTTGCCGGGCGAGGCGTAGTTGAGCGCCCCCGGCTTGCTCTTCGCCAGCGCCACGAGGTCGGCTACGCTGTTCACGCCGAGGGCAGGATTGACGACGAGCGCGAGATTGCCGACGGCGATCTCGCCCACGGGCGCGAAATCGTTGACGGGATCGAAGGACAGCGGCTTGTAGAGCGCGGGCGCCATGCTGAAGGTGTTGACGGTGAACAGCAGCGTGTACCCGTCCGGCGCCGCCTTCGCCACCTGATCGGTACCGATGTTGCCGCTCGCGCCTGCCTTGTTCTCGACGATGATCGGCACGCCGAGCCGCTTGGACATCGGCTCGCTCAGCGTGCGGGCCAGGATATCCGGGCCGGTGCCCGGGGTGAAGGGCACGATGAAGCGTACGGGCTTGTCGGGATAAGCCTGCGAGAGTGCGGGAAGCGGGATCGCCGGCAGAAGTGCGGCCGCGAGCCAGCCAATCCCTGCCGTGAACGGTCGGATGCTCATCATCGTCCTTCTCCTCTGAGCGATTCGAGATCATACCCGGCAACGCGCTTGTAGTTGTTCGAGAGCGCGGTCAGCTCGCTCAGGCTGATCACGTCTTCGATGCGTGCGAATGGTCGATCCCCCGTGCGAAGGTAGACCTCGCGCAGGATCGCATCCGGCGGATTGCTGCGACTCATCCTCACCACTTCCGCCGTCGGCCCTAGACGCCTGCGCTGGTAAGCCTCGAGCGCGGAGCGAGGGTCGCCGTTACCTGCGAGACAGTCGGCGAGGACCCGCGCATCGAGAATCGCCTGCCCGGCCCCGTTCGACCCGCGCGGGACCATCGGGTGCGCCGCGTCGCCGAGCAGGGTCACGCGTCCCCTGCTCCACCACGGCAGAGGATCGTGATCGACCATCGGGAACTCGAGAATCGAATCGGCGTCGCGAACGAAGCGAGGCACATCGAGCCAGTCGAAGCGCCAGTCTTCGAACGCAGCGATGAAATCCTCCACCGCACCCGCCCGATCCCGCTCGTCCACGGTCCGTCGCGGCATCTCGATCTCGGCCACCCAGTTCACGAGCTGGCGGCCGGCTGCGTCGATGCGATCGCGAATCGGGTAGATCACGAGCTTGCCGCCCGCAAGCCAGCCGGCGCGAATCATCGTGGCGCCGCCGAGGATCGCAGGCCAGCGCGTCACACCGCGCCACATGGTCACCCCGGAATAGCGCGGCTCGCTCTCGCCCGGGTGCAACGCTGCCCGGATCTCCGAATGCAGGCCGTCGCAGCCCACCAGGATGCTCGCTCGCTGCGTCGGCAGCTCGCGGTCGTCGGCAGTCGCACGAAAGCGCGCGGTAACGCCGCCACTGTCCTGGCTGCAGCCCGTGTAACGCCAGCCCGTCAACACGTTCTCCGCACCGATCCGCTCGCGCACCGCGTTTAGCAGCACCTGCTGCAAATCGCCGCGGTGGATCGAGAATTGCGGCCAGTCGTAGCCCGCGCTGCGGCCGAGGGGCTCGCGGTAGATGAGCTGGCCGAAGCGATTGAAGAACACGGCTTCGCGTGTCGCGACGGCAACGCGTGCGAGCCCCGCCTCGAGTCCGAGCGCGGTGAGCTCGCGCGTGGCGTGCGGCAGCAGGTTGATGCCCACGCCGAGCGGCCTGATCTCGGGCGCCTCTTCGTAGACACGCGAGGCAATGCCCACCCGGTGCAGCGCGAGCGCGAGCGCGAGGCCCCCGATGCCTGCGCCGACGATGAGCACGTCATCCACGGCTCGCTCGCGACGTTGCGTCAGCGCGGCAGAACGACCGCCGCGTCCGCCTCGAAGCGGATCCCGATCGGCTCGCTCCTCGCATGGACACGCCGCCCCTCGGCGTCGAAGACGAGCAGCTCGCCCCACGGCGTGGCGACGACGTACTCGACCCGGCTGCCGAGGTATGCGGCCCGCTTGCACGTGCCCTCGAGAAGCCCCTGCTCGGGTTCGACGATGCGCAGCCGGTGCGGGCGCAGGGCGAGCGTTGCGGGTCCGGGGCGCACGCCGACGGCCTGAACGGGTGCGCTGACGCCGCCGGCGGTGAAGCTCGCTCCGTCGGGGCCGAGCTCACCGTCAACGAGATTGGCGTCCCCGATGAAGTCGGCGAGAAACCGGCTCGCCGGCTTTTCGTAGAGCTCACGCGGCGCGCCGTGCTGCGCGATGCGCCCGCTCTCCATGACGATGATATGGTCCGAGACCGCGAGCGCCTCTTCCTGGTCGTGCGTCACATAGATCACCGTCAGCGCGAGGGATTGCTGCAACTCGCGGATCTCCTGGCGGACCCGGCGCCGCAGCTTCGCGTCGAGGTTCGATAGCGGCTCGTCGAAGAGCAGCACTGCCGGCTCGAGGACGAGCGAGCGCGCCACCGCGACGCGCTGCTGCTGCCCTCCCGACAGCTCGGAGGGCAGCCGCGCCTCGAGTCCCGACAGTCCCAGCATGGCGAGCTTGGTCCGCGCGAGCTCGCGCGCCTTCGCCTTGTCGACGTGCATCGCCAGCGGCCCGTAGCACACGTTGTCCAGTACGCTCATGTGCGGAAACAGGGCGTACGACTGGAAAACCATGCTCACGTCGCGCTCGTTGGCGGCGCGGCGCGTGACATCGACGTCGCCTATGAGGATCCGTCCGCTCGTGACCGGCTCGAGGCCGGCGATCATGCGCAGCGTCGTGGTTTTGCCGCAGCCCGAGGGACCGAGCAGGGTGCACAGCGTCCCTGGCGCGACGGTGAACGACACGGCGTCGACCGCGGTCACGTCGCCGTAGCGCTTGGAGACCGCCTCGAACGTCACGCCCTGCGAGCTCTTCGTCATGTCGGTCGCAAGCGCTAGAGGCCGGACGCTGCCACCATCGCCGTGCGCCGGCCGAGGCGCGCCTCGCCGACGAACCTGCGCAGCGCGAGCAGCGCCACCAGCATCAGCACGATCAGGACGGAAGAATACGCGATCGCGAGCGGATACTCGCCCGCTTCGACGCGGTTGATGATGTAAACCGTCGACAGGTTGTATTGCGCCGTAGCGAGGAAGATCACGGCGCTGACGGCAGTCATCGCGCGGGTGAAGCTGAAGACGAGCGTGGTCAGCACGGCCGAGCGCAGCAGCGGCGTCACCACCGCCGTGAGCGTGCGCCAGGTGGACGCTCTCAACGTGGAGGATGCCTCGTCCAGAGTCTTGTCGATCTGGGCGAGTGCTGCGATCCCGGCGCGCACGCCCACCGGCATGTTGCGGAAGACGAAGCACAGCACGAGGATGGCGATGCCGCCGGTGAGCTCGAGGGGCGGCACGTTGAACGCAACGATGTAGGAGACACCGACGACGGTTCCGGGAATAGCGAAGCTCACCAGCGTGAGGAACTCGAAGCTGCCGCGGCCGGCGAAGCGATGTCGCGCGATCACGTAGGCGGAGAGGAGCCCGATGATGGCCGTCAGCGGCGCGGAGATGGCGGCCACCTCGATGGTGTTGAACAGGCTGTCCCAGGCCGAGCCGCTCCACACCACGCCGAACTTGCCCCAGTCGACGGCGAACGCGTCGGCGAAGTGGTGCACGGTTAGCGTCATGTCACCGCGCCCGATGTCCTTGACGAAGCCGCCGGCGGCGATGATCGCGTAGCAGAACAGCGTGAACACGATCCACGCCGCGGCGATCCAGCAGCAGGTGAGCCACAGGCCACGCGGCAGCGGCGCGGGCAGGCCTCCGTCACCCTTCCCGCTCACCGTGACGTACGAGGCGCGGCCGAGCCAGCGTTGCTGCAGCCAGAATGCAACCAGTGTGAGCGCAAGCAGCACGCACGCGAGCACGGCGGCACGCCCGGGATCGAACTGCGCACCGGCAATGGCGAAGAAGATCTTGATCGAAAGCACCTCGAAGTTGCCCGCCAGCACGATCGGATTGCCGAAGTCGGCGAGGCTCTCGACGAACCCGAGCAAGAACGCCGCGGCCAGTGCCGGGCGCAGCAGCGGCCAGGTGATCGTGCGGAACACACGGGCGCGCGAGGCTCTCAGCGTTTGCGCCGCCTCTTCGAGCGCGGGGCTGACAGCGCGCAGCGCACCGTGCAACACCATGAAGGCGATCGGCGCGAACGTGAGAAGCTGGGCGAGCGCGACTCCGGGCAGTCCGTAGAGCCAGCGGGAGCGGCCGAAGCCGAAGAGTGCATCGAGCCAGCCGGTGACCAGCCCCGTGCGACCGAACAGCACGACGAGAGCCAGCGCGAGCACGAACGGCGGCGTGATGACGGGGAGCGTCGACATCACAGCGAGCAGGCCGGCGTAGCGCCGGCCGCCGCGCTGCACGACCAGCGCGAACACCAGGCCGAGGAGCGTGGC
>Ga0335085_10008783_pt1 | contig 15354 bp, 11 predicted proteins | sample Lox_Sample_45_FD_206712 | JGI IMG/M metagenome (GOLD analysis project Ga0335085, IMG submission 206712) | Soil microbial communities from Loxahatchee National Wildlife Refuge, Florida, United States - Lox_Sample_4.5 | ecosystem: Environmental > Terrestrial > Soil > Wetlands | place: USA... | reverse complement strand
GTTCTGGACGTTTATTACGTCGGCGGCTTTGGAGTGATGGGATGGGTGGCAGCAGCGGACTACGCTCAAGCCCAAGCCGACCCGCTGGTTGAGCACAAGAGCGACATCATCCAGCACATGAATGCCGACCACAAGGATGCCCTCATCCTGCTCGCGAAACAGTACGCAGGCATTGAGGCGCAGGAGGCCGCATTGACTTCCGTCGATCGCCTGGGCTTTCACCTGCGGTTGAAGGCGCAGGATGGCATGAAGGGAACGCGAATCGCTTTCTTGCGGGAGGTTGCTGACCCGGCTCAGACCAGAGAGGTCTTCATCGAGATGGTACGGCAGGCGCGTCAAGCATAGGGCAACCCGTCACTTTCTTCGGGGAGAATTGCCGTCACTAGCCGCTGCTGAGCCTGCCGCTCGCTTCGATCCGCGCCTGGGTGTAGACCTCGATCGTGAACCGAGTGCTGGCGTGTCGCATGAGTTCCTGGACAACCTTAACGTTCTCGCCGTTCGCAATCAGTAGCCTTGCCGGAAGTTCGCATCCTCCTTCCGTGACCCAATCGTTGTACACCGTTACCTCGGCTGCACCGCTGTGGTCTGTGTGCCGTCAGTGAGGATAAACGCGTCCACCCGCAGCCCCATCGGCAATTGAGCGCCCGGTTCCAGCTGCACCAGGGTCTCCAAGAATTTGCGGTCGACGCGTTCCGTGGGCTCATCGGTGCGGACTTTTTTCGGTCCGAGCAACTCACCGACCTGCACTACGTGGCCCCACATCTTTTGCTTGCCATAAGCATCCGCGGTCACGTACGCACTCTGTCCCACCCGGACTTTGTTCACGTCAGTTTCGTCGATGTCGACGCGTACCCGCAGTACACGAGCGTCACCGATGGTGAGTACGGGGTCGGGAGCGGTGGCGGAGTTCGTCACGCTTTCGCCGATGCGATGGTGGGCTCGCAGCACAACGCCATTGATGGGAGACCTAATGAACGTCTTCTCGTATCTGGCCCTGGCTTCCGCTTCGTTAGCTTGTGCCAACCGTAGATCAGCCTCCCCAAAGGCAACGTCTTCTTCGCGTGAGCTGGTATTCAGCAACGAGTAGCGATTGGACTTCTCCTGGTACTGTTCTTTCGCGACCTCGTATTCACGCGTGTAGTGATCCAGCTCTTCGCGGGAAATCACCCCGCTCTGATACAGTTCCCGACGCCGCGCCAGCTCTGCCTCAGCATTCGCCACTACCGCCTGAGCCTGACGGACACCGGCCAGCGCTTCTTCACGTTCCTGGGTCCGCGCGCCATTGGTCACCTTGCGCAGGGTCGCTTCTTTCGCCTCCACCTGCGCTGCCGCGGAGGCCAGTTGCGCACTGTAATCGTCATTATCAAGAACCGCCAGCACCTGACCCTTCTGTACTGAATCCCCCTCCGTAACATTCACCGTCTTCAATTTACCGCTGAGTTGCGAACCCAGCTGGATGTCCTCAGAGATGGGTTCGACCCGCCCGGGTCCTGCAATCATGGTGGCGGGATTGGAACGCTGCCGGTCGGGATGCGTGTTGCCGGCGGTGTGCCTGGCTTCTGAATTCAGTTGCGCGGTGATCGTCAAGACTGCCAGCGTGATGGTAAGAGTGATTGCCAGTTTCTTTTTCACAGGTTTCTCCAGGAATTTCTTGGGGGGCGGCTCAAGTCGAGCTAGTTGCCGCCCAGACTCAGCTACTATGCCGGACAAGCCCGGGCAAACACATCACGCGATAAGAGGCTTTTCAGCTACCGCTGGGCGGATAGAAATTGCTAATTCATTCAGGGACTGGCGGGCTAACACAATGTGGGTACTCCGGTCAGGGCAGAGCAACGGGCGAAGGAAATGCCGGCGACGCAGCTGCTTCGGCGGCCGACACTTCCATCGGGTTGGTTGAAGCGCCAGTGATCTTGCCGTCTTCCATATGGATGGTGCGATCGGCAAACTCCAGAACTCTTGGATCGTGGGTGACGATGACCACCGCCCTGCCACGCTCGTGAGCAAGCCTGCGCAGCATCTCCATGATGCCGCGGCCGGTTTGCGAGTCGAGGGCAGCCGTCGGCTCGTCTGCCAGGATGATGCCGGGATCGCCAGCAAGCGCCCGCGCGATCGCCACCCGCTGTTTTTGGCCGCCGCTAAGATTCGCCGGGACGGTGTCCGCCTTGTCTATCAGACCAACGCTGCTAAGCAAATTGCGAGCGAGTTTTCGTGCCGGAATGCCGCGGATTCCTTTCACATCGAGCATCAGCTCGACATTCTCGGCCGCGGCCAGCGTGGGGAAAAGATTAAAGCTCTGGAAAATAAATCCAATGTGCTCGCGGCGGATGCGCGGCAGATCCTCTTCTCCCAAATGCGAGACTTCCTCGCCATCGATCACAATACTGCCGGAACAGGCCTGAAGAATACATCCCATGATCGAAAGCAGGGTGGTCTTGCCACTGCCCGATGGCCCCATCAGCATGACCACCTCGCCGTGATGAACTTCAATATCCACACCATGCAATACCGGGACTGCATTGTTTCCTTCCCGGAATGTCTTGCGAACGTCTCGCACTGTGATTGCTGTCTTCATAGTCTCCTCTATCAGCCGGGAGCTCACTCACTAGCCCTTGAACACAGACGCAGGATCGAGCTGCGTCACTTTCTTGATGGAAATCAGTGCCGCTCCCGCACACATCGATAAGGTCAGAGTTAAAGTCAGCAGCACCATCCACCAATTCAGCAGGATGGGCGCGCCGGCCGGCTGGCAGAAACGAACGATCAATCCGCTTACGATCATGCCGACGACATAGCCAATCGCCGCGCTGATGCCCGCCTGTATGAGAATGACTCTCTGTACGTAGCTGTTGGGGGCGCCCATAGCTTTCAGCGTGCCGAACTCCTTGAGGTGATCCATGGTGGTGGCATAAATGGTCTGCGCCACCACAACAAATCCCACCAGCACGCCAAGCACCGCGCCCAGCAGAATCGCGATTCCGGCGCCTGTCTTAAAAGTCCAGTAGTTCTGTGTCTTACGGCTGAACTCTCTTGGCGTCAGGATATTCACGTCATCGATACGCGCCGCAATGTTCCGCCGAACCTCCTCCACGTTTACGCCGGGTTCTAATCCGACCAATACATAGCTGGTTTGGTTGTCGCGCAGGCGCGCGTAGTCAAGTGCATTGCGGAAGCTGGTAAAGACGCACGGAGATACCGTGAAGGACCGTATCCCGTGCGTAAAGCCCACGACCCGCGCACGATGACCATTGATCTCAAATACCTCGCCGATCCTGCTCACGCCCAGCATGCCTTTGTACAGGTCATCGACCATCACTGCGTCTGGAGTCTTAAGGTCGTCAATGCTGCCCTGCACAACACTCCATGGCCCGCCCCATGCAGTATCGGGATTGAAGCCCACAATCTGAATCTGGTTCTGTCCACCATCGGGCCGATTCCAACGCGTAAGCGCCACAACATACTTGTCGGTCCGCGCGACGCCGGGCACAGACTTGATCTGGTAGAGTTTGCGCTCGCTCATCGGAAGACCAAGTTCCAGATAGGGAATATGGCTTGACATCACCCAGAGGTCTGCATGCGAGTGGTCGATAAGAGCGGAGGTGGTTTGGATGAAGCCGACAAACAGTCCAAATTCAACGATGATGAGCACTACGGCAAAGACCACACCAGTCAGCGTAACGGCCAGCCGCAATTTATCTTGAAATAGATTTCGCTTAGCCAGGGTAAACATGGTGCGGCAGCCTCCTTGTACTGGCGGCGGTTTGGCGTCTCTGGTTCGTGGCCGACATGCCGCTACTATGCGGCTATTCGATTCCTCCGCACATCACGGCATGGAAGTGTTTTGGACTAACCTTCAGCGCGGAGGTTTAAAGTAACCCGTTCTGGTTATCGCGAAGTGAGTATCCAACCGTGCTGAAGGGAACACGTGGCCGGTTACGAAGGGGGCGGCTTCATGGAGCGCAGCCGCTTGGCCTTTTAGAAGGTCATCCCAGGGCAACCCGATCGAGTTCCAGGTAGGTTTCCGCGCCATAATGAATGCTGTTTCTTGAGAAGTAGGGCGGGACCTGCATATCGAACTGCTCGTATCCGTGGCTGACGTCGCTTCGCAGGAGGTCCGTGCGGCTGCCAATGTCCAGCCGCAGTTTCTCACCCTTGCGGAACAGCGCCGGTCGGGGTGTGAGGCTGAACCTTAGCGTCACAGGCTCTCCCGGAACCAGCGGCTCCGGCTTATCGATATCGATCGCAATTTCCACACTGGTACTGCGGGCTGTGTCGATTCGCCGGCACGCTGGTCGAATCGATCCCATCGACAGCAGGTGATAACCGCCGCTTGCATCGACGCGCCCTATACGGGCAATGACATGGGAATCGATCTCGGAGCAACTGAAGCGCAGCGAGAGCGTCACCGAGCCGGCAAACTCTGTATCTTCTTCCAATGTCTTTTCGAAGGTAAGAATCGGGTTGGCTACTTGATCGAGTTCAGGAGGCACAATGGCTCCAAAGGGCACGGCGCCCCAGGAGTTCTTCCCTCCTTCCAGAGCTCCCGAATGCAAACCATGCGTTTCCGAATCCGCTCCTTCGGACGTAAGGTAGAACCGAACCCTGTTGCTGTCGGGAATGGGAAACGCCTTCGCGCTGCGATACTCTCCCTCAGGTGTTCCGTCGAGGTGATAGCGCACTGGCTCCTGTATGGCGTAGCCGTTGTCGGCGCCATAAACAATGTGGTCGAAAAATGCCAGCGCTTCAAGTTGCCACCGATACACCGGCAACGCATATTCCGGCGGAGTCATGATCAGCCACTTCCGGTTCGCCGTCGTTCCCGCGTTCTCCATCAAGTCGTAGGCACCGAATTGATGCAGGTTGAAGGCGCCCGTGTCTTCTACCACAACGAAAGGCACCGTGATGTCCTTCAATCGTCCGCGCGGGCCTTCGGGAATGCTGTTGGTGGCTCGCGTCTTTCCGTCAAAGATCCAGTCGGCAAACATTTGCCGATACTCTCGTGCCGGCACGTGCTTCTTGAAGTCCTTCTGGATCGCAACCATCCGTTCCTGGATCGCCGGCTCCCACAAGTGCTTGAGCGGCGAGTTGAACACGTGGCTCAGTGCGGCTCTCAGTAGCGGCGACACGTGCAGCTTTTCCTGGGTCTCTGTAAAGTTCGCACCCATCCAAAGCGTCAGGAAATCCACTTGCGGCGCGCCGCCGAACATCACTACCTGCCGGAAGTAATCCGTGTCCAGTCCGTTGGCAAAAAACGCCTTTAACGATGGCGGGCGCCGTACCGCCACCTCGGGCTGCACCATCGCGTAATAGGAGGTCCCGAACAGCACTACATTACCATCGCACCAGGGCTGCTTCGCACACCACTCAATCACAGCGACGTGATCGTCCACATCGGTGCTATTGAAAAACACGCCGCTCCCGCCCTGCGAGCGACCCATCCCGCGCCGCGACACCACGACGTGGTTGTACCCGCGATCGGTGAACACTGTCGAGGCCCCGGTCTCGTTTGTTCCGGTGGGAGCGCCTGTCTGTTGCAACTCATGGCTGTAGGCTGCAAACAGCACTACCGCTGGATAGCGACCCGCTTTCTTGGGCGTTGCGATGTCTGCGCCGAGCGAAATACCTTCGGCGACGGGAATCATCTGGTCCGCATGAATTTCGCAACCCAGTCCGCTATGTACCGGAGGCCCCGGCGTCCAGCCGGCTGTCTGCTGCTGCCGAACGTCGCCCTTCAGGGAAATCAGGTTGTCCAGCAAAGGGGGATGCTCAAAATTAGTGCTCATTCTCACGACTCTCAAGTTTGAAATTGGTTGAGAATTAACGACTGGCCGCATGCGTCTTCTCGGCGGCTTCCTTCACCCACAGATGCCGAGTCTACGAGCGCCGCCAGTTTCCGCGGGAACACTTGCATCGGCAAGCAAATGATCGTCCCTGACGTCGAATACCGCATCACCCAATCGAGTTAATTGTTTTCGTCGCTTTTCGTGGTAGTGCAAAAGCCCTGCATGTCGGGATGCTTCTGCCGGCAAGTTCCGGCATAGTGCCTACATCAACCTGAGTGATGGCCCGGCAACCCCCGATCCCTCCCCCAACCCCCGACCGGGCCATCTACGGAAGTCAATCACTGTGGTTTTGCACTTCATGCAAAAGCAACACGATAGAAAGCGAGAGGAATGTAGGCATGTCTTGGAAAGTGTGTATTTGTACCCTGGCCATCTCAATGATGCTGCCTTTGGCGGTGGCGGCTCAGCCCAGCCCGAGCCTGATTGCTGGCGGAATTTCCGTCACCTATCAAAGAGCGATGGTACCTGCTCTTAATCCCGATGGCGGTCTGGGCGTCAATGCCGACCTTGCCCACCAAACCTCAGCCCAACTGGCGAACCTGACCGAAACCTACCCCTCCAACGGTGTGAACTATACCTATGGTCCTGTCCGTCTGCTACACACCTACATTTGCCTGAATCCGGTTGGAGCCGCACCGGGAAAATGCAGCAACACCAATCCGAACCCGACCGTGTTGTCCCTCTCAGATTTGGCCGCGATCGATCAGCAACTCTCGAAGGTTCAGCCCGCCGGAGTGAAGGTCATTCTTCGCTTTACTTATAACTTCCCTAATGAAAATGAGTCTACGGGCGACGACGCGCCCCTGGACGTGATCCTGCAGGACATCAACCTGCTCTCCCCGCTCGTCAAGAAATATTCCAACGTGATCTACGCCATGGAGGTGGGCTTCGTCGGATATTGGGGTGAAGAACACAACTCGACCTATGGCAACAACACGATTTCCAATATGAGCGCTGTCCTGCAGGCCGAGGCTAAAGAGTTTGGCCCCTATGTCACACTGCTGGAGCGCGATCCCGTGGTTCTCATGGCACTGGAACCGCCCTCCGGCCCCTTGTTCGGAGTCCATGACGACCGCCTCGCCGGCGATGCCACCGATGCCGACACCTGGAAGAATAAAGACTACCTTGAACCGACCTACGACTACTCGGAGAGTGCCATCCGTGCGTTTGGCCAGTCGCGCAGTGCCGTCCGGCCGTTCACCGGCATCTTCGGCACCTACTACCCGACGCTGCAGAACTGTCAGGACCTCCCCGCCTACTTCGCGCAGGTTCATCTCGCCGCGCTTAACATCAGCGAGGGAGACAACCAGATCTACACCAACATCCAGGACTGCGTCCCGTCAGTGTTCTATACCGTAGGCCCACAGATTTCGCTGCTAAGCGCCACGACGGACGCACCACCCCGGGCCGGCAGCATCGTTCACCTGACGTTTGTGCTGACCAACTACGGCGATTCGAGCTTGTATGTGAAACACCCGATTTATGCCGTGGTTCTCGATTCGCATGGGAATCCACTGCCCTCGGCATCCGCTGCGCCCGTCGCTCTCGATATCACCCAGATCCAGCCCGGAAGCAAGGTCAACGCTTCGGCGACGGTGGCGATCCCTTTGCTTCTGCCTTCGTCGGGCAAGCTATCCCTCGCACTGTGGATGCCCGACCCCGATCCGAAGCTCGGCGTCGACCATCGCTACAACTACCTGTTGAACAATGAAGGCGTGCCCAATACTGCGACCGGCTATAACGTGTTGTTCTCCTTCAACCCGTAGCCACCTTATTGCCTGTTCGAGCAGCTTATCGACGGCGGGGATGCTGCTCGTCAGGCTGCGGGCCGGCCCCAAGCACTCGCTACTCGACGTTTTTCCGCAGCCCGACGACCGCGGCTCGGTAGTCGAGCAACCGCCTTGGCCATACGGCCGCACGCTTATCGTTACCTGTTGTTTCGATAGTAATGGCACATGTAGGCTATTGGCACGACTGGGTGCGGAGAAGAATATCTTTCACACTCCCTCGAAAGTCGAGCGCCCGGTTGGGCGCCACATCAAGTCTGCAGACGACACGCGCTGCCATGCCTGACTGGGGGCCGAATTTGCAGGATATTCTAACTAACAACAAGCTTTTTGAGGGCATTGACCCTCGTGCACTCGCTTCTTTAGCCATGCATTCCCGGCGCGTCGACTTCGTTCCGGGCGAAGTGGTGATACGCGAAGGCGACCACGGTGACAGCCTCTTTCTGGTGGTATCCGGACGTCTGAAAGTACAAATCTCCAGACCCGGTCGCGAGCCCGCTGTCGTCGCAGAGTTGGGCGCTGGGGAGGTCATCGGTGAAATCGCCGTTCTCATTGCGGAAAACCGTGCAGCGAGCGTCATTGCTGAAGATCATTCTCAGCTGCTTGAGCTTCCACGTAATGCGTTTGAAAAAACCCTGGCCGATCACCCGTCGGAGGTTGCAAGAGTCTTAGCAAGGGTGTTGGAAACTGTAGAACGAAGACAGCTCTCAAATGCGCTGCATCGCAATCCGATCTTCGCGTCGTTGCCCCCAAACGTGCTGCGCGATCTGGCTAACGACCTTCAGCATCGTTTTCTCGCTGGCGGCGAAACTCTCTTTCATCAGGGAGACGCGGGAAATACGCTCTACCTCGTAGTTAGCGGCCGGCTCCAAATTGTTCGCGAAATTCCCGGCGGAACGAATGTCATCGGTGAGGTGGGTCCAGGAGAGACTGTCGGGGAGATAGCTCTTCTGGGTGGGCAAAGGAGGCTGGCGACGATCATCGCCGTCCGCGACACGCAGCTGGCATCGCTTTCCGTCGAAGCCTTCCAGGGCATCTTAGGAAAACACCCGCTCGTCGCCGCACCATTCTTTGCTCGTCAATTGGTGGCAATCGCCGGTAGACAGGCACAATCGGAATCGTTTTCATCCCCGGCGCGGACGGTTGCTCTGGTTGCGGCCTCGTCTGGGTTTGACTTGAATGCGTTCACGGTGGCTCTCGCCACCGCACTTGGTCGTCACCACCGCGTGTTGCACCTCACCAGCGGGACGGTCGATGCCGCTCTGGGTGAAGACAGGGCGCAAATACTCGATTGGGATCCACGCCACCACACTCTGCTGGCCTGGTTGAGCAATAGAGAGCAAGAGTACGACTGCGTGTTATATGAGACGGATGCCAACCGGGCGCCTTGGAGCGAAAGATGTTTAAGGCAAGCTGATCAAATCTTGCTCGTCGCTGATGCTAGCGCGACCCACGACCTACTCCCCGAGGAAATGTTCCGGACGACGAGCGACAGGCGGCCGTTGAGCCTTGCCCTGGTGCATGGCGAAGGCCAGGAACCTTCCAACACTGCAGAGTGGTTGCGCAAGTATCGTGTCCAACGCCATCACCACCTTCGCCTGACGTGCGAGTCCGACTTCGAGCGTCTCGCCCGTTTTTTGACTGGGCAGGCAATCGGGGTGGCGCTGGGTGGAGGCTTCGCCCGTGGAGTTGCCCACGCCGGTGTTCTGCGCGCGATGCGTGAGCTGGAGATCCCCATTGATGCCATCGGCGGCACCAGTATGGGGGCGATGATCGCCCTGCAATATGTCTACGGCTATCCCTTGGAAGAAATCGTCGATGCCACATGTACGGGAGGCATTGAATCGCTAAGCGATTGGACCCTGCCGCTGGTCGCACTGTTCAAGGGAAAACGACTTCGCAAGGCGATTTCCAGGCGCACCCTCGGCAAGTGCATTGAAGATTTGTGGGTTCCTTGCTTTGCCGTTGCTACGAACTTGACCACGGCCACGATCGCGGTTTTGAACGAAGGGCCAATGGATGAGGCAATGCTGGCAAGCTCGCGTGTTCCCGGCATGTTGCCGCCCATTGTGAGAGGCACAGACCTTCTCGTGGACGGCGCCTTGATGAGTAATGTACCGGCGGATGTTATGACATCCTTTGGGGTGGGCAGAATCATATCGGTGGACGTATCGGGCAAGGCTGACTTTGGATCGTTCCGATGCGAGCACAGCGAAATCTCGGGTTGGAAAGTGCTATTCGATCGACTGCGTGGTCGTATCAAATCGGACCAGATGCCGACCATCATCTCCGTATTAAGGCGTGCTATGGAGCTGGATACGGAATCTTACAAGCGAAGGATGCAGTCTTTCTCTGACCTCTACTTAACGCCGCCGTTACAGCAATACCGGTTCAATGACTTCAAGCGGGGGCGGCAGATGGCCGAAGATGCCTACCATTACGCATACGAAGAACTAGAACGGTGGAAGGCATGTCAAATGGCTACGACGGGTCCCAAACCCCTCGCTATTACTGACGTAGCAAGCGAGCAGGGGCAAGCCGATGCCGCCCAAACCTGAGCATCACATTTTCGCGCGGCATGCAGTTCTTTCCGATGTCAGACCTGGTAGACCTCGACTCGCATCGTAGGCAACGCCCCCGTGCAGCCAGTCTCCAGCATTGCGCTTTGATCGAAGGGGCCAATTTCCCCGCGCATCGCGGCAAGATCCTAGCTTTCGCCAGGCGCCGTCGGTGTGACCGTGCTCCTTCGCAAGCTAGGGAAGTCGGGTGACTTTAGGCTCGGGTGGCGCGAACCTACGCAGGAATATGAAACACTCTAATGAGAATCTAACTTGACCACGAGTGTGGGTAGCCACCACTCGGGGAAATTGTTCACGCACCAGCATTGGGCCATCGTCTGAACACAGCGCACTTCCCCTCGCGGACTTCAGGTCGCTGAGGTCAGGACGAGAGCAGGCGGACCGTTGGATTGCGGGTGCCGCCGCCCAGAATGAACGAAACGCTTCGTATGCCTGACCCAATTCTTGAGATCGCTCATGTGTTGTTTGTCGATATCGTGGCTTACTCCGCGCTCCCGGCCGACCACCAGCGCCTCAGCGTTCGCAAGTTGCAGGATGCCATTGCCAGCACCCGTGACTACGCGCGCTCCCGGGACGATGAGCAGTTAATCGTATTACCCACCGGCGATGGAGCTGCCCTGGTTTTCTTTCGCGACGCCGAAGCTCCGGCGCGTTGCGCTTTTGAGCTAGCACAACGCTTCCAGGAGAAAGATTCTTTCCGAGTACGGATGGGCATTCATACCGGGCCCGTGTATCGCATTGCCGACATCAACGCGAACCGCAACGTTACAGGTGGAGGAATTAACCTGGCGCAACGGATCATGGAAGTAGGCGATGCCGGGCACATTCTGGTATCGAAGGCTGTGGCTGACATCCTGCTGGAGGTAAGTACCTGGCGGGAATACCTGCACGAGCTTGGTCGAGCTGAGGTGAAGCATGGGGCCTGGGTACACATATTCAATCTGTACAGCCGGACAGCTGGGAATTCTCAAATCCCGTCGCGGCTCAGCACAGTGCACGCTGCTCTTCTGGCGCAGAAGGAACAGGAGAGCCGTTCTGGGAACGCAGCAGGTCTGGACCCTATGCTCGGTGGCAACCGTATCCGAGTTCTCAGTGTTGACGACCATCCGCTCCTGCGCGAGGGAATCGCGACCCTGATCAATAGCCAACGGGACATGCTGGTGGTGGGTGAAGCAGGCAGCGGAAACGAGGCTCTAGAACGATTTCGAGTGCTCCGCCCCGATGTCACTCTCATGGATGTCAGGCTTCCCGACATGAGCGGTATCGACGCGCTGATCGCGATCCGAGAGGAGTTCCCCAACGCGCGAGTCGTCATGGTGACAACTTCCGAAGGAACCGTCGAGATTCAGCGGGCGTTGCAATCGGGCGCCCGAGGGTACATGCTGAAGAGTATGCCACCAAGAGATCTGCTTGAGTCGATCCGACAGGTCTACGGGGGGAAGAAGGCTATTCCCTCGGTCATCGCTGCACATCTGGCGGAACACTACAGCGATGAAGCCCTTACCGCACGGGAGATCGAAGTATTGCAACAGGTGGCAGCCGGTAATCGCAACAAGAAAATTGCACAGCGCTTGTTCACTTCGGAAGAAACAGTCAAAGTGCACATTAAGCACATTATGGAGAAGCTGGGAGCCAGCGATCGGGCTCAGGCGGTGGCCATCGCTGTGAAGCGGGGAATCATTCACTTTTGAACCGTCACTTGTGAATGCGCAACTGAGTTACGGGTGCGCTGGCGGCGCTCTATTTCACGTCATCTCTGTGGCGATCCACTTACCCTTCGAATCACATCTGGGTAATAGAGTGAACGAATTCGTTCTCTTACATCCGATGTGCCAGATACTGCGTACCAGCCTGCGCGCTCAACAGTCCGCCCTCTAGCCAGCCTACGTGTTCGGTATAGATGTCTGAACAGACCACAACCTTGTTCGACACCTCTCTGAATTTCTCAGTTCCTGTCTTCTCCGATCGCAAGAAGGAAATTCCCTGACGCCACATTTTCCAGGTGAAATCCTCAAGTACGGTGTCGCTCGGAACGCGGCAGCCGAGATGATCTTCCAGAAGTCCCAGGATCGCTCTCTCGTCGAATTCGAGGATCCGCGAGGTCCGAAGCGCGCTTTCGCCATCACAGTAGAACCAGAGCAAATTCCCCCGCTCGGAAAGGTAGACCTTCCTCAACGGTGTGGAATTGATAACGCAGCGTCCGCCGCCGACTTTGTTTCGCCACCACGGCGTACGGAAGCGGCAAAAGCCTTTGAGGAGCGGCACGCTTTCCACGCTCTTCAAACTCTCTAGACGACTAGAACGTGCGAGTCCTCCGATGCCTTGTGCCCCTTGCGGAGGAGTGGCAACTACGATGGCGTCACAACAAATCGTATTCTCCACGCCTTCCGAGCTGACGCTAAGCTGGTATCCACATTCCGGCTCGGGCAGGGCAGTTATAGCCCCCACCGTGGTCTTGTAGTGCAGTTGAACTCTGTCGGCCAGCCGTTGCTCCAGTTCCGTCAACAGACTTTGGAAGCCCCCTTTGATGCTGAACCATTGGGCGGTCTCACGGGTGACGTACGACTGTCCTTCAGGATGGTCCTTCAGAATGGACATACCACCGGCAACCGGCAGCGCCGTATTTGCCAACGTGTCGTAGCCGGTCAGAGCCACCAGGCGGCGCAGCCCTTCCTTTCCCAGTACGGTTGCGGCAAACTCCGCAAACCTCGCTTCGCGTGAGCCGGCAAGGCTTGCCTCTAACCGCCCAAGTAGCCGACGAAACTCCTCTGCACCATCCTCTGGTGAGCGGCCGTTCGCCATCCCGCCATACGAAGCGGGAAAGTTGAACGGTTGCACCTCGAGACCCAGCTCAAGCCGCAACTGGTTCAACGCGGCGTGACGGCCTATATGAAATCGTCCTGCGCCTAGCTCGATGACATCGTCACTGTCGGGGACGCGAACCGACTGAAGACGGCCGCTGCATTGGCCATTGCTCTCAAAGATATAGACCTCTCCGTCGTAACCGTCACGTAGCAGTTGATAGGCGGCGGTCATTCCTGTGATTCCGGCGCCAATGATGACCGTCCTGTGAGTGATCCGGGGACTCATGCTTCGCTCCTACAGAATGAAGTTGTGGATCGAGACCAGGGAGGCGCGGTCTCGATGTGAGTTTGAACCACTGTCCGGTTCGGCTCCGCTACACTTCAGCGGCTTCCGTTCGCCGCTCTTGACTGCCTGCCCATCTGACTGCCTCGACAGCACTACTATGCGTCTGGAGGAGCAGAAGGCACATCACGAGATGGAAGGTTTTCTCACTACCCTGCTTGGGATGGGCCGGCATACCACTATGGGGTAAGGGGAAGAAGCTCCTGGTCTAGAGCAAGTCGGCCAACGGGTTCTCAGATGAAAGCCGAATCAGCTCAAGCGTCAGCAAGCGTCATTTTTCGTCCTTGCGCGCGGCGGCCGCAGCCCATTCCGCGCGCATTTCTCGCAATGTCCAGGTAAGTGTCTCGTCGGGGATGAGGTAGCCGCCGATGCCATCCGTAAACAGCATGTCGTAAATCCGTCTACTAGCTGCGTCGATGTCGGCCGTGCTTGGATTGCCGGCAACCGGCGGCGTGGGTAGTACGATGGTTATCGTGTGCGGCTGCTGCGGTACTACCTCGACCCGGTAGTTGCCTTCGGGCATCGAACCGAAGTATTCCTTCAAGCCGGCAATCGGATCGTCGATCAGATGCTGGCGTGCTTCAGGGTCGCGGCGCAGCAGGCAATAGTGCTCGGTGAAAATGTCCTGTTTGTCGCTCATGAATTGTTCCTTCGAAAGCTCTCGCGCATGCGCAAGAGCTCAAGCTTGAGCGTCTGCGGCATCATCCAGCAGAAGAGTTCTGCGCTCTGCCAGAGATCCATCTGATTGATCACCTTTTTCGCATCCTCTTGACGTTCTGCGAGCGGAGGGATGACGAAGTAGAGGGTGTCGCGCCGTTGCTGGCGGACATCAATCTGGATCCCGGGAGAAACCTCCACGCCAATGCTGGCTAGCGCCTGCCGGGGGTCCTTGTGAAGTAGTTCGGCAAAGGCATGATCTGTCCAAGCGAGTTCGACGAGGCGCCGCTCCAGGCTGGTGCCTCCTTCACTCTTCTTCGTTTCCTGCTGCACGTTGCGTCCCTTCTTTTTGGTTGCTTATTTGCCAAACATTCCGCTATTCGTCGGTTCAACCTCAACCTCGATCAGCGAGGGCGTGCCGCCGGCGATCGCTGAACTTAGGGCCTTGGCAAAGTCGCCGGACGAGCTAACCCGTCGCGCCGGCAGTCCATAACCGGCCGCCAGCGACACAAAGTCGATGCTGGGCAGGTCCATGCCCGCCGTCACGTTTGTATTGAGAAACGATCCGAAATCTTTCAGCGCCTCATAGACTCCGTTCCTGACGATGACAAAGGTGCAAGGCAATTTGTGCTGCGCAGCCGTCCACAGGCCGGTGATGCTGTAGTTGGCTGACCCGTCGCCAACCAGAGCAACTACGGGACGCTTTCCGTAAGCAAGGCTGACGCCGACCGCCGCTGGAAGCGCGAAGCCCAGGCCGCCGCCGGCGCCACAGAAGAAACTCTTTGGTCGAGTGATAGCGGCCGTTTCCCACCAGGAGCCAAGAGATGGAGATTCAGATGTAAATGCAGTCTCAGGCGGGCACACACTGGCAACTACTTGATTGAACTCTGCGACTGTGACCTTCGAGCCGGTCGAAGAAACACCGGCAGAAGGCTCTTTCGGCTGGATCTCTGCTGGCGTTCGCCTGATGAGGGGAACAAGCTGTTCCATCGCGATGGCGGGATCGCCGACGATTGCGTCTCCCATGGGCGCACGCGCCGCCTGGTCCGCGTCGGCGGTAACCAAAACCAATTCTGTGCCTTTGGGCAGGTATGCTCCCGGCGTCCATGCGTGATAACGAAACGCGGGACCACCAAAAACGACCACGAGATCGTAACCGGTCAGTTGCTCGGAAACCTTAGAGATCGTAGTGCTGAGGGTACCGAGAAAATTAGGATGGTTGGTTGGGAAGGCAATTCTGGCCGGCTCACTAACCAAGAACACAGGCGCGCCGCAAAGCTCCGAGAGCTTTACCCCGGCTTTCCAACCAGGTTCCGTATCGATGTCAGCGCCCATGACGAAGAG